>Ga0209189_1001134_pt1 | contig 20310 bp, 25 predicted proteins | sample C_130820_EF_Meta_FD_187308 | JGI IMG/M metagenome (GOLD analysis project Ga0209189, IMG submission 187308) | Freshwater microbial communities from Lake Croche, Canada to study carbon cycling - C_130820_EF_MetaG (SPAdes) (version 3) | ecosystem: Environmental > Aquatic > Freshwater > Lake... | reverse complement strand
TCTATAATCGCAAAGAAGAAAAGCTTGAGTTTGATCTTGAGCTGTTCAACAAGATTACAAAGGGTGGTCTACCACGTAAAACTCTAAACATGATATTGGCAGGATGTGTTCATCCAGATACTTTAGTTAGAGTTCGATTTAAGAAGAAAGCGTAAATCCTAATCTATATCCTTTAGACAAGAATTCGTCTAATCTTTCAGGACGAATTCTTGTTCTATGGTTTCCATTTGTTACACATATCATACCAATTAATGATTTGCCTCCTAGAGAAGCATACTCTGATCTCTTTTCTTTATTGAAAATTGCAATTCCAGCTTTCATTTGTGATTGTGCTCCAGCTTTACCGCCTAATGCAGCGTGTTCTTTGAATTTATTTGGATCGTGAATGCCAATCATATTATATACTTGAGTTGCAGCACCTTTACGTCTCCATTCATTTTGTTCTTCTAATGATTTTGAAAAAAATCCAATTTTGTTATCTCTACAATATTCTCCAGTTATTTTTCGTTGATATGACGTTAAGTTTGCTCCAAGCATATGCATAGCTCTTAAATCATTTGGAGATTTATAAATTTTCCATAAAAGATAATGCGCAATAATATGTTCTCTAATTGTCAAATATGTAAAATTAGAGATATCATCAGTTCCACCAGCATGTTTTGGAATAATGTGATGTCTATGTAAATTAGAACCAGGTTTCCATTCATTTATGATTGTACTTTTACTTGCGCATAGATTATAATAGACTCTATTGTAGAACATTCTTTTCTCCTAAAATTATCACCTGTACCGGCTAACTTATTTATACTTCTAAACGCAAAATATGACTTGGATTACAAAAGAAATTAAAATAAATGACATTAAGTCTATGTTAGAAGACTATGATGTTGAAGTAGATTCGCCAGATGGATTTGTTCCAGTATCAATGTTTGTTGATAAAGGAGAGTGGGATGAATTTAAGCTAACAATGCTTGATGGCCGAACTATTAGTGTAAACGAAAATCATTTATTTGAAACTGACTCTGGTTGGCAATATGCTAAAGATTTAGTTGACACTGGGATTACTGAATATATTAGTGATACTGGAACTTCACTTGGTATTTTAACAAAAACTGGAAATCGCATTCCTATTGTAGATATTCAAGTAGAACATGAGAATCATAGGTATTACACTAATGGAGTATCATCTCATAATACAGGTGTTGGCAAATCATTATTCATGTGTCATTATGCAGCATCTATTCTTATGCAAGGTAAGAATGTATTGTATATCACATTGGAAATGGCAGAAGAACGTATTGCAGAACGTATTGATGCAAACCTTCTGAATATGACAATGGAAGAACTTGGTAAAGTTGACAAAGATATCTATGAAACACGTGTTGGTAGAATCATTAAGAAGACTGCTGGTAAACTAATTGTAAAAGAATATCCAACTGCTGCAGCACATGCAGGTCACTTTAAATCTTTGCTTGAAGAATTAAAGATGAAACGTAACTTTACACCCGATGCAATCGTAATTGATTATCTTAATATTTGTTCGTCATCTCGTATGAAACACGGTGCTGGCGTAAATTCCTATACTTACATTAAGTCTATTGCAGAAGAACTTCGTGGTCTCGCTGTAGAGTATAATGTTCCTATTCTTTCTGCAACTCAAACTACTCGAGGTGGCTATGACAATACTGACGTTGATCTTACAGATACTTCTGAATCCTTTGGTCTTCCCGCAACTGTTGACTTTATGTTTGCTCTCATTAGCACCGAAGAGTTGGAAAACCTCAACCAGCTTATGGTTAAACAACTTAAGAATCGTTACAATGATCCTTCTTACTATAAGCGTTTTGTTATCGGTGTTGATCGTTCTCGTATGAAACTATATGATGTTGAAGATTCTGCACAATCTAATATTGCAGATTCAGGTCAAGATTCTGGACCAATGTTTGATAAAGGCGAGTTTGGTAAAAGGATGAAACAAGCAGGCGATGGCTTCAAGTTTTAATCGTGAATGTGTTATAATTTAATTTTGGAGATATAATATGAGTATGAATTGGGTACGTGATATGCAACTGATGCACCAGAAGTTTGGTGTTAATGAAGTCATTCGTAGACTTGATAAAGAAAAGCTAGAAGCATTCTTAAAGTTTCGAATTGATTTTCTTCAAGAAGAACTTGATGAAATGCGTAAAGCAGTTGTAGATAATCAAACTGGAAAGATTGATGCCATCACTGCAGCAGATGATGTTGTAGACGCATTAATTGATCTATGTGTGGTTGCTATTGGAACCTTGGATGCATATGATGTTGATGCATATGAAGCTTGGAATCGTGTATTTGAAAAGAACATGGAAAAAGAAGTAGGAGTTAAGGCAAGTCGTCCTAATCCACTTAGTCTTCCAGATCTAATTAAACCTGAAGGTTGGACTGCTCCAACTCACGCTGATAATGTTGGATTGATTGCAAAGGTTTTTGAGTAATGCCTTCACTCACCGTCTTTAAGTCTATCTTTGACAATAAGACAGATACACGCGTTGACTTTGATACATTCGAACAATTTGAAAAGTCACTCTATCATCTGTCGACGTTAAAAGGTTATAAGGCTAAGCGCGGTGAGTTTACTAACAAAGCCTCACCGCTAATCTCACCAGCAGTCTATAAACCTGATACTACTCGGGCAAACGCTAATGTAATTGAATGGGCAGGCTGGGCTGCTCTTGATGTTGATAATGCTACCTATGATGGAGATCTTGAAAGTGAACTGGCTCGTTTATATCCTACCACTTATTTCATTTGTTATTCTACTGCTAGCAGTACAAGGGATGCGCCTAAGTTCCGTCTCGTATTCCCACTTACGCGCTCTGTTGGGGAAGGAGAAATCCGGCATTTCTGGTTTGCACTCAACAATGAATTTGGCATGGTGGGAGATGGACAGACTAAGGATCTATCTCGAATGTATTACGTACCTGCGATATATCCTAATGCTCATAATTTCATCTTCACTCATCATGGTGATTATCTCGATGTTGATGCTCTTCTTATAAAGCATGAATATAACAATGCAGTTACTTCTACTAATTTTATCGATAGGCTTCCTCCTGAGATTCAGAAAGAAGTCCTTAAGCATCGACAACAAAAGCTTGAAGAAAACAAGCGAGAAGTAAATTGGAAATCATATTCTGATTGTCCATTTGTTAATCGTAAGTTGGTAAGTGAGTATAAAGCTATTGCAGGTCAAGATGGTTCTGGTCGTTACTCAATGATTTATAAGATTATGACTTCTATTGCATGCAACGCAGTTAAAAGTAAGTATCCCATCACTGAATACGAGATCGTAGATCTTGTTCGTGAACTTGATCGTGATACTTCTAACCGATATGCCAAAAGACCTCTGAACACAGAGGCTTCTAGGGCCATTGAATTCGCATACAGAAATGTATAGCGGTGTACATTAATTCGTCTTTGTGTTATAATAGATCTATGAATAAACACGACCGTGATAATCTACAATTTATTATGTCATTGAATCAAGAAGAACTTAATAAATGGTATGATGAAATTTCTTATGATGATTCAGTATATGCAATGGAGCTCTTGCTTCAAGCTCAGCTTGAACTTGATGTGAAAGTTGCTGAAACGTTTGATGATGTAATGAATACCTCTGAGGCTAATTCAATTCTGAAAAAGTTTATGCTATGAAAGAAGACTACCTCAATCAAGTTTTGTGTGAAGCCCAACACATTGGAGTTTTTATCTTAGATAAAATAAACAATAAACTTGACTTTAAAAGTATTCATAAGTCAAAAGCATTCACTAAAATTGGCGATCTAGTTTATTTTTTCATTTATAAGAAAGATATTCATAAGATTGGTGAAACATCTTCTCAAAATGGATTTTATTCTCGTAAAGCTCAATATATTAAAACAGCCGAATATCAAGATAGTACCACGTCTAAAATTGTAAACTATATGATTGATAATAGCATTAAAGAATATGATGTCTTTGGTATTCGTATTCCACGAAAGAAAGCGAAATTAGTTTCAGCAATTACTGGAATTGCTCACACTAAAGATGTAAAATTGACAAAAGACTATGAATCAATTTATATAAATGAAGCATATATGTGCGGTTACACTTTGCCATTAAATCGAGAAGCAAATAAACATGACAAATCAAGAAATCCTAGGTGATATTGGGGAAATCTGGTATCATGCCCACTTTGGTGGTGTACCGTCAACTAATAAGTATGATAGTAATAAAGATCACACTGACGAAGACGGCCGTGAAGTAGAGATCAAAACTCAAAGCCGTCATCCTTATGGATGCTTTACTGTCAACACTGCGCAGGTAAATCAACTTAGAAAATGTCTAGAAGTTGATAGATTAATTTTTATTGAATATAGTAAAAGTGATACAATAATAGTACATGAATGCATTGATCGTACATATTATACAACTACTACAACTGACGGTCGCCGTATGGCTTGCTGGCCAATTGAAGATATGACTGTTATTGCAAAGTGCAAGAATAAAAAGCTAGCAAATCTAATGCGCAATTTCTCTAACTCTAAAACGTTAAAATACTATGACTAATTATACTCGTAAATCAGCAACCATTCTCCTTGAAGCAGCTGAACTTCAAGAACGCAAAGGCCAGGATTACAACGGCACTCAAACTTCTGTCAAGCAAGCAGACTATTATCCTCGTGGTGTTTGGTCTATTCTTGATATTGTAAATGCAAAATATCTTCGCATGGTTTCTGTTCTAGAACAAATGGAACAAGGCGGCACCGCAAACTTCGAATCAGTTGAAGACTCTGCAATTGATATGATTAATTATGCATCATTCCTTGTTGCATATATGCGTGGTGAAGTTGATGGTCAGAAAGTAGATAAAGATATTTTTAATCGTCATATGAGTAAAGAAACACATCCATCTGATTCATTGACTCCTTTCAACTTTCAACTTAAAAATATGAAGATCACAAAAGACCTTGGTCCATTTGATGGTGTTGTAGCACAACGATATGCAAAGGAACGTTAATGAGTACAGTGCATGATATCCGTCATCAATTTGCAGATCTATACAAGCGTAATAAGTTTGTAACTGATAAGTCAGGTGTAAAGACTGTTGAAATTATAAATGCTAATTTTATTGCAACTGCTCCTCTAATCTTTGGCGCAGTTAATACAGAATACGTTAATCGTGAAATCCGTTGGTATGAAGGTCAATCATTGAATGTTAATGATATTCCTGGCGGACCTCCTGCAATTTGGAAACAAGTTGCAGATCAAGATGGTTTCATCAATAGCAACTATGGTTGGTGTGTATTCTCGGCTGATAACAATCATCAGTTTGCAAATGCTGTAACTGAATTAGAAAATCGTCCAGATTCTCGTCGTGCTATCATGATCTATACTCGACCTGAGATGTGGGGTGATCATAATAAGAATGGTCGTTCTGACTTCATGTGTACTAACACAGTTCAATACTTAGTTCGCGATAGTAAAGTTCATGCTATTATTAATATGCGTAGCAATGATGCTTGGGCTGGATATCGCAATGATTATGCGTGGCAATTCTATATGCTATCGCTTGTCACAAACAAATTAAATTCTCGTGGCAATACATACAGTATGGGTGATATTCATTGGAATGCAGGTTCACTTCATATCTATGAACGTCAATTCTATTTAATCAATCACTATATCAATACAGGCGAGTTGTCTATCACTAAGGAATTCTATGATGACAAATACGGGACTGTCTAAATGGGGTAACCATTACATCAGTCTAGCCAAAGAAATTTCTACTTGGAGTAAAGATCCAAGTAGAAAGATTGGCGCTGTAGCAATTGGCGAAAAAGGCCAGATTCTAGCTCAAGGTTATAATGGCTTTCCTCGTGGAATTTTAGATAGTGCAGATCGCTACAATGATCGTCCTACCAAGTATAGACTTGTAGTTCATGCAGAAATGAATGTAATATATAATGCAACATACAATGGCGTAAGTCTTGATGGTGCACGCCTGTTTGTGTATGGACTTCCAGTATGTTCTGAATGTGCAAAAGGTATTATTCAGGTTGGAATAAAAGCGGTGACTATGTATACTGATGATGTAGTACCTGATATTTGGACTCAGTCATATGAATTGACTAATGATATGTTTAAAGAAGCTGGAGTGTCATGTCTTTGGGTCCAGTCTTAATTGTAAGGAATACCTTAAATGACTGATGAAGAAGCGTTAAGTTTATATGAAAAACTAGAAGCATATTATGGCGATAAGCTTGCAGACTTTGAGCATCATCCTAATATATTTGCGTATCAAGTAAAACTATACAAGTATTATGAGATGCCTAAACCAGTAGAAGAAAGCGTAGATCAATGAAAATAGCAATTATTATGGGCCGTGGTATTGAAGGTTGCGGTGTCACAAAGTTTACTATTGAACAGACTAAATGGTTTGCAAAGAATGGCCATGAGTTCACTGTGTTTTCTTCTAAGGATAAGTCATGGACTCGTAAGAATGCGCATGATGTGTCCAACGTAGTTCAGCTTAAGTTTGCTAAGCCAGAAGAAACTAATAAGTTGATTGCAGGTTGTAATGCAGCTGATGTAATTATTATCAATAGTCTACCTTCAATTGGTCATTCTGATGAATGTATCAATCAATTTAAGAGAGCTCTAAATGAATTCACAAAGCCAGTTGTCCTCATCCAACACGATCACTCGTCCCATTCGATTCGTCGCAATGCTGCAATCGATGAGTCTATTGGAAAAGCTAGCATTCTTTTTGGCCATTCTTCTAACAACGATTTCGCTAAGCACGTATCTTCGGTAACTGAAGGTGGAGGTCTTGCTGGATTCTTTGATGAAGATAACTCTAAGACTATCTTGAACTTTCAGCCTGGCATGGATTTTGATTCTGTGCGTGCTAAGTACTGGAAACCTATTGAACATCAAGATACTATTATGAACAAATGGATTGGCCGTACCACAAGTTGGAAAGGTTATGTTCAGATGTTTAAGTTTCATAATGAATTCCTTCGTCCTAATGGTTATATTACAACCTTTGAAGGTATTGAAAAGTCACCGGCATATCTTGGCTTCCGTGAACTATCAGAATTCAATGGAATGATTGATAAGGACATTGCCTCGACTAACCTTGAAAACAATCAGCCAGCATATGTGTTTGGTCCATTCATCAATCATGAGATGCTTGAACGTATGTCACGTGTTGGATTTGGCTATCAGCTGTCAGTGCTTGATGAACGATTCATTGAACGTTCAATTGAATATACACACTGTGAAGTTGTATGTACAGGTGTAGTTCCAGTCTTCCGTAAGGCTTATGGCGAGCGTTGTACTCATCGTAAGTTTGGTGATAAGCTAATCAACTGTAAAGATACTGGTACTATCTGGCTTGATGATAATGACATGCAGCCTGCTTTCGATCTGCTAAATAAGCTTGCCAGCGATAATGTTATGCGTAACGAATATCGCGAGATGGCATTTGAATTTTACAAACAACATCAGGATTCGCAATATACATTTGCGGAAATGATGAAACAGATTGAAACTAACCTATGAAACATGCATCTATTGTTCCACTAATTGGAGGAGAAACTCTTGGACAAATGGCAGCCTTTGGCACCAAGCCTGACTATCTACTTTCGTACTCTGCGTTTAGTGCCAATGATTTACACTTGGTTAATCACCTTAAAGACGTTCCTTACATCTTACTTGACCAAGGCGGTAAGCATCCTCATTATGTTGATGTTGTCAATGCTGTCTGTCCTTGCGCTGGCCTATCTTCTCTATCACCTTCAGCTAATTCCGATGCAGCCGTAAATGATTGGTTGAGCATTACTGCAAAGTATGTGCTTGAAGAGATGAAGCCTCAAGTATTTTGGGGAGAGAATGCTCCACGATTTGCAGGAGCAATGGGTAAACCTATTGTAGAGAAGCTGCATAAACTTGCTACAGCAAATGGATATACTATGTCTGTTTATCGTACTAAGTCTATGTTGCATGGATTAAGTCAAGTGCGTGAACGATCTTTCTACTTCTTTTGGAAAGGTAATAAAGTTCCAGTCTTTAATTACTTCGATCGTCCTCATAGAAAGATTGAAGATATCTTTGCAAATATTTCAGCTAATGCAACTCAGCAAGAAGTAACTAATAAGAAGATTCCAAGTAAGGATGATCCCTACTATAGGTATGTTCTTGAAGTTATGCATGGTGGAATTAGTCATAAAGAATTTCAGTCTAATCTTAAGAAGTCTGCAGATGCAATGCACTATATTGAGGAGAATGGGCACAACTATCGTATGGTAAAGTCTTTCTTTGAGAAAGAAGGCTATGAAAAGTTTGCAGCAAAGATGGATGCTATGCAAAATAAACTTGATGCTGGTGGAAATATTATGAGACGTGCCTCATATATTCCTAAGGACTATATTGGTGCTTTTGTTGGGCATCTTCCAGTGTCTATGACTCATCCATATGAAGATCGATACTTGACATATCGCGAGTGTATGACTATTATGGGTTTACCTCAAGACTTTGAGATGTTGAATCCTGCTAAAAACTTAAATCATGTATGTCAGAATGTACCTGTAGGAACTGCTACAGATATGGCAATGGAGATCAAAGCTGTTCTCGAAGGTAAGAGAGATATGCTGAACGCTGATATGCTGTATCAGTTTAATAATAATCAAACTTATGAAGTACGAGACTTTGAGAGTCCACCAAGTTTAGAATCTTTCATGTAAACAATGCCCTTCGGGGCATTTCTAGTTTATAAATATAAGATTACAACTTATTTTATAAACTAGAAAATGTATACTGATCTTCCAACACTAAAAAAATTTGAAACACAAATCAATAAAGAATTTGGCTCTGAAGTTGTAAAATACAAACCAGCTAGAAATGCTTTTAATCTACCATCTTTAACTGGAAAAGTTGAAGGTGGAGTTGAAGGGTTTTCTATTATTATGCGAAAAGTGTTTGGTGATACTGTATCAGTTGAAAAAATAACTGGAGATATTGCTACTCGTATTTCTGGCAAATACGATTCATTTGCAGTTACTGTTTCAAAGACAGAAGGTTTTTATTTCAGATCTATTATTGGAGATAGAGGATCTCTTACAGATAAAGATCTTACGCCAACTAAACTTAATCTTGGCGGTAAGACTTTAACTAAATTTGACTTTGACGAAGCTATTGAAGTTGGATTATTGAATAATAATGACCTTCCACTTGAAATATTAATGCTTGCTCATGAATTATTGTATCTTTCAAAGAATTCTGGTAATCCTATAAGCACTAATGGTGAAATAAAAAAACTAATGGGATCTATATCTTCTACAGATTTAAAGAAATTTGGTAAGAACTATGGAGAAGTTATTATTGCACAATGGTGTTTATACAATAAACCAAATGCTACTAGCATATTCTTTCCAGCCGAAGAAAACGCAGCTCTTGCAGACTTTGTTGTAAACTTTACGCCTGCTAGTAAAAAACCACCATTAAACATTTCAGCAAAATTTGAAGATGGTGCTAATGCATCTTTAAATTCTATTATTACATCTGATAGCAAACCTCCATCAGGTGCAACTGATGTCGAGAAAAAAGCATTTGCAGCAATCATGGCTGTTGCTTACGATAAAATTCTAGATGGATTACTTAATGCTGAAGAAATCTTAGACACTCCTGAATATAAAGCTATTAAAGCAATGGGTGGAGGCGTATCAGTTACACTCAATAGTATTTCAAAGACAGTTGAGAACGCAATGCTAGAATGCGGCATTGCAAAGGGTATGAATTGGGTTATAACAGATGCTGCTACTAAATCTAAGTATAATGCGTTTTTAAATAAAATGGAACCATTCTATAAGCTTATTCCAGGTAAAAGTGGAGGAAGACCCGATATTGCAACTATACCTAAAATATTAGCTCTTGGAACTGGAAAATATTATCATCCAGTTTTATATGCATTCTCAGTTGCATTAGCTGATAGATTTAATAATAATAAAGAATTCTCCGATGTATTAGATAAAGCTGCAACTTCTATTAAAGCAGAACAACTATATCTAGATATTTCTTCTCAATCTATAAATATTAAAGTTAAAGAATTCTCAAAATCAAAGTTTCAATTTGCTGCAGGTGCTTTTGCGTATAAAGCAGATAATGTGCGAATGAAAGTTAAAATGTTAAAATAAGGATAACTATGTTACAATTTAAAAATTTTCTAAAAGAAGAGGAAGAGGCAAAACAGCTTAAGCACATTACTCATCCAGAAGATCGTCCATTAATGCATGGTCGTCAAGGATTTGAGCATGCTCATGCTGCACTTATGTCTGCTCATGCACAAATGAAATCTGGTGCTAAGACAAGCAATCTTACTATGAAGTATGATGGTGCTCCTTCTATCGTCTTTGGGCATCATCCAAAGACTGGAAAATTCTTTGTTGCAACTAAGTCTGCATTCAATAAGAATCCAAAGATCAATTATAGCGACAAGGACATTGATAGTAATCACGGCCATGCTCCAGGTCTTGCATCCAAACTTAAGCATGCATTAAAGCATCTTCCAAAAGTTACACCAAGCACAGGTGTATATCAAGGTGACTTGATGCATACTAAAGAAGATTTAAAAGAATCTTTGAATGAAGGTGCTAATAGTAAAGTTTCATTCACGCCTAATACTATCACTTACACTGCCCACGGCGCAGAAGCAGATAAGATTAAAAAGTCAAAAATTGGTGTAGTAGTTCACCAACAATATCATGGATCTGATACTCATGATATGACAGTTAGTCCTCATCCAGATCTAAGTAACTTTAAACAGCATCCAGATGTTCACATGCATGGTGCAGAACATGATACCAGTAAAGTTACTCATTCAGCTCAAAACGAATCTGATTTTCAAAAGCACATGGCTGCTGCAAAAGAAATCCATGATACGCATGGCAATAAGATGTATGATGCAATTCATTCAAAACACTCAGGTGATTCTGGACACCTTGCAACTTATATTAATAAGACTGTTCGTCATGATGAGATTCCAAGCGTAGAAGGGTTTAAATCACATCTTAAAGATGTTCATGAAAAAGCAGCTTCAAAAGTTAAGACTGAGAAGAGTAAGACTGAAAAGACTAATGAAGGAGCTTCTCAGATTGCTCACGTTGAACAGCATAAAGAACACTATAGCAATCTTCTAGCTCAACACCATCACCTTGCTCAAGCAAAGAATGCACTAGTTCGTTCATTAGAAACTCATGAAGGCGGATACGAACATCATATTGCTGGTAAGAAATCTAAGCCAGAAGGCTTTGTAGTTAATAGCGAACATGGTCCAGATAAGTTAGTAAATCGTAGTGAATTTGCAAAAGCTAATCTCTTAAAGACTAAGAAATTTGGAGCAGAATAATGTTATCATTCCTATCATTTCTTAAAGAACAAGAATCTGAAAAGCACGGTGTTTTAGCATTCGGTCGAATGAATCCTCCAACATCTGGACATGAAAAGCTTGTCAATAAGGTTAAGGAAGTTGCTGAAAAACACAGCGCATCTCATCAAGTAGTGTTATCCCATTCACAGGATAAGAAGAAAAATCCTCTATCTGCAGAAGATAAAGTAAAGCATGCTAAGAGAGCATTTCCTGACACTAACATTTCTTCTTCTAGCAAAGAGAAACCTACTATTCTACATCATGCAGCTGAAATGTATAAAGCTGGAGTAAAACATCTCCATGTTGTAGCAGGTTCAGATCGTCATGAAGCTATGCATGATCTGTTACATAAGTATAATGGACAGCACGCCGCTCATGGCCACTTCAATTTTAAATCAATTACGGTACATTCTTCAGGTGAACGTGATCCTGATTCTGAAGGTACAAGCGGGATCTCTGCTAGCAAGATGAGAGAACACGCTGCAGCAGGTAATAGAGAAGAATTTCATAAAGGTGCTCCAAGCAAGATGAGTACAGCACATAAAGACGAACTCTATCATGATGTTCGCAAATCAATGGGACACAACTAATGATTAAATTTAAAGACTTTCTAGAAGAGAAGCGTGGATTGTGGGATAACATCCATGCTAAACAAGAACGTATCAAGCATGGATCTGGCGAAAAGATGCGCAAGCCTGGCAGCAAAGGTGCTCCAACTGCTGCTGACTTTAAAGCTGCAGCGGAATCAGTTGAGCTATCTGCTGATGAACAGTTTGATCTAATTGAAGAAATAATTGAAGAACTTGCACTTATTGAAGGCATTGATTCTGAATTTGTTTGGGAAACACTAGAAGAAGTTTCTGATGATGAACTATTAGAATATGCTATTGATAAAAAAGGTTATAAGTCTTCTACAGGAGGCTTAACCCAAAAAGGTGTAGATGCTTATAACGCTAAGACTGGTGGTCATTTAAAGACTGCAGTTACTACTAAACCTAGTAAACTAAAGCCTGGAAGTAAAGCAGCTAATCGTCGTAAATCATTTTGTGCTCGTATGGGTGGAATGAAAAAGCATTTAACTTCTGCTAAAACTGCAAATGATCCAGATTCTAGAATCAATAAAGCTCTTAGAAAGTGGAATTGCTAATGCTAACATTTAAAGAACACATCGTTAAAGTTGGAGATAAGTTTCGATTAGTCTCTAAGAAGAGTGGCAAGAATCTTGGAACATATCCAACTCGCTCTGGCGCAGAAAAGCGTGAAAGAGAAGTAGCTTACTTTAAGCATATGGGCGAAGAAAATGATATTGGCTATGAAGGCACTGATAAATTAACAAAGTATCGTAAGAAAATGACTCCAGGAGAAAAGCCAAAGACTCCTGATGGACTACCACCTGAATATTGTGATTGTGAGAAGTGCCAAACTAAATAATTATAAATATACTATTATTGATTAATGGAAGCATATGAAAAATTATAGACAGTTATTAAAAGAACTGCCTTCTCGTAAAGTCGTACTTGCATTTGGTCTATTTCAGCCTCCAACAATCGGGCATGAACTTATGATCAATGCTGTCAAAAAGATTGCTTCTACTCAGCAAGCTGATCACTTCATTTTTGCTTCCACTAATCAAGATAAAAAGAATAATCCACTACCCGTGGAGAGAAAGCTATATTATTTGAATCGCATGTTTCCTAAAACTAATTTTGCTTCAGGAGATGAAAGCTCTATTGCAGATGTTTTAGGAAAATTAAGCAAGAAGTATAAGACTATTACATTAGTAACATCTGACGATAAACTGATAGAATTGCAAAATGTAATTAGTGGGTTAAAAGTTATTGGTGCTACTGTAGTAACTACAGGTGAACGTGATCCTGATTCTGATTCTGCATCAGGAATAAATTCTTTTAAGATGCGTGAAGCAGCGAGAAAAGGTTTATTTGAAGTGTTTAAAAATGGATTACCATTAACACTTACTGAATTAGACGGCAAAAGATTGATGAATGAAATACGTCAAGACTTAGGTCTTGACGGTATTAAAGAACATGTTACTCTACAGCGAGATGAACTTCGTGAAAAGTATTTTGCTGGAGAAATATTTAATGTTGGTGATATAGTTGAATCTAATGGCATTTCCTATAAGATTGTCAAAAGAGGATCTAATCACTTACTAGTAGAAGACAAAGCAGGAAATCTTATATGCAAGTGGCCTAAAGATCTCGCTATAACAGAAACCAATAATGGAGTAAATAATGGATGAATTAGTTAGTGCATTGCAAAAATGTCTTGGAAATACTTTTGTAATGTATTTTAAGACACACGGCTTTCATTGGAATGTAGAAGGTATTCACTTTAGTCAATACCACGAATTCTTTGCTGAGTTATACGAAGATCTTTATGGAGCAATAGATCCATTTGCTGAAGAGATTCGTTCTTTAGATGTATATGCTCCTAAGAATCTAAACGAAATCTATAAGTACGCTACTATTGTAGAATCTGATGCTGTAGGAGATAATGTCAGAGCAATGCTAATTATTTTAGAAAATGATAATTTAGCAACAATTGCAACTTTGACAAAAGCATTTGACATTGCAACAAAACTTGGCAAGCAAGGTATTGCTAATTTTCTTGCAGATAGACTCGATCATCATGAAAAGCATGGTTGGCAGATAAGAGCTTCTCTAAAGGGAATCTAATGGCTATAAATAATACTAAGCGCAAGAAATCAGATGATATTAAATTAGCTGATCAAGAACCTCAAAAAGAGCAAAAGCCTGAAAGAGGTCCTGGTTTTGGCGATACTAAGAATGATGGAGCTGGAATAGATATTATTCCAACTGCAGATTATAAAATAAACGCAGATGGCAAAAAATACAAAGCACACCGCATTGTTTTCAGCAATGGGCACGATGATGGCAAAAAAGGAGTATCAGAAATGAAAAAGACATTAGCTCAATTTGTAGAAGAGTTAAAAGGTGGTCAAGTCAAACTTGATAAAAACAAGAATGGAAAACTTGATGCTGAAGATTTTAAGAAACTTCGCAGCAAAGGCAAAATGGAAGAAGAAGTAGAAGAATTGGATGAAGCTATTAATGCAGATGACTATACTGCTACTTCAGAAAAGTCACAATTTGGTGGTCACAGACCACATGTAGTGAATAAAGAAACTGGTAAGACTATGCACTTATCATCAACTTCTTACGAGAAACCAGAACATGCCAAAGCTCATGCTAAAGCATATTTAAGCGGTTATGCAAAAATGGGCGACAAAGAAGCAGATCGTGCAGCTTTGGATTTTGCAAGAGCTCATAAAGAACACATGTTTAAAAAGGACGCGAAAATGAATGAAGAGTTACACCCAGCAGCAGGTAAAGTACTTAAACACATTAAGCCTGAACACCACGCAAAGTATACGCCAGATATGACTACTAAGCACTACACTGATACTGCTGAAGATCGTCTTGCAGTTTTAAGAGCAGCAAAGAAAGCTGGTCACTTAAAAGATGAGAGTATGAATGAAAGCTGGGAAGACATGATTGCTTATTCAAAAGAAATGGCAAATAACGCTAATAAATCAAAGACAAGAACTTACCACGATGTAAAGAAAATTTCTACTGGTACAGTGTACACCAAGCAGTTTGATAAAGATGGCACTTCTAAAGGCACTGGTGGTGATGCAGCAGCTAAAGCAGAGAATGCTCCTAAGCGTGGCCGTGGTCGTCCAAAGAAAGATAAGTTTGCTGAGTCTGTTGAGATCCTTTTGAGTCTATCAGAAGAACAATTTGATTCTATGATGGAAGAAGGTTTTGATGCTTTCTTTGAAGCATTTGAACAACTAGATGAACTAAGCAAAACAACTTTAGGTTCATACGCTAAGAAAGCATCCCGAGATGCTGTGATTAAACGTAAAATTGCAGCAGATTTTGAGAATAAAGCTGATAAATCAAGAAGTTCAGGTATGAAAGACGCGGCGACACGCATTTCAAATGATTATAAATCAAAGTCTTTTAAACGCTCTGATGGTGTTAACAAAGCTGTTGATCGTTTAACAAAATAATTCAAGGAGAATAAACATGGCACTATGGGGAAATAAAGACAGCAAGACTGCAAATGGAACAATTACAATTGCTAGCAATGGCAATGTCAGTGGAACTGGTACTTCTTTCAAGACAGAAGCAAAAGTTGGCAATACAATAACTGCAGGTGGTGTTGATTACACGATCATTAGCATTACTGATGCTACTACTGCTAAAGTTACTATGGGAAGAAGCAATGGCGGTGGTACAGTTACTGTTATATCATCTGCTACATCTTATACACTATCTGAAAAACCAGCATTCATTAGTCGCTCTGAATCACCATCAGGCACTTCATTTGTTGCTGGCGATTCTAATTCTGTTTATGGTGTAGATACTACTGAAATTAATGCAGGCGGTGATAACGCAGTTAACATTGCATTAGTTCAAGGCGGCGCTGGCTATGTTGAAACTCCTACAGTAACAATTGCATCTCAAACAGCTTTAACAATTGCAACTACTGCAGTTGATACGACTGCAGATACTATCACTGCTACTGCTCATAAGATATTGACTGGCACAAAGTTAACTTATGCAAATGGTGGTGGCGCTAGTATTACAGGTTTAACTACTGCAACTGCTTACTATGCAATTACAGTTGATGCAAATACTTTCAAATTGGCAACTAGCTTGGCAAATACTCAAGTTGGTGCTGTTCCTTTAGTTGGTGCTGCTGTTTCCGGTACTGCTGGCCAATTTACTTGTACTTCTGGTACATTAGCTGTTGGTGATCGTATTACTATTGCTGGTAACCCAACAATTACTGGTACTGCTACTGGTATTACTGCTGGAATATATAAAGTTTCTGCTGTAACTGGTACATCACCAGCTGTAACTGCTTTCACACTAACTACTGACGCTGGCGGCGCATTGACTACTACTGCTGGTACTTTGCTTACCTTGACATACACAAGTATCATTAGTCCTATTGACTTGACTGGTACTGGTAATGCATTACAGACTTTCACTAGTGATGCTGCAACTGCTACAGCAACTATTTCTTCTGGTGCAGTTAATGCACTAACATTAACTGGTGTAGGTGCTGCTTATCTTACAGCTCCAGCTGTAACAGTTAATGAACCAAGATTAACTATTCCAACATCAGGCATTACTGCTTCTACTGATACTATTGCTTATACAGCTCACGGCCAAGCGGCTGGTGCAGCATTAGTTTATAAGAATGGTGGCGGTACTGCTGCTGCTGGTTTGACAGACGGAACAACTTATTATGTTGCAATTGCTGGTCGTACTGCTAATGCTTTTGAAGTTAAGGCTGCTAATACTACTGGCGCTGTAGTTGCTCCATTAATTTCTGGTACTGGTGGCGCAGGTACTTTCTCATGTACTTCTGGTACATTGGCTGTTGGTGATCGTGTTACTATCACTGGTACAAACACTGGTACAGGTACTATCACTGGTTATACTGCACCAGGTCCAGCAACTTATAAAGTTTCTGCTGTAACTGGTACATCACCAGCTGTAACTGCTTTCACACTAACTACTGAAGCTGGTGTTGCAATTGCAACAAGCACAACTGCTGCTGCAACATTTACTGGTTTGACATTTACTGGTGAAACTGTTATTGATATCACTGGCACTGGTAACAACGCTCAGTATTTCAGTATTAGTGCAGGTACTACTGCTACTGCAAAAACTACCTTAGGTAGTGGTTCAACAAACGGCGGCCGTGTTACTCATGCTGGTTGGGTTCGTCGTACTGTTGGTACTGGTAATCGCGCTGGTCGTATTCAGTATGAAACACTAGTAGCTATGGGTAGTATTAGTGGTGATGCTGCTGACGATTTAGTATTCCCAGACGCTTAATAAATACTTTATCAAAAGGGGGATTTTTCCCCCTTACTTTTGAAGTGATAATGTGATTGATACTAAAAAATTAAGTGAAAGCAATTTTCTTGTTTTTGCTATGCACCATTATGACAATCCGCAGTGTCATACCCTTGAAGAATTTGATGAAGACCTAAGACGTTTTCTCTATCTTAAAAAGTTGTTTATTCGATATAAGAATGATAATGAGTTAAGAGAACGTCTTATTCTTAATCACATAATTGTACTATATAATATATTTGGAGAAGCAACAACTGATATGTTGTTCTTTAAGCTATCAGAATACAAATCTGCATTAGCTACATTTTTAATATATTTGAATAGAATGCCTGAAGATATAACAGACATTCCAGTAGATCAAGAAATTGTTAACGTACTAAGGAAGATTTAATGTCTGCACTTATAGATAATGCTCTTGCATTTAGAATTTTATATATGTTGGTTACTCCATTTGAAGATACTAGCGCGTATAAACTCGGCATCATTGACAAGCAAGGCAAAGCCTTAAAAAAGTCTAAGGATCTTAAGACCTCTGCTGAAAGAAACTCCTACACAAACTTAGATCGTTTAGTATTTTCTTTAAAGAAATTGCTAGCTAAAGTGCCAGGCGGAAGCAGCAAGTTAGCATCTTTAGTTGCAGCATATTGGCTGATTAAAGAATCGTATCAAAAAAGAACTGTTATCAAAGAACAAGAATTGATGAGTCTTATTGATCTCATTGAAGAAAAGAAACTTACATTAGTTGAAGAAGAAATTCTTATTGAAAAGTTTATTGAATTAGTAGAAGATGGCGTTGTTGCTAATGTGGCTGGTGCTGCAGTATCTACTGATAAACCTGTAGTAAAGCTAAATAAACAAGGTAAGCCAATCTCAGGAATTCTTGGTTTACCTAAGTATATTGCTCGTAGAAAACCACAAGTGGAAGTAGGACAAAAATGAAAACGTTTAATCAATTTGTAGAAGAACATACAGATATCTGTCCAGAATGTTTATCAGATCCATGTAACTGCGATGACTCTCATGTATTTGTTAAAGAAGACGCTGATGCACACTATGCTGAAGCAGAAGCTCATAAGAACAAAGCTTCTAAAGCTTTAGAGACTAGCGATATGGCTGCACATCACTTTCATATGTCTAATCACCATGAATCTATGGGTAGATGGCATGAGGACAAAGGTCGTCATTCTTCAGCAGATCGTGAATATGCTAAGGCAGAAGAACACCATGAAAAGAGTATGAAGCCTAATCATACTAAAACTGTCAAAGAAGAAGTGTTAGATGTTGCTAGCACATATAAAAAGATTGCAGTAAAGCATTTAAAAGACATGATGTCAAAAGATTCAACAGAAGCAAACAAAAGATATGCAAAGACAATGCATGGACGTGCTTTGGAAGCTTCTAAAATGAATAATCATACAGACGCCTTGAATCACTATCGTGGTGTTAAAGAAGAATCTATCAATGAATTATCTTCTGATCTACTTCAGCGATATAAAGACAAAGCAAGAAAATCTGCTGATGAACTAACTAGTCAAGGCAAGCATGGAAAGTCACTTAATCGTACTATGTCTCGTATGAAAGCTACTGGCAAACAGATTGAAAAGACTACTGCATCAATTAAGAAAGCTCTTAATAAAGAAGAAGCATCATCTGCAGATGATCACATAAAAGCATTTGCTAGCCAAGCACATGAAGAATGGCGTAAAGGATTTGATCCATCTGGTAGTGGTAAAGAAAGAATTAAAAAGAATTCTGATGGAACACATGGTAACATTAATGTTCCATTTCATAAACTTCACCCAGATTGGCAGCATGAAAATCTAGCAGCAGGTGCAGCAGCACATCACGCAGTAACACATCATGGCGATAACATGGAAGCTGCTGCAGATCATGTTCATAAAGAATGGATGAAACGTAATCCAAAAGCTGAATGGAATGCTGATCAGCATAAGCCTTATAGCGAATTGCCAGAACATGAAAAAGAAAAAGATCGCGTACATGTTCGTACTATGGCTGCAATAATGAATAAGAAAATTAATGAAAGCATTAATGTAGAACAATATGATAAAGGCGAGTATGATTACGAAGGTCAAATGGCTCGTACTCAATTGCAAACTACAATGCGCAATTGCAAAGATCTAATTGATATGATTGAAGACGATGAGAATATGCCAGAGTGGGTTCAGTCTAAAATCACTTTAGCGCAAGATTATATCACTACTGTTAGAGACTATATGCAATCTAAAGAAGAACTAGGTGAAGAAACATTATTTGAAAGCAAACATAAAGTTGCTGTTACAGTCTCAGAAAAAGATCATCCTATGGTCTCTAAGCGTTTAGAAAAACAACAGAAGCGTGTTGTTGTATCCGCAAACAGTAAAGATGAAGCAGTTTCAAGAGCTAAGAAATTCTACACCAAACAAGGTTATCATGTGCATGATGCTGAATACCATTCTTCAATGTCTGAAGGCGTTAAGAGTCCAGGCATTGGTTGGATGATAAAAAAAGATCCACATCTAAAAGCAGTAATTGCTAAGCATAAAGAAAAGATGAAAAACTTTAAAGCTTATGTTGGAACTAAAATAGAACCTAAAGATAAAAAATAATGTGGTTACTTAACTTTCTTCCTAGTTATGTCTTTCACCTGCTTACTCTGCTTGGAGTAGCAGGTATTATTGCTTCTCTGCTTCCGATTCCATACAAGTCAATAGTTCAAATTGTCTCAGTGATTGTGCTAGCATTCTCGCTATACATGGAAGGTGGAATCTCTAATCAAGCAGAGTGGGAAGCTAAAGTTGCTCAGGTCAAATTAGACATGGCAAAGAAGGATGTTGCATCCACTGAAGTAACTACAAAAGTAGTTACAAAATATGTAAAACAAATTCAAGTTGTTAAGGAAACTGGTGATGTTATTATTAAACAAATTCCAATGTATATCAC
>Ga0209189_1001132_pt1 | contig 20337 bp, 17 predicted proteins | sample C_130820_EF_Meta_FD_187308 | JGI IMG/M metagenome (GOLD analysis project Ga0209189, IMG submission 187308) | Freshwater microbial communities from Lake Croche, Canada to study carbon cycling - C_130820_EF_MetaG (SPAdes) (version 3) | ecosystem: Environmental > Aquatic > Freshwater > Lake... | reverse complement strand
CGCCGCCCACCCCGGCTCCGGCATGGGCGTGATCGCCGGCGACTTCGACGACGACGGCGACGCCGACATCGTCGTCTTGAACGACGTGCTGCAGAACTTCCTCTTCCGCAACGACGGCCGGGGCGTATTCGAGGAGGTGGGTATCGCCGCCGGCATCGCCTACAACGGCAGCGGCGACGAGCTCGGCAGCATGGGCGTCGACTGCGCCGACTACGACGACGACGGCCGGCTCGACTGCCTCGTGACCTCCTACCAGGGGGAGATGCCGGTGCTCTTCCGCAACACAGGCGGCGGCACGTTCGCCGACGCCACGGCCCGGGCGCGGGCCGGCGCGGGGGTCGTGGCGCACGTGAAGTGGGGCGTGGGGATCGTCGACTTCGACAACGACGGCCGCCGCGACATCTTCTACGCCCTCGGCCACCTCCAGGACACGATCGAGCTCACCGACCGCACGACCGCCTGGCGGGTGCGGAACGTGCTCCTGCGCGGCGACGAGCGGGGCACGTTCAGCGACGTGACGGCGGCCGCGGGGAGCGGGCTCGAGCCGGTGGCGAGCAGCCGCGGCGCCGCCTTCGACGATCTCGACGACGACGGCCGCGTGGACGCCGTCATCACCAACGCCCGGGAGCGGCCGACGATCATCCGCAACACCTCCCCCGGCGGCCACTGGCTCGAGGTGCGGCTCGTGGGCACCCGCGCGAACCGCGACGCCGTGGGCGCCCGCGTGATCGTCGAGGCGGGCGGGCGGCGACGGGTGGCCGAGGTGCACGCCGGCCGGGGCTACCAGGGGCACTTCGGCACGCGGCTCTCCTTCGGCCTCGGGGGCGTCGACCGCGTGGATCGCGTGCTCGTGCGGTGGCCGGGGGGCGGCACGACCGAATTGGAGCACGTGGCCGCCGACCGGCTCGTGCGGATCGTCGAGCCGGCGGCCCCGCGGGCCGGGGAGGACGCCCGTGGCGGCTGAACGGCATCCCCGCGCGACGTGGCGCGGCGGGCTCGCGGCGTCGCTCGTCGCGATCGTCGGCCTGGCGCTGGCGGTGAGCGCCGCCGCCTGTCGCCGGGCGGCGGATCCGGCCGCGGCGCAGGGAACGCCGCCGGCGGGCCCGATCCACCTCGTCGACGCGACGGCCGAATCCGGGATCAGGTTCGTCCACACCGACGGCGGCAGCGGCCGGCGGTACCTCATCGAGCCGATGAGCGCCGGCGTGGCGACGTTCGACTACGACCTCGACGGCCTGATCGACGTCTATCTCCTCGACGGCGCGGCCCTGCCCGGCACGGTCCTCGACCCGCCGCCGCGCAACGCCCTCTATCGCAACCGCGGCGGCTGGCGGTTCGAGGACCGCTCGGTCGCGAGCGGCCTGGCCGACCCCGGCTACGGCCTCGGCGTGGTGGTGGGCGACGTCGACAACGACGGCTTCCCCGACGTCTACCTCAACAACGACGGCCCCAACGTGCTCTTGGTCAACAACGGCGACGGCACGTTCACCGACGCCACGGCCGCGGCCGGCGTCGACGGGGGCGACCTCACGGGCGCGGGCGCCTGCCTCGCCGACGTCGACGTCGATGGCGACCTCGACCTCTACGTGGGCAACTACCTCCGCTTCGACCCCGCGGAGCACGTGCAGCGCACGATCGACGGCCTGCCGAGCTATCCCTCGCCCCGCGACTTCCAGGCCGTTCCCGACATGCTCTTCGTCAACGAGGGGGACGGCCGCTTCACCGACGCGAGCGGCCCCGCGGGCGTGGCCGGCCGCGCCGCCCGCGCCATGGGCTGCATCGCGGCCGACGCCGACGACGACGGCGACGTCGACATCTTCGTGGCCAACGACGTCGATCCCAACATCCACTGGATCAACGACGGCACCGGCCGCTTCGTCGACCGCGGCCTCGAGGACGGCACGGCATTCAACGAGTTCGGCGACGAGAACGCCGGCATGGGGGTGGACTGCGGCGACTACGACGGCGACGGCCGGCTCGACTTCTTCATGACGACCTACCGCGGGCAGATGCCGCTGATGTACCGCAACGTCGGCGGCGGGCTCTTCCAGGACGTCACCACGCGGTGCGGCGCGTCCGACGGCACGTTCGAGCAGGTGAAGTGGGGCACGGCGCTCGTCGATCTCGACGGCGACGGCCGCGTGGATGCGTTCATCGTCAACGGCCACACCGAGGACAACATCGAGCAGCGCGGCCGCTCGGAATGCTACCGCTGCACGAACAGCGTGCTCCACAACCGGGGCGGCCGATTCGTGAACGTCACCGGCTCCGCCGGCCCCGGCCTCGCGGCCCGCCATTCCGGCCGCGGCGCCGCCTTCGACGATCTCGACGGCGACGGCGACGTCGACGCCGTGATCCTCAACTCCCGGGAGCGGCCGACGCTCCTCCGCAACGAGTCGCCGGGGGGCAACCACTGGCTGGCGGTCGAACTCGTGGGCCTGTCGGCCAACCGCGACGCCGTCGGCGCCCGCGTGCGGCTCTCATCCGGGGGCCGCTCGCAGGTGGCCGAGGTGCATGCCGGCCGCGGCTACCAGGGGCACCACGGCACGCGGCTCACGTTCGGCCTCGGCGGCAGCACGACGGTGGACGCGATCGAGGTGCGGTTTCCCGGCGGCCGCACGATCCGCCACGAGGGCCTTGCCGCCGACCGGCGCGTGCGGATCCGCGAGGACGGCGCCATGCACGTCGTGGCCGGTTCGTCCCGTCCGCCGGCGGACCGGTGACGCCGTCGATTGGGCCGGGTCACGGATCGCTGCATCGGCTCGGGGTTGCCCGCGCCACGTCGGCAGGGTTCGGCGCGGTCCACGGCGAGGTTCCGCCGCCCTCGGCGAGGATTCAGCGAGGGGTTGCCCGTGCGAGGGAGCCGGCGTTGCTGACCAGCGGAGCCAGGATGGCGGAGCGCAGGCAGCATCGAGTGAGCGGAGCCCAGGATGGGCGCAGCGAACGTCCGGGCGACATCGCACGGGCAACCCCGAGCCTGCGTCACCAGATTCGTCTGCAATCGCCGAGAGCCCGGCGGCTCACGACGCGACCTCGGCCGGCACGGTCGCCGCGGGCTTCTTGCCGGGGCGGCGGCCCGGTTTCCCCGCGCTCTTCTTCTTCGCCGTCTTGTCGCGGTCCACGGCGAGCGGCTTGGCCTGCTCGACGTTCCAGGCGTCGTAGGCCGCCTGCAAGTCGGCCACGCGGGCCGGCTCGCTGCCGGCCAGGTCCTTCTTCTCGAAGGGGTCGGCGGCGAGGTCGTAGAGCTCCGGCCGGCCGCTGCCCCCCTTCGACACCACGAGCTTCCAGTCACCCTTGCGGGCCGCCCACTGCGGGCCGCACCGCCAGAACATCGTCTCGTGCGGCCGTCCGGCGGCGGCGCCGGTGAGGAACGGAAGCAGGTCGACGCCGTCGATCTTCCCGCCGTTCTTGTCGGAGCCGCCGACGGGCCTGCCCGCGGCCGCCATCACCGTGGGCATGACGTCGATGTTCATCACCGGGAGGTCGTAGGTCTTGCCCGCCGGGATGCGGCCCTTCCACTGCACGAGGAACGGCACCCGCGGGCCCCCCTCGTAGGTCGTCATCTTGAAGCCGTTGAGGCCGCCGTTGCCCGAGGTGGTGCTTTGCGTCGGGCCGCCGTTGTCGGCGATGAAGAAGATCAGTGTGTTCTCCTCCGCGCCGAGGTCGCGCACCTTGCCGAGCACGCGGCCCACCGCGTCGTCCATCGCGGAGAGCATGGCGGCGAACGTGCGGCGCTTCTGGTCGGCGATGCCGGCGAAGCGGTCGAGATAGCGCGCGGGCGCCTGCAGCGGCGCGTGCTGGGCGTTGAAGGGCAGGTAGAGAAACCAGGGCGCCGCCGGCGTCGCGGCCGCGCGGCGGGCGAGCCAGTCGACGGCCCGCTCGGCGTAGGCGTCTGTGGTGTAGAAGTGTTCGTCCTTCACCGGCACGACGTCGGGCGACGAGCGGGAGTCGATGAACTGCGTCGGCTGGTAGAAGGGGGTGTTGGCGAGCGTGCCGTAAAACTCGTCGAAGCCGCGGCTCGTCGGCCGGTAGGGCTCCGTGCCGCCGAGGTGCCACTTCCCGATGCAGACGGTGGCGTAGCCGGCCTCCTTGAGCCGTGCGGGCAGCGTGGTTTCGGTGAGCGCCAGCCCGCTGTGGTTGGCCACCGCGTTGAACTCGTGGCCGAAGCGGGTGGGATAGCGGCCCGTCAGCAGGCCGGCCCGCGACGGGCTGCAGTAGGTGGCCGCGACGTAGCCCTGCGTGCAGCGCACGCCCCCCTTGGCCAGCGAGTCGATGTGCGGCGTGGGGATCTGCGGATTGCCCTGGCAGCCGAGTTCGCCCCAGCCGAGGTCGTCGGCGTAGAAGACGATCACGTTGGGCGCGGCGGCCGGGGCCGCGAGGCAGGCGTCCGGCGGGACCGCGGCCATGAGGATGGCGACGGCGGCGCAGGCGCGCCGGACGATTCGGGGAACGGCGACCATGGGGAGGCGGCTCGCGAGGAGGATGGCCGGCGTGCGGCCCGGGAGGAGACTGACGCCCGACGGACAGATCGATCCGGCGACACCGGCGATTATTCTCCGCCGGCCGCGGGCGCCGAGCGCGGGCGGCCGCGGCCGGGTCGGAGCGGCCGGGGCGGAGCGGCCCGCGATGACAGCCCCGGCCGACCGTGGTACACCCTGTTTCCCGCCCGTCTCCCCGCCCGCTCCCGCCGCCGGAGTCCTTCCATGGCCACCCACAAGCGCGTTCTCGTCACCGGCGGCGCCGGCTTCCTTGGCAGCCACCTCTGCGACCGCCTCGTCGAGGTGGGGCACGACGTCATCTGCGTCGACAACTTCTTCACCAGCCAGAAGACGAACGTCGCCCACCTGCTCGGCTGCGGCAATTTCGAGCTGCTGCGGCACGACGTGATCCACCCGCTCTGGCTCGAGGTGGACGAGATCTACAACCTCGCCTGCCCCGCGGCGCCGGGCCACTACCAATACAACCCGATCAAGACGATGAAGACGTCGGTGATGGGGGCGATCAACGTGCTCGGCATGGCGAAGCGATGCCGGGCGAAGGTGCTGCAGGCGTCGACGAGCGAGGTCTACGGCGATCCCGAGGTGCACCCGCAGCCGGAGAGCTACCGCGGCGCGGTCAATCCGATCGGCCCGCGGGCCTGCTACGACGAGGGCAAGCGGGCGGCCGAGACGCTCTTCATGGACTACCACCGCGCCAACGGCGTCAACGTGAGGATCGTGCGGATCTTCAACACCTACGGTCCCCGCATGCACCCCTACGACGGCCGCGTCGTCTCCAACTTCATCCGGCAGGCGATGTGCGGCGAGCCGATCACGATCTTCGGGTCGGGGGCGCAGACCCGCAGCTTCTGCTACCGCGACGACCTCGTCGAGGGCATGATCCGCATGATGAACGCGCCGGACGACTTCGTCGGGCCGGTGAACATCGGCAACCCCGGCGAGTTCACGATCCGCCAGCTCGCCGAACTCACGCTCGAGCTCGTCGGCTCCGGGTCGCAGCTCGTCGAGAAGCCGCTGCCGGTGGACGATCCCGAGCGGCGCAAGCCCGACATCACCCTCGCGCGGCAGCGTCTCGGCTGGGAGCCGAAGGTGCCGCTCCGCGAAGGACTCGCCCGGACGATCGACTGGTTCCGCTCGGTCGATCTCGCGAGCTTCCGCGCCCCGACCCCCAACTACTGACCGCACCGCTTCCGACCGCCCCGCTCCCGGCCACCGAAGACCGACGACAGGCCGACTACGGAGCGTCGCCCGTCTTGACGGTGCCGCCGGGCCGACGCGGGGCGACGGCCGCGAGGATGGCGGCCACCGCCAGCATGCCCGCGAGGACGCCGCGGCAGTCGGCGAACCAGTCGAGGAGGTCGGCATAGCGGCCGAAGAGAGGCTGTGTGGCCTCGTCGACGGCGCCGAAGATCACGAGGCCGACCGCGAGCAGGGCCACGCCGCGGAGGGTCCAACGCCGCCACGCGGCGAGGGTGGCGGAGGCGAGCAGGCCGAGCACGGCGTAGGCCACGAAGTGCAGCGTCTTGTCGGAGGGCACGCCGGGTCCCTCGCCGATGAGCTCCTGCGGCCGCGGGTGGTGCGTGGCGTAGACGAGCACGCAGACGTACGCCGCCGTGGCCAGCGCGAGGAGCCGCGGCAGGAGGCCGACCGCGGGGGGCGTGCGACCGGCGGGAGCGGCGGCACCGGCGTCGGTCGCATGCGCGGGGTCGGTCATGCCCGGGGGCTTTTCGACGACATGTCGTGCATGGTGTGCGGTCCACGGCGGAGGTGTCTGCGGCCGGCCCGGCCGGCCCACGACACCCCCGAGAATACCCGGTTTTCATCAGGGATTTGCCGGGTGGATTTGCTCTTCGCCCGCCGTGGCCCATTCGCTACCGTCCCCCCCCCTGCGTCGAGGCAGTGATTCGACGCGGATTCACCGACTTTCTCCCCGGAGCCGACGCATGAACCGCCAGGAACTCTCCGCCGTCGTCCTCGAACTTCTCGAAAAGGAGACCGGCGAGACCTACGCCGGGCTCGACGATTCGACGACGCTCCGCGAGGGTCTCAACCTCGACTCGCTCGACATGGCCGGGCTCGTGCTGCACATCGAGAGCCGTTTCGGCATCCAGATCGAGACGGAGCTGCTCGAGAAGATCTCCACCGTCGGGCAGTTGCTCGACGTGCTCGACGAGAAGATCGCCGGCAAGGCGGGCCGCAAGGCGGCCTGAGCCGGCCGGCGGCGATCCCCACGCACGCACGACCGCGCCAACAGATTCGCCATGCACGCACGCCCGTCACCCACCGAGCCGGCAGGCAATCCGCCGGTCGGCATCGCCTGCCATGCGACGGTGGAGGTCCGGCTTTCCGAGCTGCCGCGGCTGCGCGATCTGCCGGTGCCCGCCGGGGCGCCGGCGCTGCCGCCGCGGTTTCTGCGGCACGCCGACGAGCAGACGGTGGTCGGCATGCGGGCGGTGCTCGAGGCGATCGCCGCGCATCCGCTGCCGCGGCCGTCGTTCGCCCGGTATGGCGTCGTGGCGGCGACGTGCCGCGCCGGTAGGTTCACCGCGGCGCAGTCGCTGGCGATGCTGCGCACGGGGGGCGGCGTGACGGTGACGCCCCACGTCGTGCCGCAATGCGCGCTCCACTCACTCGCCGGCGCCGTCAGCGTGGCGTTCGGCATGCACGGCCCCAACATCGGCGCCGGGGGCGGCCGCCACGCGGTGGCCGAGGGGCTCGCCACGGCGATCGCGCTGATCTCCCCCGGGGCGTCGGCCCATGCCGTGGTGCCCGGCATCTGGTTCGTGACCACCTCGTGGGACGACGAGCCCGCGCTCGATCACTCCGGCCGGCCGAACGCCGCCGCCGCGCAGCCCGCCCCGCACGATCCGCTCTGCCGCGGGCTGGCCGTCGCGCTCGTCGCCGCCGGGGACACGGGCGCGGCCGGTGGCGCCCCGCCCCTGCAGCTGGCCGTGCATCCGGCGGCGTGCGGGCCCGACCCGTCGCGGCCGCATGATCCATCACGGCCGCACCATCCATCACGGCCGCACCATCCATCACGGCCGCACCATCCATCACGGCCGCATGGTGCGGTCGCCTCGGCCCGCAGCACCGATCATGCCGCCCATGATGCCGCCGTCGGCAGCGTTTCCGGGAGCATCGCCGCCGAAGCCGCGCCCGCGGCGGATGCCTTCACGGCCGCCGCCGACATCCGCGGCCTCGCGCGGGCGCTTGTGTCTGCGCCGCCCGTCGCCTGGTCGCTCCGCTGCCCCTGGGGCGACGAGATCCGGCTCGAGTCGGCCGCGGCCCGCGCCGCCTCCGAGCCGCGTGGCTGGAGGGAGGCCGCATGAGGGTGCTTTCCGCCGCGGGCACGGAGGCCGTCGCGATCACGGGCATCGGTGCCGCGTCGCCGTTGGGCAACGACTTCGACACGATCGCCGCCGCGCTCCTGGCGGGCCGGAGCGGGGTGCGACCGATCGACCCGGGGGAGTTCGCCCGCGAGGCAAGGCAATTCGCCGCGACCGTCGCGGAGATTCCCGCGGCGCCGGCCGGGCGGTTTCCCGACGCCGACGCCGGCTTCGCCCACCTCACGCGGTATGAACGGCTCTGCGCGAGCCCCGTGGCCCACGCGCTCGTCCACGCGGGTCTGCCCGGCGACGTCGATCCCGCGCGGATCGGCCTCGTGCTCGGGCTGGGCGCCGAGCACCTCAAGTCCTGGGAGCTCGACCATCTTGCCGGCGGCAGCGAGGTGCTCGCGCCGCGGTCGGCCGACACGATCGTCCACCGCATCGCCCGCATGCTGGGCATCCGCGGCCCGGCGGCGACGGTGGCCGCGGCCTGCGCCTCGAGCGGCTACGCGCTGGCGATCGGCCGCATCTGGCTGCTCGCGGGCCGGGTCGACGCCTGCGTGGTGGGGGGCTGCGACGTGCTCAGCCCGACGGCGCTGGCGGCGTTCTACAACCTGCGGGCGCTGTCGCGCCGCGGCGACGATCCGGCGCTCGCGTCGCGGCCGTTCGACCGCGATCGCGACGGCTTCGTGATGGGCGAGGGGGGCGCGTGCCTCGTGCTCGAGCGGTCCGCCGCCGCCCGCCGCCGCGGCGTGCGCGTGCACGGCGAACTCGCCGGCGTGGGCATGTCGAGCGACGCCGCGCACATGGTCACCCCCTGCTCCGATCCCGCCGAGGCCGCGCGGGCGATCTCGCTGGCGCTCGCCGACGCGGGCGTGGCGCCCGACGAACTCGACTACGTCAACGCCCACGCCGCCGGCACCCCGGTGGGGGACGCGGCCGAGGCCGCCGCGATCCGCCTCGCGCTCGGGCCCGCCGTCGACGGCGTACCGGTGAGCTCCACCAAGAGCATGTCGGGCCACCTGATCAGCGGCGCCGCCGCGTTCGAGGCGGTGGCCTGCCTGGTGGCGATCGCGCGGCAGGCCGTGCCGCCGACGGTGAATCTCGACCATCCCGATCCTGCCTGCCGGCTCGATCACGTGCCCCACGTGGCCCGGCCGCGGCGGGTGCGGGTGACGGCGAGCAACTCCTTCGGGTTCGGCGGCGCGAACCTCTGCCTCGTGATCCGCGCCGCCGCCTAGGAGCCCCCGCCGCAGCCCCGCCGACCGCCGCCATTCGGTTCGCCATTCCATGCGCCATCACGCGCGCCACCGCACCCCCCTTTTCGTCCACACGTTTCCTGTTTCTTCCCTTCGCTGGAGCATCCGCCATGACCGCCGTGAACCACGCCCGCAAGCCCGACCAGCCGCTGCCGCTCACCGTGGCGGCGATCGACACGATGCTCGAGCGGCTCGTGGCCCGCTGGCACGAGGTGGAGCCGGCCCACGACGAGCAGGGGCTCACCGGCCGCATCTGCGACCTGCACCGGTTCAACTTCCTCCTCTGGCACGAAGAGGACGTGGCCCGCTCGCCCGAGGTGACCGACGCGCGGATCGCGCAGGTGAAGCGGGCGATCGACCGCTACAACCAGGCCCGCAACGACGCGATCGAGAAGGTGGACGACTGGCTGATCGAGGAGCTCGGCTGCCGCGGCATCGCTGCCGGCCCCGACGCCCCGGCCGCCACGGAGACGCCCGGCAGCGCGATCGACAGGATTTCGATCCTCGAGCTGCGGCGGTTTCACATGCGCGAGCAGATCGACCGCGCCGACGCCGCGCCGGAGCACCGCATCAAGGCGGCCGACCGGATGGTGGTGCTCGACCGCCAGCGCGACCACCTCACCGCCGCGCTCGGCCGGCTACTCGACGAGATCTTCACCGGCCAGCGGCCGCTGCGGGTCTTCCGGCAGATGAAGATGTACAACGATCCGACGATGAATCCCTACCTCTACAACGCCACGAAGCAGGCCGCCCGCCCGGCGGCGTGATGCTCCAAGGCATCGTTCTGCGGAGCGATTGATCGCAGCCCTCTACTCTGGTGGAGGGGCTGCCCCGCGCGTCACCGGCACGCGGAGGCGCGGAAGCGCGACCCGTGTCGGCGAATCCACGGCGAGGGGGGCGGCAAAAGTCTCCTCGTTCGGCCGCGACGGCCTCCACTCGGGAAGCGTTCGCCGACCCCCCTCGCCTCAACGAAACTGCTGCGCCCCCGTCGATCTCTCGAGAACACGGCGCCGTGCGCAACCACTCCGGTGGAGGGGCTGCCCGTTGCCCCGTGAGCCGGCGTAGACGGCCGGCGCAGGCAGGATGCCGGAGCGCAGACGTCTCCGAGCGAGCCGAAGCCCGGAGGGCGAAGGCGAGCGTCCGGCGAGGGGGGCAACGGGCGGCCCCTAGCGTCTCCAGTCGGCCTGACGGCCGGGCGCCGCCGCAAGGCCGCCAGCGTGCTGTCGCCGAGCCGTCGGCGGCCGAAAAGCTGTCCTCCGCAGGGCAGCCGTATACACTTTCTTCCGTCCGGCCGGCGGTGGCGAAATCCACCGTCTGACGGACACGCGTTCCCCGGTGACGGCCGGGGAGAAAACAGCCTGGCGGCGACGGACAGCACGTCGCGACGGCTGGGATTCCTCGTAGCGAAGGAGGTGATTCAGTGCACAACAGTGACTGTACCAGGGGGCTGCGCCGCTAACGGCGAGTCGACGGGCCTGCCGTTGACGCAGCCCATGCCCGTGTGATCCGCGGCCCAGTCGGCGCGTGCGAGGCACCGCCGCAAGCTCGGATCCCGCGACACCTGATCCCACGGCTGCCGCCCCCACCCGGGGGCGGCAGTTTTGGTTTCCGGGCCGGCGCTGTTCCGGCCCGCGTGCGTCGCGTCGAACGCATGGCGCCCGGCGGCCGCTCACTCCGCGGGCACGAGCCGCACCTGGCGGATGTCGCAGGCCGCCTTGGCCGCGATCTTCTCGGGGCCGACCCGCAGCCGGTGACCGCCGACGGCCAGCGTCACGCGGCCGATGACCCGCGGCTTGAAGTCCTGGAAGCCGGTTGTCTCTTCGACGACGAACGTCAGCTCGCGGTCGGCCGCGCCGCCGCCGTCGAACGCGGCCCGCATCGTGCTGCCACCGTTGCCCGGTCCGCAGCCCTGCAGCACCTCCACGTCGAAGGTGCCGGCGGCGTGGAGCGTGAACGTCCATTCCGCCGCGTCGGTGGGCCGCACCCAGAAGCCGAGCGTCTGCTTCTTCTCGGCCGGCTCGTAGCGGAGCACGGTGCCGCGCACGGTGGCGTCGCGGCCGTGGAGGAGCACGGAGCCGTCGGCGGCCTGCACCGGCGGCTGCCCCTCGCAGGCCGGTTCGAGTGACACGGCCTTGAGGTTCATCACCGCGCCGCCGACCTTCTTCGTGCAGCGCACGGCGACGCGGTGGTCGCCGGCCTGTGCCAGGTAGACGCGGCCGAGCGGCAGCGTTTCGTAGCGATACCAGCCGCCCGTCGAGGCGAGCGTGCCGGTCAGCACGGTGCCGCCGACGTCGACGGCGATCTCGGTGCCGGCCGGTGCGGCGCTCGAATAGGTGAGCCGCACGTCGTACATGCCCCAGCGGGTGGCGACGAGCTTCCACTGCACGGCGTCGGCAGCGTCGCTCCAGAAGCCGATGCGGTGGTTGCCCGGATGGCTCTCGAGCCGTGCCGTCTTGCCGACAACCTCCGCGTCGAGGGCCGTCAGGCCGATCCGCCCGTCGTCGAATTGGCCGGTCTTGTCGAGCGTGTCGACGTCGATCGTCAGGGAGCCCGCGGCGGGCGCGGCGGCGGCGGGCGCAGGCAACAGGATCGCGACGGTCGAAGCGTCGGCGGAGAGTTCGACCGGCAGGTCGCGTGGGCCGTCGGCCGTGGCGAGCATGGCGCGCACGATCTGCGGAAAGCCCTTGGGCACGGCGACGCGGCCGTCGGCGGGGGGCGTCGCGACGTGGAAGCGGGTGCGGCCCGAGGCGGCGGTGAGCGGGTCGATCGTGCCCCATGCCGGGGGTGCCGCGGCATCCGGCGCCGCCGGCGGGCGTTCCTGGCCGGGGGCGACGGCCGTGGCGGCGATGGCGAGGAGGGCGGCCGCGAGGGCGTGCGCTTGGGCCGAGGACCGCGTACAGGGGGGGGTCGGCGGCAGCGATGCGAGGGGGGGCCGTGTCATGAATCGAGTCCTCGGAGGGTTCCGGGCGGTCCCGGCGTGGGCCCGGGGGGCCGGCCGGCGGTGCGGCCGCAAGACCGGCGATGCTACCGAACGATTGCGGCCCCGCGAAAAGGAGGGTATCCCAAAGGGCATGTTCCGCATGCTTCGCTCATTCCGCCGGGCCCGTCAGCCCTCGGCCACCGGCCGGGCCGCGACCCGTGCCGGAACCGCGCGACGGCCGCATTCCCGTGGGCCGCTCGTGGTGGAGTCGCTCGAGCCGCGGCTGACGATGTCGGCCAACGTGGTCGTGGGGGCGGAGGGGGGCCGCGGCAGCCAGCCGCTCGTGCAGCTCCTCGACGTGTCCACCGGCACGGTCGTCGCCGAGACGCTCGCCTTCGAGTCGGGGTTTGCCGGCGGCGTGCGCGTGGCGATGGGCGACGTCGATGGCAACGGCGATCAGGAAGTGATCGCCGGGTCGGGAGAGGGCCGCGTCGCGGAGATCCGCGTGTTCGACATCCGCGTGAGCGGTGGCCGGACGACGCTCGTGGAATTGCCCGCCTACCGGGTGCAGCCGTTCGGTGCGGGCTACACCCGAGGCGTCACGGTGGCCAGCGGCGACATCGACGGCAACGGCCGTTACGACATCATCGCGTCGATGTCGCGCGGGCGGGGCGTGGTGAACGCGTTTCTGTCGGTGGCGCCGCAGGCGCCCGCGAACGACCCGCTCCAAAACGCCCCCTGCCTCTCGATCACCCCCGCGGCCGCCGGCTTCGACGGCGGCTCGGCGGTGGCGGTCGGCGACTTCGGCACCTTCGTGGCGGGCAAGCTCCAGATGCCCGGCGTGCCCGACGGCAAGGTGGAGATCGTGGTGGCCAGCGGCGTCGACGCGCCGCCGAAGGTGGAGGTGTATGACGTGTCGGTGCGGTCGGCGCCGCGGGTGGTGACGACGCTCCACCCCTTCTCGCCGAGCGTGCGCTGGGGTCTCACCGTGTCGACGGGCCGCTGCAGCAACGACGCGATCGACGACATCATCGTGTCGGCCGGCCGCCACGCCGGCATGAAGTCGGTGATCTACGACGGCACGCCGGGAAGCTCGACGATTTTAGGCGATTTCACGCCCGGTGGCACGCCGGCCCGGCCCAACGCCCCCGCCTACGCCGCGCCGGTCGACGTCAACGGCGACGGGAAGATCGACAACATCCTTGTCGCCCAGGGCGATCCCGGCGGCGTGACCGCCCTCTTCAACACGCGGATCGGCAACGCTTCCCCGGCCACGACCGTGAAGCTGCCGAACATACCGGGTGGGTTGCGGATCGCCGCGCCGCGCACGACCTTCAAGCAGGAGACGCTCGGGAGCGGACTGAAGCAGCAGGACATCATCCTCGGCAGCGGTGCGAGCCCGGTGCTCAAGCAGCAGATTCTGGTGCGATACACCGGGTTCTTCGCTGACGGGCGGGTGTTCGAGACCACGGGCAATGCGGTTATGTCTTTAAACTTCGGCCAGGGGGTCCCGGGCTTTATCCAGGGTCTCGCCACGATGAAGGAGGGAGGCGTGCGGCTGCTGAAGCTGCCGGCGAACCTCGCCTTCGGCGCCGAGGGCCTAAAAAAGAAGGACGCCGACGGCAAGCCCGTGCTCGGCACAGATGGCAAGCCGGTCTATATCATCCCGCCCAACACGCCGCTGAACTACCTCGTCGAACTCGTCACGGTGTTGCCCGTGAAGCCGGCGTGACCGGCCGTCAGGCTCACCAGCGGGCTTCGAGGCCGACGCTGCCGCCGCCCAGCCAGAGCGTGTTGTTCGTGTCGACGGTGTTGATGGCGAGCGGGCTCGAGAAGTTGTATTGGTTGGGGGCGAGGGCGACGCCGGTGAGCCAGAGCATCGAGTAGCCGACCCGTAGGCCCCACGTGTCGCTGAGCCGGTAGACGAGCGACGTGCCGAGCTCGAAGATACCGGCGACGTTGGCCGTTTGTGCCGACGCGCCCGGGCGGTAGATCTCGCCGGAGAGCGCGTTGACGATCGGGCTTTGCGATTGGGTGACGTTGGCTCCGGCGAGCGCGCCCTTGAGCGTGCCTTCGAGGGCCCAGCGTTCCCAGTCGACGCGGCCGCGCACGCCGAGCTGCCAGCCGAAGAGGTTGGAACTCGTGCGGGTGGAGTAGACCGTGTCGAGGGTCTGGAAGTCGGGGCCGAGGGCGAGCGACGAGGTTTCGTCGAGGCCGGCCCAGCGGAAGCCGGTGAGCCAGTCGACGGTGATGGCGTAGCCGATCGCGTCGTAAGGGTAGCCGTTGTAGTGGGGCAGGTGGACGTATTGCCGGGTGAGGATGGCGTTGGCCTCGGCGGAGTTGAGCACCGAGCCGTAGGTGGCGCGTGCGGCGGAGGCGCCGCGGAGGCTCGACACCTTCTCGCCGAGCGGGGGCGGGATCTGGAGGTTGTCGGAGCCGGAGGCGATGGCGTCGGCGAACATGCCGTAGACGCCGAGGCTGCCGACCTCCCAGCCGATGTCCTCGGTGGCGTGGGTGCCGATGAGCACGCGGTAGCCGGGTGCCACGGGAAACTGCATGTCGCCGGGGGCGATGGCGGCCTGCTGCGTGTCGGTGTTGAGGACGAGCGGCCCGGGGGTGAGGCTCGTGTCGCTGTTGCGCTGCATATAAAGCGCGTCGAAGACGACGTAACTCTCCGTCGACCGGCCGACGCTCGCGGGGAGCGCGAGGTCATAGGCGCTGCCGACGAGCTGGGCCGCCGCGAAGGCCGCCGGATAGAGCGCCGCCGCGCAGGCGCCGGCGATCGTGACGGCGGCGAGGGCGATGCGGCGCGGCGAGGAGCTGGCCATGGGGGCGACCTTCGTTTGCCGGTGGGGAACGGGGGTGTGTCGGTGGCGCTACCCGCCTCCGCGCGGCTCCCTGACGGGCGGCGCGGGCTGGCGGACCGGTTCCCGTGACGGGCTTCCGCACGGCATTCGACCGGTACGCCGGGAATCTTCGGCACGTCCGGCAGACTTGTTGAAACCGGTGCGACCGGCCCGCAGGGTCGTTTCGCGGGCGGAGGCTGGGGCGAGTTTGCGGGGGGCGGCGGCGGGGAGTTTGTGGCGTGGGTCGACGGGGCGTGCGGCCCGCGTGGCTCGCGGCGGGGCAGGCTGGGGCGAGCCCGCCGGCCGCTGGCCGGCCGGGCGTTTATGCCCGGCCGATCGATTTGCTCGGTTCGCGACCATCTCCACCTAGTTCCACGTACAGCCACTTTCGGGCCGTTGCCCATTGCCGATCCACCGTGCTCGGCGAACAACCGAGTGCATCAGCGATCTCGGGCACCGTCATGCCGCCGAAGTAACGGAGAGTCACTACTTCCGCAGCCCGAGGATCGACCGTCTCGAGCGCGTCCAAAGCGCGATCCAGGGCGAGGATCTCGTCGGTGTCTCCCGGGGCGACGAGATCGACGTCGTCGATTGCCCTGTGGGCTGCCCCTCCGCCGCGGATTTCCGCGTGCTTTCTTCTTGAATAGTCGACGAGTATCCGCCGGATGGATTGGGCCATGGATGCGAAGAAGTGCCCTCGGGAGTTCCAATCCATGTCGCGACCCTGCGTTCCTAGCCTCAGCCACACCTCGTTGACCACCGCCGTGGCTTGGAGGGTGTGATTGATGCGCTCGTTCGCCATTCGGGAACGCGCGTACTTACGAAGCTCGTCGTAGAGCATGGAGAACAGCCGCTGCGAGTCGAGCGGCTCACCCTTCGGTGCCTCTCTGTTCACGTATCGGTCTCCTGCCGAGGGCGACCCAACAATCACGCGGAGCATACGTAAAATAGGGGGGCTGGCATTGCCGCTCAAGCCCGGGAAAAATCGCTCGAGTGGATTATCCATCATCAAGGCCCGCATGGCCGCGGCGGGCGTTGGGCATCACCGAGTGTGCGGCGTGGCCTGGTTTCCCGGGCAGGGCGTGCGGGTGGTGGGGAGCGCCCGACGGATCCTGCCTTCCGGCGGCGCCGCTCGGGGCACGCAGGTCGATTTGCGCACGCCTCCGCTGGGCGAGCCGCCGCGGACGAGGATCGGCGTGTCCGAGGCCTGATCCGCGATCGGTTCCTTCGGGGAGGAGAGCCTCAAAGCGGGCATCGGGAATGAAATGTCGTGACGAGAACGAAAAACGCCATGTGCGTGACGTGGTTTCGCCCGGCGTTCCGCACTGTCGGTTGCGAAGACGTCCGGCAGCGGGTGCCGGATCACGATCCAGCGACCACTCGACAGGGGGCAATCATGATTCTGCGTCGTTTTCTGGTTCTGGCGTTTCTCCTGACGGCGTTCGGAGCCGCGACGAGCGGCTCGGCCGAAGCGCGGGAGGTGCGATACTTCGTTTTGCAGAAAACGGGTTTGTTCGAAATCACCGAACAGGCCACGGGCGGTCGGTTCATCGGCAGTCCCACGGGCGAGAACATCCAGGTTCCTGGGGTCGGCGTTCTGGCCGTCCGCGGACGCACTGACCGTGCCACACGCGGCGAGACGGTGGTGACCCAGATCCGCGGGAGCGGCGCCGCCAAGGTCGCGGTGACATCCACGACGGAGCGCGGCCGCGTGAGGACCATCTTCGCAGGCACGGTTCCGCTCCCGCTAGTCGTGCCGCAGCCGGTGTCAATCGATCCGGATTTCGACCAGGTCGTCGTCAAGCTGGAATTGGGTGGCAGGACGATCACTCGTCGCCTGCCGATCGGCATTCGGCCGAAGTCTGTTGTGCATCCGTGACGGGAGCGGTCGCCCATGCACGGGCATCCGGACGGGCTGCCCGTCCTGCCTGTGATCCCCTCCCCGCCGGACAAATGCGATCTTGTATCACTTTGCAGATTCGTGGCCATCCTTGGAGAAACGCTCATGTCCCGCTCCTTGACGCGTTCCGGGTTCACGCTCTTCGAGATTCTCGTCTGCATGGCGGTCATCGCGACGCTGCTCGGGATGGCGTTGCCCGCGGTTGCATCACTCCGCGAGGGCGCCCGGGTGACCGTTTGCAAGAATCATGCTCGGCAGATCGGACTCGCGTTGCAGACTGTTGCGGCGGGTACCGGACGGTTTCCGCCCAACCAACCCGTGCCCTGGACCGTCGACGCGGTGCGACTCCTCGACCCAACGCTGCTGCCGCCCGGCTCAGCCGCCGATCGGGAGGTCGTGTGGGACAGGCTTCCCGCGGCCATGCTGCCCGTGGCGACGTTCCTCTGTCCGACCGCTCCGCAGATGCCTGATGAGGAGAGGGCGATCGCCAACCATGGCTTCAATGGAAGGCTTCCCGGCGTCCGTCCCGCCGCGATCACCGACGGGCTGTCACACACGCTGCTCACCGCGGAGATGCCGTCGCAACTGGCGGCGCCTTGGACCTGGGGACCACTCGTCGATGAGGTGAATATCGGCTCGGCACATCATCAACGCGTCAACGCCACCCGCGCGGACGGCTCCACCTGCAGCTTGATGCCCGCGAGCGATCTGGGGGTGATACGTGGCCTGCTCGATCCTCGTGATGGGGCGGCGGCGGGCCTCGACTGATGCGGCGGCTGCAAGGCCGGCCGCATGTCGCGACGAAGCCTCGTCGCCCGTCGCGTCATCCCGCCCTGACGATGCCGGGCTCGCCGGGGCGCCAAGTCACGCCCGCTGGCGAGGGGGCGGCGAAGGCCGCGGCCGTGACGGCGAGTCCGCGGGTGGCGCGCGTCGCCCACCGGCGGACCCGTCCGCTGCCCGAGACCAGCCGGACATGATCGCGCTGGAGGGAGGCTGCTGTAGCGCGGGTCGCGGACCGTCGTCATGTCTGCCACCGGAACGAGAACCGCCGGACGGGCGGCTCGGCGGCATGCGAAGCCGCACGCCCCGGGCGGTCGACCGTAACGCTTTTCAAAGAAAGGACTTGCGACGCGGGGCGTTCATCGCCGGAAAATCGTGACGTGAAACCGCCTCCGTCTACGCATTGGTCGGTGGGTTGAGACACGGGCTTCCCAATCTGCCGCATGACGCCGTTCGTTTCGGCTCCGGCCACAAAGTCGTGCCCCGACACCGCCGAAGATGGCAACAGCCGTCGCGTCGGCCAATCTTCAAGCGAGACCTCTTTATGAAGCGGACCATCACGCCTAAAAGTCAATTGAAGTGCGAGCAGCTTGAGTCCCGCCGTCTGTTGGCGGGCGTCCCTGTAGACTTCGCCTACAGCCTTACAGCTCCTGCTCAAGCGATTGCCGGCAGCACGTTACAGGTCGGTTCTGTGAACACAAACGTCGGCAAAAGTAATGGTTCTGCGCTCAATACCGTCGGCAATTTCTATCTTTCTAAGGATCGGAATGTCAGCGCGGACGACATTCAGCTGCTCAACGATGTGCAAGGCCCAATCCGTGGCACTGTTAAGCCGGGTGATTCATTCACCATACCTTTCAACGTCCGGATTCCAGGGAACACACCTGCCGGCAACTATTTCCTGATTGAGGTCGTGCGAGATGTTCCCGTTCCGCGGCTTGGCGCAGCCCAACAATACGACTCAAACCTCGCGAACAACACGACTTCATTGCCACTTCGCATCGATCAGCCGGTGGTGAGTCAGGTTACGAAGCTGGTCGCGGAAGGACGGACTCCCGGCGGACTACGAGGGGAGAAGACCACGCTGACAGTCAGGCTTGTTGATGCTTCGAATGCTCCGCTGGCGGGGCAGACGATAACGTTTGTGGATCAGTGTAGATATTATCGCCTGCAGGGTAGGCCGAATGGCGAGCGCTCGCTCGGAAGCATTGTCACTGACGCAAGCGGTAGGGCCAAGCTGACGTACACGATCCCATCGAGTGTGAATGTCGACAACGTTTCAATCATCGCACGATTTGCGGGGACCAACAAGCTGCAGGCATCTTCGTGCACTATTACTCATGTCGAGATTGGACGACGAAGCTAATCTCTGCTGTGGCTGTGGAGTGGCCGCCTTCTCTGCGAGGCGGCCACTCCAGGCGCCAGGGCACACGCCGCCACCAGCGGGGCGGCGGGACCGGGGGAGGATCGCCGTCGTCGCCCTGTCAGAAACCGACAGCACGTGGGTTTTAGACTGGTGAACCGCGCTGAGCGACTTCTGTGTCAGGGGGTGCATTATGCCCGATCAGCTCAAGCGACTTAAGCGACGGATGCTTCCATTGTGATATACGATGCCGGGGTTGGTGTGCTGCGTCGCGTATCGAGATCCAGGTCGATCCGACAGTTTGTGGATCGGACATCATTGGTGTTGTTCGGCATTCACAATCCTGTGTTCGTCGGTATGTACATCTAGCAGGCCGTGGATGAAGTCGCCTTTCCCTCCCCAGAGATGGCGCTACACTCGGTCGATCTGACTGGGACGATTGGCCCAGAAACCTAGGAGGGGGCATGGCACTCGGGAAGCGACGCCGGGAGCGTTAGTTGAAGGCCTTCGTGTCGGCCTCCGACCTGCCGCGGTCTCCGGGACATCCGTTCTACACGCGGCTCAACCACCTGCTGTCCGAGAACGGCTTCGACGCACTGGTCGAGCGGCTCGGTGCGCTCTACTACGCGGAAACGATGGGGCGGCCGGGCGTGGCGCCGGGCGTCTTCTTCCGGATGCTCGTCGTGGGCCACCTCGAAGGCCGCAAGTCACACCGGGAGATCTCGTGGCTGTGCCCCGTCAGCCGGTCGTTTGGCGAGTTCCTCGGGCTCGACTCCGCCGATTTGGTGCCGAACCAGTTGTGCCGGAACAGGACGCAAAAGCGGCTGCCGAAGATGGTCTTAGACGAGGTCTTACGCTTCATCCTTTCTGTTGCGGCCCACAGTGCCTGCTCTAAGGCGATGCGTTGGGGAGCGATTCGACGACGATCCGAGCCAACGCCTCGATGCAGTCAATCGTCAGGAAGCGTTTGGCCAAGGGCCTGAAGGACCACACGCGCGCCAAAACGATCTTGCCCGCGGCCTGACAACGAGTTGCCCATGAGTCGAGCCATACTGCCGGAAGTGCCATTGGCGAGGCCTTTGACACGGTGCTCGAGGCCAAAGTGCTCGTCGAACAGCGGCGGCAGGCTTACAACCTTTTCCGGCCGCACAGCGCCTTGGGCTACATGTCACCGGCTCCTGAGTCGTGGCAGCCCTGTACGAAAGCCTCGGCTTCGTCTCGGCAGCCGCACAGGGCTGATCTCATGGACGACGAAAACCTAGTTAAACTTCGGGTGTCGTACTTGGGGCAGTTCGGTCACTGTGTCGACTATTCGACAAACGACTTTTCCACGGGCTGCTAGCCGGCGTTAGTGCAACATTCCTTCTGTAAATCGCCGGTGTGTTCCTGACCGAGGCGAGCTTGCGAGCCGAGGGAAGGAACACACCGGCGGCGCGAGTTGAAG
>Ga0209189_1001131_pt1 | contig 20339 bp, 16 predicted proteins | sample C_130820_EF_Meta_FD_187308 | JGI IMG/M metagenome (GOLD analysis project Ga0209189, IMG submission 187308) | Freshwater microbial communities from Lake Croche, Canada to study carbon cycling - C_130820_EF_MetaG (SPAdes) (version 3) | ecosystem: Environmental > Aquatic > Freshwater > Lake... | reverse complement strand
CCGCGCCCGGCCGGTTCCCGGCACGATCCGCGCCCTGCCGGCGCTTTCCGGCGGCAAGCTCTATGTGCGCGACGACCACACGCTCAAGTGCCTGAGCGTGAAGCCGCGGGTGCGTTGATCGGGCACCGGCTGGCAGCCCGTGGGAAAAGTCCTCCGGACGTTTTTCCACGACTGAAAACCTCCGGTTTTCACGGGAGCTGCGCTCCCGGGATCGCATCCCTGCGATCCAGCAGGCTGTTTATCCACAGCCTGCTAGGCAGCCGTGCTGGACAAGCCTGCGGCTTTTCCGGGGCGATCACGTGACGCGGCGGCGCCCGATCGAAGCCGCCGGGCCACGGGGCTGACGGCCACGTGCCCGACCGCGGCCTGCCTGACTGCCGCCAGGCCGGCCATCCGCCGCGGGCTTACGGCCACGCCACGCCTCGGCGAGGAGCACGCCGCAGGCGACCGACACGTTGAGGCTCTCGACGGCGCCGGAGCCCGGAATCCGCACGCAGCGGTCGGCCGCCGCCGCCAGCGGCCGCGACACGCCCTCCCCCTCGCTGCCGAGCACGAGGACGACCCGGCCTGAGAGCCCGCGGGTGAAGAGCGGCTCGCCGCCGCGGCTCGACGTCGCCACGACCGTGAAGCCCGCGGCCTTGAGCCGCGCCAGCGTCGCCGCGGGGTCGTCGACATCGCACACGGGCACGTGCTCCGCCGCCCCCTCGGCCACCCGGACCGCTGCGGGCGAGAGCGGCGGCAGTTCGCCCCGCCGCCCGAGCACGGCCCCGCAGCCGAAGTGCGCGGCGGTCCGCAGGATCGCGCCGAAATTGTGGGGATTGCCCACGCCGTCGAGATAGAGGAGCGGTCCGGCGACGCCTCCCGCCGCCACGGCCGCCTCGAGCTCGGCCGCGTCCCAGCGGCGGTACGAGCGGGCGAGGATCGCGATCCCCTCGTGATGGGTCGAACCGCTGATCCGGGAAAGGTTGTCCCCCGGCACCACCCGGAAGCCCAGGCGGGCCTTCGCGCAGTGCTCGAGCAGCGCCGCCCACTGGCGGCGTTCCTCGGCTGCGACATACACGCGGATCATGTCGCCGGGCCGGCCGGCGACGAGCGCCCGGCAGGCCCGCACGCCGTGGTACGTCTCCTCCCCCTTGGCCCGGTGCCGCGGCGGCCCTGCCGCGGGAAGCTCGGCGGCCGGCCGCTGAGGACGGGCGCCGCGGCCGCGTTGGGGACGCGGGCCGCTCATGCCGACCGCTCGCGGCGCCGCGAGAGCATGAACTCGTTGCCCTCCGGATCGACGCACATCGCCAGATGGGGCGGACCGCCGTCCTCGGGCTCCGGTTCGCGGGCGAGCGTCCCGCCGGCCTCCACCACCTCCCGGGCGCCGGCGACGACGTCGGGCACCTGGAAGCTCAGCCCCGTCCACGTCCGCCGGCCCTCGCCGCCGGAGTGGATCGCGAGGCAGCCGCCGAGGATGTCCACCTCGGTGATGACGGGGTTTTGCCGCAGAATACGGCCGCCGAAGAGCGTGCAGTAGAACCGCACCGCCCGGTCGACGTCGGCCGCCCAGATCACGTATTTCATGCGTTCGACGATCATGCCTCCAGCTTATCAAGGTGCGTGCCCGGGGCTCCGGACTTTTTCCGGGCAGCACATCGCCCCGGTTTTCCGGGCGATTCACTCCCGGCACGGCATCCATCGCCCCGCCGGGACGCCGGAAAAATCGTCTTGCTGGCAGTGCCCGCACACGGTGTAATTCTCCCATTCCGCGATGGATCGCGGAGCCGCGGAGGCCGAGGAATGGACTCTTCATCGGGCACGGCACATCTGCACGGGGGCGACGCCGCGTCGTATCGGCGGGCCGACTCGCCGGGCCGGCCCGCGAGCGGGTTCGTGATCGTCGCCCCGTCGTTCGTGCCGAACTCGGCGGGCATCGGCTGCCTCTACCGGCTCTGCCACGAGCTCCGCGGTCGCGGCTTTTCCGCCTTCATGGTCGGCGGCCGGTTCGGCGTGTCGCGGATGGACGCCCCGATCATCGATTCGGTGGAGGCGGCGGAGCTCTGCGGCCGTGGCTATGCCGCCGTCTATCCCGAGACCGTCGCGGGCAATCCGCTCGGCGCGCCGACGGTGCTCCGCTGGGTGCTCAACCGTCCCGGGCTGCTCGGGGGCGACGCCGTCTACGACGCCGGCGAGCTCGTGTTCTGCTATTCCGACGTCTTCCGGCCCTACGTGCGCAACCGTGTCGCCGGCAAGCTCTACATGCCGACCATCGACGAGTCGATCTTCCGCACCGACGATTGGGACGTGTCGCGTCGCACCCTCGAGTGCTTCTACGTGGGCAAGTCCACCTGGAAGGACGGGATCGTCGACCGCGGCAACGCGTTCGAGATCACCCGGGAGTTCCCGGCGAAGCCCGAGCTGGGCAAGCTGTTCCGCTCCTGCCGCGTGCTCTACTGCTTCGACAACAGCACGATCCTCATCTACGAAGCGCTCCTCTGCGGCTGCCCCGTCGTGGTCATCCCGGACGGGACGCAGACGAAGAATGACTACGCCAGCCTCGAGCTCGGCATCGAGGGCATCGCCTGGGGCGTGGAGGAGTTTCGCGGGGAATCGGTGGACGTGCCCGCCGTGCGGCGCCGCTACGGCCTGGTGAAGCGCGACTTCCACAGCCAACTCGACCACTTCATCGCCGCGAGCGGGCAGCAGACCATCGCCCCGGGCGCCGACGCCGGCGTGCGGCGGGCGGAGACCGAGGAGCCGGCCGACCTCCAGCCGGGGCAGTCGGCGGCGTCGTTCGCGCAGCCCCGTCGCCCGATCTCGGCCGGGAGACAGTTCGAGCGGCGGTTCCGGCGCTGGCGAAAGGCTCTGCGGGGCAGGTGGCAGGAGCGCCGGCTCGGCCGCCGGCTCCTCGCCGAGCTGCGTTCGACACCGGCGGCGGCCGCGATCTCCGCGCGGTGTCCAGGACCGCGGCCGCTCACGTGCTTCCACGTCGGCAGGGCGCGGTGGCGCGACGGAGTGGTCGATCGGGCGGAGGCCTACGAGGTGAAGCTCCACCCGCAGACCACGCTCGCCAGTCTCTTGAGCCTCTTCCGCTCCGCGCAGATGCTCCACTGTTTCGACCCCGCGGCGCCGGTCGTCGAGATCGCGCTGGCGGCGGGCTGCCCGGTGACCATCGTCGCCGGCACGGGCCAGCCGGTCAGGCTGTCCCCGGCGCCGAGCATCGCCCGCGCGGGGTGACGCGGCCGCGGAGACCATCGCAGCCTGTCGCGACGGCCGCCGCGGCGGCGCGGTCGCGTCTGTTCACGCGAGGCCGTTGACCACGTTCCGCGGCCGTCCTGTCGCGAAGGCCCGGAGGTTCTCCGCCGTCACCGCGATCAGCCGGCGGCGGGCGTCGGGCGTGGCCCAGGCCTGGTGCGGGGTGACGATGCAGTTGCGGGCGCCGAGCAGGGGATTGTCCGCCGGCGGGGGCTCCACCGACAGCACGTCGAGCCCGGCGCCCGCGAGTCGGCCGGCGTCGAGTGCGGCGGCCAGATCGGCCTCGACCACGAGCGGGCCGCGCGCGGTGTTGATGAGGAAGGCGGTCGGCTTCATCGTCGCGAGGCGGCGGGCGTCGATGAGCCCGCGGGTCTCGGGCGTGAGCGGGCAGTGGAGCGTCACGACGTCGCTCTCGCGAAGCACGGTCTCGAGGTCGGCCATCCGCACGTCGGCGTCCCCCGCGCCCGCCGCCGACCGCCGCGCGGCGATCACCTCCATGCCGAAGGCCCGCCCGATCGCGGCCACCGTCCGTCCGATCCGCCCGTAGCCCACCACCCCGAGCGCGCGGCCGGCGAGCTCGACCAGCGGGGTGTCCCAGTAGCAGAAGTCGGCACAGGCCGACCAGCGGCCCGCGCGGACGCCCTCCGCGTGGTGGCCGACGTGATTGGTGAGTTCGAGCAGGAGCGCGAACACCGCCTGCGCGACGCCGGGCGTGCTGTACTCGGGCACGTTGCACACCGGGATGCCACGGTCGCGGGCGGCGTCGATGTCGACGACGTTGTATCCCGTCGCCAGCACGCCGACATACCGCAGCGACGGCAGCGACTCGATCGTCTCCCGCGAGAGGGGAGTCTTGTTGGTGAGCACGACGTCGGCGTCGCGGGCGCGGGCGACGACGTCGGCGGGGGCCGTGCGATCGTGCACCGTGCAGCGGCCGAGCGATTCGATCTCCGCCCAGCTCACGTCGCCCGGGTTGGCGGTGAAGCCGTCGAGAATGACGATGTTCATGTGGCGGAGGATACCATCTCGCCGCCGGCGGGCCGGCGGGCCTCCCCGCGGTCGCGCGGGGCCGTCGGTTGCCGCCGTCGGCCGTGCCGATTTCTCCCGGTGACCGGCCGGCGCGGTCCGGGTACATTCACAGGCGGCGGGCGCTGGCGGGAACGGGCCCGACGGCGACCTGCGGCGGAGCCTGCGATGACCGGCGAGCGCATCCCAGCACCGGCGGCCGGGACACCGCGGTGGTCGCCCAGCGGCCGGGTCGCTCCCGCGGCCTCGGGCACGCGCGTCGTCGCCAACGTCGTCGCCAACGTCGTCGTCAACGTCGTCGTCAATGTCGTCGCGCTCGTCCTCGGCCTGGCCGCGGCGTCCGCGGCGCGGGCCCAGGAGCCCGCCGCGTCGACCGCCGCGGCGCAGGAGGCCTACGCCTCGGCCGCGGCCCTGCAGAACCGGCAGGCCTGGGATCTCGCGGCGGAGGAGTGGAGCGGGCTCGTCGCCAAGCACCCGAACGACCCGCTGGCGCTCAAGGGCCGTTACTACCTCGGCATCTGCCAGGTCAAGAATGACCAGTGGGAGCAGGCGGCCGAGACCTTCCGCGCGGTCGTCGCGAGCAAGGCCGACAAGGAAACGGTTTCCCTCGCCCGCTGGGAACTCGGCCGCGGCAGTTATCTGGCGGCACAGGCGCGGCCGAAGCCCGAGGCGTTCGCGGCCGCCGCCGCGCGGCTCACCGAGTTTCTCGACGCCGGTCCCGACCATCCGCAGGCCGCCGACGCCCGGTTCTTCCTCGGCGAGTCGCTGTGGCAGGCCGGCAGGCGCGACGCGGCGATCGCCGCCTGGCAGGCCTTCACGAAGGCCCACCCCCAATCGCCACGGATGCCCGACGTGCTCTACGCCCTGGGTGTGGGGCAGGCGGAGACCGGCCGCGGCGGCGAGGCGGCGGCGACGCTGGGCCGGTTCGCCGAGTCGTTCCCGAAGCATCCGCTCGCCGACGACGTAACGCTCTGGCGGGCCGATCTGGCCACGGCTGCCGGCAAGCCGGCCGACGGCGAGAAACTGCTCGCCGAGGTCGTCGACCGCAAGGGGCCGCGGGCCGGCGACGCGCTCGAACGGCTGGCGACGTCGCGCTGGAATCGCAAGGACTGGCCCGGGACGGCGGCCGCCTTCGCCGCGTTCGCCGAGCGGTTTCCCGACTCGCCGCGGGCCGGCCGGGCCGCGCTCTCGGCGGGCATCGCCTGGGCCGAGGCGGGCAAGCCGGCCGAGGCCCGCACCTGGCTCTCGAAGGCCGCGGCGGGCCGCGGCCCCGAGTCGGGGGATGCGGCCCATCGGCTCGCACTCTTGGAACTCGCCGGCAAGCATCCCGAGCAGGCGGCCGCGATGGCGGGCCGGGCGCTCGAGAAACTCGCCGCCCGCCCGTCGACCGACGCCGACGCCCGCCGCCTCGCGGCGAAGCTGTCGCTGACCCGCGCCGACGCCCTCTGGGAGATCCGCGACCGCCGCCCCGAGGCCGCCGCGGCCTACGCGGCCATCGTCAAGGACCATCCCGACGAGCCGGCCGCCAAAGCCGCGCTGTCGATGACGGCGCTGGCACAGCTCGAACTCGGCAACCCGGCCGAGGCCCTCGCGGCGGCCGACCGCTTTCTCGCCCGCTACGCCACCGCGAAGCCGGAGGCGTCGGGATCGGCGGCGCCATCCGCCGCGTCCGACAAGCCGGCTGCCGCCGATCCGATGGTGGCCGACGTGCGGGCGATCCGCGCCGAGGCGTTGCTCGCCCGGGGCGACGCCGCCGCGGCGGCCGTCGCCTACTCCGAACTCGTCGCCGGGGCGGGCGACCGGCCGCAGGACCTGCCCCGGTGGCGGCTGCGGCAGGGGGCCGCGCTCGCGAAGGCGGCGCAGTGGCGTAAGGCCCACGAAACGCTCGCCGCCGCCGCGGCCGGCCTCGAGGGGGAGGCGGCGGCCGAGGCGTTCCTGCTCGACGGGTCGACGCTCCTCGAACTCCGCGAGCCGAAGGAGGCGGTGCGGGTGCTCGAGAGGATCGAGAAGACGCAGCCCGGCTGGTCGCGGCGCGACGAGGCGCTCGCGCTTTTGGCGCGGGCGAAGCGCGACGCCGGCGACAAGGCCGGCGGCCTCGCGATCGCGGAACAGCTCGTCGCCGGGGCATCCTCGTCGTCCTCCGACCTCGCCTGGTATCGCCTGGGCCAGGCGCGGCAGGATGCCGGCCGCTTCGCCGACGCGATCAAGGCGTTCGCGAAGGCCCGCGAGCTTTCGCCGCGGGGGCCGCGGGCGGCTCCGAGCCTGCTGGCGACGGGCTGGTGCCACGAGGCGGAGGGGCGGCTCGACGACGCGGTGGGGGCCTGGACGACGCTCATCGACGGTTTCCCTTCCGCGCCGGCGGCCCGCACGGCGCTCCTCGCCCGTGCCGACGCCCGCCAGCGCGCCGGCGACTTCCGCGGCGGCCTCGCCGACGCCCGCGGCCTCCTCGCGGGCAAGCCCCCCGCCGGCAAGGACGAGGCGGCCGACGCCCTCCTCGTCGAGGGGCTCTGCCTCGCGGGCCTCGAGGACTGGCCGGCGGCGATCGCCAGCCTGCAGAAGCGGCTTGGCGAGCATCCTGACGCCCCCCGCACCGATCGCACGCTCTTCGAGCTCGGCGCGGCCGAGTCGCTCGCCGGCCGGCCGGCCGACGCGAAGAAGACGTTCGCCGAACTCGTGCGCCGGTTTCCCACCTCCGCGCACGCGGGCGACGCGTCCTTCGAGCTCGGCGAGGCCGCCTGGAACGCCGGCGACTTCACCGCCGCGGCGGAGCACTACGGCCGGGCGATCAAGGCGGCGGAGGCGAAGCCCCCCGACGCCGCGCTTGCGGAGCAGGCCCGTCACAAGCTCGCGTGGACGTTCGTCTCGCGCGGCGACCATGCCGGCGCCGCCAAGGCCTTCGCCGCGCAGCTCGCGGCCCACCCGCAGGGACCGCTCGCCGCCGACGCCGAGGCGATGCGGGGCGAGTCGCTCTTCCGCGCGGGCGACGTGCCGGGCGCCGCCGCGGCGCTTCGCAGGGCGCTCGCCGACCCCAAGCGGCTCCCCTCCCCCGCGATCCGCGGCGTCGCCGCCGTGCGGGCGGCCGAGTGCGCCGCGGCGCAGGGCGACTGGAACGAGAGCCTCGCCCAGGTGGAGCGGTTTCTCGCCGCGGAGCCGTCCGCGGAGCAGGCGCCGCAGGCCCGCTACGCCGCCGCGTGGGCGCGGCAGAATCTCGGCCGGCTCGACGAGGCGCTCGCGGGCTACCGCGGACTGGCCGACGCCGCGCGGACCGATCTCGCCGCGCGGGCGCGGCTCATGGAAGGGGAGGTGCTCTTCGAGAAGGGGGAGCACCGCGAGGCGATCAAGGCGTTTTTCAAGGCCGCCTACGGCTTCGGCGAGAAGCAGGCGCCGGCGGCCTTCCACCCCTGGCAGGCACAGGCCACGTTCGAGGCGGCCCGCTGCTTCGAGGTGCTCGAGCAGCCCGACAAGGCCCGCGCGCTCTACGCGGAGCTGGTCGAACGCTATCCCGATGCGCAGCAGACACCGGCCGCCCGCAGGCGGCTCGAAGCCCTCGGCGGCCCTGGGAAATGAACGATGGCTGACCTCGCCCGCGTGCAGACGCTCTGGGAACTGTTCCTCGCCGGCGGGCCGCTGATGTGGCCGATCGTGGCGATGTCGCTCGTCGTCGTCACCTTCGGCATCGAGCGGCTGGTGGCCCTGCGTTCGAGCCGATTCGTCCCGCGGCCGCTGGCCGAGGGCATCGCGCGGGCGGTGAAGGAATCGCCCTTCGATCCGCGGGGCATCTACGGCTTGTGCAAGGAGCATCCGTCGGCCGCCGCCGACGTCGTGAAGGCGATGCTCGAACGGCTCGGCCGGCCCATGCCCGAGATCGAGCGGGCCGCGGAGGCCGCCAAGGACGCCGCCGCCTCGGCGATGTACGCCAACATCCGGCCGATCAGCCTGGCGGTGACGGTCACCCCGCTCCTCGGGCTCCTCGGCACGGTGCAGGGCATGATCCTCGCCTTCTACACGACGGCCAACCTCGATCCGGGGGCGAACCGGGCCGCGGAGCTCGCCGAGGGCATCTACGTGGCGCTCATCACCACGTTCGCGGGACTCTGCGTGGCGATCCCCGCGGCGATGATCGCCCATTTTCTCGAGGGGCGGATCCTCGCGGGCTTCCGGCGGGTCGACGGGCTTCTCGCGCCGCTCACGCCCAAGCTCGAGCGCTACGAGAACAAGGGGCGGGTGAAGCTCAGGCATCTCACGTCGTCCCCCCGGGCCTCCACGAAGGCGCCCGCGAAGGCGCCCGCCACCGAGCCGCCGACGAGGGCGTCATGAGCGTGCGCATCGACAAGGGGCGGCTCAACACCGGCCTCGAGCTGACGCCGATGATCGACGTCGTGTTTCTGCTGATGATCTTCTTCCTCGTGGCCAGCAAGCTCGACGAGGCCGACCGGTTCATCGACGTCGTCCTCCCGAAGGCCAGCGCCGCCAAGCCGCTCACCAGCCGGCCCCGGGAGTTCCTCGTGAACATCGACCGCGAGGGCCGGTTCTTCGTCGGCGCCCGCCCCGTGGCGATCGAGGACCTCCGTGGCCTGCTCACGCAGGCCGCGGCCGACAACCCCGAACGGCAGACGGTGATCGTGCGGGCCGACGAGAACGTGCCGCACAAGTTCGTCGTGGCCGCGATGAATGCCTGCGTCGAGGCGGGCATCGAGAACTACCAGGTGCAGTCCACCGTCGAGGAGGCGCCGTAGCCCGTGGCACCGCGTCCCGACACGACCGGCACTGGCCCCGCCGGTGGCACTGACCCCGCCGGTGGCACTGCACTTGCCGGTGCCGTGCCCGAGCCGGCGGCCGTCGACGTGCGGCGCGATCGGCGCAGCGCCGCCCGGCGGCTCGCGCTGGCGGCGGTGGCCAGCGGGCTCGTGCACCTCGCGCTCTACGGCGGCCTCTCCGCCACGCATATCGGGCTCTTCGACGGCCGCCCGCGGGATGCCACCGCGCCCCGCCCCGCGCTGCGGCCCAAGATCGCGGCCGATTATCCGCTGACCGTGCCCCGGAGCCCGGCCCCCGCGCCGGCGCACGAGCGGCCGCTCGACCTCGCCGCGCCGCCGGCGGCCGCGCCGGAGCGGCCGCGGCCCGCCCCGGAGGCCGTGGTCGACCGCGCCCGGGCCCCGGAGCAGCCGACCGAGCCCGCGGTGGCGAAGCCCGACCTTTCCCGGATCGAGCCCTCCCGCGACGAGGCGGCCAAGCAGGCCGAGGCGCTCGAGCGAAGAATGGCGGCGGCCGCCGCCGAGCCTGCGGCGACGGCCGATCGCCTACCCGTCGCAGCGGCGCGGGAGTCGGCGCCGGCGGCGCCGCGGCCCGCCGCCACGCGGCGGCGGCCCGCGACCGCGGCCGCGGCCGTCACCAGCCGCGACGACGGACCGCCCGAGGCCCCGGCCACCGCGGCCGGCCCGGCGCGCGTGTCGGTGCCGCGTGATGGGACGATGACGCCCGCGCCCGTGGCGATCGACCGGCCCATGGCGAGACGGGCCCCGGCGGTGACGGCGGCGCCGATCGACGTGCCCGTCGCTGCCGTCGACATGTCGGCGGCCGGCGCTCCCGCGGCGGCCACGGTCTCCCCGCCCGTCGCGAGGCCGAGTCGCGATCCCGCCCGGCTGGCCACGCGGCCGGGGGCACCGCGCGCCGCGATTCGCTCCCCTTCTCCGGCCGGCGACGGCGGCGGTACCGAAGCGGCCGACGGCGCCGCCGCACGCATCGCGATCCCGAGCATCCGGCCGCTGTCGCCGCCGGGGGCCGCGACGGGCCGTCAGGGCACGGGCCCGCAACCCGCCGGCGAAGAGCCCGGCGGAGGATCGGCCGCCGCCCCCGCGCCGCTCACCCGCGCCGCGCCCGCGTCCACGACCGCCGCGACGCCGTCCGATGCGACCGCCTCGGGCGTGGCGGATCCGCCCGCGTGGACCGCGGCGACGCCCCCGGCGCGCCCGACCGGCGGCGGCCCGGCCCCGGCGGCGACGGCGGGCTCACGACTGGCCGTGCGGTCCTCCGGCCGCGGCGGCGCGACGCCCTCCGACTCCCGTGCGGGCACGCGGCCCGCCACGGCCGCGTCCGGCAGGACGGCCGCCCCCGCGATCGCCGGCCCGTCCGCCGCGGCCGGGACCGACGCGGAGGAATCGCTCTCGGTCGGCGGCGCGGGCGATGGACGGGCGCGGATCGCGGCGCCCCGGCGCGACGCCGCCGGCCGCGTCGCCGGCCGCGTCGCCGACGACGGTGGCGGCGGCGGCGGACGGGACATGGCGCCCGGGCCGGCCGGCGCGGCGGCCGGCGGCGCCGACATCGCCGGAGACCCCACCGCTCCGCTCGTCGCCCGTCCTCTCGGCCGTTCGAGCGTGTTCGCGCTGCCGGCGGAGGGCCGCGAACGGGAGGTCGCGGTGCCCTTCGCCCGCCGGTCGCGCGCAGCGCGCGACGCCGCGAACCGCGACGCCGGGAGCGACATCGCCGTGCGCGAGAAGGCGCGGATCGCCGCCGACGGCATGGTGGACCGCGGCCTCGACTTTCTCGCGCGGGCCCAGCGGCCCGACGGCCGTTGGCGGCTCGAGTCCTACCCGGGCTCCGACGCCGACGCCCCGCGGCTCGCGTCCGACACCGCGGCCACGGGGCTGGCGATCCTCAGCTTCCTCGGCGCCGGCCACGACCACTTCGGCGGCCGCCACCGCGACACCGTGCGGCGCGGCCTCGAGTTCCTCCTCTCGGTGCAGAAGCCCGACGGCGACCTCTACGTGCCCGCCGACGAACTCTCCGACAGCTGCGCCTGGCTCTACAGCCACGGCATCGCGTCGATGGCCCTCTGCGAGGCGGTGGGCATGACCGGCGATCCGCTCGTCAAGCCGGCGGCGGCGCGGGCCTGCGGGTTCATCGCCGCGAGCCAGCACCCCTCGCGCGGCGGCTGGCGGTACACGCCGCGATCCGACGCCGATCTCTCCGTGAGCGGCTGGATGCTCGTGGCGCTGCGGTCGGGCAGGCTCGCGGGCGTGGACGTCGACCCGCGGGCCCTCGCCGGCGTGAAGACGCTGCTCGAGCAGTCGGCGGTCGCCGGCGAGCCGGCCCGCTACCTTTACAACCCGCGGAACGCCCAGCAGCGGCCGTCGCGGCTCTCGTCGGCCTGCATGACGGCCGTCGGCACGCTCGGGCGGCTCCACACCGGCTGGTCCCCCGCCGATCCGCGGGTGCGGCGGGCGGCGGACACGCTCCTGGCGATGCGGCCCGCCTACGGCACCCCCACGCAGCGCACCCGTGACTGCTACCTCTGGTACTACGCCTCGCAGGTGCTCGTGCACACGGGCGGAAGCCCCTGGGCCGACTGGTACGACGGTCTGGCCGACACGCTCGAACGCACGCAGGAGCGTTCCGGTCCCACGGCGGGCAGCTGGGACCCCCTCGGCGACGTCCCCGACCGCTGGGGCGCCTACGGCGGCCGCCTTTACGTGACGACGCTCCACCTGCTCACGCTCGAGGTGCCCGATCGGCGGCTGCCCACCTACGGCAGCCCCGACGACGTCCGCGAGCCGCCTCCGACGCGCGGTTCAAAGCCCTGAGGCGCCGGTCGTCTCCTTCTGCCGCTGCTCCTTCTTCGCCGGAAACTCGACGACGACGAGCTGCTGCGTCTCGGGGTCGTAGGCGTATTCCTGGTAGTAGGGCAGCATCGGCAGCAGGATGCCGTCGGGCTTGCCGGGCTCGATGATCCGGGCCATGAACTCGGCGTAGTCCTTCGGCTTGTTGTTGTCGTGCTCGGCCTGGTAGAGCTGCATCTTCTTCTCGACGGCGATCACGGCCATCTTGCCCACGCTCGTGCGGTAGGCGTCGGCGGCCACCTCGAGCCCCTGGCTCTGGATCGACATTTCCGCCCGCACGCCCCCGTCCGCGAGCGCCTTCGACAGCTCGAGCACGTTTTGCGTGGTCTTGCGGATCGTCTGCCGCGTCTCCACCGGCGCGGTCGTCGCGGCCGGCGCCGGGGCGGGCTTCTCCTTCGCCGGCCCGCCGAAGGCGATGAGCAGGATGACGCCGGCGATCAGCGCCAACAGCACTTTCCAGAGGTGTTGCATCCGCGTGTCTCCTTGGCTGAGGGCCGGCGGAGTCCGGCCGATCGTCTCGTGTGCCGCCCATGCCGTCCGCGGCATTCAGGCCAGTTCGAACATCGCCTCGATCTCCACCGGCACCCCCGCCGGCAGCGACGCCACACCCACCGCGCTGCGGACCCCGACGCCCCGATCGGCACCCCAGACCCCGGCGAACAGCTCGCTGCAGCCGTTGACGACATGGGGATGCCGGTCGAAGTCGGGCGTGCACGCGACGAGGCCGAGCACCTTCACCACCCGGGCGATGCGGTCGAGGCTGCCCACGTGGGCGATGAGCGTCGCGAGGATCGCCAGCCCCGCCTGCCGCGCGGCCTGCTTGCCGCCGTCGGCGTCGAGCTCGCGGCCGACGAGGCCCTTCACGAGTTCGCCACCGGGCAGCATCGGCAGGTGCCCGGAGACGAGCGCGTGCGGACCGACCGCGAGGAACGGCTTGTAGGCCCCCACCGGCCGCGGCGCCGCGGGCAGCACGAGGCCGAGCGCGTCGAACCGCGCCTGCGGACCGAGCCGCTCCGCATCGTCATCGTCACCGCCGGCGAAGGGTGCCATGTCGCGCGCGTCCCCGGGACGATCCGCCGCAGCGTTCAACTGCGGTACTCGTACTTGTACTTCCCGGGCTGCGGCACGGGATAGCGGCCCTCGGCGTCGGCCACGAGCGGCGCCGGCGAGCCGTCGGTGAGGCTGTCGACCCCCGCCGTCAGGTCGTCGGGGCACTCGAGCATCTCGGCGAACGTCACCGGCTTGCCGGTGTGGGCCGCGAACCGGCCCATCGCCGTGGCCAGGCTGGCCTGCGCCCCTCGCACCGCCTCGTTGTAGGGCTTGCCCTCGACGATCGCGGCGACGAGGTGCTCCCACTCGCGGCGGTAGGGATTGGGCTCGGGCTGCGCGGCCGCCCAGGCGACGTTGTCCTTGTCGACCCGCTGGCTCTTGTAGATCGCGCACTTCGCCGGCGAGTGACCGCTCGTCGAGATGGCGAAGGCCGACTTCGAGCCCTGTCCCCAGAGGCCGAACTTGTTGTCGCAGTCCTTCATCACCTGGCAGGTGTAGAAGAACTTCGCGCCGTCGTCGAACGTGTACTCGATGCCGTAGTTGTCGAAGTTCTGGTCGTCGATCTTGCCGCGGAGCTGCCGGGCGCCGATGGCCTCGGCGCGGACGGGCCACGCCCCCTTCATCCAGCACACCTCGTCGATGTGGTGCACGCAGTAGTCGCTGAAGATGCCGCCGCTCGCCCAGAGGAAGTTGTGGAACCGCTTGATCTGCCAGAGCAGCTCGCTCATGCCCTGGGGGCCGGGGAAGAGATCGAGGTTGTGGGGCGGATTGTGCTCACGGTAGCCGTGGAAGGAGATCAGCTCGCCCGCCTCGCCGGCCCGCAGCCGCTCGAGCAGCTCGGCCCGGCGGTCGCAGTGGCGGCACATCAGCCCCACGCCGACTTTCAGGTTCTTGGCGTCGGCCTGCGACGCCAGCGCGATCACGCGCTTCGTGGTCGGCCCGTCCACCGAGACGGGCTTCTCCATGAACGTGTGCACGCCCTTCTCGATCGCATAGGCGAACTGGGGGGCGCGGAAGGCCGGCGGCGTGGCAAAGAGCGCGATGTCGCCGGGCCGCAGGCAGTCGATCGCCTGCTTGTAGGCGTTGAAGCCGATGAAGATCCGCTCCTCGGGCACGTCGATCCGATCCTTGAACTGCTCGGTCACCGACCGTTTGACGATGTCGGCCCGGTCGCGGAACACGTCGGCCATCGCCACGAGCTTCGTGCGGCCGCCCGGCACGGAGAGCGCGTCGACCGCCGCGCCGCCGCCACGGCCGCCGCAGCCGATGAGCGCGAAGCGGATCTCGTCGCTGCCCGCCGCGTGCACGGGGGGAATCGCCCGACCGCCGAGGAGCGTGCCGGACGCCGCGGTCGCGGCCACCGCCGAGGCGGTGCCGAGGAAGGTCCGCCTCGTGGCGGCGGAAGCCGCGGCCGGCTGCCGGCCGGCCGGGGTGGTGGTTTGGGGCTGCGACTGGCTCATGATGCGACGACTCCTCGAAAAGGCTTTTGCGCACGACGTGGGGAGAAACGGGGTCGCGGAACGCTGCGGCAGCCGAGCGGGCGGGTGCCCACGCGGCGGCGACGCTGCGAAAACCCCGACGGCACGGGACCGCCACCCCGACCGCGTCCGCAGTGTGACCGGCCCGCCCGACGGTGTCAAAACGGGCCGTTGCCGGCGGGGCATTCCACCGCCGGCACGCTGCGTTGCGGTCGCCGTCTCACGCGGGAAATCCTCCCGGTGTCGCCGGCCGGGCGACGGGGGCCACGCCGCGCCGGGCCTCGAGCAGGATCACCGCCCGGCGGCCGTCGGTGAAGTAGGGGTCGCCGGTGAGGTTGCGGCCGGGGGCGTTCCGCGGACGGGCACCGACGCCCTCCACGTAGCCCACCGCGGCCACCCGGCCCGCCACCGTGAGGTCCTCGATCACGTAGTCGCGCGACTCGTCGACGTTGGGGTCGATCCGGTGCGTGGTGAGGTTCCACGCCCGGGTCGTGAACCGCACGCCGATGTCGCGGCTCACCTGCCCCACCCAGACCGGCCGGCCGAGGAGCTCGAGCGGCGTGAGCCAGAGCCGCAGGTGGAGCCGCTCGTCGATCGAGTGCCGCGTGCGTTGCAGGGCGATGTCCTGCTCACGGCCGAAGAGGTGCAGCGCGCTGACGGGTGAATAGCGGTAGTTCGTGCCGCTGAGAAACGCCCAGGCCGTCTTCCAGCAGGTCGTCAGCGTGATCGTCTCGCTCTCGTCCCACCGGGCCGCGAAGCAGGCGAGCAGCGTCTCGAACTCGCCGATGACGACGAGGTTCACCGGATCGCCCCGGCGCGACTCCGCGGCGTCGGCCGTGGCCGGCGGCAGCGCCTCGAGCCGCCGCACGAGCGCCGGCACCGTGCACGGCTCGACCGAGCCCGGCGGCACGAGGCGGGCGAAGTCGCGGCCCAGGTAATCGGCGGCGATGCCCGGCACCGGCAGCGTGAAGACGAACTCGGCGCCGACGTCGGTCGCCGCGGCCCCGTCCGCCGGCGCCGCCGCTCCGGCACCGCCGACCACGCGGCCGAACGACTGCTCGAGGCTGTGCAGCGCGGTCAGCCGCACCGGCACGACCTTGGTGCCCAGGTCGGGCGTGGTGAACACGAACCCCTCGGCGGTGTCGCCGGGGGCGATCGGCCCGAGCGGAAAGCCGCGGCCGCGGAAGAAGTCGTCCATGCGGCCGTTGGCGAGGTAGGCGGTGAAGAGCTTGAGGGGCGCGGCCGCCAGCAGGGGCAGGAACACCCAGCCCATCGCGCCGAACGCCGTCAGCCGGCGGACGAACGAGTAGTGGCACACGCCGGCCGCCTCGAGCGGCGTGAAGTACCGCGGGTCGATCGTCACCATCTGCAGCCGCAGGCTGTCGGCGGAGCGGTTCTGCACGCGCACGAACACCGGCTGGATGCCCCGGGAGGCGACGTCCACGCCGAACAGCCGCTTCGACTCGCCGGCGGCGAGCACGGCCACCGTCGCCGCGGCCCGCGCATCCTGCTGCGTCGCCGAGCGGCGCATGAAGCCGTCGAAGGCCGGCTCGGGCTCGTAGCAGGTGAGCACGAGCCGCCGGATGCGATCGGTGAGCGAGCGAACGAGCGACATCACCATGGCGGCGGCGACAGCGGTGCGTGCGGACCGGTGGACGCGGCTGGAAAACCGCAAAAAACCCCTTATTCTAGCAGGCTGTGGACGAACGGGGTGGTGGATCGCGTGGATACGATCCCGGAACCGCGGGCTCCCGCAGATCCGGAGGTTTTCCCGGCACGCTCCGGGGCAGCCCCCGCGGCCCCCCGCTCGTCAGGCGTCCGGTCGTTTCCCGATGGAGCCACACCGATGCCCGCGCCTCGTCCCGCCGCTCGCCGCCGGTTCCTCGCCGGCGGCGCGATCGCGGCCGCCACGGCCGTCCGCGCCGCCGTCACCACGTCGGCGGCGGGGCCGATCGGTCGCGCGGCCGGGGCCGCCGAGCCCGCTTCGCGGCACGTCATCGACACCCACACCCACTTCTACGATCCGTCGCGGCCGGCGGGCGTGCCCTGGCCCTCGCCCGACGACACGGTCCTCCATCGCACGGTGCTGCCGGCCGAATGGGAGACGCTCGTCCGGCCGCTCGGCGTGACGGGCACGATCGTCGTCGAGGCGAGTTCGTGGGTGGAGGACAACCAGTGGCTGCTCGACCTCGCCGCGGCGGAACGACGACGCCGTGCGGCGGGCATGCTCGGGATCGTCGGCGTGGTGGGCAATCTGCCGGTGGGTGAGGCGGGCTGCGCCGACCTGATCGCGCGGTTCGCCCGCGATCCGCTCTATCGCGGCATCCGTGTCAACGGCGACAAGCTCCTCGCCGGCCTCGCCGGCGGCCCCTATGCGGCCGACCTCGCGCGGGTCGCCGACCATGATCTGGCGGTGGACGTCAATCACGGCCGCGTCCTCGAGGCGGTCGACCTCGTGGCGCAGCGGCTGCCGCGGCTGCGGATCGTGGTCGACCACATGGCCGGCGCGCGGATCTCCCCGGCGGGCCCGGAGGCCGCGTGGCGCGACGGCATCCGCCGCGTGGCGGCGCACGGGAACGTCTTCATGAAGGTGTCGGCGTTGGCCGAGCTCGCCGCCGGCGCGGCCGGTCCGGCCGGCCCGCCGACCGACTCCGCCTTCTACACCCCCTGGCTCGAAACCGTCTGGGAGGCCTTCGGGGCCCCGCGGCTCCTCTTCGGCTCCAACTGGCCGGTGTCGAACCGGGCGACGGCCTACGCCAACGTGCTCGGCATCGTGACGCCGTTCGTGCGGGCGGCCGGGCCCGCCGCGGAGCGGTCGTTCTTCCACGACGCGTCGCAGGCGGCCTACCGCTGGGTGGCCCCGGACTGACGTGCGCCGCACCCCTTCGCCGGCGAGCCTCCGTCGTCACGGGCGTGCCGGCATGTCACCGCGACCGGCAGGGTCTGCCGACGGCCGGCCCGGTTCGCGCGAAGCTGTGCCGATTCCCCGGGTTCCACGCAACCCCGCCGGCGCCGCGGCCGAATCTCCCGTGGGGCATGGGAAATGCGGGAACGGTCGGCCGCGACGGAGCGGACGGGCCGACCCGTCGGCCGCCGGCATGGCGGCAGGGGGACGATTCGTGCGCACGGCCGCCAGCATTCTCGTCATCCGGCTCCGCGAACTCGGCGACACGCTGCTGACGACACCGCTGCTGCGGCAGCTGCGGCGGCTGCACCCGACGGCACGCATCGACGTGCTCTGCCAGCAGGGCAGCCGGGCTGTGCTCGCGCGAAACCGCCACGTCGACGAGACTTTCCTGCTCCCGCCCCGCGCCTCCGCGTCGGCCTTCCTCGCGGTCGCCGCCGCGCTGCGCCACCGTCGGTACGATCTGGTCGTCGACGTGCAGAGCCTGCCGAAGACGGCGCTCATGGCCCGGCTCGTGGGGGGCCGCGAGCGGCTGGGCTACCGCAAGCCCGGGTGGCGCAACCGGCTCTGCTACACCCGGCCACACCGCCAGCAGGCCGGCGAATACGCGGCGCGGCAGCACCTGCGGCTCCTGCAGGACGACCGCGTCGACTGCGACGACATCGCACTCGAGTTCGACGTCGGCCCCGAGGCGGAGCATGCCGCCGACCTCTTCGTGCGCCGGCATCTCCGCCCCCCCTTCGCGGCGGTCTTCGGGGTCAGTCGGTTCCCGGAGCGACTCTGGCCGGCGGAGAAGACGGCGGCGCTCTGCGACCGGCTCGCGGCCGCGGGGATCCAGCCCTGGCTCGTCTACGGCCCCGGCCAGGAGGACGCCGCCGCCGGGATCGCCGCGCGAATGCGGCACGGCGCCGTCCACGGGTATCCCATGCCCGACTTCCCCACGCTGCGGGCCATCCTCGGCCGGGCGGAGGTGTTCTTCGGCAACGACGGCGGCCCCAAGCACGCGGCGGTGGCGGCGGGCATCCCCACCGTGACGGCCTGCGTCGCCCACCATGCCACCGGCTGGGCGCCGCCGCGCGACCCGCGGCACCGCGTGGTGTCCACGCAGGCCTATCCCGGCGTCGCGCCGCTGGCGGGCACGTTCACCGACGCCCGCACGCTCGCCGACGTGCCCGTCGCCGCCGCGTGGCAGGAGGTGAAGTCGGTGCTGCGGCAGGCCGCCGGCCGCGGCCGCCCGGCCGCCGCCCCGCTCCGCCGCGCCGCCTGACCGGCGGAGGCCCGCACGCGCTTCACGGCCGGCCGTCGCGGGAGGTATCCTCGCCCCCCGGAGACTTCCCCATGGCCACCGGCATCGTCCTCTCCCCCCGCTACCGCGACCACGACACCGGCGCGGGCCATCCCGAGCGGCCCGACCGCGCCCTGGCGATCGAGACGCGGCTCGCGGCCGACGGCCTGCTCGAATCGCTCGTGCGGATCGAGCCGCGGGCGGCCACCGAGGCCGATCTGCTCCGCTGCCACGAGGCCGCCTACCTGGCGACCGCCCGAGCCGACGTGGCCGCCGGGGCCGAGCGGCTCTCCACGGGCGACACGGCGATCTCCCCGCGGTCGCTCGACACGGCGCTGCTGGCCGCGGGCGGCGTCCTGGCCGCGGTCGATGCCGTCGTCGCCGGCCACGTGACCAACGCCTTCGCCGTGGTGCGGCCTCCGGGCCACCACGCCACGCCGGCGCGGGGCATGGGCTTCTGCCTCTTCAACAACGTCGCCATCGCCGCCCGCCACGCGCAGCAGGCGCACGGCCTCGGGCGGGTGCTCATCGCCGACTGGGACGTGCACCACGGCAACGGCACCCAGGACATCTTCTACGAGGACGACTCCGTCTATTTTTTCGACACCCACCAGCATCCGCTCTACCCCGGCAGCGGCCCCGCGACGGACACCGGCCGCGGCCGGGGGCTCGGCTTCACCCGCAACTGCCCCTTTCCCGCGGGCGCGGGCCGGGCTGAGATCGTGGGAGCGTTCACCGACCTGCTCGTGCCGGCGGCCGACGCCTTCCGCCCCGACCTCGTGCTCGTGTCGGCGGGTTTCGACTCGCGGATCGGCGACCCGCTCGGCGACTTCCGCCTCACCGACGACGACTTCGCCGAGTTGACCGCGATCGTGCGGGGCATCGCCGAGCGGCACTGCGCCGGCCGGCTCGTGGCGACGCTCGAGGGGGGCTACGCGCTCGACGGGCTGGCGCGCGCCGCCGCGGCCCATGTGCGGGCGCTGGCCGGGTGAGCGGCGCGGGGCGGAGCCGGCCCGAGACAGGCCGCTACGTGCCCTTCGCGGCGTCCTTCGCGGCGTCCTGCGCACCGACGGCCTCGAGCGCCTTGCGGACGTGCGGCTCGGCGGCGAGCGTGGCGTTGTAGGTCATCCGCACGACGCCCTCCTTGTCGATCACGTAGGTCACCCGCCCGGGAAACAACCCCCACGCCCGCGGCACGCCGAAGAGCCGCCGCAGGGCTCCGTTCGGGTCGCTGATGATCGGAAAGGGGAGTGCGTGCCGGGCGGCGAACCGCCGGTGGCTCTCCGGGGAATCGCTGCTCACGCCCACCACCTCGACGTCGGCACCGACGAACTGCGCGTAGGCGTCGCGGAAGGCACAGGCCTGCTGCGTGCACACCGGCGTGCCGTCCTTGGGATAGAAGAAGAGCACGAGCGACTTGCGGCCGAGAAGCGTCTTCGAGTCGAACGTGCTGCCGTCCTGCAGCGTGGCCTCGAAGGGCGGGGCCTTGTCGCCGACTGCGATCGCGGGCATGGGAAATCCCCGGGGGGCGTGGCCGATCTCCGCGACAGTCTAGCTGGCCGTGGAAAAAGTCCTCCGGACGTTTTTCCACGACTGAAAACCTCCGGTTTTCACGGGAGCCGCGCTCCCGGGATCGCATTCCTGCGATCACGCAGGCCGTGTGTCCACAGCCTGCTAGTGTCCTGAGTTAGAAGTTCGTTGACTACTCTTGCGCCCTCGGACGCGCTGTTCTACATTCCTCG
>Ga0209189_1001129_pt1 | contig 20362 bp, 20 predicted proteins | sample C_130820_EF_Meta_FD_187308 | JGI IMG/M metagenome (GOLD analysis project Ga0209189, IMG submission 187308) | Freshwater microbial communities from Lake Croche, Canada to study carbon cycling - C_130820_EF_MetaG (SPAdes) (version 3) | ecosystem: Environmental > Aquatic > Freshwater > Lake... | reverse complement strand
AAGGCGCTCCCCCCCCCATGGTCCCAGCGCGGGAAGGGGCCAGGTCCGTCACCGTTCCGCCAGAGTGGCCCCATCCCTTCCTTCGGCCATGTACATCGTTGAGCTTTCCATCCGGCTGAGCCCCATGCCGGTCGCCGTGCAACGCAAGGAACAGGAGGCGGCCCTGACGCTCTACCGGGAGGTTCGCCAGGCCATTGAAAGCGGCCACCCCAAGGTGCTGGAGCTGCACTGTGAAAAAGATGAGCACAAGCACATCAGCCTGCTGAGCAGCGAAATCGTGGCCGTGCAGACCTACGAGAAGTCGGCGGCATCCGGCGGCAGCAAGCGCCCCGGCTTCAGCCTCGATGGCTGACCGCCCGGCGCCGCTGCTGCGGGTGAACGGGCTGGTGTTCCGCTGGAGCCATGGCCAAGCGGCGCTCGACCACTGTGATTTCGAGATCCCGCGGCCGGGGCTATGGATGCTGGTGGGCAGCAACGGCAGCGGCAAAAGCACCCTGCTGCGCCTGATCAGCGGTTTGCTCCAGGCCGATGGCGGCACGATCCAAACCCCCCTCAAGCCGGCCCTGGTGTTCCAGAACCCCGACCACCAACTCCTCCTGCCGAGCTGCGGCAGTGATCTGCAGCTGGGGCTCCCCGCAGGCCTGCCGGTGGCCGAGCGAACCGAGCGCATGGAGCGGGCCCTGCGGCAGGTGGGGCTCACCGGCATGGAACGCCGCCCGATCCACACCCTCAGCGGCGGTCAGAAGCAGCGGCTGGCGATCGCCGGCGCCCTGGCCAGCGACGCCGACCTGCTGCTGCTCGATGAGCCCACCGCCCTGCTTGATCCCGACAGCCAACGGGAGGTGCTGGGGCTGATCCGCTCGCTCTGCAGCCGGCCTGATCGGCCGATCACAGCCCTTTGGATCACCCACCGCCTCGAGGAACTGAAGCACTGCGATGGGGCCGCGCGGATGGAAGCCGGCCGGGTGGGACCCTGGCAAGAGGCGGCCAGCCTCCTCCCCTTGCTTGCCGGCAGGGCCGAAAGGTAAGCTCCTTCGGTCCGCCAAGGCGGTCATTCCTCGGTAGCTCAGTGGTAGAGCGGTCGGCTGTTAACCGATTGGTCGCAGGTTCGAATCCCGCCCGGGGAGTTTGTTTTCTGAGCCTGTTTCCTGGCCTGCAGCCCGCTGCAGCGCTGGCAAGAGCTCTAATGCTTTGCGAGCCCAGCGCCACCGGGCATCCCCAAGCGGCCCTGTCACCACTCGCAACACGCTCAGAGCGGAAGACATCCTGAAGATCCGGGCGATCGCGCCCCGTCCCCGCCGCGCCTGATCGCGGCCTCAAGCCTCTCCCAGCCTGACTTCTTCGGCTTCGGGCCCTCCCAGCTTCAGGGGGCGCCCCTGCGGGAATGTGCGGTCCGACACCGCACGCTCCGCCGCTGGTGATGCAGCCGGAGCGCGAGCGAGAGAAAATGGCCAGCAATCCTGTGCCTCGCAGTTCCGCCGCTGCCGTCGCCCCGGTCCTGCATCCGAGAACCCGACAGCCATGAAGCCCTGCATCCTGCTCATCGAGGACGACAGCGACATGCGGGAGCTGGTGGCCGGTCACCTGGAACACGGTGGCTTCGACGTCCAGCGGGCCGAGGACGGCATCAAGGGCCAGGCCCTGGCCCTGCAGTACAGCCCCGATGTGATCCTGCTGGATCTGATGCTTCCCAAGGTGGATGGGCTCACCCTCTGCCAGCGGCTGCGCCGTGATGAGCGCACCGCCAAGATCCCGATCCTGATGCTCACTGCCCTAGGCGGCACTAAGGACAAGGTGAGCGGCTTCAACTCCGGCGCCGACGACTACCTCACCAAGCCCTTCGATCTCGAGGAGCTCATGGTGCGGGTGAAGGCGCTGCTGCGGCGCAGCGAACGGGCTCCGCTCTCCACCAAGCACAACGAGATCCTCAGCTACGGCTGCCTCACCCTGGTGCCCGAACGCTTCGAGGCGATCTGGTTCGACCAGCCGGTGAGGCTCACCCACCTGGAATTCGAACTGCTGCACTGTCTGCTGCAGCGGCACGGCCAGACCGTGGCGCCCTCCCTGATCCTGATGGAGGTGTGGGGTTACGAGCCCGACGACGACATCGAGACGATCCGGGTGCATGTGCGCCACCTGCGCACCAAGCTGGAGCCCGATCCGCGCAAACCCCGCTTCATCAAAACGGTGTACGGCGCCGGATACTGTCTGGAATTGCCGAGCGGCGAGCAGCTGGCCGACCTCCAGCCGGTCATCGAAGCGGCCCGGAGCGAGGCCAAGGCGGAGTCCCGCCCCACCCCCACGGCGATCCGAGCCGAAGGGGATGGCAGCGAAGCGGCCTGAGCCCCGACACACTCCGGTTCAGCGGGGCAGGCCTCCGGCCAGATCGAGCAGAGCCACTTCCCAGGCCAGCCGCGGCTGCACATAGCTGCGCAGATGGCCGCGCAGCCTCTCGAGCCGCCGCTGGGGCCCCACCTGCCGCTGGCTCCGCCAGAGCATCCATTGCCACCAGCCGAGCAGCCAGAGCTGCTGTTCGCCATCGAGGGCCTCGGTGAGATCACGGGCCAGATGAAGGGCCTCCGCCGGATCGGGGCCCAGGGTCCTGAGCCGATCGGCCAGACCCGCCGGCAGGGACCGCCACTGATGACGGTGGGCCAGCAGAGCCCCCGGGGAACCCGCCGCCAGATCCAGCAGCTCGGGGGGATCCGCCGGCGAGGCCGCGGGAGCGGCATCGGGAGCAGCCGCTGGGGCATCGGCCGGCTCCGGAGGGAGAGCCTCCAGCACGCGCTGCACCAGCTCCGGGGAGAGACGGGCGAAGGGAATCGCCTGACAGCGGGAGCGGATGGTGCTGAGTAGCTGCTCGGGTGCGGCGCTGATCAGCACCAGCAGGCCGCCACCCGGTTCCTCGAGGGTCTTGAGCAGGGCATTGGCGGCGGCCTCGGCCATCGCCTCCACACCGTCGAGCACCACCAGGCAACGGTCGGCTTCCACCGGGCAGCGGGCCAGAAAGCGGGAAACCTCCCGCACCTGCTCAAGGCGCAGCTGGGGGGCGGCGCGGCGGTTCACCCCCTCGGCCTCGGCCCTGGAGACCGGCACCAGCTGGCCCTGATGGGAATAGGTGGGCTCCACCCAGAGCAGATCAGGATGGTTGCCGTGCTCCAGGCGGCGCCTCAGAAGCGGATCGCCCGCCAGAGCGCGCTCAGGAGAGGAAAGCACCCCCTCGAGAAACCGCAGGGCCGCCAGTCGGCGCCCCACGCCCGCGGCCCCAACAAACAGATAGGCGGGCGCCAGACGGCGCCGCGCCAGGGATGCCTCCAGCAGCCTCACGGCGGCCTCCTGGCCCAGCAGTCCGGCAAAGAGCTCAGCCATGGACCTGTCCCAATGGCGCCCCGGCGGCAAGAGCCCGCAAGGCGGCCTGGCATGCCTGGGTCACCACCTCACTGCTCTGGCTGGCATCAACCTGCTGCCAGCCCCTTTCCTGGGCCAAGGCGGCGAATCCCGCCGCCACCCGCTCCAGGAAGGCATGGCCCGAGGCCTCGATCCGGTCGGCGGCCCTGCCGCCCCGTCGGCGCAGCGATTCCTCCAGGGGCAGGTTGAGCCAGAGGGTGAGATCGGCCTCCAGGCCGCCGGTGGCGAACCGTTCAAGGGCGGCGATCCGCTCCAGGGGCAGCCCCCGTCCATAACCCTGATAGGCCGCGGTGGACCCGGTAAAGCGATCGCAGAGCACCCAGTCGCCGGCCTCCAGGGCGGGCCGGATCACGCGGACCACATGCTGGGCGCGATCGGCGGCATAGAGGAGCAGTTCGGCATCGCTGCAAGGGGCGGCGGCATCGGGGGGATGGAGCAACAGCTCCCGCAAGGCAAGGCCCAGGGGGGTGCCACCCGGCTCCCGGCTGGTGAGCAGGCGCGCCCCGGCCGGCATCAGGCCGCTGGCGGGCAACCACTGGCCGAGGCGATCGAGCTGGGTGGTCTTGCCGCAGCCGTCGATGCCCTCAAGCACCAGAAAGCGCCCCGGGGTGATGGGGCCGCCGCCCGGCGACGCGCCCCGGGAATCCTGGGCCTGTGGCCGCTCCTGCCGGTTCACCCCCGAAGCTCCTGGCCGTTGGCGGGGCCATCTTGCAGCAGCAGGGCGTTCACCACCACGGTGATCGAGCTGAGGGCCATCAGCAGCGCCGCCAGGGGAGGTGAAAGGCGGATCCCATAGCCGGGCAGCAAGGCGCCGGCGGCAATCGGCAGCACGATCAGGTTGTAGCCGAAGGCCCAGATCAGGTTCTGGCGCACCTTGGCCATGGTGCGGCGGGCGATCTCCAGGGCCTGGGGCACGCCAGCGAGGCGATCGCCCATCACCACCAGACCGGCGGCCTCCTGGGCGATCTGGGTGCCGGTGCCCACGGCGATGCCCAGGTCGGCGGCCGCCAGGGCCGGGGCATCGTTGATGCCATCGCCCACCATGGCCACCGGCCCGCGAGCGCGAGCGGCCAGGATGCGCTCCAGCTTCTGCTCGGGCCGCAGATCCCAGGCGAGCTCCTCGGCATGGAGCCCCACCCGGGCCGCCAGCCGCCGCACCGGTATCTCCCGGTCGCCGCTGAGCAGCCCCAGGGCAAGACGGCGCTGCCGCAGGGCGCTCAGGGTGGCCGCTGCGTCGGGCCGGGGGCTGTCCTCCACCGCGATCAGCCCCAGCGGTGCGCCATTGAGGGCCACCGCCAGCACGGAAGCACCGCCGGCCTCCAGTCCCTCCAGCCGGGCCCGGCAGTCGGCATCGACGGCCACCCCCCGCTCCACCAGCCAATCCAGCCGGCCCACCTGCAGCAGGGGATCGGCCCCGGGGTCAGGAGCTTCGCCCGGCGCCGCCGCAGGTCGCTCGAGAAGCGCCTCCAACCCATCGCCGGCAAAGGAACGGGCGTTCCGAACCGGCAGCAGGGCCAGGCCGCGCCGTTGGGCTTCCTGGAGCACCGCATGGGCCAGGGGGTGGCGACTATCACGCTCAAGACTGGCCGCCAGCTGCAGCAGGCGATCGGCCGCGGGCGCTGCCACCGGCCTCGGTGCCCCTGGTGCAGACGCTGGAACGGGCCGGGATGCGCTGGCCTCGGGCTCGACGAGAGCGCCCTGCCAGGGGCCGCTTTGCCGTGGGGCTCCCTCCCAAGGGGCGCTGTCCGGCGCCAGGGAGCCGGGCGCCACCCAGGCCAGCGCGGTCACCAGGGGCCGCCCAAGGGTGAGGGTGCCGGTCTTGTCGAACAGCACCGCAGCGAGACGGGAGGCGGTCTCGATCGCGTCACCACCGCGGAACAGCAGGCCGCCCCGGGCGGCAGCCCCGCTGCCGACGCTGATCGCCGCCGGGGTGGCCAGACCCAGGGCGCAGGGACAGGCCACCACCAGCACGGCGATGGCCAGCTGCAAGGCCAGAGCGAACGGTGTGCCCGCAGGCCCGGGGGCCCCGTGGCCGTGGCCTGGATGGCCGTGGGGAGCACCGGCCATCAGCACGGAGGGCCAGTGGTGGGCGCCCCACAGCCACCAGAAAAGGAAGGTGGCCAGCGCCAGCAACAGCACCACCAGGGTGAAACGACCGGCCACCCGGTCCGCCAGGCCCTGAATCGGTGCCTTGCGCAGCTGGGCCTGCTCCACCAGGTGCACGATGCGGGCGATGGCGCTCTCGCCGCCGCGCCGCAGCACCTCCAGTTCCAGGGGAGCCGCCAGGTTGAGACAACCGGCCGCCAGCTCAGCCCCCGGCTCAACCGCCATCGGCAGGGGTTCCCCGGTGAGGGAGGCGGTGTCCACCGAGGAGCTCCCGCCGCGCACCAGGCCATCCACCGGGATGCGATCACCCGGGAGGATGCGGATCCGGTCTCCGGGGCGGAGCCCACCCACCCGCACCGGCCGGGGGGGGCCGCCATCCACCAGCAGGAGCGCCTCCTGTGGCTGGAGCAGGGCCAGCGCCTCGATGGCGCGGCCGGTGCGGTAGCGGGCCCGCTCCTCAAGGAAGCGGCCGGCCAGCACAAAGCCCAGCAGCATCACGCTTTCGTGGAAGAAGCAGGGCCAGCCCCCCGCCGGCCAGAGCCAGCCCACCAGGCTGGTCAGGTAGGAACTTCCCACGCCGAGCCCCACCAGGGTGTCCATGCCGGGGGCACCGGCCAGGGCGGAACGCCATCCTCCAAGCAGGATGGTTCGGCCAGGGCCGGCCAGGGCCACGGTGGCCACCAGGGCATGCAGCCAGGGCTGGGCCAGGGGGGTGGCCGCCAGAGCCGGAGCACCGGCATCGGCCAGATGGCCCAGACCGGACACCAGCACCAGCGCCAGGGCCACCACCAGCTGGCGCCAGCGCTGCCACCAGTGGCGCTCCTGGAGCCGCTCGCGGCGGCTGGGGGATGGGTCGTCATCGCTGCGGAGCCGGGCCGGGAAACCCAGCTCCTCCAGGCTGTGCAGCAAACCAGGCAGGCGTTCCTCGGCCCGATCCAGCTCCAGCCAGGCGGTGCGGGTGAGCAGATTCACGCTGGCCTGGCGTACGCCGTCCTGCTGGGCGAGGCGCTGTTCAACCGCCCGCACGCAGCCACCGCACTTCATGCCCTCCACCTCGAGCAGCAGGGTCTCGGTCGCCGTGGGTTCGGGGCCGGTGGGTGGGTCCGTCATGGAAACGACCGCAGCGGTGACCGGAGAAGGGGAGGGCAGGGGAACGCGTTCAGGGCCTTCAGGCTAGGGAGAACGCTGCATCACGCCCCGCTTGACGCGGCTGCGGCGGGCAGGATGGTGGTCAGAACAGAACCTGCCGCCGTGCCCCGCTCCCAGCGCAACGACAACTTCATCGACAAGAGCTTCACGGTGATGGCCGATCTGATCGTGAAGCTGCTGCCGATCGATCCCAAGGCCAAGGAGGCCTACGTGTATTACCGCGATGGCCTCTCCGCCCAGAATGATGGCGATTATGCGGAAGCCCTCGACAACTACGAGGAGGCCCTGCGGCTGGAGGAGAACGCGATCGACCGCGGCGAGATTCTCAAGAACATGGCGATCATCTTCATGAGCACGGGTGAAGAGGAGAAAGCCCTCGACTATTACCGCCAGTCGCTCGATGCCAATCCCAATTCACCCTCCTGCCTTAAGAACATGGGACTGATCTACGAGAAGTGGGGCCGCATCGCCGCCGAGAACGGCGATCAGGACACCGCCGACCGCTGGTTCGACGAAGCGGCCGAGTTCTGGACCAAGGCCGTGAAGCTCTATCCCGGCGGCTATCTCGATATCGAAAACTGGCTCAAGTCTTCCGGCCGCAGCAACGTGGATGTCTATTTCTGAACCTTCTGAACGCTCCGGCGCGGCGGCGGCGAGCCTGAATCTGGTCCGCCTGGGACTGTTGGCCTACGTGCTCGTTTCAGGGCTGCGCACCACCATCCTCAAGGCCCTCCAGTTGCAGGGGGCGATGCATCCGATCCACGGTGAAAACCCGATCAGCTTCTGCAACGTTTTTCTGATCTCCCAGCTGATGGTGGGGCTGGCCCTGGTGCTGGCCAATGGCCAACAGACCCTCAACGACCTACCCCGCCTGGACCGCCGGGGACGCTGGCTGATCGCGAGCGACGCCTTTCTGGGCTGCTTCCTGGCTCCGATGAGCTTTTTTCTGGCTCTCGCCAAGCTGTCGGTGATCAACCAGACCCTTCTGTTCTCGCTCACCCTTCCCTGCACGGCCGCCGTGGCCTTCTGGTGGCTCCGGGAACGCCTGCCAGACCGCTTCTGGTGGAGCCTGATGCTCGTGGTGGCTGGGCTGCTGATCGGCAAGCTGCTGGCGCCGATGGTCCTGGCGGACGGCCCGATGCCCGATCAGACCCAGGGGGTGCTGTGGGCCTCGGTATCGATCCTGGCCACCGCCGTGCGCAACTCCCTGCGGCGCATGCTGGCGACCTACCCGATCGGCCGCGGCCTCTCGGCGGGCATCCCCAACCTCGCCGGAGCGCTGGCCTTCGCCGTGATCGCGGTGCAGCAATACGGACCCCAGCATTTCTTCTATCTCAGCCTCTGGTGGGTGCTGGGGGTGATCGTGCTCTACGGCCTCACCGCCTGCCTAGGCACCGAGATGCTGCGGCAGTACGCCCAGCGGCATTTCGCCGTGACCCAGGTCGGCCTGGCCAGCTCCTCCACGCTCGTGGTCACAGTGCTCAGCGCCGCCCTGCTGCTGGGGGAAGCGATCCTGCCAGCAACGCTGGTGAGCATGCTCCTCATCCTCGCCGGCGTGAGCCTGCCGTTTCTGTTTCCCATCAGGCGGGAGGGGGAGGTGTCCCCCTGAGGATCCACGGCTCGCTGGGCTAGCCGCTCCGCCCCTCAGTCGTCGGCGGCGGGATCCACCCCCAGAGCCGCCACCAGGGCTTCCGCCACCGAGCCCGCCTCCAGCACCTGCAGGGCCAGGGCCGCCGCCAGGCTCGGCGGCAACGTGCCCTTCGGCACAACCGCCCGGCGAAATCCCAAGCGGGCCGCCTCCTGCAGCCGCAGCTCGAGCTGCCCCACCGGGCGCAGCTGACCGCCCAGGCCCAGCTCGCCGATCAACACCGTGCCGGGCGGCAGCACCAGATCGCGGTAGCTGGCCACCACCGCCGCGGCCACCCCGAGATCGGCCGCCGGCTCCTCCACCTCCAGGCCGCCCGCCACGGCCAGGTAGCAATCGAAGCGCGAAAGCGGCAGACCCAGGTGCTTCTCGAGCACCGCCAGGATCTGATGGAGCCGGTTGGCGGCGATGCCGGTGGCGGATCGGCGCGGACTGGCGTAACTCGTGGGACTCACCAGGGCCTGGAGCTCCACCACCAGCGGCCGGGTGCCCTCGCAGGCCACGATCGTGCCGGTGCCGGGGCCCTCGCCGCCGAGGAACAGCTCGCTGGGATTGGTCACCTCCACCAGACCGCTGCCCCGCATCTCGAACACCCCCAGCTCATGGGTGGCGCCGAAGCGGTTCTTCACGGCCCGCAGCAGGCGATGGCTGGCGAAGCGGTCCCCTTCGAAGGTGAGCACCGCATCCACGAGGTGCTCCAGCACCTTCGGGCCGGCGAGCATCCCCTCCTTGGTGACATGGCCCACCAGCAGCAGGGCGGTGTGCTGGCGCTTGGCGATGCGCTGCAGGGCGGCGGCGCACTCCCGCACCTGGGCCACCGACCCCGGCGCGCTGCCCAGCTCGCCGTCATGGAGGGCCTGGATGCTGTCGATCACCGCCACAGCGGGGCGGAGGGCCTCCAGCTCCTGGAGCACCAGCTCCAGGTCGGTTTCGGCCAGCAGCTGAAGGCCGGAGGGGGCTGAGGTGGTCTCGGCGTCTTCCAATGCAGCCGCGCCGTGCCTTCCGGGGCCATCCCCGCTCGAACGCGGTGCCCCCGGGGAGCCAGGACGAAAGGAAGGGGTGGAGCCGAGCCCGCGGAGCCGCCTGGAGTCGGAAGGGGAATCTTGCCCCTCCTCCGCCAGCCGCCGCCAGCGCAGCTTCACCTGCTGGGCCGATTCCTCAGCACTCACATAGAGCACCGACTGCGCCGCCGCCATCGTGCGGGCGCACTGGAGCAAAAGGGTGGACTTGCCGATGCCGGGATCACCGCCCAACAGCACCAACGAGCCCGGCACCAGACCGCCCCCGAGCACCCGGTCCAGTTCGCCATAGCCGCTGGCCAGGCGCTGGAGGGGCCGGTCCCCCACCGCATCGATCGGTTCGGAACGGCGCGCCCGACCGCCCCCTCCATCGCCACTGGGGGCGGCGGCGGCCACCGGCCGGCGGCGACGGCTGTCCGTGGGCACGGTGGCCTGCTCCACCAGGGTGTTCCAGCCACCGCAGCCCGAACAACGGCCGAAGTACTGACGGGTGCGGGCGCCACAGCTCTGGCACACGTAGCTGGAGAGGGAACGGGGCAAGGCGGTGGGGGCAAGTGAACGGCGACGGGGCGTTGGCGGTGATGGAGCAGGTGGCGGGGGCGATCCCCGGTGGGCCACGGTGTATGAAGAAAGGTGGCGTTCAATGAACGTGGCGGCACTCTGGCCGTTTCAGTAGATCGGTCGGGAGTAGGGCCTGTGCACCCGGCCCGTGGCCCGGCCGCACAGAGTCACCTCTTCACCGCGCGCTCCCCTCTCGCCCCCCTCGTCACCCAACAAGACCCGCCTCACAGCACCCCAAAGCAGCTCCAGCCCATCCTCCCGGCAACGCGGAGATCAGGTCATGATCCCAGGGGTGACGCCCCGATCCCGGCCTCAACCCCAGCCGCAAGCTCAAACAGGCTGCCAAAACAGGATTCAAGGCACAACTTCAGGAAAAATTCAGGCACATTCCAGGCAAGATGACGGTCTCTTCCTCCGCCAAAGAAACCATTCTCGTCGTGGACGACGAGGCCAGCATCCGCCGGATTCTGGAAACGCGTCTCTCGATGATCGGCTATCAGGTCGTCACCGCCTCGGACGGCGAAGAGGCCCTTGAAGCGTTCCACCGATCCCACCCCGACCTGGTGGTGCTGGACGTGATGATGCCCAAGCTTGATGGCTACGGCGTCTGCCAGGAGCTGCGCAAGGAATCGGATGTGCCGATCGTGATGCTCACCGCCCTGGGCGATGTGGCCGACCGCATCACCGGACTGGAGCTCGGTGCCGACGACTACGTGGTGAAGCCCTTCAGCCCGAAGGAGCTGGAGGCCCGCATCCGCTGCGTGCTTCGGCGGGTGGAGAAGGACCAGGGGCCCGGCATCCCCAACTCCGGCGTGATCCAGGTCGGCGACCTGCGCATCGACACCAACAAGCGCCAGGTGTACAGCGGCGAGGAGCGTGTCCGGCTCACCGGCATGGAATTCAGCCTGCTGGAACTGCTGGTGAGCCGCTCGGGAGAACCCTTCAGCCGCGGCGAGATCCTCAAGGAGGTGTGGGGCTACACGCCGGAGCGTCATGTGGACACCCGCGTGGTGGATGTCCATATCTCCCGGCTGCGTTCCAAACTGGAGGATGATCCCGCCAACCCCGAGCTGATCCTCACGGCCCGGGGCACCGGCTATCTCTTCCAGCGCATCGTTGACTCCCCCGCCTCCGAAGGAGCCTGACTACGGCGCAGGCCGCGTCCCCCCCGAACGGGGAGGACGGATCGGCCGTCCGAAGCAGAGCCGCGCCATCCGCCGGCTGGTGATCTGGTACCGGCGCAATGCGGCGGTCACCACCCTGGTGGACACCGCCTCCGCCCTGGTCGACACCGCCAGTGCCACCGCATCGGTGGCCAACACCGTGGCCGGAGCGGCCGGCAATGTGGCCGGCAACATGGCCGGGGCCGCCACCTCGGTGGCCGGTTCGGTGCTCCAGCCCCTGGTGTTCGATCCCCTGCGCCGGCTGCAGGGCAATGGCAGCGGCCCGGACACCGGAACCGGCCTGCCTCCGATGGATCCGCGGCAGCGGCTCTGGGTGGCGGTCGATGGGATGGGGGGGGACCACGCCCCCGGCCCGATCCTGGAGGGGTGCCTGCGGGCCGTGCGGCTGCTGCCCCTACGGGTGCGCTTCGTGGCCGAAGCCGCGCCCCTGGCGGCGGCGGTGCGGGCCCTCGGGCTTCAGGAAGCCCTCGATGAGGCGATCACCCAGGGGCTGATCCAGCTGGTGCCCAGCGGCCCATCGGTGGGCATGAACGAGGAGGCCACCGTGGTGCGGCGCAAGCGGGACGCCAGCATCAACATGGCGATGGATCTGGTGAAGCGCGGGGAAGCCACGGCCGTGTACTCGGCCGGCAACTCCGGAGCGGTGATGGCCTCGGCGATCTTCCGGCTCGGCCGCCTGGCGGGCATCGAGCGGCCCGCCATCGGCGCCCTGTTCCCCACCAAAGACCCCAACCAGCAGGTGCTGGTGCTCGATGTGGGCGCCAACATGGACTGCAAGCCCGCCTGGCTGCACCAATTCGCCCTGCTCGGCAACATCTACAGCCGCGATGTGCTGCAGGTGCCCCGTCCCCGCATCGGTTTGCTCAACATCGGCGAGGAGGAGTGCAAGGGCAACGACCTGGCCCTCAAGGCCCACCCGCTGCTGGCCGGTGAACGGCGCTTCCGGTTCGCCGGCAACTGCGAGGGCCGCGATGTGCTGTCCGGCGACTTCGACGTGGTGGTGTGCGATGGCTTCACCGGCAACGTGCTGCTGAAGTTTCTGGAGTCGGTGGGGGGCGTGCTGCTCGATGTGCTGCGCGCCGAACTGCCCCGCGGCCGGCGCGGCAAGGTGGGCTCGGCCTTCCTGCGCAGCAACCTGATCCGGATCAAGAAACGCCTCGACCACGCCGAACATGGCGGCGCCCTGCTGCTGGGGGTTGACGGCATCTGCGTGATCGGCCACGGCAGCAGCAAGGCCCTCTCGGTGGTGAGTGCCCTGCGGCTCGCCCATTCCGCCGCCAGCCACGGCGTGATGGACGACCTCCATGCCCTCGGTGCCGAGGTGGCGGGTGAGGGGGCAACGGGCAGCGCACTGCCCCGCGAGGCCAGCGAAGGGGCGGCGGCCACCTGTGGTTGACTGAGGCCGAGTGTGGGTGGATCCCCGTGTCGCTGCGTTCTGACAGGGCGCCGGCCGGCCCCCCCTCCCCGACACACCCGATGCCGCTTCCCCTGGCACCCACCGCATCCAACCCAGGCGCCACCAGGGGCATGGCCCTGGTGGGCAGTGGCCGCGCCCTTCCAGCCGCCAGCATCAGCAACGACGACCTGAGCCAGCGGGTCGAGACCGACGACGACTGGATCCGCAGCCGCACCGGCATCGGCGCCCGCCGGGTGGCCGGCCCCGGGGAGAGCGTCACCAGCCTGGCGGCGGCGGCCGGCCTGGCGGCGCTGCATCAGGCCGGCTGGCGGCCGGAGGATCTCGATCTGATCCTGCTGGCCACCTCCAGCCCGGATGATCTGTTTGGCACGGCCCCGCGGGTTCAGGCGGCCCTCGGCGCCACCAATGCCGTGGCCTTCGACCTCACGGCAGCCTGCAGCGGCTTTCTCTTCGCCCTGATCACGGCCGCCCAATACCTGCGCAGCGGCGCCATGGAGCGGGTGCTGGTGATCGGTGCCGACCAGCTCAGCCGCTGGCTCGACTGGGACGACCGGCGCACCTGCGTGCTGTTCGGCGACGGCGCCGGCGCCGTGGCCCTCGAGGCCTGCCCGGCTGAGGAGGACGGTCTGCTGGCCTTCCGAATGCGCTCCGATGGCAGCCGCAACAGCTGTCTCACCCTGGCCCAGCTGGACCGGCACCAGCCCCTGCTGGGGGGGCTCAGCGCCCAGGTGGGGGGCTTCAGCCCGATCCAGATGAACGGCCAGGAGGTCTACAAGTTCGCGGTCCGGGAGGTGCCGGCGGTGCTCGAGGAGCTGCTGCGGGGCAGCGGCCTGGCCGCCGACCAGCTCGACTGGCTGCTGCTGCATCAGGCCAACCAGCGCATCCTCGATGCGGTGGCCGACCGCTTCGCCATGCCCCACGAACGGGTGCTCAGCAACCTGGCCTCCTACGGCAACACCTCCGCCGCCACGATCCCCCTGATGCTCGACGAGGCCGTGCGGGACGGCCGCATTCGGAGCGGCCACCTGATCGCCAGCAGCGGCTTCGGGGCGGGCCTGAGCTGGGGCGGGGCCCTGTTGCGCTGGCGCGGTCCGGCCGCCTGATGCCCCGGGGCAGGGCGGGGACAGCCGCGGCCTAATCTCCTGGCCTCACTCCATGCGCATGGGAATGGCGATTGCCTGGGTGTTCCCTGGACAGGGATCGCAGAAAATCGGCATGGCGGCCGCCGTGCTCGACCTTCCCGGGGCCCGGGAGCGCTTCAGGGCGGCCTCCGACCTGTGCGGCCGTGATCTGCTGGCCATCTGCGCCGGGGAGGCTCCCGATGACAGCGGCGCGCCCACCGATCTGAACGACACCCGCAACACCCAGCCCGCCCTGTTTGTGATCGAGTCGCTGCTGGTGGATGCGCTGCGCGCCCAGGGGCGCAACCCTTCGCTGGTGGCGGGCCACAGCCTGGGGGAACTGGTGGCCCTCTATGCCGCCGGGGTGTTCGACGCGTCCACCGGCCTGCGCCTGATCCACAGCCGCAGCGAAGCGATGGCCGCCGCCGGCGGCGGGGCCATGACCGCGGTGATCGGCTTCGATCGGGCCGAACTGGATGCCTTGGTGCAGGCCCACGAGGGTGTGGTGATCGCCAATGACAACAGTGAGGGGCAGGTGGTGCTCTCGGGAACCCCCGAAGCCGTGGCCGCCGTGGCGGGGGAGCTGCGCTGCAAGCGCGCCATGGCGCTGCCCGTGAGCGGCGCCTTCCATTCCCCCTTCATGGCGGAGGCCGCCGCCCGCTTCGCGGCGGTGCTCGACAGCGTGCCGTTCGCCGATGCGGCCATCCCGGTGCTGAGCAACACCGACCCCTCTCCGGCCACCGCCGGCACAGTCCTCAAGGATCGCCTGCATCGCCAGATGACCACCGGCGTGCGCTGGCGGGAGACCATGGAGCGCTTCAACGCCGAAGGCATCGGCACCACCGTGGAGATCGGGCCGGGCAACGTGCTCAGCGGGTTGATCAAGCGCAGCTGCGCGGGGATCACCACCAGCCAGATCGGCGGAGCCGCGGACCTCGGTTGACACCGCCCTTGCCAGCCGATGGCCCCAGCCGGGGCCAGGAGGGGAGCCCCGCACGGCGGGCTGGCCAGCCCACCTCGGCGCTGACCGTGGGTGGCGGCAGGGCCGGAAAACCCGCCCTGCTCCACTCGCCCCGGCCCAGCCTCAGCTACCTGGCGATCAGCTACCTGCTGGTGTTTCCGCTCTTCCGCTGGTTGCTGCGGGGGCGCACCACCGGCAACGCCAACGTGCCTCCTGAAGGGGCCCTGGTGGTGGTGGCCAACCATGGATCCCACCTTGATCCGCCCCTATTGAGCCATGCCATCGGACGGCCCGTGGCTTTCATGGCCAAGGAGGAACTGTTCGAGGTCCCGCTGCTTGGGCCCATCATCCGCGCCTGTGGTGCCTATCCCGTGGCCCGAGGGGCCAGCGACCGCGACGCCATCCGGGTGGCCTGTGAGCGCCTGGCCCAGGGCTGGGCCACCGGCGTGTTCCTCGATGGCACCCGCCAGCGCAACGGCCGGGTGAATGCCCCCCAGAACGGGGCGGCCCTGCTGGCGGCACGCTGCGGCGTGCCGCTCCTGCCGGTGGCGATCCTCAACAGCCACCGGGCGCTTGGACCGGACCAGGCCCGGCTGCGGCCGGTGCCCGTGCACATCCGCATCGGGGAACCGATCCCGCCGCCCGCCTCCCGCCGCCGGGAGGACCTCGAGAGCACCACGCGGGCCTGCCAGGAAGCGATCAACCGCCTGCTCGATCAGGGGATGATCAGCGCGCCGGGCCGACTCCCCCCATCCAGGGGCCGAGCCGCTCTGCCGCCCAGGCCCTGAGATCGCGGCCGCTCAGCACCCACAGGGCCGCTCGCACCCCGTCACCCCAGATCTTGCGGCGACTCTCGGTGATGCACTGCTCGCCGCAGGGCACTGGCACCGGGGTGAGATGGATGCCTCGGCTGCCCGCCACGATGCGGCCCACGAGCAGGGCCCGTTCCATGTGATCACGGCTGGTGACCAGCAGCGCATGGCGGATGCGGGCGCGGCGAAGGTCGTCCACCAGGGAGGTGAAATTGGAGAGGGTGTCGCGGGCGCGGTAGTCGAGCTGCACCTGATGGGAGGGGAGCCCTTGCCGCTCCTCGAAGATCCAGTGGGCGTACTCGGGATTGGTGCCGCCGCTCACCACCACGGGCAGACCATCGCGGCGAGCCAGATCGGCGGCCGCCAGCTCCCGGTCCTTGTCGCCCCCCAGCACCAGGATCATCTGGGGAGGCGGGGGCTGGGGCCACCACCACCCCCGGGAGAGCCACAACAGGCTGCCCCCGGCCAGGGCCAGCAACCAGAGGCGGCCGGCACCCCGTCGCCGCCGTTGCTTGCCAGGCCTCACGGACCGGCGGGATCCACCGGGCTGGTGGGATAGAGGGGCAGCACCAGGGGCCAGGGTGCCGGCCGGCCGGCGGCGGCGGCTTCCTGGCTGCACTGCAGCAGTAGGGCCGCGTCCTGAGGCTGGAGAACCTGGGCGGGGCATTGAGCGGCGGGCGGGCGGTTCAGCCCCTTGCCATCGGGGCCGGTGACGAGGCTCGCCTCGACCTCGGCCAAGGCGGCGGGCTCACGGTACAGGCGGGGAGCGGCGAGTTCCAGGGCCGCGCCGGCCCGCTCCGGATCCAGGGCGTAAAGCCCCGCCACCAGCCCGCGGCGGGGGAGCTCCTGCACCAGCCAGAAGGGATCCGGCGGGCAGGGCGGAGCGGCCAGCAAGCGGCGTGCCATCAGCGCAAAGCTGCCGACACCGTCGAGGGGCAGATCCAGCTGCTGCGCCAGGGTGCGCGCCAGGGTCACCGTGAGCCGGGTGCCGGTGAAACCGCCGGGACCGGTGGCCACCGCCAGCCGCGCCAGCTCGGGCCAGCGGGAGGCCGGCAACACCGACTCCACACAGGCGAAGAGGTCGTTGGAGAGGGCCCGGCCCAGCGGAAAGGCGGCCAGGCGTGGCGGTGTGCGGTCCCCGAGACGCTGCAGGGCCACGCCGAGGGTGTCCGCGGAACTGTGGAGCGCGAGGAGCCAGGGACCTGGCCCAGGATCGCTCGGGGGGGGCATCTCCGGATCGCCGCCCAGACCCCCAGGGAGAGTCCCCGAGGTCATGCCGGCACCGCCTCGCCGGGCCGCAGCCGCAGCCACCGTCCCGGCTCCGAGCTGAAATCGGCACAGGCCTGCACATCCCACTCCACCCCCACCGCCCCACCCGCCAGGTCCCGCACCTGCACGTGGATGCGCGGCTGGCGCGGCCTGAAATCAGGCTGATCATTGAGGTGGGCCACACCGTGCTGGCGTTCCACCGCGTGGTAGGCCTGGCAGCGATCCACCCAGCGGCAATCCACGCAGATGCACATGTCGCCCGGACCAGGCCAGGTTCCCATTGTGGACTGCCAGCCCGGGGCCTTGGCGGGCGCACTGTGGCAGAGCCTGACCCCGGCAGCCTGGCCGGTGCCCCCGGAGGGATTTCCGATGGGCACTGCCCTGGTGGGAGGCGCGGTGCGAGATGCCCTGCTGGGCCGGCTGGCACCGCGGCCCGACCTGGATCTGGTGGTGCCGGGCGACGCCGTGGAACTGGCGCGGAGCCTGGCGAGCCGCTGGGGCGGAGCGGTGGTGGTGCTCGACCAAGAACGGTCGATGGCCCGGCTGGTGCTGCACGGCTGGACGATCGACCTGGCGCGCTGCATGGGGAAGGATCTGCGCCACGACCTGCTCCGCCGTGACTACAGCGCCAACGCGATCGCCCTGCCGCTGCAGCCGTCGGAGTCGGCCGGCGAGCTGTTGGATCCCAGCGGCGGCCTGGCGGACCTGGGGGCGGGCCGGCTGCGGGCGATCAGTGAGGCCAATCTGCTCGAGGACCCACTGCGGCTGCTGCGGGGGGTGCGGCTGGCCTGCGAGCTGGGGTTCGCGCTTGAGGCCACCAGCCTGGGCTGGATCCGGCGGCACCATGCCCGGCTGCGGGAGGTGGCGGGCGAACGGGTGCTGGCCGAACTGGAACGGATGGCGGTGGCCCCTGATGGCGCTGCCGGCCTGGCCCTCGCGGTGGAGTGCGGCCTGTTGAAGCCGCGGCGCCGCGGGGAATCCCCAGGGGAATCCGGCCCTCCGGCCCCTCCCCCCGGCGATGGGGGCCTCCTCGCCAGCCTGGAACGCCTGACACCGGCGGCCGCCACGGAGCGGGGCCTCACGCCCGAGGAAACGGCCCGGGCCCTTCCGTTAGCCCGCCTGGGGACAGTGCTCGATGGCGAGGCCCTGGAGGGACTGCGCTCCAGCCGGCGCCGCCAGCAGGCCATCGAGAGGCTGCGCCACTGGTGGCAACGCCTTCAGATGGTGGAGGGGGATCCCGAGCGGCTGCCGGAAGCGGACCGCCTGCTGCTGCAACGCCAACTGGAGGCGGATCTGCCGGCCCTGCTTCTGCTGCTGGAGCCGGCCTGGGCCCGCAGCGCCCTGGCCCGCTGGCGGAATCCCGCCGACCCCCTGTTCCACCCCCGCCCACCGGTCGACGGGGCGACCCTGCAGACCCGCCTGGGCCTGAAGCCTGGCCCGGAGCTGGGCAGGCTGCTGGAGCACCTCACCCTGGAGAGGGCCTTCGGACGCCTCAGCGGCCCGGGCCAGGGCAACGATGCGGAGACCCTGACCATGGCCCGCCGCTGGCTCTCCGGCTGCGACGGTCCTCGCCATGGTTAACTGCGTGAGCCTCGGCGTGATTCTTCGCGAGCCGAAGTTTTCCTGTTTTTCTTTCCTGCCCCCCGTCATGAGCATTCGCCTTTACGTCGGCAACCTGCCGCAATCTTTTGATGCCAAGGAACTCGACGCTCTGTTCGAGAGCGTGGGGGCGGGGGTGCGCTTCAAGGCCGTGAACGACCGTGAAACCGGCAGCTGCCGGGGCTTCGGCTTCGCCAACGTGGACGACGCCAAGCTGGCCGACGCGGTGATCGAGCAGCTCAATGGCCGCGATTTCGGCGGCAACGCCCTGCGCATCGAAATCTCCGAGCGCCGCGACAGCCGCCCCACCACCGGCCCCGGCGAGCGCCGCAGCGGCGCTGCCCCCTCCCCCGCCAGCCGCAAGGCCGTGAACAAGGTGGTTCACGCCGACAGCGTCGATGCTGAAGCTCCCGATCCCCGCTGGGCCGGTGAGCTCGCCAAGCTCAAGAGCCTGTTGGCCAACCAGACCGTGGGCGTCTGAAGCCGGTGATCGCGGCCGTGGAGGCGACGCCCTGGATCTGGCGGGGCCAGACCATCAGCACCGTCTGCTGCCCGGCCTTGAACGGCTCCCCGGATCGGGGAGCCGTTCTTCTGTTGCATGGCTTCGGGGCCTCGTGGCGGCACTGGCGGCACACCATCCCTGCGCTCAGCGCCGCGGGGTTTGAGGTGCACGCCCTCGACCTGCTCGGCTTCGGCGCCAGCGCCAAACCCCCCTCCCACCTGCGCGGCGACGCCCCGCTGGAGGGTGCCGTGCCCTACGGCTTCGATCTCTGGGCCGAGCAGGTGGTGGACTATCGCAACGCCCGGATCGGCCCCGGCCCCCTGCAGCTGGTGGGCAACTCGATCGGGGGGGTGGTGGCCCTCAATGCCGCCCGGATGCTCCAGGAGCAGGGAAGACCGCCTGAGCAGGTGGTGCTGATCGATTGCGCCCAGCGGGCCCTCGATGGCAAGCGGCTGGCCCAACTGCCGCCGCTGCAGCGCTGGAGCCGCCCCCTCCTGATGGCCACAGTGCGGCAGCGCTGGCTGATCCAGACGCTCTTCGAGCTGCTGGCCCGGCCGGCCGTGGTGCGGCAGGTGCTGGCCCAGGCCTACCCGAGCGGCGCCAATGTGGACCAGGAACTGGTGGATTTGCTGGTTGCACCGAGCCGCGATCCCGGGGCGCCGGAGAGCTTTCGCGGCTTCGTGAATCTGTTCAACGACCGGCTGGCCCCCGATCTTCTGGCGGAGCTGGATCTGCCTGTGCGGATGCTCTGGGGCGAAGCCGATCCATGGGAACCGGTGGCCGAGGCGCAACGCTGGGCGGACACCTACCCCTGCGTGCAGGAGCTACGGGTGCTGCCCGGGCTGGGACATTGCCCCCACGATGAGGCACCCCAGGTGGTTAACCCGGTGCTGGTGGATTGGCTGAGCCGCGCGAAGCTTGACGCGGCGGCAACGATCAAGCGGTGATGGCAGCCTCAGGAAGATGGCGAGCGGGGCTGGAAACCTGGAAGTCACTAGCACGCCTCCTGGGATGGGCAGCACCTGCCTGCTGCTCCAGATAGGCATTGAGTAGCTCGATCACGAGGCTGGAAAGGGTCTGCCCTTCCACAATTGCGGCCAGCTTGGCTTGTCGATGCAGTGCATCGGAAACCTCAATGGAGAGACGCTTCATGGCAGAGCTTCAGCGACGTGGTCAGGGAGGGCAGGAACACAGAGTCCTACATGCCATCTACATTAGCACAACATCCCTGCTGCCCAGGTGATGCAGGAGACAGGCAACCCTTAAAAAAACCCAGGTCTGCTGGCGCAGCCTGGGCTTTTGATCCGTCGTAGCCGTGCGGTGTCAGACGATGGCGAAGCTGTTGGCCGTGCCGGTGAAGGCGAACTTCAGAACGGCGTCGGTGGTGGCATTCCAGCCGGCGGTGCCATTGCCCAGAGCCAGGCACGTGCCATCGGTGTAGGGAGCCACAAACCCACAAACCCACAAAGCGCCAAATCAACAAATGAAAAATTGAACTTCAGTTGATTCCAGCTTGAGGTGGTGAATCCCGCCTGTTGAGCTCTGATGATTGGCGGAGTCTTATCTGGATCCTCTCAGGAAACAGCTTCGGCTGACTTGCTCCCGCACT
>Ga0209189_1001128_pt1 | contig 20381 bp, 22 predicted proteins | sample C_130820_EF_Meta_FD_187308 | JGI IMG/M metagenome (GOLD analysis project Ga0209189, IMG submission 187308) | Freshwater microbial communities from Lake Croche, Canada to study carbon cycling - C_130820_EF_MetaG (SPAdes) (version 3) | ecosystem: Environmental > Aquatic > Freshwater > Lake... | reverse complement strand
AAAAATAAGAAAGAAAACAATGAAAATCCCATCATGGACGCAACAAATAAATATTACATGTTGAAATCAAAATATCACCATGATTATGAAAAAGAAAAAAAAGAAATCATGTATGGTAAAAAAACGAATAAATTAAGTTGGAAAGACAAACGTTTTGAATTTAAAAAAATTGTTCCCAAATGTGTAAATTGCCAACGACGGGTAGGATCTATTTTTGAAACCAAAATCAATGACGAGTTTGAAAGAGTATTAAAGGCAATGTGTGGTGACAGAAAAGATCCTTGTCCATTTGACATAGAAATCAATTTAGGAGTAACCTATGATTTACGAGATTTAATGAATGAAAATGAAGAAGAAACAAGGAAATTCAAACATCAAATCATATTGGATAAGAATGATTTTTTATTTGGATATATAGATTCTGAACAGGCTGTTGAAAAATTTGACGAAATTAAAAACGAAATTAATGGATCAATTGAAAGCTCAGAATATTACATGTCATTGTTGAATGACAAAATCTATAATGTAGATAAAAAAAACAATTTAAAAAAAATACAAACCGAGGTATATACAAACATCTCAAATATTAAAAAATACGCGGATGAATACAAGAAGACACATAACAAACAATTCATGAGTGATATTGCGCGTATATATTATCAAGATATGACACCACGTTTAAAGGAAATTATGGAAGAAAAATACGCGGCCTCTTATGTTGATAAGGAGAACAATATAAATCTTTTAATTCAAGAACCCATTTCTTTTGAAAATGTAGAATATACTTTAGGTGATACCGGAGTGATTAAAATGAAATTTGGAGCGTCGTCATCGGGTAAAAAAGACAAGTCTCGTAAATCACGACGCGGAGAACCGAAAAATGTTTCAAGGAAAAAGGTTGTTATTGAAGAGGGAGAATCGTTATCTCTATAAGAAAAATTATCCCTATCTCTATAAAAATAATATTTTAATAATATATTAATATATAATAGAAATAATGTCAATAACAAAATATATATCGATTCCTGTATTTTTGTGTAGTTTAGCATTTGGTCTTTTTTTTGTCTATATTATGGGACCAGAATTAAAAGAGGTTTATATGTACCCAACTCCAGAAAATAGTGATTCTGTACAATACCGTGATAAGGCGGACAACTGTTACATCTATCAGGCAAATGAAGTCAAATGTCCTGCTGATAAATCAAAAATAAAATCAACGCCAATACAACGGTAAATCACAAACATGAATATTTTAGCGAATGGTTAAATAATAATCGTATGTAAATATATGTTGAGACTATCTAAATTTTTACATACCGAAAGTGGGAGAATATTAATGTCAATTATTTTAGGATTGGGTTTAGCCACATTATTTAGAACAGTTTGTAAAGGTAAAAACTGTGTCATTTACAAGGCACCGCCTATAGATGAAATCGACGATAATGTATATAAATTTGGAGATAAATGTTATACATATAAAAATGTTTCTACCAAATGCGACAAAAGTAAAAAAATAATAGATGATAAATAAATTCACGAATTTGCGTATCTTGTATGATTATAATAATCAAACTATATTATAATAATATGTCCGGGGATACCACAAGTATATTAGACTTGCCTACTGACCCTACGGGTGGCGGAACTATAGGAGGAAATGTATCGTTTTCCATTAATGAAAGAATTCCTGCTGCGGATGGTAACAATCAGTCCCCCCCCTCATCCGGAATGAGTTTAGACCAATCTACAATTAATCAATTAGTAAGCGGATTACAACATGCCAGCTCCACTGGTTTAACCCAATTACAATCAAGAGATATTCCAAGAAACACTGATGGTATTGTACAAGACCCTTCTATACAACCCAACTATATTCCTCCAACATCCATTGAATCGCAAGATTATATTAGGGATTACCAAGAAAACGAAGATATTATAGCCGAATATAATAAACAACATGAAAGAATGGGAACAATGGATCAAATGTACGATGAAATACAAACACCTTTATTGTTATGTATATTATATTTTTTGTTTCAATTACCTATTTTCAAAAGATTATTGTTCAAGTATTTGCCCTTTTTATTTTTTAAAGACGGAAATATAAATATATATGGGTATTTATTTACAAGTATTTTATTTGGTGTCATATATTATATATTATCAAAAACAACGACATTATTTAGCACATTTTAGAGTGTTTATTTAAGGTATCAAATTCCCAAAAATCTAAAAAAAGAACCCGCGTTTCTTTTGTCCGAGTGTTTTATTTTTTTTATTTTGTCGTCGTAATGTTTTTACGTATTTTTTTTTAAGTTTTCCATATTTTTTGGTTTTCACCTTTGCTATTTTTATATCGGCGGGTCTATAAGATAAAAACCATTCTTGAAATTCCTTACTACCTCGATGTTGTTTTAATTCTCGAAATTTTTGAGCCTTATCAGAACGTATTTCTTCAATTGTTTTTTGATGCCCATAACAATGAATATTAAATCTTTTTAAAAGAGCTTTTTGACTTAATCTATTTTTTTGTTGTAATTCAAATAAATAGTTTGCCATACACAAAATACGATCTACATTATAATATTTTTTTTCAGCATATACAAAAGCTAAATAATAACTCAACATGGTATCTATCGTAGCTATTTTTATTTTCTGCCCTCGAACCGTAATTTGATTATAACTATGGCAAGCGATTGGCTCATATACAAAAGCAATGGTATCTTTACCAATCATGATTTGATAATTTTTTGGAATAACATCACCGATCGCATCGTTTACTACAATACGCGCGTTATTTACATCTATATCTTTTAATCGCTCCACTACAATTTCAGCAGTTAACCCAGCATCTTCAGAAATGACATCAAAATCAGGGATTTTTTTGACTTGGTGATGTATTTCTTTTGGCATATATTTAGCATACATTGACATAGCATAACCTCCGAAAAATACAACAGATTGATTAATGAGTGTATTTTTTACATTATCATAAATTTGAGCTTCTTTTTTATCGTCATACATTTCTCTTTGAAAATCAATTTCGCTGCAATTTTTACTTTTAACAGGATAATGTTTATTTAACAAAGTGAGTCTTTTTAATATTTTTTCCCATCGGGATATGTCCCCCGCAGGACGACTCAATTCAAGATACATGGACATTCTTAAAAAATTGGCAGGCGCATATAAAATACCACCCACGCTAATACTTTCGCGTTTAATGCTTTTATATAATTCAACATGTAACAAGGTAATATCAGCAATTGGAAAAAAATTAACAAATACTTTATAAGTTCCGTGATGTACACCAGATTTGGTTTCAACCTCGACAAAACCTTCTTTAAAATACAAATCTGCCAATTCTTTGGCATCATTTAACGCATTTGAACTAAAAAAATCGTAATCTGGAATTTCTATATCCTTATCATAAAACTGATCTTGTTTAGGAAGTATATTATTAATTGCGGTTCCTCCGTAGCAAATAAGACTTTTTTTCTTGATAAAATTTTCTACAATTGTTAATATTTTATTAATATCAGGAGAATTAATTGCTTTTTTACGAACCTGGTGTTCCGCCTTATCCACTGCTGATCGTAAAATAACTAATTCGCAATCATCAAATGACATATTTTTATCGCATAGTTTATTCATATTTTCCTAGATATATTATCTAACATATGTAGAGATAATATATTTATATATTCGCCCATCCTCCACCAACTTAATCCCCAATCACTAAAATTCCCTTAAATATTAAAACTGTAATTTTTTGTTTTTACCGATCGAGGTTGATAACTAACCGCGGGATTTTGTTGTTTTGGTGCTGGAACAGTTACAGGTATATCACGTAAATTTTCTGGTTTTAATACAAAAGCACAACCAGCATCATTGAAAAACTTATTATTTTCTTGTAAATTCACGTCATTCAATTGATAACGCATGGAAATCATTTGGCAACCAGTTAATCTTGCTGCGACACCACTTGGGTTTGACGGGTTTGATCCTTTATCTGGCATCGCAATCGTCATATTTTTTTTATTGAAATTTTGTAATTCGGCTAGATCTGGGGTGTTTTTAATATCATAATTACGAAGAGCGCGCATAAATACTGAATTACTCAATATATTTACATATTCATATAGATCACGATTATCCATAAATGCTTTGTTACTATTGTCAATGATTAAAATAATTTTTTTGGATAAATCGAGCAATTTGGTATTTCCAAAATTGCTTTGTCTGTTTTCATAACTTGTTCCAGGTCCCATAAAATATTGATCGTAACTATCCAAAATATTTGCTAAATTTTGGAACATTTTTTGATTAGTACTTTTAATTCTTAAATGAATTAAGATGGGGTCATTTGGATTAGGTGCGCCAGTTGTTGAAAACGCATAACTTACAATTATTTTCATAGCATCAGCAAAAGGAACACTATTGTATGTTTCCTTAATATAATAACTATCACTTGTTGAAGTTGCGATAACTGGTTGGTCGTTAATTGAATATATTTCAAAGTCTAGACCTCTACATCCTTCTTTAAGAACATTTGTTAAATTACATGTATTTACATAATCATTCTTGTATGAACCACCACTACAACAATTATAAGCAGTTTTTATGTAATAATCTTTCAATGTATAATTTGAGTTGGGACTTTTTGAATTAACTGATTGTATTTTTCCATTTATTGTTCCATATAAATTATTCATATAATTACACTCAGAACTCATTAAATTTTTCATGTATAAATAATAAACAAAAAATGAAATGACAAGTATTACCATAACACCTCCAAACATATATGGGACAATATCATCACGTTGGAATATTTTTTTAAAATCTTTTATATTATCCATCTTTTAGTAGTATCTATTATATACTAATAAAAGTATTTTAAAATAATTTTAAAATTATTAAACTATTCAAAAATTAATAAAATTAATAAAAATATTTAAAATCAGTTAAATATAAATTTATTACTATAATATAATAGATAAATGAGTGGAGGATTAATACAATTGGTATCGGCAAGTAATCAAGATATTGTTTTAACAGGTAATCCAAGTAAAACATTTTTTAAATCGACATATCATAAATATACTAATTTTTCATTACAAAAATTTAGACTTGATTTTGAAGGAGCGCGAACCTTGCGTTTATCAGAAGAATCAAACTTTACATTTAAAGTAAAGCGTTATGCTGATCTTTTAATGGATTGTTATTTGAGTGTAGATTTGCCGAATATATGGAGTCCCATATTTCCACCAAATACCGACACAGCCAGTACAGAAAATAATACTGGAGCATGGATACCATATGAATTTAAATGGATTGAAAATATTGGAGCACAGATGATATCACGAATTACAATTACTTGTGGGAACCAAACATTACAAGAATATTCGGGAGCCTACATACTTGCAATGGCACAGCGTGATTTTTCTACGGAAAAGAAGGCGCTTTTTGATAAAATGATAGGGAATGTTCCAGAATTAAATAATCCCGGTAATTCGGGAAGTCGTGTGAACTCATATCCAAACGCATATTATACTACAAATCCGGCTGGCGCGGAGCCATCAATACGTGGTAGAACATTATATATTCCATTAAATTCATGGTTTACTATGAAGAGTCAAATGGCGTTTCCTTTAGTGGCTTTACAATACAATGAATTACATATAAATGTTACAATGAGACCAATACAGGAATTGTTTCAAATACGTGATGTGATGGATAGTGTGAATAATTATCCATATGTAGCGCCTAATTTTAATTTATATTATATGCAATTTTATCGCTTTTTACAAACACCTCCGGATATTTCTTTAGGTGTAAGTTCATATACAGATACAAGGACATTATGGAATGCGGATGTTCATTTGAATTGTACTTATTGTTTTTTATCAAATGCTGAATCGCGGATATTTGCTTTAAATGAACAGAAATATTTATTCAGGCAAGTGAGAGAAAATGTTTTCTATAATGTGACTGGACCCAATAAAGTACAATTGGATTCGATTGGCATGATTTCAAATTATACATTTTATATGCAGAGAAGTGATGCGAATTTGCGCAATGAGTGGAGTAATTATACAAATTGGCCTTATAATTATTTGCCATATGATTTAACACCCGCGACAACAAATGGGGATTATAAAATAACCAGGACAAATCCAGATGGATCGACCAATGTTGTATATATTGGTCCAGGAGTAAATTCTGATGGTAAATTAACAGGTTGGATGTTGACTGGAAATTACAATTTAGAGAATGAAAAAAATATATTAGTATCGATGGCATTATTATTGGACGGGTCATATCGTGAAAACGCACAGCCCGTTGGAGTATATAATTATGTAGAAAAATATACAAGAACCGCTGGTAATGCGCCAGATGGTTTATATGTGTATAATTTTTGTATGAATACATCCCCTTTTGATTTACAGCCGTCCGGAGCAATTAATATGAGTCGTTTTACGACAATTGAATTTGAAATAAATACGATTGTACCATCGCTTGATCCGTATGCTCAGTCACTTACCATATGTGATCCCGAATCAGGACAAATTATTGGAATTAACAAGCCAACCTGGAGAATATATAATTATAACTTTAATTTGGTTGTTTTTGAAGAACGAATCAATATGGTGACATTTGTGGGTGGAAACTGTGGATTGATGTATGCTACTTAATAGAGATAAATACAGATAAATACAGATAAATACAGATAAATACAAATACAAAATAAATAATATAAAAAGATTTTACTAGTTATATTATTAAAAATCATATATAATGACAACAGTTGAATTAAAAAATGATGACATTTTGTTGAAAGACCCAAATACAAATTTGTATACTTGTACGGCGTGTAGTTATTATACTCCTCTAAGAAATAGTTTTATCAAGCATTTAAAAACGGATAAACATAAAATAAATGAGAATCCTTTGAAATGTGAAAATTGTAATGAAATATTTCATACAAAAATATCATATAATAATCATGTGAAATGTTGTTTACTTCAAGATATAGATGATATTGAAGATGATTCATCAGAAGAAACTATTTGCGATAATGACAAATTGATTAAGTATGATGAAGATGAAGATTTGAGTTTATTACTAACAAAATTTGGGAATGAATATGATAAATTGATGATTAAATATATATTACTGTTTTTTTTAAAAATAAAAGAAAATATGGTACCAGTCAATCTTTTACTCATTATTGTATTCTTTATGTGGACGCGTTAAACGCATAAGCCCCGTCATCTATAAATTCGCCACTAAACGTGGTTCTTACCGGATATTTCATCATAAATGTTAAATCTCCTGACGGATAATATTTTTCTTTAAAAATATTTTCTTCTAAATCAAAATCGGATTTCCACATGTCAACACCCATATTATATTTTGCTGGTTTTGCTCCAGGATTAATATTTTCTGCGGTTTTAGTAATGTCTTTTGAAAATGTGCTCATCACAGGTTTTATGTTGGTTGTTTGGTCCTTTATTTCACGATTATAAATTGGAGGAGGAACACAACCATAACAATCAACATCAGATACACAATCCTCGCCAGTTATACGACAACGCCCAGGTGGTCCACAAATATTTTTACATGTATATTTATTAAAAGCTGGATTGGGTAAATTCACACTATGCGTGGTATCGGGTCCTTCTTTAATGGGGGATATATTTGAAAAAGCCTCTTGAATATAATGGTTTTTAAATAAATAATCGGTCCAGTAAAAAAGCACGATAACTGAAAAAACAGTAATGAAACCATATAATAATAAATTTATTTTCATTTATGATAACTAGAGAAAAAATATTTTGGTTTTGGTAAATTCAAGGTAAATTGAAAGAAAATATAATATTAAATAATAATATGAGTACAAGTAATCAATCAAATACATCGGAAATTGATAAAAAAAAACAAGAAACTAAACCCGATCAAATAAATTTTAAAAATACTTATAATTATGGTGTATATTTATTTAGACAATTAATTACTCTGGCGATTATTATAGGGGTTGGAACAGGAATTGTATATAGTAATAAGGCATTTTTATCTAGTGTTGTTCCAGTAAATACCAAGTATTTTCCGTATACAAATATAATTCCGGATACAGATAATAGTAATACTCCTCTTCAAACAAGCATTAATAATGTGAAATTGGGGGGTGTCAAAAATTATTCTACGAAATTAGAATTTTCCAAAGAAGAAAATGATAAAATACTCGAAAGTGGTTTATTTGGATATTTAAGAAATATGAAATATAAAAACGCGTTTTTATTGTATTTTTGTAGTGTTTTACAAGATATTTTAGCAACAAATTTACAATTAAATAAAACATTTTATAAATTATTTGGATCCATTTTTACCGAATCTATGAATATTTTTATTGCGCCAGTTATATTTGTTTTTTGGTGTATGTTGATGTTTTTTATAAATTTTGCCAATATAATTTTCCGTTTATTCACTAATTTAAAATGGTTATTCAGTACACGCGAGAGTTCTACAAAAGCGTCGCTTTTTTCTAATCCAATTGGATATTTCACGACTATGTTTTCATCTTCTGATGAAATATATAATGATGATGATGACGGTCCTAAAAATTGGAAACCGGGAAATATATGGTATGGTATGAATATACTTACTACAATCATATATATCATTTTAATCATATTATTCACTACTTTTGCTGGTTTCGTATTTGTATATCCATTTATCTCAGTCGCAACAATTATTTACTGTTTTTCTCTTCCATTGTTTATGAAGGCAAATGATGTGAAAACGTATAATAAACCAACACAATATAGTTTTAAAAATGCGATTGCGGATGTTCTCAAATATAAATCTCAATTAATTATGTTGATTCTATCATATTATATAATATCTGGTGCACACACATATTTTGGTAATACGGTGACCGCGATATCCTTTGTAATATTTTTAATCATGTTTTTTTTCACGCCCTTGTTTGAATCCTATAAATTAAATTATAAAGACAATTTAACACCTGGTATTATCCCAGAAGCAGAGGCAGTACCTATAAATACACCCGTTGTTGAAGCCGTGCCTGTAGGAAATGTGTCGGAAATAAGTGCTGATACAAAAATATTAGTTGATAATGAAAATTTATCACCAATTACAAGAGAAAATGAAGTTGATAAAAAAATATTAAGTGGGGGTAAAAAAGGAGATAGTAATATAAAAAAATTGATAAGAAGATAAAGATTAAACAATATATGAAGAATAATGATGGAAGCACAAAATCAATCCCTTAATAATGACTATATATTCAATCATTACAATAATACATTTATAAAAAGATGGAACATAGAATTATTAGATTTTCATAAAAAAAAAGAATACAAAAGTATTCAAATGAATTTATGTAATGATGAAATACGCGTTACAATCAACAATTATACTTTTATTTTGTCAAATAAATATCCATTTTATCCACCAAAGGTATTGTTCCGAAACAAACCTTATTTGAATTATTTGAAATATTCTGTAAGTGAAAGAATACAACATATTTTACATATACACGAAATTTCTTGTATGTGTTGTAGTTTCATTTCTAATAAAAATATGTGGTCTCCAGCAAATCAAATCAGAGATATTTTATACCAAATCAAAGATGTGAATGAAGTTAAAAATTATGTAAAACATTATTTAATTGTTGATGATATATGCCGTTCCAAAAATATAGATACGGAAACAATCGGTATGTTACTCTTGGGATTTTTAGTTTCGGAACCGCCAAAAATAAATAATAGAAAAATAATAGAAAAATAATAGAAAAATAAATAATAGGAAAAAAGAATATAAAGAATTCGTAATTATTTATCATTGGGGGGATACCCACCCAGATATGCTCCCATGGCTTAGTGGTTATAGCATGCGCTTAGTAAGCGTAAGGTCGCGAGTTCAATCCTCGCTGGGAGCTTTTTTCCCATTTTCTCCATTTTGGGAAAAGTAAAATAGTATAAATTATAATATAAATAATTTTTAATTACTTATATTACATCAAGTAAAATGCAAAATCTGGTAAATGTACCTTTTGTAAGTGTATGTACACCCACATTTAATCGTCGCCCTTTTATTCCCATGATGATGAGTTGTTTTTTAAGTCAAACATATCCCAAAGACCGTATTGAATGGGTTATTGTTGACGACGGTACGGATAAGATATATGACCTCGTTTCCAATATACCTCAAGTGAAATACTTTGGCTACAATGAAAAAATGACACTTGGTAAAAAAAGAAATGTCATGCATGAAAAATGTAAAGGCGAAATTATTATTTACATGGACGACGATGACTATTACCCACCTGAAAGAATCTCACATGCGGTAGAAACTTTATTACAAAATCCACATGCTTTATGTGCTGGATCAAGTGAAATGTATATCTATTTTAAACACATCAATGAAATGTATCAATTTGGACCCTATGGAGAGAAACATTCAACCGCAGCGACATTTGCTTTTCGAAGAGAATTATTAAAACAAACCCAATATGATAACGATGCTTGTATTGCAGAGGAAAAACAATTTCTAAAAAATTATACAATACCTTTAGTACAGTTGGACCCCATGAAAAGTATTTTGGTTTTCTCTCATAACCATAATTCTTTTGATAAAAAAATGTTGTTAGAAAACAAAGAAAAAGACAGATTTATTAAACTTTCTGATAAAAAGGTGGATGATTTTGTAAAGGACCCGAGTATTAAACATTTTATTATGGTAACCATAGATGAATTTCTTGAAAAATATGAACCAGGTGATCCTAAACACAAACCCGATGTTTTGAAACAAATGTCAGAAATGAAAGAAAGACGAGAGAAAATAATAGAACACCACAAAAAAGAACAAGATGAATCAAAACAAAAGATGAATTCAATCGTGAATAATAGTAAAAATATTGATTATTCTAATAAATTTCAAGAACAATCCTCTTTAATAATGGAGTTGATGAGAGAAAATAGGGAATTAAAGGAAAAAATGGATTATTTAGAAAAAAAAATAAAGGATTTAATATCCAACAGAATTCAAGAAATGAAGGCGACAACCAAATAATCAGACAAAATAATAAATAGCAGTGAAACCGATATAAATACAATATTGTAGTAATATACATCAAGTAGCAAAAGAAAAATGCTTTACGAAGAAGATATGTTTCATCCTTTGAATCCCGAGTCTCAAATCGTCAATAACAATATTGTTAAAAAATTCATGGTTTCTACAACCAAAAAAGGTTTTTATTCATTAAAAAGAAAAGTAAATAATAACAAGGTTAGCGTAGATGTATATGCGAGTGGGGGATTAGGAACAAATATTCGAAATGCGATTAGTGGAGAATATTATTACGGATATAAAGTAGGCACTGTAAAGGAAGATTTATTTTACAAGACGAGTGTTTCTACTGGTGAAACGGGTAATGAAGGTGTCGTATTATTTTTTGAAAATCCGGAGCAATATGAAAGACATTTTTATACACAAGTTGATGCGTGTGATAAAGAACGTTGGTATAGTAAGTACAATGATGCGAAAATGAAACAGAAATAATAAAAAAATAAGGATATAAAAATATATACATTAATAATATAATATGAGAGTTATTATATTATTTTTATTGTCAATCCCATTATATGAATGTTTTCATTTTTTACGTAGACCAAAAAACACAAATTCGTATTACTGTATAGATCCAAACTCAAAGATACAAGACAATGAAGAAAAGAATAATACTGATGCTAAAATACGAGAAAGCGCGATTCTCAAGACTGATCCGAATAAAAAAAGATTAAGCTATAAATATACCTTTAAAGGTAGTGGGATGGATGAAAGATATTCAACAAATACAGATAATGAAACAGATTATCAAATTCAAATGGAAAAATTGGCGAAATTTAGTTACCAGATGAAATTGTTAAAAAAACTAGAAAGCAATAAAATAGCAGAACCATGTAAATTAGAGGCAATTAATGAATACAATTATTTATTTGAAAAACGCAAGTATCTTACGAATATTGAATCAGGAGGACTATATCATTCTTGGGATGATCCTGATGTTTAGTGCCTTTTTTTATGTGATTTATAAATTTTTCTATTTTTTACATGACGTTTGGTTACACGACCCTTTCTTATTCGTCGAGTTCTTCGTCCGCCCATAATTAAGTTATTATAAAATTTTAATTCATTCTCTTGGATTACTTTATTTACTTCATCTATACTATTAGCACCAATCAAATTAGATTGAATAAGTCCCCATGATTTATTTCCATCACCTTTTTTTATTTTTTCATTTAAAAGTTTCATAATTCTATCAAATGAAAGTGTAACCCTGCTGTCATATTTATCTTTAAATTTAATTTCTTTATTTGTTACCCATTCCTTTACATCTGGAGTTGGCATAGGTGTTTCAATAATTTCTTCTACAGTATCTATATCATCTACATCTTCAATATCTTTCATTCCTATTTTGTATTCATTTATACCTTCTTCTAGCTTCTCAACTCTTTCAGAAACATTATTTAATATTTTTTCAATTTTATTTACCTTTTCTTCAATAGAACTCATATATTACATAAATATTTTATTTTCATATTTGTAAAATATTTATTCACAATTGATTTCTTCACATATATTTTCATCATAAACCACTAGATCGTCTTCAATCCCCTCGGCATTTTCATTCGTAAATTTGTCTAAATACCTATAAATACGATTAATATCCAATTTTGATATTTCATAATTTTCAAATAAATTCAAAATTTCGACATCATCGTATTTATCTCTTATATCCATGAAAAAAGAAAATATATCCTTTTTATCCATTCCTAGTTGTTGACATAAATTCTGTATAAACAATAAATTATTATATTCCGTAGAATACTTGGTCAATACCTTTGTAAAACGCACCTCCCCCGGATTATATTTCAAATCTTTATTATTCAAAACATCTATATTTTCATGAAACAATTTATGATTCTTAAATGTCTTAATGAGAGAACTCATTTCATTGAATTGCCATATCTGTTTTTGAAAAGTAATACGATCAATATAATCCGCAAAACACATATTATCAAGTAATTTGATATAAATCGGAACCGATATTTGTTTATCCATTTTATCTAAAACATCTATAATATTTTCATGCCACAAAAGCGCAACAATCGTGCGATCTGTATCATTCATAATAACATTGTGATCACTTAAAGTATAGTGGTTATTAATCAATTTGTGTGTTATTTTTTTCGTGTCATCATTATACGATTTCGTATGAAAGATATTTTTAATTAAATCTCCCTTTAAAACATTCTGGTTTTTCTTGTAAATTTCAAAAATCGTATTTAATTTTCGTAAATCATATTGTACAAACTGATGTATTTGTTCTCTCATGTCTTCATTTATATAAGGCATAATCATCTTGATAATTTCAATAATTTGTCTTTTTGTAGGTATTTTGAGTTCTATTGTATTACAAACCTTCATCAAGTCTTTTATTTTCTTGTCAATATGGTAATTACCAATACAAATAATGGGATTATTTGTGTATTCTTCTAATTTCTGTTTTTTAGTCTTTTTCGGTCTGATTAATTTAATGAGACTATTGATCCCCCCTTTGTCACCACTATTCATCCCGTCGATTTCGTCCATGACAATGACTATTTTTTTCACCTTTTTCTTAAACATGCTCATGATATTACGGTCAGACATGTTGTGATTTGTTATGGTATCAATGATTGCCTTATTGCGAATATCCCCGGCATTATACCGAATCACGTCGTAATCCATGCCTTTCAAAATATCCATAACAAATTGGGTTTTACCGGTACCAGGTTCACCGTAAACGTATATCCCTTTTTTAAATAACGCATTTTGTTTATTTGATTCAAATCCTTTTAAAATATCTTTCATTTTTTTCACTTCATGTTCTCTATTTAAATATTTATTTATGTCTAATTCATCCATTATATTTTTATACATATTCTTTTTATACTAATTTTACTCATTTGTTATTTTGAATTTTTCTCCATTTCACTAACATCATTTTTTACATCATTTTTATTCAAAGATTTATCCAAGGATTTATTCAAAATATATTGCCCACACGGACCACAATGGTCTTCATTTGATAAATCTATTTTACTATTTATTTTTTGATTACAATAGTCAATATTCCATCTACCCAACACTTTTTTTTCATTTTTTACAAAGAATCTAATTATATTTGAAATATAGCGCATGATAATATATATACATATTATATCTAAGCTATTTATTCATTATAATTCATCAATTCTTTAATAATATTGATACAGTTGGATGACTCATGTACATTACACAAATGAATTAAAAAATGAATAAAATTCTTGTAAATTATTTTTTTATATAAATACTTTTTTTTAACATTCCACAAATTGAATTTTTCTCTCATCACTTGTAAAAATACAAAGTGATTATCATTGCGAATAATATCGCGAATATAACTATCATACCGTTTTATAGATTTTGTAATCATATAATGATTTTTTACATATGTTTTTTTATCTAGCCATACCAATGTTTTTAATGGTAAAAACTCTTGAATGTATTTTTGTATGTCTTCTGGTAATTTAAGAATTAATAATAAATATTGTTTTTCTTTTTCTTCAGTATTCATTATTATAGTCAATGTATATTATTTTATGTCAATTCCATAATATATTCATAATTGTATATTATGGTATTCTTTATGTTGATGTTGATGTTGAAACAGGTATACATGGGTCCGCAGATAAATTAGTAATACCGTCCCAAGTAACTCCGCATGTATTTGCCCATTTGTATTTATTACACAAAGCATCTACCCCATTATATGGCGCGACAGTAAAATCCATACTTAAATGTTGTCCAGGAGCAACACTTCCATTACAAGTTCCTAAATCTTGTACATTTACACATTTAGAACCATCACCCGCAGCATCTAACCAATAATCCGGGCAATCACCTACAATAGGTGGCCAGGTTTTATTTTTATTTTTATTTGATAATGATAATCCAACAATTATTAATATAAAAATTAAAAGAAGGATCAATAATAATATAACAATTTTCTGAAATCCGCCCATATTATATAATTACATTATAAAATAAAAATATAAATAAAAAATATTTTGTATTTAATATATAATGGAAATAACAAAGAATCAATTGGCAACCAATGGAAGAGTAAATGCGAAATATCCTAAAACAAGCGATTTATTTCAAATGTATGATAAAATACCCGTAAATCAATGTAGTACCTTTAGAGATCCAACCGAAGGATTGTGGGATAACACCGCCTTGTCCAAAACCTTTTTTTCAGCAGAAAACATGGGAATTATACAAAATGGTATTCGTGCAGGTGTATATAAAAAATCCAATGGTCAATATATTATTAGTGATCAAGACGGCGACACTTTGAAAATAATCATGCGAAGTATTTTTTTACAGAATGCGGCAAATCAACCTACCAATATTAAGGGACAAGTCGATCAATTAAATAAAATAGTGTTGAACTATGCCGTGGACCAAGTATATTCTGAAGCAATTGGATATTACAAATATATACAAGATGCGTCTACTATGTATACCCCCATGGATCCACCAATTATGTCATCCAATAATGACAAACAGCTTGTCTTGAAACCATGGTTTTAACCCTAACCCACCCCAACCTCAAACACCAAAATAAAAAATACGACAGATTTCATATTTTTTATTTACACCTTTTTACATTTCAAACGCCTGAATTGTTAGTAATTGTTTAAGGTAGTTGAGTAGTAACAGTTGCTCCAAAAAAGCTAACATTAGTACCTGGTGATACTATACCTAATTGACCGTTTGCTATAGTAACATTTGTTAATCCAGAATTTATGAACGCATTTCCAGAAATAACTGTAACCGAATTGGGAATTGTTATAGATGTCAATGCTGTACAACCATTGAACGTCTGACCCTTAATAGTTGTAACTGAATTTGGAATTGTTATAGATGTTAAACTGGTACAACCTGCGAACGCAAAACTACTAATACTTGTAACCGAATTACCAATTATTACAGATATAATTTGAGTTTTACCAAAGAACGCGCTATTACCAATACTTGTATAACCTACTATAAAAATATTTTTCGCATTTCCAATATTTTCATCTACGATTGCTTGAGTTAATACACCATTTCCTGTAAATGTGTAGTCATAAGTAGGAGTAGGAGTAGGAGTGTAACATATACCATATCCATAAGCTCTTCTATCATTTGCTAATCCTGAGCGTTTTTTTCCTGCCATTATATAATATATAATATATAATATATAATATTATTTAAAATATTAAAAAAATCGGCATTTGAAGTGTAAAAAGGTATAATACCTATTCAACAATCAAAACTTATTTTTTGATTACCTTTTTCTTTTCAACACTAACACCAGTAACAACCTTTGCTGCGCTTCCACCTTGACGCATTTTCACATATTCTTTTTCTAAGATTTCCAATTCTTTTAACCACATTTGTGATGTAGTGGTGGTCTTTACATAATCCAATTCAGTAACCTTATCCGAGTGTTCCTTGTTTAAACGCGCAACGTTTTCCTCAGTAACACTATCAAGTGGCAACTTGGTCAAATATTTGAATTCATCATCATCATTCATTACGGAATACTTTTTCTCATTCAACATTTGTATGACCGCATCTTTTTTCTTGTTTCTAAAATCAATCGTTCCCGCTAGTAATTCGCTAATGTATCTAGATTTATTCGACAATACCAACAATTCTTTACTCAAGGCATCCACCATATAATCCTTTCGTTTTTGATATAACTCTAATCGAGTTACAAAATAATCATCAATAATATCTTGAACACGGTCATACTTTTTTAACTTGTCATTGGCATCAAACAAGTGCATATTTGTCGAATTATTTGTTGAAAATAACTTGAATTGTTTCTCCACCCCATTACATCCGTGGTCCAATTGTATTGCCTCTAATTCAGCTAATTTACCTTTTTGTAAAGTAATGATAAAATCAACCGATGTATCTTTACTCATATCGTCATATTCTTTCACCACCGGCACGATTTTCTTACCAGCTTTATCTACCGTTTCAGTCAAACCTTCAATGTATTCTTTGAAATCATCTGTCCAGTAACCCACCGGTAATTCCGTTACGCGGATTTTATCAACTCCCATTTTTTCATACTTTCCTTTGAATAAATATTTTCCCTCCTCGGATACCTTTTGTATTGTCCCACGAAATCCTTCGTAATATGGAACGAATTCAACCTGTCCTCCAGGTAACGCACCAGAAAGTTTTCCACGAATGTATTGAATGATTTGACCTGGATTATAACACATAATATCTGTACTGAATCCTGTGCCAATACCTTTGGATCCATTTACCAATACCATGGGGATAATAGGCGCATAAAAGATTGGCTCAACAAGTAAACCATCATCATTCAAATAACTCAAGATATTGTCATCCATTTCAGGAAAGATGTGTCGCGTAATTTTATTCAGCTGAGTAAATATATATCTTTCAGACGCACTGTCTTTACCACCTTGTAATCGTGTCCCGAATTGACCATTAGGCATCAACAAATTGATATTGTTGGAACCGACGAAATTTTGCGCCATACCAACAATCGCTGCGTTTAAACTCGCCTCACCATGGTGATACCCAGAATGCTCAGAAACATAACCACTGAATTGCGCCACTTTGATTTCTCTGGTCAAATTTTTCTTGAATGCGGAATACAAGATTTTACGCAAACTGATTTTCAAACCGTCCATCAAATTTGGAATACTACGGTCACAATCGTATTTCGAAAAGTGGATTAATTCTTTGTTAATAAATTCTTCGTATGTAACCATCTTGTCATTTGTATTCAAGAATGATTCACGATTATATTCACCAAGCCAGAGTTTGCGATCATCCGCGCGTTTCTTGTTGAAAACCATGTCTATTTTATCATCACTGTCTTTACCCTTGTATTCAAAACCAACTGTCTTTTTCTTTTCAAAATATTCACGAAATTCCTTACCTGTACTTGTACCTAAACCCTTGTAATATTTCACATCCCAACCTTTGCCTTGCGCATTCGCATTTTTCCAGGTTTCATACTCGCCTTCATTATAAAACACCAATTCTTGTGTTCCCTTGCGTGCTTTTAATATCGGCGTATTCATAAATCCGATGAAACCTGGTATTTGAACTAAGGATGCCCATTCGCTTTGAAACAAATTAATGACTAATCCTTTAATATGACTACCATCATGATCTTGGTCACACATAATCATCACCTTACCATACCGTAACGATTTCGCAACGTCTTCCGCATTTTTATATACGCGTCCGGATTCTAAACCGAGAATTTTCTTTATTTCCGCGATTTCTTTGTTTTCCGCGATTTTCTTGGTCTGCTCACCGCGAACATTCAAGATCTTACCTTTCATTGGATACACACCAATAACGTTACGGTCTTCCGATGATAACCCGGAAACAATACCAGCCTTGGCTGAATCTCCCTCACAAAATATAATACTACATTGTGAGGACTTTTCAGTGCCCGCCCAATTCGCATCAATGAGTTTAGGAATTCCGCGAATACTTTTCGTTTTTGACCCGTCGGTCTTTTTAACCGCCTTGTTTTCTTTTACCTCCGTCAAAGCACACGCCGCATCCATGACACCCATTTTTGCGATTTTTTCAATAAACTTATCTGAAACAGTACAAGTTGAACCGAATTTCGCAGAAGGTGTATTCATGAAATCCTTGGTTTGACTATCGAATGCTGGGTTCTCAATATCGCATCTCAAGAATAAAATCAACTGTTCTTTAATACTATTCGCATTCACCACGACTTTTTTCTTTTTTTCAATATACGCTACTAATTTACGAGTGATTTGACCTAATATATATTCGACATGTTTGCCACCTTTTGCGGTGTGAATACCATTTACAAACGATACTTGTATGAATTCGTGTGTTGGAGAAAGCGCTACTGCGTATTCCCAGCGTTCGCCAGAATCTTCGTAAGCGCGAATCGATGATGCTACATCTTTAGACGACGCACCAATATACATGTCAATATATTGTTGGAAATTTTTTACAGGAATCAAATTAGAATTGTATTTTACTTTCAGACTTTTATCTGTAACCGCAGCTACATCATAGACACGTTTTTTCAACAAGGAAATAATATCGGGTGTCAATCCGGCGATTCCAAGACGTGCATAATCCGGTTTGAATACGATTTTCGTATATGGCTTTGTTTTACATTTCGTGATTTTTGGTTTTTCAATGATATCCAAATTATTCTTGAATTCTTGGAAATATTTCAAACATCGCACATGATCCACCGTTTCAACGGATCCATAAGTTGACCATATTAATACTAATTTAAATCCAAAACCATTCTTTCCACCAACAATTTTCTTTTCGGTTTTATCATAATTCGTGGAAGTTCTCAAATGACCGAAAATCAATTCAGGAATCCATATTTTGTATTCTGGGTGTTCCGCAATATCAATACCATTACCGTCATTCATCATAGTAATTGTTCCATCATCTTGAATAGATATATCAATATAATTAACTGGTAATGCGTTTTCTACTTTGTTTTGAATCGCTTGTTGCATACGAATCACATGATCACGACAATTGACAATACCCTCATCAAATAGTTTGAAAAGCGCAGGTATATAGGAAATATTTTTTTCAACAATACGAGTTTGGTCATCATTAAGGATCCATAAATCAGTTTCAACTTTTTCAACGGATCCGATATAAGTATCAGGATTGTCTAATATATGTTGTTTATCGGTTTTTTGTTGATATTTGTTTGCTAATTCATCACTGGTAGTTGTCATCTTGTATATAAATAAATAGTGTAGTTATGTTTAAGTCAAGTACATGGATTATTTTGTTTCAATTTTTATATTATTTTATATTTTCACAAAAATACAAAAAGATTAAAATAATTTAATAAGATTATACGCTTATAATATATATAAACAAATGTCAAATTCATATGCGTCATTATATTTTAGACCAGGTATGAATAATTTGGAGTTTCCCAAAAAATGTGTAGATAAATCTCCAGCAAGTTGTCCTAAAAATATTAAAACAACGAGTTTTTATTTTAATAATGGTATTGTAGATGAAACCCAAACGCAAAGTCAACGTGCGGCAACTATCATCAATTATTATCCAGGTGGGCGCGTAAGTTTTGGTAATGAAAATATTGCTTATTCTAGACCCATCACCTTTTTAGGAAAAACCGAGGGACAACCGGGAGGGTTAAATCGTCCACCAAGAAATAAATTTTAGATATTATT
>Ga0209189_1001126_pt1 | contig 20411 bp, 16 predicted proteins | sample C_130820_EF_Meta_FD_187308 | JGI IMG/M metagenome (GOLD analysis project Ga0209189, IMG submission 187308) | Freshwater microbial communities from Lake Croche, Canada to study carbon cycling - C_130820_EF_MetaG (SPAdes) (version 3) | ecosystem: Environmental > Aquatic > Freshwater > Lake... | reverse complement strand
GCCGCACGCCGCTGGGCCGCCTGGGTCTGCCGGCCGACATCGTGGGCGCGATCGACTTCCTCACGAGTCCGCGCGCCGCCTTCATCACGGGCCAGGTGCTCACGATCGCCGGCGGCGCGTAGGCACATGGGGCGGGCGTCCCGCCCGCCGCCGGGCGACCGCGGCGACGATCGCCGCGCCCAACGCAGCCAGGCCGACCGTCGCCGGCTCGGGCACGACGGCGAGCTGCATCACCTGCCCGTTCGTCACGGTGCCGCCGGCGAACGTCGCGCTCGCCGCACTCGCCGTCGAGACGAGCACGTTCTCGAAGCCCGGCAGGAAAGCGGCATCGAGCAGGTAGTAGCCCTGGCCGTTGTAGCTCCTGGCGGTGCCGAGGCCGTCGCCGAGAACGTAGTACGTGAACGTCGCGCCCTGGATGCTCGCCAGGAAATCGGCCGACTTGTCGGTGAAGAATCCGCCGAGGAAGGTGTCGTTGAGCGTGAGGGACGTCACGCCGAGATAGATGTCGATCGCGCTCGCCGACCCGAGCGACGCCGTGAACGGCTGCGATGCATCGGTCAGCCGCAGCACGTCGTTTCCGCTCGCCGTGCCCGTGCCCCAGATCGGGGCCCCCGTCTTCGAAAACTCGAAATTGAAATCGAGACCGTCGGTCGGGTTCACGCTTTTCGCCGTGAGGATCCCGGGGCTGTTGCCCGGCCCGACGGCCCCGGAGCCGGAGATCGAACCCACGCGGCCCGACCCGCCGAGCACGGCACCCGCGTCGATCGCCACCCCGCTCGACGCGGCGATGTCGCCGTTGACCACGAGCGAGCCCGAATGCACCCACGTACCGCCGGTGTAACCGCTCGAGCCGGTGAGTTCGAGCCGGTGGCCCGAGAGTGCGAGCCCTCCCGTGCCGGAGACGGCGCCCGTGATCCGAGCCGTGCCGCTGCCGGCGATCTCCAGCAACCAGCCGTTCGTGTTGATCGCGGCGGCGGTCACACCACCGGGTCCGACGTCCCAGTACTGGCTGTCACCGAGTGCGATGGTCGAAGACAGCGTCTGACGCGACGCGTCGTAGTTGGTCAGGCCTCCACGGCCGAGCGTCAGCACGCTCGCCCCGGAGAACGTGAAGCCGAGCGTGCCCGACCCTGTCGATTTGAAGGACAGGCCGCGCAGGGAGCGATTCGAATCAACCGCCACGGAGCGGTTCGAGGCGGTGGTGCCGTTGAAGAGCACGTACACGTCCGCTGGAGCCGACCCCGGCGCCGAAATCCCCCAGGCCTGGCGGGCGCCGATGCTGGTGCTCGTGTTGCCCGCCCACGTGGCACTCGGGTTTCCCACGACGCGGAGCGCGTAGCCCGTCGTCGCCATCGCGTCGGTGGCATTCGCCATCGCGCCCGGGGCGGCCAGCAGACTCATGATGTTGTAACCGCTGCTCACACCCGAATTGACTCCGAGCACGGTCAACTCCGTGCCGCCGTTCGGATTCGTCCAGCCGCTGAGGAGCGGGCTGCCCGAATCCCCCTCGACGAGCTGCACGCTCGGCGTCCCTGACTGCAGCGTGAGGATCACAGGCTGCGTCGGGTCGGCGATCGTGCCGGAACTCAACACCCCCGCTTGATTCACCACGGCCGCACCGACGCGGGGGCTGTCGTTGGTCGCCGTGCCCCTGCCGTAGGCGAGCAGGGAGAGGCCGTTGTAGACGCCGTAGTTCGTCGAGGCCGACGTGGGAAACAAGTCGAGCACCCCGTACCTGGCGACGCTCGTTGGCCGGCTGATCGGCGCGGCGAGCGTGCCGAGGGCCAGATCGTTGGCCGTCACGCCACCGTTGGTGACGATGGCACCGTACCCGAGATTGTGGATCCCGACGTTGGTTTGCGACACGATCCTGCCGTCGTTCGCCCGTGCGGCGACGGCCTGCGTGGAGAGGCCGCCGTTTTCGTAATGCTGGGCCGTGAGAAAATGCCGCGGGCTCAACAGCACGAGTCCCTTGTAACTCGAAGCCGCATAGGTCGTGGTGCTCCAGCCGACACCCGACCAGTCGTAAGCCGCGCCGACGAAACCTGCGGCGGCGTTGGGCGTCGGGTTGGAGGGAAACCCGCCCGTGAAGCGGTCGTTGACGGTCGTTGAGTAGCCGGTGACGTCGAGCGCGAGTGCCCGCGGGGGGAAAGCACCGCCGCCGATGAGGCAGGCACAGGCCAGCCACAGGGACCAATCAAACCGCGTCGCCGACATCTGGTTCGACACGACTTCCCTCACCACGACGATTGTGGCCCTGCCCGGCGATTCTGATGGTACGCTCGGGGATCATCTCGGTTCAACGATTGGGCGGGGGCCGCCGCGGCTCGCGGGCAAACCGCCTGCATTGCCCTCACAACCCGCGCGATGGGCCCCTGAGCAGGTCGGGGGCGGGATCGCACCACGTTTCCCGGGCCCCGCGGCGGCTTTCGGCGCGATGCGTGCGGTAAACTTCAGGTGTTCGGCAAAAATGCGAAATTCAGCTGCCACCGAGGGGAACGGAGTGCGCGCAGAGGCGGCCGGCGGTGGGCCGGCGGCGGGCCTGCCGGCCTGGGTGCGACGGATCATCATCGTTGGCGCGGGTGGTTTCGGCCGCGAGGTGCTCCACTGGGCGCGGAGCGCCTGGCCCGCCGACACGGCCAAGATCGCGGGTTTCCTCTCGGCCGACATTCGGGCCCTCGATGGTCACGCGGTCTCAGCGCCGATCCTGTCGGTTCCGGGCGACTTCGTGCCCGATGCCGGTGACGCATTGCTGCTGGCGATCGGCATCCCCGGCGTTCGTCGGCGCGTGGCCGAGGATCTCGAGGCTCGGGGCGGCGCATTTCTCACGCTCACGCACCCGACGGCTGTCGTCGCCCCCACGGCGGCCGTCGGAGCGGGATCGATCCTGTGCCCGTATGCCGTGGTCAGCGACTCGGTACGGCTGGGCCGGTTCACGCTCATGAACTACCACGCGTCACTCGGCCATGACGCACGCACAGGCGACTTCGCCGTCCTCTCCCCGTACGTTGGCGTCGGTGGGGCGGCGGCGATCGGTGACGACTGTTTCCTCGGTCTGCATGCCTCGGTCGCTCCGGGCAGGCGACTGGGCGCCCGGACGAAGGTGAGCGCCAACTCCGCCGCGGTCTCCGACACACCGGCTGATTCGCTGGTGTTCGGGGTACCGGGACGCGTCATGCCGAATCTCTCGTCACCACGGGCGTCCGAATGACTCGCTCCTCGCAGGCCTTCGCCAGCCCTCCGACGAACGGCACCATGGACTCCCGGCAGCGTCGTGGGGTCGTGCGGTCGATCGTTTCCACCGGACCGGGGCGGCTTCACCTGTTCATGACGGCCGCCGCTCTGCTCCACAGCGGAGAAGACGTGCGGGCCGTCACCGGCTGGGTGCCGGGGCCGTTGGCCCTCGCGGCGGCGAAGACGGCCGCCACGTTCGGCGTGGCCTCGGGCATCCTGCCGCGACTGCGGTCACGGCGCTCGTGTGACGGATTTCCCCTGGAGCGCGTCTCGTGCTGCCCGATCGCGGAAACCACGGGCGCTTTGGCCCAGCGGGCGTTCGCCGCTCACTCTCGTGCATCATCCCAGGTGCGGCGGTGGGCCTGGAGGCAGTTCGGGTGGACGAGTCGTCGGCACATCCACGATGCCGACGTGTTTCACGTGCGGTCGGGCGCCGGCGCGGGCGGAGCGATCGCCACGGCAAGGACGCGCGGCATGGCGATCGTCGCGGACCACAGCATCGCGCATCCTGCCTGGATGGCCGAGGTGATGACCGACGAATACTCCCGCTATGGCTGCGGATGCCCGTTTCGCATCCATGATCCGTTCTGGCAGTTGGTCGAGCAGGACTGCCGCGAAGCCGACGCGGTGCTCGTGAACTCCGATTTCGTGGCCCGCACGTTCATCGACAGCGGATTTCCGGCGGAACGGCTGCGGGTCGCCTACCTCGGCGTGTCGCCGGAGTGGTTCGGACTCAAGCGTGACTACGCGGCAGGAGAGCGGCTGCGGCTCGTGTTCGTGGGCGAGTTCGGGATTCGCAAGGGGGCCGGCTATCTGCTCGACGCCCTGGAACGGATCGATCCGCGGCGACGGCGATTTTCGCTCGACGTCATCGGGCCGATGCCGGAGATGCGGCTCCTCGCACGCCGACACTCGATGTCCCCCGCCGATCGATTTTTGGGCCAACTCGACGCGCGGGCGGTTCGATCGCATCTCGGCGCCGCGGACGTGTTCGTGTTCCCCTCGCTGGCCGAGGGATGTGCGAAAGCGGCCATGGAAGCCATGGCGGCGGGGGTGCCCGTCGTGGCGACGAACGAAACGGGGCTTCCCGCCGTATCGGGAGAACAGGCCCTGCTCGTTTCGTCACGCTGTGTCGATTCGTTGTGTGACGCGCTGACCGCGCTTTCGCTCGACGAAAGCCTGCGGTGCAAGCTGGGCACTTGCGGCGCCCGGCTCGCCGCGGAAAAATTCGTGTGGTCGGACTACGGCGAACGGGTCCGGGAGGTGCACTCCCGCGTCATCGCCGCGAACGGAGGCGTTGTCGCATGGCCAACGGCGTAGCCGCCCTCGATCCTCGCGACCTCGGCCGACACTGGAGGCACGCCGCCGACAGGCCCCGTGCCGTCTCCCAGGCGTCGAACCCGGCTTCCCCCCGCACCCTTTCGATCCTGAACTGGATGAAAGGCTTTCTGGCGGGGCTGGGAAGCGGCCTGTTCGTCCAGATCATCGGTTATCTCTCCTTCCTCGAGATCTTCCTGCTCGTCACGCTGCCACTGAACTTCAAGCGCTACCTCACGGCCGCGACGATTCCCGGCGTGCGGGCATTCACCTGCTTCTGGTTGCTGTGGGTGATCGGGCAGGTCATCTCCGACGTGGCGAATGAGAACGACCCGGCGCTCGCGGCCCGTGGTTTCGCCAAGGCATTTTTTTCGGGATTCGTGACGCTGGCGCTGTTTCCGTCGATGCTCCAGCGGCCGCGGTTGTTCGAGGCGTTCCTCGCGGGACTGCCCCTGGCCCACCTGATCGGCGCGAGATACTTTCGCTCAGGGGCCTACACCCGACAGGACGGCCGCGGCTGGATGACCGGCGAGGATCTGGGCTGGGAGGCCTGGGGCGGCTATCTCGTCACGCTCACGCTCGCCTACCTGGTGGCTCGATTCTGGCGATCGCGCCCCTGGCTGTGCATGCTGGCGACGCTCGCCGTCGGGGCGGTGCACGTGTACATGGGGTCGCGCTCGACGGGACTGTATCACGTCGTGGCCGCATCGCTGATGCCACTGCTCATCGACGTCACGAGACCGACGCAGAAGAGCGTCGCGAAGCGGTTTCGCTGGGCCAGAAGTCTTCCCTGGGGCAGGTTCATCGCGGCGACGGGAATCGTCCTCGTGGCATCGCTCGTCGTGAAGGACAGTTACGGATACTTCGCCTCCACCGGTGCCCTGGGACAGAGGGCGTACAACAAGTATCAGTTGCAGTCAAAGTACGCGAACCTCATCGTGGGAGCCCGCCAAGGACCATTCATCGGGATCGCCGCAGCGCTCGACAAACCGATCATCGGCCACGGCGCCTGGGCCCGCATGGAGAAGGACTACATCGCGGCCGCCTCGGACCTCTTCGGCGTGGAGTTCTATCGGGAAAAGCAATTCAACTACCACCGCGTTTTCATCCCCTCCCACTCCATGATCATCGCCGCCTGGGTCGAGGGGGGAATCTTTGGGCTCGTTTTCTGGGCGTTCGCGATCATGTTCGTCGCCAGGAATCTCCCGCGGGCCGTTCTCATGCTGCCGGAATACGCGGGGGTGATCATGATCAACAGCATGGGATTTTTCTGGTCGGTGCTCTTCTCACCGATCCAGAGCCGGAACTACACGGCCATGATCATGGTGCCGCTCCTCGTCGCTTCGGTGCTGATGCGATCCCAGAAGTGGACGTCTCCCGCCGCCGTGAAGGTACAACCTCAGGATCCACCGCAGGCGGCGCTTGGCTGACCGCGCACATGCGGCGTGCGGCGGTGGCGTCGTACACGTCACCACCGGCCTCACTCCGCGAGCCGGCGGGCCCTACGTGTCGGTGGCGGGGCTCGTCAAAGCCCTGGCGCGGGACGCTCGCTGGACTCCTGTGGTGCTCGCACCGGCACGGACTCCGGAGCGGCTGGTCGATCGGGAACACTGGGGCGACGCTCGGCTCTTCACACTCCCGCCAGACGAGCGGGTCGGAGCGCTGGGACGACATCGCCGGGCGTTGCTCCGGTCGGTGTTGCAGGCGAACCCCTCGATCGTGCACCTGCACGGACTGTGGGACGCCGGAACATACGCCGCCGCCGAACTCGTGCGCGAACGGCACCTTGGGTTTGTGGTGAGTCCCCGGGGGATGCTCGAACCGTGGGCCCTGCGTCACAAATGGCTGAAAAAAAAGGTGTTCCTCGTCGCCTACCTCGACCGCCTGCTCACGACGGCCGACCTGCTGCATGCCACGAGCGAATCCGAGGCCGATTCCCTGCGCGCGCTCGGATTTCGGCAGCCGATCGCCGTCGTGCCGAACGGCATCGAGTGCTCGCAGGCCCTTCCCAGGACGGCAGGCTCCGATGACGGTCCACACCGTCTGCTCTACCTGGGCCGACTGCACGTGAAGAAGGGGCTCGAAAATCTCCTGCGGGCCTGGGCGATGGTGCGTCCGTCGAACTGGCGGCTTTCGATCGCCGGCCTCGATGAAGACGGCTATGCCTCTCGACTGCAGTCGCTGGCGGCGGGCCTCGACCTCGGCGGTACGGTCGAGTTTCCCGGCCCCATGCTCGGGACCGACAAATGGCGCTTTCTCGCCTCCGGAACCGCCTTCGTGCATCCCTCCTTTTCCGAGAACTTCGGCATCGCGGTCGCCGAGGCGATGGCTGCGGGGCTTCCCGTCATCGCCACCGTGGGCACCCCGTGGCAGATGCTCCCGGTGGAGCGGTGTGGCTGGTGGGTGCCTCCGACGCCCGAAGGCCTGGCAGCAGCGCTGCGGGAGTTGACGGCCGATGACGAAACCACCCTGCAGGCCATGGGAACGAGGGCCAGGGCATACGCCGCCTCCGCCTTCGATTGGACGTCGATCGGCCAAGACATGGCCGATTGTTATTGCTGGCTTTCCGGCCGCGGCGCGGCCCCGGAGTGCGTCCGGTTCGTCTAAACCATGCCGCAGCCGTCAGCCGGACTCGTGGGAATCGTGGTGCCGACCCTGAACGCCGGTGCGACCATCGCAGCCACGTTGCAGTCGCTCGGGGCGGCCCTCCGTGCCGGAGCCGAGGTGATCGTGGTCGACGGGGGCTCCACCGACGACACGCTCGAGCAGGTGGACCGCGAGGGCATGCCGCATGTGTCGTGCCCGGGAAACATGTACGACGCCATCAACGAGGGTTGCGGCCGTCTGGCCACACCCTGGCTGACGTGGCTCAACGCGGACGACGTGTTGTTCGGAAACTCGATCTGTCGCCGGGTCGCGGCGGCACATCCGCACGACGACGTCGTCTACGGCCTCGTGGACTTCTTGGACGAGGAAGGAAGATTCCTGCACTGCTGGCGGTCGGCTGCTCCTCGGGACCTTTTGCGTCTCTACCGGAGTGGCTACAGCCCGCTCCTGCAGCAGGGAACGGCATTCCGGCGGCATGTCTTCGGGCGACTGGAGGGGTTTCGCTCGGACTACCGCCTCGTGGCCGACGCCGACTTCTGGTGGCGGGCGTTGGAGGCGGGCGCGGTGTTCCGCGAGATGGCAGGCCCTCCCGCCGCCGGTTTTCGGATCCATGCCGGGCAGTTGTCGCAGGTCAACGCCCCTGCCATGCGGAAGGAGCACCTGCGCATGGTCCATGACCACGGAGCGGTGCCCGGTCGTTGGTCCGGCCTCGCGGCGGCGTTGCGGTTTCGCGGCCGCAACGCCGTGAACTACCTCGTACGGCTCTGCCGCCGCCGAGCCCTGGCGGGAGCGTGGAGCCTGGCCCGCAGTTACGATGTGCTCCCGGCAGGCCCGGGTCGAATCGCCGAACCGTAGACCGACGATCATGGCAATGCAGCGAACACCGCGGGTGATCCTCTCCACCGGCCCTGGCAGGCTGCACCTCGTCCAAAGCGCGACCCACCTGTCGAACCGCGATGTCGACATGACGCTCGTCCAAGGCTGGATTCCCAGGCACGCGGACACGTGGCTCGTGCAGACTCTCGCCCGCGTTGCAGGCCATAAACACCTGGCCGCGGGGCTGAAAAAACGCCGCCCGACGGAGTTTCGCGGTCGGATGAAGTCGTGCGCCACGGCCGAGTTTTTCCACACGCTGTTCACCGTCACGGCGCGGAAGTCGGGCCTGCTGCCCGCCCGCGAGGCGGGCTACTGGGGCTGGCGACTGTTCGGCTGGCAGACGAAGCGATACCTGCGCGATGCGGACATCTTCCACGTCCGCAGCGGGGCGGGGCGGGGCGGCGCCATCGCCTGCGCCAAAGCCCGCGGCATGGTCACGATCGCCGACCACAGCATCGCCCATCCGGCCTTCATGAAGCGGCATCTCGAGCCCGAGTACGCGGAGGCCGGCCAGCCCTTCACGTTCGGCCCTGAGGATCCGCTCTGGACCGGCGTGTTGCAGGACTGCGACGAAGCCGACATCGTGCTCGTGAGTTCCGATTTCGTGAAGGACACGTTCATCGACGCGGGTATGCCGGCGGACAAGATCAAGGTGGCGTACCTGGGCGTCCGCAGCGACTTCCAGGGACTCAAGCGCGACTACTCGCTGCCGCATCGCCTGCGTCTGGTGTTCACCGGCGGATTCGGCCTGCGAAAGGGCGCCAAGTACATCCTCCAGGCCCTGCAACTCCTCGACCGGGCCGGCGTCCAGTACGAATTCACGATCGCCGGCACGACGACCGAGGCGGCGGATCTCTTCGAGCGGTATCCCGTCGCGGGCACCATCAGGCGGCTCGGCCACATCCCGCAGGACGACCTCAAGGGCCTGCTGGCGGAGTCGGACGTCTACCTGTTCCCGTCACTGGCGGAGGGATTTTCGAGTTCGTTGTTCGAGGCGATGTCGGCGGGCGTGCCGGTCGTCACCACGATCGAGAGCACGGCGCGCATCCAAGACGGCATCGAGGGCTGTGTCGTGCCGAGCAAGAACGCGGCCGCGATCGCCGAAAAGGTGATCTGGTTGAGGGACAACCCCGACCGGCTCGAGGCGATCGGTCGTGCCGCCGCCAACCTCGTTCGGGACCGCTACACGTGGGAGCGCTACGCGGACGACGTCGTCCGCGTGTACCAGGACGCCCTGTCCCCAGCTGGAACGCTCACGTCGGGCTGACGAAACGGCAGCGATGAATCGCACGTCATCGACGCTCCGCCACGAGCCAACGATTGAACTCCGCTGGCCGCTGCTCGGGAGCGATGCACCTCCACCAAGCCTGGCTGACGACCGACACGCGGTACTCCGCCTGCTCGAGCAGGGAGCGGCAATCGGCGTCCAATTGCCGGGAATGCGTCTCGATCAGAAACAGGCAGCGCTTGCGCCGCAGGACTTCGTGCAACGCCTCCAGGATCGCCGTCTCCCCCCCATCGACGTCGATTTTCAGCAGAACGGGCTCGGGGAGCGGGCCCAGTTGCTGCCACGCCGGCTCGCTGCCCGGCCCGAGGAACATCCCCTGGACTGCCGTCAGTCGCGCGTCACGTTCGAATCGGTTCAATCGCAGGTTCTCCTCGAAGATCGGCCACCTCGCGGGCGACGGGTCGTAGGCGAGCACTCGTTGCACGTTTGGATGACGCAAGGCCCACATCGAGAGTTCACCGCAGCCTGCCCCGGCATCGATCACGGTGGCAGCCTGCTGGACCGCACGCCGCAGCCAGGGGTACGTCTCGCGTTCGTACAGCCCCAGATAGAACAGCGTTTCGACGGCGGGGTCGATGGACAGGGTCAAGCCCTTGTACAGGCCGAAGGGGATCGTGCGCCCTCGCCTCCCTTTTCCGAGGAGACAGGTTTTCACGAGGTTCTTGAGCATCCCTCATCCCTCCTTCGTTGGACGATTCCAGGGCTGACGCGGCCGCGGCGCGGATCGCAGCATACACCCTGGTGCTCGTTGACGCCGAACCGATGAACCATCTGCTGATCCTGAGTCAGACCTACCCGCCCGATCCGGCGGCGGTGGGCCAGCACATCGCCGACCTCGCACGCCGCATGGTCGAACGTGGCTGGAAGGTCACCGTGTACACGTCGCGGCGCGGCTACGACGATCCACGCCGGGTCTATCCGTGGCGCGAGACTCGCGACGGAGTCAGCATTCGCCGCTTGCCGCTCTCGAGCCTCGGCAAGAGCGGCATCCTGATCCGTCTCGCCGCGCAGTGGTCGTTCATCCTCCAGGCGGTGCTGGGCAGCCTGTTTCTGCGCGGCGTGTCGGCCGTGCTCGTCAGCACGAGCCCGCCGTTCGCGGGCTTCGCGGGCTGGCTGCTCAAGTCCCTGCGCGGCTGGCCTTTCGTCTGGTGGGTCATGGACGTCAACCCGGATCAGATGGTCGAATCGGGCCGCGCCCGAGCGTCGTCGCCGCTGGTGCGGGTCTTCGATTGGATGAACCGTCTGACGTTGAACGGCGCGAGCCGCGTCGTGGTGCTGGACCGTTTCATGCGCGATCGCCTGCTCGCCAAGGTGGATGTCCGCGAGAAGATGGTCGTCATCCCGCCGTGGTCCCACGACACCGTGCGGGAGGACGTGCCGCACGATGCCAACCCGTTTCGTGCCACCCACGGGCTGGGCGAATCCTTCGTCGTCATGTATTCAGGCAACCACGGCTTGTCCCACCCGCTCGACACGCTGCTCGCCGCCGCCCGGGAACTCGAGCACGAACCCCGCCTGAAGTTCGCGTTCATCGGTGGCGGAGTCGTGAAGGTCGCGATCGATGAAATGGTGCGGCGCACGTCGCCGCCCAACATTCTCTCACTGCCCTACCAACCGCTCGCCGACCTCCGTTATTCGCTGTCGAGCGCCGACGTGCACGTCGTATCTCTCGCGAACGAAGGGGTCGGCATCGTGCATCCCTGCAAGATCTACGGGGCTCTGGCGATGGGTCGGCCCGTGATCGCACTCGCGCCCCGTGGCTCGTACGTCGGTGACATCATGGAAGGCCACCGGGTGGGCTGGCTCGTGGAGCACGGCGACGTCGCGAACATGGTGGCTCTGCTTCGGGAACTCGTCGCGATGCCCCGCGATCGACTCGCGGACTATGGCGCTGCGGCCCGAACCGCGGCCCGCGGCGAATTTTGCCGGGAGAGGCTGCTCGACGCCGTCGGTGATGTCGTTCAGGGGGCCGCGGTTTCACCCCGCCACAGGTCCCTGCCGTGAGTTCCGTCGGCACCGAAAAATGCCTGCCGCGACCGTCGAGCGGCGACTTCGACCGGCGCGCCTTCTCCGGGACTATCACCTCGGGACCGTCGCCGAGGTGCTCCGGGAAAGCCCCCCCGATCGGGGCGTACGCACTCGTCATCAGCGAGACGGGCCCGGGTCGGGCCGCGTATGCTGTGCGTTCGCAGGGGCAATGCACTCCGGACGGCCTCGCCCGGCCGATCGTCTGATCGGGGCTCGGACGACCCATCCGGCGGATTGGAGGAACGAAGCCGGTCATGGCATCGAATCAAAGAATCATTCTCGTCACCGGTTCATCGGGCCTGATCGGGAGCGAAGTCTGCACCCACTTCGACCACGAGGGTTGGGCCGTCCATGGAATCGACAACAACCAGCGTGCCGTCTTCTTCGGCCCCGCCGGCGACACGCGTTGGAACCAGGAGCGGCTCCGGCAAACATTGTCCTGCTTCACCCACCATGAACTCGACATCCGTGACCGGGAGGCCGTGCTTCGCCTTCTCGCCGAATTGAAGCCCTTGGCGATCGTGCATACGGCGGCTCAGCCGTCCCACGACCGCGCCGCGGCGATCCCGTTCGACGACTTCGACACGAACGCCGTCGGCACCATGAACCTCCTGGAAGCGGCCCGCCGGAGCGTGCCGGAGTCGCCGTTCGTGCACATGTCCACGAACAAGGTGTACGGAGACGCACCGAACACGATTCCGCTCGTGGAGTTGGAGTCGCGCTGGGATTACGCCGACCCCGGGTTCGCCCACGGGATTCCCGAGTCGTTCCGCATCGACCAGAGCAAGCACTCACTGTTCGGGGCTTCGAAGGTCGCTGCCGACGTGATGGTCCAGGAATACGGGCGGTACTTCGGGATGCCCACCTGTTGCCTGCGCGGCGGATGCCTCACCGGCCCCTCCCACTCGGGAGTCGAGTTGCACGGCTTCTTGAGCTACCTCGTCCGGTGCAACGTCGAAGGACGGCAGTACACCGTGTTCGGGTACAAGGGCAAGCAGGTTCGCGACAACATCCATTCCCGCGACGTCGCGGCATTCATCGCCCGGTTCATCGCGGCCCCGCGGCCGGCAGCGGTGTACAACATCGGCGGCGGGAAAGGGAACAGTTGCTCGATCCTGGAGGCCTTCCGACTGGTCGCCGACCGGACCGGCAAGCCGATGCAATGGACCTACGACGATCGGGCGAGGGAGGGGGACCACATCTGCTACTACTCCGACCTCCGCAAGATGAAGGCTGACTTCCCGGGCTGGGAGCCTCGCCTGAGCATCGGTGAAACCTTGGACCAGATCGTCGAGGCGGCGATGCGGAGGCACGCGTAGGCGGGGCGCGGCACATGGGCGCATCACAAGCACCAGCGGGGAGCGAGGCCATCGGAGCCGGCCGCGGTCTCGACGTCGCGGGCTGCCGCGGCACCCGCAACTACAGCAATCGCGAACTGTTCCTGCGGGTGCTGTGGGCGGCGTGTGGGCCGGCATTCCGCTGGAGTCCGCGGCTGCTCTGGCGGTGGCGCAGCGGCCTGCTGCGGATGTTCGGCGGCAAGGTGGGGAGGAACGTGCGTGTGGACCCATCCGTGCGGGTATTCGCCCCCTGGAACCTGCACATCGGATCCGATTCATCCGTGGGCTACGACGCCATCCTCTACAACCTGGGGCGCATCACCCTCGGCGATCGCGTCACCGTCTCACAGCGTGCCCATCTGTGCGCGGGAACCCACGACTACACCGATGCCCGGATGCCGCTGCGAAGAGCCCCCATCACGATCGGAGACGAGGCCTGGGTGTGCGCGGATGCCTTCATCGGGCCGGATGTCACCGTCGGCGCCCGGGCGGTCGTCGGCGCCCGGGCGGTCGTCATGCGCGACGTACCCGAGGCGGCGGTCGTGGCCGGCAATCCGGCCAGGGTGATCAAGAGTCGAACCATCAACTGACCTGGAGTCTTCGATGAGCAAAGTTCTCGTGACGGGCGGTGCGGGCTTCATCGGGTTCCATGTGGCCACGAGGTATCTCGGCGAGGGCCACGAGGTGCATGTCCTCGACAATCTCTCGAGGAACGGAGCGCGGGCCAATTTCGCCAAGCTGGAGCGGCTGGAACGCCCGCGGGACGCGCGATTCTGCTTCCACCACGTCGATCTTCGGGTGGCGGGCGACGTGGCCGCCGCGTTCGCGGAGGTCCGACCCGATTTCGTGGTTCACGAGGCGGCGCAGGTCGCGGTCACCACGTCGGTCGTGAATCCACGGCTCGACTTCGAGATCAATGCGTTCGGCACGTTCAACGTCCTCGAGGCGATGCGGATCCATGCCCCCGACGCCTTTCTCGTCTATGCATCGACCAACAAGGTGTACGGCGGGATGGAGGACGTGGCCGTCGTCGAGGAGGCGAAACGCTACCGCTACCGAGACTATCCCGAGGGTCTCGACGAGTCGCGCACCCTTGACTTCCATTCGCCCTACGCGTGCTCGAAGGGGGCGGCGGATCAGTACGTTCACGACTACGCCCGCATCTTCGGCCTGCGCACGGTGGTCTTCCGGCAGAGTTGCATCTACGGCACCGACCAGTTCGGTGTGGAGGACCAGGGATGGATCGCCTGGTTCACCATCGCCCGCGTGCTCGGGAGACCCGTGACGATCTACGGGTCTGGCAAGCAGGTCCGCGACATCCTCTGGGTGGAGGATCTCGTCGACGCGTATGACCGCGCCTGGAAACGCGACAAGGGGGGAGCGATCTACAACATGGGCGGCGGTTCGGAAAACACCCTTTCGCTCCTGGAACTCGTCGAGATTCTCGACCACCTGCAGCCCTCGACGCTGCCCCTGCGATTCGGCGACGTCCGGCCCGGCGACCAGCCGGTGTACATCGCCAACGCGACCAAAGCCCGACGCGAGTTGGACTGGTCGCCCAGGATGCGCCCCGCCTCGGGAGTGGAACGCCTCCACGCCTGGGTGAAGGCCAATCGCGACGAGGTGGCGAGGGTGCTGGAGTCGTGACGATGTCAAGCACCGCGCGGGTCAGCGTCTTCGTGGTGACGGGCAACGAGGAGATCAACATCCGGCGGTGCCTCGAAAGCGTCGTCGGCTGGTCGGACGATGTCCACGTCGTGGACAGCGACAGCACAGACCGGACGGTCGAGATCGCCCGAGAATACACGCCCCATGTCGTGAATCATTCCTACGTCGATCACGCCAGTCAGCTCGCCTGGGCGTTCGACAACCTTCCGTTCAAGCACGAGTGGCTGCTGTTTCTCGATGCCGACAACGTCGTCACTCCGGAACTGCGGGCTGCGATCGACCACAAGCTCGCCGCCGACGACGGCTCGATCAACGGCTACTACTGCATCCACAAGGAGTTTTTTCGCGACCGCCCCGTGCGCGGCATGAAGAAGTGGTGGGCACGCCTGGTACGGCGGCGCTTCGCCGCGATCGACCAGAGCGAACTCGTCGATTACGGAATCAAGATCGAGGGCAAGGTCGGCTACATCCACGCGGCGATCGTCGAGGACAACCTCAAGGAGCGCGACATCGACTTCTGGATCGACAAACACCAGCGATTCGCCCGTCGCATGGCGGCGGAGGAGGTTCTCCGGAAGAAGGGGCTCATCAAGTGGGCCGTCGAGCCGAAACTGTTCGGCACGAGCGATCAGAACCGCGTGTGGCTCAAGAACGCCTGGATGCACATGCCTCTCTTCGTGCGCCCCTTCCTCTACTGGGCGTATCGCTATTTCCTCAAGGGAGCGATCCTCGACGGCAGGCACGGCCTCGCGTTCACGGTCGTCCAGGCCCTCTGGTTCCGCATCATCTGCGACATGAAGGTGCAGGAGATCGAGTGGGCGTTGAATCGGGGCTCGTTGACGACCGACGATCTTTGGGCTCAATTCGGAACCCGTTCGCTTCGGGGTGACATCGTGGGGCGACGCGACCCGGCCACTGGCAGAACCTGAAGGCACGGACGTTTGCACATGCGACGCTACGCACTGCTCGCCACCGGCTGCCTCAACAGGAATGCGAGTTTCGTCCGGTTGCGGGAACTCGGCCTCGCCATGGCCCACCGCTCCATCGATGTTCACTTCCTGATTGACGACACCGAATACAACTCCTCCCTGACGTCACAGGTGAGCCCGGCCACGACGCATCTCATCACCGGTGGCTCCCGACTGTCTCGGTTGTGGCAGCGACGACGCGTGCTCGAGAGCCTGCGCCCGCAGGGTGTGCACATTCTCAATCCCCAGCCCCTCAACACGTCATCGGTAGCGCTGTCGTCTCCGGCCATGATCTGCGACTGGGACGAGTTGCTATCGGTGCGTCAGCGGCCCTGGTGGCGGCGACCGACCGATCTGCTTTCCGAGTCCTACGGCAGGACGCGAGCCCGCTTGAATGTCGTCGCCAGTCACTACCTCCAGGACATGTTCCATCACCGCTATGGCCTTTCCGCCCTCTATCTGCCGTACGCCCCCTACCTGCCGGCGATCAGGCGATCCCAAAACCCGTTCACGCGCCCGACGGCCGTGTACGTGGGAAATCTCGTCCCGGACTACGACCACGACCTAATCATCGACGCGTGGGAAATCCTCCAGCGTCGCGGAATCCCGATCGCACTCAGCATCTGCGGCGGAGGGCCTCTCCTGGACCAGGTGCGCGAGGACGTGACGCGTCGTGGACTGGATCGCATCTGCATCGAAGGCTACCTCACCGGCCAGGCTCTGTCTGACCGCATGCTGCACGCCCACGTGCTGCTGTTGCCCATCCGCGACACGCCGGGCAATCGCGCTCGTTGCCCGAGCAAGACCTTCGCCTACATCCAGGCACAACGCCCGGTCATCGCCAATCCCGTGGGTGAGGTGGTCGAGGCGCTGGGGGAGGTCGCGACATATGTCCCCTCCTCCCCGGAGGCTTTCGCCTCGGCGGTGGAAGCGACCGTGGGCCGGGATCTGCCCGATGTGTCTTATCCCCGTCTGCCGTCGTGGCAGGACCTGGGCGACAGGTTGATCGAGTCGCTCGAGGCCTGTCGTGTGTTTCGCTGACCGAAAACGCGAACCTTGAATCGCGGACATGCAGGCATGGAACGTATGCACTGAACTCGATCCGTCCCTGGCGGGGTTGTATCGCGGGATCGTGGACTTCGCATGCGCCCTCGATTCGCCGGTGCTCTCGTTCTGCCGCCCGGGATCCGAAGTGGAACGTCCGGCGGGCGTGCCGGTGCGAAGCGTGGCCTGCGGCTTCAATCCACCGGGCTACGCCTGCCTGTTCGTCGGCCCCGCAGCTGCCAGGTCGGCCGACCGCATCGTCGGCGATGCAGACCTCCTCGTCGTCCACTCCCTGTTCCGGGGGCACGTCGGTTGGGCGTCACGGCATGCGAAGCACAGCCGTGCCAGACTCTGGTCGGTGCCGCACGGATGCCTCGATCCATGGGGCCTCAAGCGACATTGGCCGCTCAAGCGGACGTGGCTGGCGACCTACGGCTCGCATTTCATGGAGCAGGCGGCCTGCACCCTGTTCGCCACGAACCGCGAGCAGGAGAAGGCACGGGCGTGGACCGGTTGCGGCCGCACGGCGGTCATTCCCTGGCCTGTCGCACTGCCGGACCTCGGAGACCGGGAGGCTGCTCGGCTGCGATTCCGCCGACGCCTTTCTCTTCCCGAGTCGTCGATCATCCTGCTTTCGGCCGCCCGACTGCACAGTATGAAGCGGCCGATCGAGACGGTGGCGGCATTCTGTGCATCCGACGCCCGTGACGCCCATCTCGTGATGGCAGGCATGGATGGCGACGTCCGTTCCGCCCAACTGGCCGCCTCCGTTCCTCCGGGCCATCGCGATCATGTCCATCTTCCGGGGCCGCTGCACGGTCCGGAACTCCGCGATGCCTGGCTGGCGGCCGACGGCTTCATCTCCCTGTCGCATCGTGAAAATTTCGGCTACAGCTTCGCGGAGGCTCTCGCCCACGGACTGCCGACGATCGTCTCCTCGGGCCATGATCTCGCGTGGGATCTGCCCATGGATCGCTCCGGCCGCTGGCCCTACGGATGGCTGCTTCCGGACGATGCGCCGCGCTCCGCGGCGGACGCGATCGCCGAGTTCAGCCGCTGCCAGCGCGGGATCGATCCCGACCGACGGGCTCTTGCGCCGCACCGGTCTCCCGCCCGGGCGTGGGTGGCGGAACACCTCGCTCCCGCGCGTTTTCGGGAGCGTCTGCTCCGACTCTGAGCCCGGCGTGTCTGATCGCGCCGCGCAGGGCCCGTGCGGCATGCCCACGCCCGCGATACACTTGACGTTCCGTCCCGGGGCTAAGGACCGCATGATTTCCTCTCTCTCAGGGTCCGTGTTCAGGTGCTGCGCGGCCGCATTGGCCATGACCGCGACGTTCGGCCCCCTGCCGCTCGCGCTGGCCGACCCCCGGCTCCCCGTGCCGACCGCCGAGCAGCGACGCGAGTCGGCGGCCAAGGTGCGGGAGATCTTCGACCGGGACGCCGCGCGGGCGACGAACCCCGTTGCCAAGGCGAAACTCGCCGCCGAACTGCTCGCACAGGCGACCGACTCGTCCGCCCCTTCCGACCGCTATGTGCTGCTCGATGCCGCCCTGCAGCTGGCCACCGAAGCCGGCGACCCGGAGACCGCGCTCCAGGCCGTCGAGTCGCTGGAACGCGCGTACGACGTGGATGCGACCGCGATGAGAGCCGGTGTGCTCGACAAACTCGCCGCCAAGGCCCCGCCATCGTCGCTCGAGCCCGTGATCGACGCCCTGCTGGCGACGGCCAACGACGCGCTCTCCGCGGATGACATCGAGCAGGCCGAGGATCTCGCCCAGAAGGCCGTCGCAGGGGCGCGCCGCTCAAAGGATCGCGGCATGCAAAAAAAGGCCGCCGATCAGCTGGCGGCAGTCCGCGAGCGCAAGAAGAGCCTGTCGCTGCAGAAGCCGTTTCTCGACCGGCTGGCGAATGATCCGAACGACCGCGAGGCCGCGCTCGAACTGGGCATGATCCGCTGTTTTCAGCAGGACGAGTGGCGGTCGGGGCTGCCGCTGCTGGCACGAGGAAGCGATGCCGCACTCGCCCGACTTGCCCGCTTCGACCTCGAGCAGGCCGCGAACCAGGAGCGTTGCCTGGAACTGGGCGATGCGTGGTGGGACTACGCCGAAACGCAGAAGGCGCCCCTGAAGGGGCCCGCGATGGGCCGTGCCATCACCCACTATTCCGCGGCGCTGGCGGAGCTCAAAGGTTTGGATCGCACGCGGGTGGAGAAGCGAATCGCGGCAGCCGTCGCACAGACCCCGGGCGGCCAGAAGGCTTCGCGGTCAGCCATTGCCAAGACCCCCGGATTGGTCTTCTGGTTCGACGCATCCGCCAAGAATTCGCTCGTCGGCCAGCGTGGTGCCGCGGCTCCGGCCGCCAACTCGACCATGGGCATCGAGTCGTGGGCTGATCTCGGCCCCGATCACAGGTCGGCCCGCCAGCCGGACGCGTCCAAACAGCCCGCGTGGGACCGGAATGCGTTTGGCGGCCGCGGCGGCCTCGATTTTGACGGCCGGCAGTCGCTCGAGGTGAGCGCTGCGTGCGGAAGCGAGGGCACGCTGTTCGTCGTCTGTGAGCCTCGGGCGCTCGCGAACATGCGGGTGGTCGGCGATCATCCCAAGTTCGGTCAATGCGTCTGCCTGTCCTTCCGCATGGACGGACAGCTGTGGATGGAGGTGTCGGAGTCCACGAGCCAGTACTCTGTGGCCCGCAGCGAGCCGGCGACCTACAGGGCCAACCAGATCATGGTCGTCCATGGCTCCTGGGGCAGGCAGGTCGATCTGTTCGTGAACGCGAAGCCCGCGGCGGCTCCCCAGACGCTCGGATGGAAGGTTCGCTTCGACTCGCCGTGGGGCATCGGCAACTCGGATCTCAAGGGCGGAAGCGAGTATTTCGTCGGCACGGTGGGTGAAGTCGTCGCGTTCGAGCGGCAACTCTCACCGGAGCAGGCCCGCGCGATAGCCGGCGAACTGATGGCCAAGTGGGGAGTGCGCTGACCGGCTTGTGCAAGATCCGGACCAGTCTGGGATCGTTGCCCCCCAAGACCACTGCGAAGGCCATGCACTCGCCCTACCGATCGCTTCGCAGATGACTCCAACTTCACAGATACCGCATTCGCTTTCGACACAGGATGCATCGCGCCAGCGAGTTCGTCGACTCGGGGCAACCGCGTTGAGTGGCTTCGTCGGAAAGGGGGTGGCGGCGGCGGCAACATACGTCATGATTCCGATGCTTCTGCACGCGATGGGCGCCGAAATGTTCGGCATCTGGTCCACCTTCTATTCGCTGCTGACCATGACCGCATTCGCGGACTTTGGTATCGGGAATGGAATGCTGAACGCCGTCGCTACTGCGAATGCCCGCGATGACCACGACGACGTTCAGCAGACTATCACGAGCGGTTTTCTTCTCCTCGCCGCCCTCGCATCGGCATTCGCGGCCGCACTCTTCTTCTTCCTGCCCGCGCTCGGCCGCATCGTTCTCGAGTCAGGGCTTCCAGAAACGACCTTGAAGCCCGCCATGGGGGGGCTCACGGTTTTTGCCGTCTACGCCCTGCTTGCCATGCCGTTGACGACCGGCGATCGGATCGCGACCGCTCTTCAAGAAGGCTTCGTTCTGAATCTCATCCGCGCGTGCATCCTGATCGTGACGGTGGGGGCGGTGTACGCGGTCATCCGCGCGGGTGGTGGCTTTGTGTCACTGTGCAGCGCCTCCGTATTGCCCGGATTGATCGGAAGTTGCATGACGTGGCTGATCGTCACGCGAAACCGTCCCTGGCTTCTGCCTCAGATCAACCGATTCACATGGCATCGCTCGCAAGCCCTGCTGCACTCCGGCATCGGATTCTTTGTCATCCAACTCATCGGCGCGATCGGCTTCAACATGGACACGCTCATCGTCGCCAAGGGACTTGGCCCGGCCGCCGCCGCGGAGCTTGCCCTCGCAAGCAGATATTTCTCGATAGCGCTGGTGATCGGCAACATCGTGCTCTCGCCACTCTGGCCCGCATATGCTGACGCTGCGTCGCGTGGAGAATTGTCGTGGGCTCGACGGGCTCTTACG
>Ga0209189_1001125_pt1 | contig 20414 bp, 18 predicted proteins | sample C_130820_EF_Meta_FD_187308 | JGI IMG/M metagenome (GOLD analysis project Ga0209189, IMG submission 187308) | Freshwater microbial communities from Lake Croche, Canada to study carbon cycling - C_130820_EF_MetaG (SPAdes) (version 3) | ecosystem: Environmental > Aquatic > Freshwater > Lake... | reverse complement strand
GCGCCCGCGCCACCGGCCGCCCGTCCTGAAACAAAGCCTGTTCCAAGGTCATGGAACTTTTGCCGATCGTCTTGATCCGTGTGCCGATCTCAACACGTCCCGGCCAGCGGATTTCACCGAGATAATCAATTTCGAGCCGTGCGATCACAAACGCACAGCCTGCCTCGTGAAAAGGCTGGTCCGGCGCAAGCAAAAATTCCGCGCGCCCTGTTTCGAGCATGGTAGAAAAGACGGCATTATTGACATGACCTTGCCGATCCGTATCCGCATAACGCAGCTTGTCATAAGAATGCAGCGGATAATCCGTGAGAGAATATAAAGGCTCAGTCACCATCAGGTCTCCGGCATGACAACATCAATTGGCCTGATCTTAAGCCTAAAAGCCAGCCTTTCCTATAGGCAAGCAAACTGCGCCCTCTGAAAGGGCACAGATTTATGTTCACCCGCACGGATCATCAAGAAAAGCAGACTGAATTGAAAAACAGACCCCTCAGCCTCTTTTAATCAAAGGCTTTGGATTTAGTGCCCGGATTGGGTGTGGCAGCAGGGCGGGCACTGCCTGATTGCGGCACTTCAGCCTGACGACGCAAGATCATGTCGTCGGATTTATTCAGCGTACCGGACAGCAATTTGGCCGTTGAGACGGACGTATCAACCTTGACGATTTCCACCACGCCAATATCGGTTTCGCTGCGGCCGAGTTTTTCCTTGGTGTCGGGATCCACCAATTCTTTGCCCAGAGACACCAGAGTGAATTTCTGGCCCGCCGACAAAGACTGACCGCCGCGATTAATCGTCAGGGCATTCGGGTTTTCACGCGTAATCACACGCAGCGGAAACAAGGATTCGGTTGCATAAGACCCTATTTTATCGATCATGGGTTCCAACAACTGATCTTGATCCCCCGTGACACGCAATTTGAAATGATTAGAATATTGAATCTGCCGCGTGGCAATTTCAATCATATTAAAGGTTACATCCGACAAAGTTGAGTAAGTGACATTTTTCTGTCCCGTCAGCGGATTGACTTCTTCCTGCTTGATGGTTTTGACATCGATCTTGCCGGTCAGAATAAAATCGGCGCCCAGGACTTGGCCATAGCGCACGCGCTCGCTCATATTGGCATCCGTGCTTGTCACAAGGGCCATTTCTTTTTGGTATTGCGCATTTTCGGTGCGATCCAGCACGGAAAAGCGTTTGCTTTGCGTCAGATAAACAATCAGGCGATCCCGCAATTGCGTTGAAAAGGCGGCATCGCCCCCTTGAAACGGCACAACGATCATCCGGATGCGATTGGCGGTTTCAGGCGCAACCGATTTGAACTTATCAACCTCAACCATGACTTTGACAACCGTGCGGCCCAGATTGTCTTTTTCCATGGACGTGACCGTAAAGGATTTCACGCTGCCGCCGCTGCGGGTTTTAATGATGTCCTGACCGATTGAATCGGTCTGCACAAGATGCAGCTCTTCGGAGGAGCGGCTCAAACCGCTTGACTGATTGGCTTTGCCATCAAGCTTGCTGACGCCCACCACAAGGCCTGACACCATGGACTGGTCAACCGACACGCCCGTGGCACGCTGGATGCCTTCAACCAGCGCATGAGAAACCGCTTCGGGACGGCTGTCGCCAATCCCGACAGCCTCCACTTTCACAACCTCGGCATGCGCAGAGACCGCGGCAAGCAAACAAGAAGACACCATAATGCCAAAGAGGGAAGACCGCATTACCATTACATTATCTCCTTGTCTGTCCAGATTGGCCGATCGATTACAAGCCAGCGCCGATTGATTTGGCAGCCGGATCGGTCTTTTTGGCAATCGCCTGCTTTTCGGCAGCCGTTGGCTTGGCAATATTGTTTTCTTTCATATAGGCTTCGGTCACTTCGTTGTATTTTTGGAAATTGGTTGTCTGCGTCGGCAAAGCGGTCAGCGCCATTTGGGCGGCTTCCAAAATAGCCGGTGCATTGGCCAGATCAGCAGGTCCGGGCTTTTGCGCGATCATCGCAGTGGCCGATGCAATGGCCAAACCATCATACACCAACACAACACTCATATGGCCGGAGGCTTGCGAGACTTTTTTCTGTCCTTCGGCGTCCTTCACCTTGGCGAGACCTTCGCGATTGACAGGGTTTTCCTCAACCGCTTTCAAAGACTTTTCCATCAGGTCTTTGCTGGGTTGCTTCATGGCCTGCATGGCGGCAGCCGTGGCACGCAAACGTCCTGCTTTGACCTTGTCGCCCTGTGCTTCCTGAATCAGCGCAATTGCCATGACCTGATTATAGAGCGCTGTTTTCAAATTGGTGGTCAAAGAGGCTGCGGCCGCAGAAAAGCCGCTGCCGCCACCACCGCCCATGCCGGGGACGAGATTGGCACCGGGAATGCTCGGCAACCCAAATTGCGCCGATGCGGGTGTTAAGCCCATCATGCCAAGGCTGGCGATTGCAGCTACAAACAAACTTGTCTTCTTCATACCCTGCTCCTGTTTTGTGTGAGGTGTCATGACTTTATTTTCAGAGAGTTATTTGCGCCGAATGATATCGCCAGCTTTCGGCTTGTCTTCGAGCTTGTCGCTCGCTTCGGCATAGCTCACTTTTTCGGTGACGCGCTTGACGATGACATCCCCCAAAAGCACTTCTTCAGAACCAAGGCTTTCCTTGGTTTTTTCATCGATGATCTCTTCGGTCACGGAATAAAGCTCATATTCCTGATCCACATCAATGCCATTGGTGATGCCGCCTTTGATAATGATCTGCTTGCCGCTGACCTTCACCACCTCGAACGTGGGATAGATGCTGGAGATGATCTTTTCGCCTATCTCCTTACCGCCGCGGTTCGACATGGATTTCCACATGTCGCGCGGCGCAACGGATTTTTTCTCGCTGACCACTTCGGTTTTACCCGCCATTTTCACCGCGATACTGTCTTGCAATTTGATTTCGCCGGACGTTGTATCAATGACTTTCACCGCAACATCCAAAGAGCCTTGCGAGGTCTTTTTGAATTTGCCCGGAAATTCTTCGATCGGCGCATAAACGGGTTCCCGCAGATCAATATCTTTCAAGATGATCTGAACAATGAATTCAACATTTTTCAACGCGCCGGTTTTGGCGGCATTGCCTTCGAACAATTTTTTGCACGACTGTTCAACCAAAGAACCGTCCGCATTTTTCGTTGTATTGACCTTGCCATCATTGCCGCAGGCCGCCAGATCCTGCTCTTTCAAGATCGCGTCTTTCATGATGGTCATGTCGCGTTCGAAAATCTTGAACTTCTTTGATTTCCGCAACGCCTCTTGCGCGCCCAAGACCAGAACATTGAGATCAAGATCATTGCTTTGAATCACGGATTTCAATGTGGCATTGTTCTCGATGAGAATGGGATAGACCGCAACCAAAGGCGGCTCTTTGGCATGGGCCAGCGTGGACCACCCCTCAAGCCCAAGCCCCGCCCAAGCCATTAACACCATCATGATAAAAGAACGCTTGAGCGTCGACATCACTGGGGCCTTCATTGATCGCTTCCTTGCCTGTAAAAAATGAATGGTCAATATTAGCGGTAAAATGTAATCACAGCGGTCATCGCCTGCGGCACAGGGCCCGTAATCACCACTGCCTTATTGTGTCCGGCTTCCACCGCAAATTTTTGCTCGTCAATGGTTTCATTGATGGCGCGTCCGCGTCTGTCAAACCAGGTCTCCTGCATCTTCAGCGTGGTATTGGAGAAACCCTTGTTGTCGAAAATAAACTGGACTTTTGTTTTGCCGTTTTCACGCCAGGCCTGCACACTCATGATCTTGCCGCGGCAGCTTTTATTGATCACCTTGATGCTCATCTCATCAATGGTGACATCTTCGATCTTTTCACAATTGACGGGGCGTGTTGTGGCCTGCACCGACACATCCGCTGCAGCACCCGCCTGCGTATCCACGCTCACGGGTTTTTGAACAGGGGGTTGCGGGCTGACAGGAACGGCCGCATCAGGTTGGGACATCACCGGCGCGGCTGCATCAGGCGCATAGACACGCACATTGCTTTGGCTTCCTGCAGCAGCCCGCGAGTCCACGCCCACTCCTGCCCCGCCATTGTCCACCCTGACCCGATTTTGTGTCGCCGCGGCAGCGCCGCTATTGACATCAATGGATTGACCGGGAGCGCCGCCTTGTACGCGGACATTGCTCTGGCTGGCCGCTCCTGAAAACGAGTCCACACTCACATTGCCATTACCGCCTTGCACACGCACATTGTTCTGACTGGCAGCCCCTGAACGCGAATCCACATTCACATTGCCGTTGCCACCTTGTACACGCACATTGCTCTGGCTGGCTGCTCCTGAAAAGGAGTCGACACTGACATTGCCGTCACCGCCTTGCACGCGCACATTGTTCTGGCTGACAGCCCCGGAACGCGTTTCCACATTCACGCCTTGCGCCCAACTGTTGAGAGGGAGCGCCTGAAGACACAAGAAAGCTGCCAGCCAATAGATCTTTTGTTGTGTGGCCTGCATCGTCAGTCCCCTCGTCTTTGGTTGCGATCGCGAAAACACGTCCCCCATCAGTAGGTGATCGTGAAGGTCCGGCTGCTGGCCTCGTATTTCGCATCAAAAGATTTCAGCTTGTCATTGGCATCATTGGTCTCGAATAATTTATCGAGCACATCGTCAGGCTGCAGCTTTTCTGCCGTTGCGAAGAAAATGCTCACCCGTGTGTCATTGGATTCCGCTGAATTCATTTCAGGGGTTGAATCGGGCACCGCATCCCGAATGGCTTTCCGCCACATCGCGACTTTTTTACGATCGCTCGGGGTCAAACCCACGATCCGCAAAATATATTGCTTTTCTCCCGATTTCACGCGGCCGGCTGCGGCCTCATCCTCATCCCGATTGACTTGGAAGGAAACCACATTGGCGCTGGTCTTGCGCCCGATCTCGGTGGCCGCGGCATTGGCCAGCTTTTCTTGCAGCTCGTTTTTAACACTTTCTGTCTTGGGGCCGCTCACCGTCAAATTGATAGAGACGGGCACAGAGGTGACTTGCGTCTTGCCTTTCACGTCATTGACATCAAAGCGCACGGTGATGGTGCCGCGCATGCGTTGATCTGCGGCATCATAATCAGGCACGCTGTATTCAATCGCTTTGATCCCCAAGGAAAAATCGATTTTACACCCCTTCGGGGTTTCAAGACATTTGGCGATTTCCTCTTCGGCTGCACTGGGTGACAGCACACGGAAACCGGCTGCGGTAAATGACTCCCGCAATTTATCAACCACATAGGGGCCTTTGGGATAGCTCACCCCTGCTGCGGTCACAACAAAGGTCAACTGGTTTGACAACGTCCGCTCTTTAGATTTCATCACCTTGGTGAATTCGGTGCGCACCGCCAGCATTTTGATCATGCCTTCCGCGCGGCAGGTAAATTCGCTGACTGGCTTTTTGCCTTTGTCTTTATCGGTGATAACCTGCTTGTCTTTATCCAGCGATTTACAAACATGGCTGGTGTCAGAGGTAAAATAGCGTTTACGGAACGTTTCGAAATCGCGCTCCATATCCTCGCGGAATTTTTTACCAATCTCGTCTTCGGCCTGCGCACCGGCAAGGCCACGCAGCACTTTGTTAAAGCCCGTATAATAGGCTTCGATGGCAGCATCTTTCTCCAGCTTGGCATTGCCGATGCTTGAAAACTGCACTTCGTCCTTGGTGATATCAACGTCCGATGATCCCTTGGCACCGCCGGCGGTGGTCGTATTGACGATCACCTTGGTCTCGACCTTGGTTTCAACCTTGGTTTCCACCTGCGCCTGTTGCGCCTGTGCGAGCGGCACCAAAGCCCATGCCGCGAGGGCTGCAACAAAAGACACTTTGGAAAAAGAGAGCCATCCACGGGCTAACGGCGAAACGGACATGGTTCAACTCCTAGAATTCTGATGCTGTTGCTTTGATGAAGGGGACAAGCGCCACGGCTGTTCCGCGCGCTGCCTCTCTGATACTGCTCATCGTGATGTCGCGGGTGACGCCGCGCTTGAAATCCGGCAATTCAACGTAACGGCGCGCCCCCGCTGCAACCGCAACCTTTTTCAAAGGATCCGCGATGGAGGCGGGCATGTGATCGACCTTGCCATCGGCATTGCGCACAATGCGCGAGGCCATGGACACATCCACTTGTGAATTGCTGCCTGCTTTTGTTCGGCTGACTTTCGTAATGCCCGCCCGAATTTCATAGCCGTTCATTTTCGAGGCATCCGCCTGCGAGACCAGATCAACATTCATCCCCAGACGTTCGCGCAACAAGCGCACGATACGCCCTTCCGTCCACGGCGATTCAGGGGGAAGCACTGCAATATCTTTGATGTTTTGCTTATCCAGCGCATCCAAGATCATCAGGCTGTATATATGCTGCAATTCCCTGCTGAGTTTTTTCAACTCATTGAGCTTGGCTTCCTGACTATTGTCCGAGCTGGCCTCAATGCCGCTGGTAATCAGATTGGCCAAATCCTCCGGCAGGGGATCAGGCAAAACCATATTCTTGACTTGAAACACCGCACGGGCCCGCTCGCGCCGATCAACCAATTTCTTGCCCGCCCTTTCCAGCAATTCTTCCACGCCGGCGGCAAAGACTTTTTGATAATATTTCTGCAATTCCGCATCGGACAATTTGTTGCGCGTCTGCACCACCTGATTGACCACCAACAAATTGCAATAGAGCGATTCAAAACGGTTGTTGTTTCGGAAAGCGGCTTTATCGGTCATCACATCCAGCGCCACCGTCACACTGACAACGGTCAGATATTCGGTGGGCAGACCGGGCGTTGCCACCGTGATAATTTCGTGTTGGGCGCGGGTAAGCGAAATGGCAACCGGATTGCCCTGATCTTCTTGTTTGTTCAGATTGGCATATTTGCAAAAATCATTATGCCTGAACATGATCTCTTTGGTCATGGGCGACAGTTCCACGCCTGACTTTTCGAGATTGAGACTGTTGCGGACGGGCAGGATCAGAAATTTGGAGGCCAGACTGGCATCCGACATCGCGGTGTCATAGTAACAGCCTGCGAAAAAATGTTGTTGTGGATCTGTTTGTGCGCGAATGATTTGCGGACAAGCCAAATTGAGAGCCCCCGCCGATAATCCCGCAACGACCGAGCGCCTTGACCAATCAACCATGAAACACCTGAAAAATAAAAATCGCTAAAGCGGGGATCATGTGAGAGCCTCGCCCGAACAGAGTCAAGCCAAGCGGAGGACTTGTCACCACTTAATTGTCCGAAAATCTGGATAAATAATATTTAAAATACTGATTTTATTCAGTTATTTTTTCATTATTAGTCAGTTTCGTAGTATTCTTCACATCTGGATATTCATGTGACATTTTTTAACTTCACACACCCGTGGCAAGGCCCTGTATCATCACGCTATTTCGCTTGGGGCCTTTTTCTTGGGGTCTCGGTATCACCCCGTTCACCCCCCGCCTGCCCCATGGTCCATGCATCAAGACGCCAAGGCTGTGAACATTTAAAGGCAGGGGCTTAAAACCACGGGATCGGATGGGGGAGGAACAATCTGGGTCAGCGGCTGGCATTGTCCCTTTGTACAAATCTGCCAATCATCAACCGCATCCGAACGGCGCAGACTGAGTTCATGGAAAGGTTTCACATCGGGAACCCAATGCCAGATACCCTGTTCGAACCGCGCTCCCTCAGGCGGCTCCATGCCCGCGCCATGGCCCTGAACCCGTGCTGCGACAAGCCGCAATCCGGCAGGACTGACCTGCCAGTCCTCTTCCCAGCTGGTTTTCTGCACAGAATGCATCCACGCCAGCGTAAAACTCGTGATGCCAAGCCATTTGATCACGGCACCGCCTGCTGTCAAACACAGGCCCGATACATCAGCCACGCGCAGTCCTCAGCCGCAACAGATTGAGACCGGTCAGCACGGCGGCAATCACCATCCCACTTGTATCGCTATAAGGAAATTCAGCGATCAACAACAAGGCAGAGACACCGGCAATCACCCGCTCAACAAAGGTGATGCGTGTGAAGTAATAGCCAATCGCAGCCACACCGCTCATGCCAATAACCACAACCGCCTTGAAAGAGACAATGGCGACTTCCACCCCATAACCCCAGCGCGCTGTCAGCTCGCCGCCTGCTTGCAGCATCAAGGCCGGCTCATAGACCGAGAGGAAGGGGATCAGAAATCCTGCAAGCGCAATGCGTGTTGCCTGCCAGCCGATCTCGTCGGGCGAGGCGCGTGCGATGGGGGCCGCGGCCAGCGCGGCCAAAGCCACAGGCGGGGTCAGGTCGGCAATGATGCCGTAATAAAACACGAACATATGACTGACGATCAACGGCACTCCCAGTTTCAACAAAGCGGGGGCGGCCAGTGAGGCCGTGATAATATAGGTGGGAATGGTGGGTAATCCCGTTCCCAAAATGATGGAGGTCACCATCACCAAAAGAAGACAGAGAAAAATCGAATCCCGCCCGAACGAGACAATGAAATTACCCAGCGTGGTCGCAGCGCCCGTCAAGGTCATGGTACCGATCACCGTGCCAACGATCGCGCAGGCCAGACCGACCGGCAAAGCCTGACGCGCACCATCCGCCAAGGCATCACGGCACATGATCAACGTCTCGCGCCCGCCCTGATCTTTCAGATTCATGAGCACCAGCGCTGCAACAATGGCTATGACAATGCCGATCCCCCACAACAGAAAAGTCGATGACAGCAAAGCAATCCCGACCCAGAAAATAATGCGGGCCGATGAATGGCCAATGCCCATCGCAAAGGCCCCGCCCAAGATCATGATAATGGTCAAAGCCAGCCCGACAGAACCGGCAAACAAAGGGGTAAATCCGTCGAGCAACAAATAGATCAACACCGCCAAAGGCAAGACAAGATGCCATTGCTCCTTGAGCGCCAACCACGGATCAGGCAATTCATGCTTTTGCAATCCGTGCAGATTGTGCTTGCCCGCTTCCAGATGCACCATCCAGAAAGCCGACCCAAAATAAAGGATCGCGGGGATGATGGCCGCTTTGACAATTTCCGAATAAGGCACGCCGATATTTTCGGCCATGATGAAGGCCACAGCCCCCATGACCGGCGGCATAATCTGCCCTCCCATCGAGGCAGTGGCCTCGACCCCTCCGGCAAAGCTCGCTTTGTATCCGGATCGTTTCATCAAGGGAATCGTGAACTGGCCCACGGTCACGACATTGGCGACCCCAGACCCCGAAATGGTGCCCATCAAGGCCGAGGAAATCACCGCCACTTTGGCAGCGCCCCCGCGCGCACCTCCCACAAGGCCCATAGCCAGATGATTAAACAGGGTAATCATTCCGGCCTTTTCCAAAAAGGCCCCGAACAAGATAAAGAGGAAAATATATGTCGCTGATACGCCGGTGGGCGTCGCATAGATGCCCTCGGTCCCGAAGGCCATATGTTCAATGACCTGTTCGAAATCAAAACCACGATGATTGAAGGGGAACGGCAGATAGCGCCCGAACACGGCATAAACGAGAAAGGCCAGACAGATCAGCGGCAGGGCTGCGCCCATCAAACGCCATGCAACAATAAACAACACAACCAGACCGACAAAGCCCGCCACCAGATCAGCAAGGTTCAACTCGCTCGCGCGATTGATCAGCTCGGCATAAAAAATCCATTGGTACAAACCAACCGCCATGCCCAACAGCCCAAGCCCCCATCCGGTCGCCATGCCGAGCCATGAGTCTGACCGATGATTGCCGATTAAAACGGAGGCGGTCAGAATCAGAAATCCGACATGCAAACCGCGCAAAACCTGTGTTGGCAAAATGGCATAAACGGATGTGGCGATTTGAAAACTCGCAAAAACCAGCGCGATGATAAACAAGGCCGAACCGGACAAGCCGCCGCCCCAGCCTCCGGGTAACCCGTGCTCGATATCAAGCTCGGTTACCGTCGTTGCAGCAGGCGAAGGATGCGAAGAGGTTTGTTTGGATTGGGGCATCAGTCTGCCTTTTCTGTCATAACCGTAGAAGTGGACTTATTTGTTCTGGATTTTCGCGCAGGCTTATTTGATCAAGCCCTTTTCACGAAAATATTTCTCGGTGCCGGGATGCAGCGGCACAGGCATGCCGTCAAGCGCGCGGGCCAAGGCAATCTCTTTACCCGCACTATGGGAGGCCGCAAGCTCGGGCAAATTGTCGAAAATGGACTTGGTCATATTGTAGACGAGATCATCCGGCAGATCCGAACGCGTCACAAGGTAATTGACCACGGCCGCTGCCTCGACATCCTGCGACTGGCCCGTATAGGTATTGGCCGGAATTTTTGCTTTGATATAGGGCGCGCCGACTTTGTCGACGATGGATCCGGGGACTTCCACAACAACGATCTCGACCGAGGACGCGAGATCGCGAATGGCTGCCACCCCAAGGCCGGCTGATTGCAGTGTCGCATCCAGCTGGCGGTTTTTCATCAGTTCAACCGATTCCCCGAACGGCAAATATTCGATTTTGCCGAGATCCTGATAGCTGATGCCTGCCGCTGTCAAAATGGTGCGCGCATTCAATTCGGTGCCGGATTTGGGGGCCCCGACCGACAGTCGTTTGCCTTTCAAATCCGCCAATGTCTTGATGCCGGACTCTTTGGTGGCCACCACTTGGATATAGTTCGGATAGATGGCAGCAATGCCGCGCAATTTTCCAAGCTTGTTTTTAAAACCTGCTTCCTCATAACCGTCGCGGGCAAAGGCCAGACTGTCCCCCAGCGTAAAGGCAATTTCGCCTTTGCCCTGATTGAGCAGAATGAGGTTTTCAACAGACGCTTTGGTCGCCTGCACGGTGGGGCGCGTTCCCGCTACTTTCTCTGAATAGATTTTCGCCAGCGCCACCCCCATCGGATAATAGACCCCCGATGTACCGCCCGTCAGAATATTGATGAATTCATCAGCCCGCGCGGGCAGGCCAGACACAAGACCTGACAAAGCAAGCAAGACCGACAATCGTTTCAAAGAATTCAACATGACCCACCCCTTCCGCGCACTCTGCGGCATTTGCTGATGCCATAGGGCTTAAACCCCATGATCCATTATGATTGAGGCGATGATATAGAGATTTTCCCACTTAAAAAAGGGCCTCGGTCCATCAAGTCCTTGTTTTTGCCGTGAAAGGGCCACGCCAGATGTCCGCGATCCTACGTCACGAAGTATCTATCCATTTGAAATATCATATAAAAATGCAAATATCACATTTGCTTTATGTCTTCCTCTGATTTCGCAAACGGGAAATTTAAATACAGTACCAGCCCTCATCTCTAACAGTGCGGTGATAACGCGGAGAGGTCGTCTAAAGAGACACTAATAAAAAAACCCAGCCAAAGCTGGGTTTTAAAATACTTTAAAAATCAAAAAATATTAGTCGTGGTGACCGTGATCAACGTCAGCATGATCAACCGACTCGTCTTCAATAGCAGCCATTTCAGCGAAGTGGATGGCTTGCAATTGATGGCCATAAGCAAGATAGGCATGGTGTGCTGTGACAACTTCATCATCATTATCATCAGCTTCAGCAGCCAGAATTTGATGCTTGGCAGCAGCTTCGAAATGATGCGCAGCCTTACGGTGATGATCAGCAGCTGTGTGATGAACGTCATGTTCGTGTTTGGTGACTTTTGAATGTGGCATAGTCTAACTCTCCAAATAAACAAAATGAGCCATATGCTCAGCTTTATTAGATCTGTTTGATCTTACGTTTGAGAGACAGATTAGCGAATTATTTGTGACGTTTGCCGTTCAAAAAATTAAATAAAATCTCTTCCGCTCAGTAATGCTTTTTTAATTTAGCTCAGACGATGATGGGCATGCGACTGTCACACAAAAGGAATTGATTCCATGTCAAATACCAAAGTGATTGAATTCGTCATCTCCGAAAATTATCCCTCCATAGACAATCGAATGGAAAGCGCCATTGATGCGATTGTTGATCAATTTATACCCAGTGTTGCCTCCGTTGCCGAGCTTGAATTTCCTGAACTGGCAGCCCGATTGATGTTGGAACTTGCTGTTGTTGTAGGGGCTAGTCATGATACGCGATCTGTCATGCAATTGGCATCCGCAGCCGTCAATTGCTTAAACGACGGACACAATGATGCCAGTGATGCTGCTGGGACCGAATTGGTTGATGAGCAGGATCAGCTTTTACTCGACATGGAATGCTCCACTGTCTTTCATTAAATTTGTGAACGACTACATAAAAAAGACCGCCATTTCTGGCGGTCTAGTCAAGGGAGGAAACGCCCCACATGGGGACACAGCAGAGGGGGACCTCAATGCTGACAATGCTTGATAATTGTGCAATGCAGCAAAATTATGACAGTGATTATTTTTATCGTATTCCAGCGCGGATAAAACTTTGCACAAACTGTCTTTGAAAAAGAAAAAAGCCAAGCAGTAAAGGACTTGACGATAAGAGCGTCGCTGCGGTGATGATCGACCAATCAATCCCTTGGTCAAGTGATGCAAAAACGGAGAGACCAACAGTTAAGGGGCGATTTTCAACTGAATTTGTTATAATCAACGGCCATAAAAAATTATTCCAATGCCAGCTGACCGAAACGAGACCGTAGGCAAGATAGACGGGCTTGGCGAGCGGAACATATACACGCCATAAAATATTAAACCATCCACAGCCTTCGACCCGTGCGGCATCTTCCAATTCAGTGGGAATGGTTTTGAAGGTTTGGCGCAATAAAAAAATTCCAAAAGCGGACGCAAGATAAGGCAAAGCAATGGCCGGTAAGGTATCCACCAATCCAAGCCATTTTATGGTTCGGTAATTTTCGACCAGAAGAATATCCGGCGCGACAATTAATTGAATTAAGACAAGGCTGAACAAGGCCTCGCGACCACGAAAAGGCAGGCGCGCAAAGGCAAAGGCTGCCAAGGTGCATAAAATAAATTGAGCGATCAAAATGCCTGTCACCAATAAGGCCGTATTGAGAAAATAGCGCGCAAAGGGTGCCGATGCCCAAGCTGTTGCAAAATTGCTCAACGTGATTGGGGCCATAAAATCAAGCTTGGCGGTATTGGCAGACGTATGAAAGGCAGCCCATGCCGCAAACAGCAAAGGCAATAACCAAACAAGCCCGAGCAACCAAGCCGCGGCTGTGTTGATGATCCTTGCTATGAAGCCGGTCTGCTGAGAGGAGATCATTGATAATGTACCTTGCGATCAAACAGTAAAAATTGACCCAAAGCAATCATGCCCAGCACAGCAAGCAAGACAACGCTGAGCGCTGATGCCTGCCCGTGGTCGAAATATTTAAATCCTATTTCATACAATCGGAACAACAGAACCGTTGTTGCATTATTGGGGCCACCACCCGTCATCACAAAAATATGATCAACCACCCGAAATGCATTAATCAGGGCATTGATCATGATAAAAAGTGTGGTTGGCATCAACAATGGAAATGTAATCTGCGAAAAGATTGCCCAGCCACTTGCACCTTCAAGCCGTGCGGCTTCTTTCAAATCATTGGGGATTTGTTGGAGGGCCGCTAGATAAAAAACCATAAAAAATCCAGCTTCTTTCCATACCGCCACAAGCGTCACGCAAAAAAGCGCCGTATTGGTCGAGCCTAACCAATTATGGGCAGGAAGATGGAAAAACTGGGAAACTTGTTCAATCAAACCATAATCTGGCGTAAAAAAGAAAATCCAAATATTGGCCACGGCAATCATCGGCATGACGGTCGGCGTAAAATAAGCAAGCCTTAAAAACCCGCGCCCCGTAATGCGTTCATTGACAAAAAGCGCCATCGCCAAGGCCAAGGCAATTGAAAAGGGCACGGAACCCAAAGCGTATATCAAATTATTGATAAGGGCTTTCCAAAAAATGGGATCATCAAGCATAGAATCATAATTATCAAGGCCGACAAAGCGTGATGGACGACGCGGGCGTTCTGTCGAATAGAAACTATGAAGCACGCTGCCGATCATCGGCACATGGGTAAACATCCCCAGAAGTGCGACTGCGGGCATCACCAGTAACCAAGCTGTGATGGTCGTTTGTGGTTTATAATTCATCGTCAAAGGATCGGAGACCGGTGCAAAGTCCGGTCTCCGCTTGCTCGCTTATTTGAATTCTTTAAGAATGCGGTCAGCATCACGCTGTGCATCTTTAAGAGCCGCTTCTGTGGATTTCGATCCTGTTATGACCGCTTGAACCGCATCATTAAACACTTTGGTGACACGTTGATTGTCATGCACGGTGACTTCAGGAACGGCATGTTGCAACTGGTCGCGTGCCACAATCGCTTGCTGGAAATCAGCGGTATAGGCTTTCATGGCCGCTGTTTCATATGCAGCAGGCTGGGTTGCAACATAGCCGGTTTTGATGGACCAATCAGCAGCACGCTCAGGGGCCGTCATCCATTGCACGAAGGTCAAAGCAGCCGCTTGTTTCTCAGCCGAAATCCCTTTGAACATGTAGAAGTTGCCACCACCGGTTGGCGCACCATATTGGCTGTTTTTAGGCAAGAAAGCGACGCCAAACGGGAATTTGGCATTGGTGCGCACATTGGTCAGATTACCGGTCGTATGCCAGATCATCGCGGTGCGTCCCTCGATGAAATCACGAGGGGTTGTTCCCCAATTGATCAGGCCTGAAGGTTGCGAGCCATCCACTTTAGAAAGGTTGTACCAATAATTTAGAGCTTCGGCGACTTTGGGGTGATCAATGGTTACCTTGTCGCCTTCCGCATTATTCAGTCTGACACCGTTGGTGGTTGTCAGGCCTGTAAACAACCACAATGTGTTGCCATCGGAGGGAATTTCAATACCCCATTGGGTAACGGCACCTGACGCATCTTTCTTCGTCAATTTCTTGGCGAACTCACGCATCTCATCCCAGTTTTTTGGGCCTTGATCGGGATCAAGACCAGCGGCCTTGAACATGTCCTTGTTCCAGTAAAGCACCGGCGTGGAGCGCTGGAAAGGGATGCCGTAGGTTTTGCCCTTTACACGCGCATTTTCCATGAATGCAGGATAAAAGCCACCAAGCCATGCTTTATCGGCGTTTGATTTCAAAACATCATCAAAAGGGATCACCGCATCATCATCGGTGAGTGTCATCAAATCGGCGGCCAGCAAAATCGCCAATTCGGGTGAATCGCCCCCTTTGACTGCCGTTAATGCTTTACCCAGAGTCTGGACATAATCACCCGCATAGACAGGTTTGATTTTGATTCCAGGATGTTCTTTTTCAAAGCTTGCCGCATAGTCATCAATGATTTTGGTGACAGGACCACCCACGGCCACAGGGTAGTAAAACCGGACTTCGACATCAGCGGCCATAACTGGTGTTGCTGCCAAGCCTAATGCCAGTGCCATGGCAGAAAATAATCGGCGATTGAATGTTAACATGATGAACTCCTTGATCATGGATGAACTAAAAAAGTTAAAGTTTCAAAGCCAGCCGCGTCCCACTTTGGCTGTCAAAGAAATGTTGATGATTTTCATGCCATGTCACCCAAACTGGGGATGACGGCTGAAGACGGCAATGGCCTGCGACACGGGCCACAAGCCTGTAGTCATTCATTTTCAAACTCACGAGGCTGTCCGCGCCGAGATATTCAATGGTTTCAACAACAGTTGAGAGTTTGATATGGCCTTCTTTGATGGGGTCGATATTTGAAACAAGATCGATATGTTCAGGCCTCACGCCACACACATAAGACGGATGGTGCGGATGCTGAAAGCAATTCATGGGCGGACCGCCGATGAAACTGGCCGTAAAACGTGTATCAGGGCTGTTATAAAGCGCGTCTGGATTACCAGCTTGTTCAATCAATCCATCGCGCATCAAAATGATTTGATCAGCCATTGTCATAGCTTCAACCTGATCATGTGTGACATAAACCATGGTCATGCCAAGCCGCTGTTGGAGCGCGCGGATTTCGAGACGCATTTCATGACGCAATTGCGTATCGAGATTGGAAAGAGGCTCATCCATCAAACAGACAGAATGTTCAGCAATCACAGCCCTAGCCAAGGCAATGCGTTGCCTTTGGCCTCCCGATAATTGTGACGGCATTCTATCGAGATAAGGAATGAGGCCCACAGTTTCGGCCACGCGTTTGAGACGTTGGTCACGTTCGGCACGACCAACCCCACGAACCTTCAATCCAAAGGTAATATTATCGGCCACGTTCAAATGCGGAAACAAGGCGTAAGACTGGAAAACCATCGCAATGCCGCGTTTGGCAGGGTCAAGGCGGGTCACATCTTTTCCGGCAATCAGAATTTGTCCCGTGTCAGGCCAATCTAACCCCGCAATCAATCGCAAACAGGTTGATTTCCCACAACCGGATGGGCCAAGTAAAACGGTTAATTGGCCACGCTCCACTTTCAGCGAAACACCCCTCAATGCGGGTACACCGTCAAAGTGTTTGGTTGCGTGGATGATTTGGATTGATGACAAAGGGAGGTACTTTCAACAAGGGAAGAAAAGACATCAATTTGAACGTCGTTTCTGCCAGCATGTTGGACAATTTTGTGAAAGCCATATGACAAATTTTTTTCAGGCCATTCATATGGGAAAAAAGGGCTGCAAAGGCGTTTCTGCAGCCCTTTTTTTGTTTAGCGTGGTAAAAGTTTTTGGACTTCAGAAGAGGTTGCTTTCAAGGCCTCTTCGGGGGTCACTTTTTGCTCAACCAATTGAGCCAAATTATCCACGATGGTTTGCGTCACTTTCACGCCATTATTGCCGGGGAAAGAGTACCAAGGGATCATCAATTCCATCTGGTTGAGACCCGCACGGAAAAGCGGGTTTTCTTTGTAGAAATTCCCGAGGTAACGGGGGTCTTTCGGAGCCAGATCATTGTTTGGTACATAACCTGTTCCTGGCACGACCACAGACGCCCCATAGGCACCAGACGCAAATTTAATGAAATCAAACACTGCTTTTTGCTTTTGTGGATCTGTTGTAAACATCACAGCCGCATTGCCCCCTGTGGGCAAACGTCCCTTTTGTGCATCAATGACGGGCATTGAAGTGGTCCGCAATTCAAATTTATTACCAACGCCATTGATCACCGACCGCAAGGCACCCGTTGTCCAGAAAAACAGACCGGTTTTGCCAGCTGTAAATGATTGAACCGCTGCATCACTGGTCATGGCAGGCATCTTCCCTTCCTTGACCATCCGGTCGATGAGCTTGAAGGACGCCAAACCTTCTGGTCCGTCAAACGCAACTTTCTTTTCATCCGACGTTAACATGGTGCCGCCATGGCCAAACAAAAGCGCAGAGAACATCCAATCGTCCCCCTGCCAGCGATAGCTCATTCCATTCACGCCATCCCCTAAGGCATTGATTTTGGCAGACAGAGCCAAAACGCCATCCCAAGTTTTGGGCATATTGTCGGGGTCACCACCGGCTTTGCGTACAAGATCCGCATTATAATAGAAAATCGGATTAGACGTTGCAAAAGCCAAGCCGACTTGACGGCCATTAAAGCGTGCCAGATTGAGCAGGCGTTCTGAATATCCTTCCGCAGCCATGGTGGGATCAGCTTTGACAAATGAGCTCAGATCCACGCCGACATTGCGCTCAGCCAAAACGCGCAAACGGTTGAGGCCAATAAAGCTGACATCCGGCATTTCGGACGTGCCTGCTTGACGGAGCATCAATTGCAAACCGTCTTCATAGGTGGGCGACGGATTGGCAAAGGTAATTTTAACGTCAGGATGTTGCTTCACATATTCTGTTGAAATTTGATCCATGACATTTTTGAAAAAGCCGGGCATTGGATAATGCACGACAATATCGACGGTTTGCGCGTGAAGCGCGGACGTCAACATGGCGATGGCCATGGATGCAGTGGCAAGTAGCTTTTTCATCATATCTCCTAGGTCTTGGTTGGGGTGGTGGTTAGCCTTTTAACCCTGTCATCGTCATGCCTTCGATGAACAGTTTTTGAGCGAATAGAAAAAACAAAACGAGAGGGGCTGTAATCAGCACCGTTGCTGCCATGAGGGCGCCGTAATCATCACCGGCTTCTGCGGCTCTGAAAAAAAGCAGGCCCAGTGGTGGTGTTGCCAGATGCATTTTAGAGACAGAGATCAATGGCCAATAAAGGTCATTCCAATGTGCCACTACGGAAAATATGGCGAATGCGGATGCGGATGGCCATGCATTGGGAAGAATGATCCGCCAGACAATCGCAAATTCACTCAAACCATCTGTGCGTGCCGCCATGATCAAATCATCAGGAATGGTTTTGATAAATTGCCGGAAAAGAAAAATCGCAAAGACAGACAGCGTAAAAGGGACAACCAAAATGGCCAATGTATTCAAAATACCGGCATAGCGGGCCGTTGCGTAGAGAGGAATAGAGATGGCATGGATAGGGACCAGCAAGCCAAGCAGAACGAGACCGAATAAAAATTCACGGCCCTTAAATTTTAATTTGGCTAATGCATAAGCGCAGGGCAATGCAAACAGGATTTGGAAAAACACAATACTGGCACAGACAATCAATCCGTTTGCAAGAATTTGCAGCATCGGGATGCGTGTCATCGCTTTGGAATAATTAGCAATGATAGCCCATTGTTGCGGTATCAATGACAGACCTGCCGAAAATACTTCTGATTGCGGCTTGAATGATGTTGAGATCATAAAGAAAAACGGAAACAACATCAGCAATGCGCCAAGGCCCAATATCATGAGGCGCAGAACTCGCATCCAATGTGTGCTGGCCGTTGTCATGTGTAATGGACCTGCTTTTCAAGAAGACGCGTCTGGATCAAAAGCAAAACCAGCAAAACAACAATAAACACCATGGCCATCGCCGATGCGGTGCCAATGTGCAAAAAGACGAAGCCTTCTTGATAAATGCTCCACAGCAACACTTCAGACGCTTTGGCGGGTCCGCCTTGGGTCAGCGTTGCAACGGTTTCAAAAACCTTCACGGCATTAATCACGGTGATGGTGATCACAAATAATGTTGTCGGCCCCAACATGGGCCATGTGACGACCCAAAAGCGTGACCATGCCGTTTTTGCTCCATCCATTTCAGCTGCCGCATAAAGATCGCGATTGATCCCTGTTAAGCCGGCCAGAAACAAAACCATATTGAAGCCGATGCCCTGCCAAATGCCGATGATCGCCAGCGCGGGAAGCACATTGTCACTGGAGCCAAGCCAATTGATGCTGGTAATCCCAAAAATATTGAGAAACAAGTTAATGGGACCAAAACTCGGATGCATCAAATATTGCCAGACACTGGCCATGGCAACGACCAACGCGACAACGGGCAGAAAATAAATGGATCTAAAGAACCCGCGCGCATCTGTTTCGGCTTCGATCAGTAAAGCCAGCATCAATCCCAAAATCACCGATGCAGGGGATACAAGCCCAACATAGATAAAGGTGTTTTTGAAAGCGCGTAAAAAATTTCGGTCACTTAACAAATCGCTATAGGCGTCTAATCCTAAAAAGGTAAAAGTTGTTGACCCTAATTCAGCATCTGTCAGAGACAATGCAAACACAGCCAAGGTCGGCAAAATCAACAACAGCACCATCAAAGTGAAGGTCGGAAACACCAAGAAAAGACCGGCGCGATTTTCATGTCGAGAGATGGGATCGGTTCGCGTCATGACTTTTCACGCTGCATGGTTTTCATCGCGAACATCAGACAAATGATTGGAGCGCAACCGCTTACCCTCTGCATCAAAATATAAAATTTTATTTGCTGGCACAGAGACAAACAATTTTTGCCTCTCAGTCAAAGACAAGGCGTGTTGTGGTGTTGCGCGCGCAATCAGCAATGTATTGTCACCCTCAAACAGAAGATGAATGAGGGCTTCTGAGCCTAAAAACTCGGTTCGCAAAAAGGTGGCTGGCAGGCTCATGGGCGTTTTTTCAACACTCACAATGAGATGTTCTGGCCGAATGGCCATGGTGATGTCTGAATGAGCTAAAACCGCAGTATCGGCCATCAAAGGATAATCATACCACTGCGCCTTTGGATTTGATTTTTGATTGATATGAATGAGATTGATGCGGGGGCTGCCGATAAAGCTTGCAACATCAAGATGAGCAGGATCATTATAAATATGTGCAGGTGTATCGCATTGCATGATTTGGCCGCGGATCATCACAGCGACCTTGTCTGCCATGCTGAGTGCTTCTTCCTGATCATGCGTGACGTAAAGAGTAACCACGCCAGCGCGTTTATGGAGGTCAACAATTTCAGCCCGCGTATGAACCCGTAAAGCAGCATCCAGATTAGACAGCGGCTCATCCATTAAAAAGGCTTTGGGATGGCGCACAAGTGCGCGGCCCAACGCCACACGCTGTCTTTGGCCGCCTGACATCTGCGCAGGCTTTCTATCAAGCAAGGCCTTAATTTTTAAAATGTCAGCTGCGTGTT
>Ga0209189_1001122_pt1 | contig 20463 bp, 18 predicted proteins | sample C_130820_EF_Meta_FD_187308 | JGI IMG/M metagenome (GOLD analysis project Ga0209189, IMG submission 187308) | Freshwater microbial communities from Lake Croche, Canada to study carbon cycling - C_130820_EF_MetaG (SPAdes) (version 3) | ecosystem: Environmental > Aquatic > Freshwater > Lake... | reverse complement strand
GGGCAAGGACGGCGCGCCCGGGAAGGACGGACTCCACGGCAAGGATGGCGCGCCGGGCAAGAACGGCCTCGATGGGAAGAACGGGGCTGACGGCAAGAACGGCGCCGACGGGAAGAACGGCGTCGATGGAAAGCCGGGCGCGGTCGGGCCCGCGGGGCCTGCGGGCGCCGCCGGTGCGAAGGGAGAACGCGGCGAGCAGGGACTCCCCGGCAAGGATGGCGCGGCGGGACGCGATGGTGCGGCGGGCAAGGATGGTGCGCCGGGCAAGGACGGCGCGCCCGGGAAGGACGGACTCAACGGCAAGGACGGGGCGCCGGGACGCGACGGCATCGACGGGAAGCACGGCGCCGACGGCAAGGACGGCGCGTCCGGGGCCGTGGGGCCGGCCGGCCCCGCCGGTCCGCGCGGGGAACGTGGCGAAACCGGGTTGCCGGGCAAGGACGGCGCGCCGGGCCGCGACGGGGCGCCGGGCAAGGACGGCCTGCCGGGTGCGGTCGGCCCGGCCGGCAAGGACGGGGCGCCGGGCCGCAACGGTCTCGACGGGAAGGTCGGCCCCGCGGGCCCGCGAGGCGAGCGCGGCGAGCCCGGCAAGCCCGGGAAGGACGGCATCCCGGGCCGCAACGGCGTCGACGGCGCGCCGGGGATCAACGGCAAGGACGGTGTGCCGGGCCGCAACGGTGCCGACGGCAAACCGGGACCGTCCGGTGCCAAGGGCGTGTCGGGGGAGCCTGGACGCACGAGCAACTGGCCCTGGATGGCCGTGCCGGCGGGCATCCTCTCCGGCTGGCTCGGCGGCCAGCTCGCGCCCGAGAAGCCGGCGCCGGTGCCGGTCGTGGAAACACGGATCGTCGAGCGGGTCGTGCCCGCGCAGCGGCCGGTCGTCACCGAGCGGGTCGAGCCGGCGCTCGTGCTGCCGAAGACGGAGCCCGTCGCCAGTGACGCGAAGCCCGTCGTGACGGAAGGCAAGCCTGTCGTGACGGAAGGCAAGCCCGTCGTCGTCGAAGGCAAGCCCGTCGTGACGGAAGGAAAACCAGTCGTGGTCGAAGGCAAGCCGGTGCCGACCAACGCCGTTCCGCAGCCGGGAGTCGTGAAGGAGGGCACGGTCGTGAAGGAAGGTGTGCCCGTCAAGGAGGGCACGACCATCGTGAAGGAAGGCGCACCGATCAAGCAGGTGGCCCCGTCGTCGGGCCAGACAGTGCCGGGCCAGACAGTGCCGGGCCAGACAGTGCCGGGCCAGACAGTGCCGGGCCAGACAGTGCCGGGCCAGGTGGTGCCGCAAAACCAGCCGGTTCCGCGGCCGGCGGCCCCCGGGGTCGCGCCCTCCAAGTGAGCCGCCGCCTCGCGACGGTCACGTGAATCGCACGAGCCCGGCCGGGAGCAATTCCCGGCCGGGTTTTTTCCTGCGCGGATGGTTTCCGGGCGGGGCATGCCGGCGCCGCGGATATCGCGCGGCGGCCGCTCGGACGCCGCGATCGTGTGCGCGGCGACGCCGTCACCACACCACGAACGGCCCCGGCTCGTCCGGCCGCGCGAGCTGCACGCGGCCGAGTTCCACGGTGGGGTCGTCGATGGCGTGCACCCGCACCTCGCCGGCCGACACCGAATAGAGATACCCGCCGATCCGCACGCTGCGGAGCACGGGATCGGCGTGGTCGATCCGGCCGAGGTTCGTGAACGCGTCAGCCGCCGAGGGATCGACCTTGAAGACGACGAGCCCCGAGCTGCCCGTCGTCCAGTCCCCCTGCTGCACGGGAAGCGCGAGGATGCCCTGCCGGGCGAACCAGCCGAGGGCGTGGTGGTCCCAGAGGGCGGCCGACCAGGACTCCCAGCCGTTGCCCGGGAAGGTGTAGGTGGACGTCCGCCGGGGGTGGGCGGGATCGGCGACGTCGAAGATCGAAAGCTGGAGCCCGCGGACGCGGCCCGTCTCGGGATCGACGTCGCGACCGACGCCGAGGAGGTGGGTGTCGTCGAGGGCCTGCATGTAGGAGGAGAAGCCCGGCACCTTCAGCTGCCCGGCCACCCGCGGCGCCGTCGGCTTCGAGAGGTCGATCACGAAGAGCGGATCGACCTGCCGGAAGGTGCTCACGTAGCCCCGGTCGCCGATGAACCGCACGGAATAGATCCGCTCGCCGGGGGCCAGCCGTGTCACGCTGCCGACCGTCCGGAGGTTGCCGTCGGACGCGGCGAGCACGTAGACGCCACTCGACGAGACGTCGCCCCAGCCGGCCGTGGTGGCCACCCGCAGCAGCCCGTCGTCGCTTTCGTCCAGCGAGAACTGGTTGAGCGTCATGCCCGGCACCGCGCCCGTCGCCACGAGCGGCAGCGTGTCGTCGCCGAGGTCGAAGCGGTAGAGGTTCGTGGTGGCGAAGGCGTCGGTGTCGTCCCACCAGTTGCCGATCGTCGTCGCCGACACGTACAGGCTCGAGGTCGAGGCGTAGACGGATCCCGACACCCCCGCGACCGCCGTCGAGGCGTCGGGACCGGGGTTCGCGTCGTCCACGTCGAACGACACGACCGCGAGCATCGTGTTGTCGGTGGGCCTGACGGGCAGGTAGGTGCGGCCCGGCGTGACGAGGTCGCCGCTCGACGTGCCGCCGCCCGCCACCGTCACCGTGTAGCCGGGGATCGCCGCCGCATCCCAGGCCTTCTCGAGCCGGGCCCGGTAGGCGGCCACGCTCTCGTAGACATACCGCGTGCCGTCGTCGCCGATCGGCCCGACCGAAATCGGCGGCAGCGCCACGCCGGGCGACACCCCGATCCCACCCGTCACGATGCTCCCTCCAGTGCCGCCCGACGTGCCCCCGGGAGAAACGCCGCCGGTAGATCCGGCACCGGATCCGGCACCGCCGGAGGCACTCCCGCCCGCCCCCGATCCGGGCGTCGCCGGCACGGCGATGATCGCCGGGCTCGGAATGTCGAAGCTGTCCTGCGCCACGACGATCACGCGGCCGTCGATCGCGCGGGCGTCGACGAACCAGCCGTCGAGCCGCGTCGTCTCGAGGATCGTGGGGCTCGCCGCGACGGAGACGTCGATCACCGTCACGTCCACCCTCGGCTGCCAGTGGTGGTTCCAGAAGGCGAAGCGGCCGACGCTCGTCGACTCGTCGGCGGCGATCGGCGACCAGTGGTTCTCCTGCGAGATCACCGTCAGCCGCGTGCCGTGCAGGAAGAGCGCCCGCTCCTGCCCCGGCGTGGCGACATGGGCCGCGGTGACGAGCGCCGCGCCGCTGCCCGCGTCGAGGATGTCGACGCCGTCGCCGGCGAGCACGTAGAGGTGCTCGCCGTCGGTCTTCACCATGTCGCCCTCGTCGACGCCGGCCACCTGGTTGTTGGTGCCGGAGAAGTCGGCCGTGCCGCTCTGGTTGACCGCCACCGCCGTGCCGACCGTGCGGCCCGGCCCGCCGTCCGCGTAGAACACGACCGGCAGCTGCCACCACGCGGCCGCGTCCTTGCCGAGGACGTCGCCCCACTGCTTCATGGCCGTGTCGGTGAACCACGCCTCGAGCCGGGCGGGATCGTTGATCTGCCGCAGGGGATTGGTGCTCTCGTTGCCGATCAGCCGCTCGCCGGGGTCGAGCCGCACCTTGTCTGTGTCGCGGTTGCCGTAGAGCACATCGATGCCGAGGCCGCCGTCGAGCGTGTTCTTGCCCGCGCCGCCGCGGATCGTGTCGCGGCCGGGGCCACCCGTGAGCGCGTCGTTGCCGGCCCCGCCCACGACCGAGTCGTTGCCCGCGCCGCCGTTCACCGCGTCGTCGCCCTTGCCGCCGTTGAGCGTGTCGTCGCCCGGGCCGCCGTCGATCGTGTCGCGGCCGTCGCCGCCGCGGATCGTGTCGTTCCCCGGTCCGCCGTTGAGCACGGTCGTGATCCGCGTGTTGCCCGGGATGTCGATCCGGATCGAGTCGTTGCCCAGGCCGCCGTTGACGACGATCGTGCGCACGGCCGATTCGGCCCGCGTGCCGACGACCACGCCGTTGACGGTGGCGCGCAGGAGCCGCGCGTCGGCCGGACTGCGATCGACGACGATCGTGTCGTCGGGACGGGCGCGGTCGGCGTCGCCGCTGATCCGCCAGACGCCCGGCTGATAGGTGGCCGCGAGCGCGAGCCTGGATTCGAGCCGCTCGCACCCGGCCGTGAAGCCGGCGCGGCGGACGGGACGGCGGGCACGCTTGTCGAATCGGGGCATGGCGGCAGATCCTCGTTCTTCAGGGGCGATCCCCGGACGTTACCCCCCGCCCGTGACTAGGTCAAAGCGTTTTTCGCCCCGCCCGCCGTCCGTGGATCCGCACCGCGGAACACGCGGCCTCCGGCAGGTGTTCCTCGACCGCCTCGTTGCCCAGAGCCTGCCGTCAGCCCATCCCGCGGCCGCCGCGTGGGCCCCGGGCCTCACGGACCGACGCCGCCGGCCCGCAGCACGGCCGCGTGGACGGCCACGTCATGGGCGGCGTCCCAGGCGAGCTTCCCGCCGCCGCGCACGATCTCCGCCAGATCGGCGAACTCGGCCGCATAGCGGCTCTTCGGCACGGCCAGCTCGACCGCGCTTTCCCCGGCGGGCCGCCCCTCCCGCGGCTCGGTGAGCCGCAGCCGGAGGCGGCCCGACTCGAGCGGGCTGATCTCGGCCGTGCCCTTCGTGCCGGCGACGGCGAAGAACCGACGCGGGCCGCCGAACGGATCGGCGTGGTTGCAGCGGATCGTCGCCGTGGCGCGGGGATAGACGAGCACGGCGAGCTGGTTGTCCTTCACGCCGTCGTCGCGGGTGGGCGTCGAGAAGGCGTGCACCTCGGCCGGGGCGCCGAGCAGCGTCACCACCGCGTCGACGAGGTGGCAGGCCAGCTCGAACATGCCGCCGCCGGGGTAGCCCTCCATCTCCGCGCGCATCGCGGCCGGCGCGAGCTTCCCCATCGCGCAGTCGATCTCGCTGATCTCGCCGAACCAGCCGGCGCGGGCGGCGCGGAAGACGAGCTCGAAGGCGGGGTTGTAGCGGAGCATGTAGCCCATCTGCACCGTGAGCCCGCGCCGCTCGGCGTCGAGCCGCATCGCGCGGAACGCGTCGTGGTCGAAGCCGCCGGGCTTATCGAGGTGCACGTGCTTGCCGGCCCGGACGGCGCGGGCCGCGGCGGCGCAGGCGTCGCGCATCCGCGTTTCCACGGCCACCACCGGCACGTCCGCCGCCGCGAGGAGCGCGGCCTCGTCGAGCCAGCGCAGGCCCGAGTAGGCGGGGCTCTTCGCCGCGGCGGCCCGCAGCGCGGCGTCGGGCTCCGCCACGCCGGCCACCTCGTAGAGGTCGGGGAGCGCGCGGATCGCCTCCATCTTGCCGGCGGCGTGGGAGTGGCCGGTGCCGATCTGTCCGATCCTGATCCGCGGCCTCGCGTCGGCGGCGGCCGACCGGCCGGCCGCGGCCGCGAGCCCGGCTGCGGCCCCCGCCGCGTGCCGCAGGAACGTTCGACGTCGCATGGTTCCGCTCCGCGCCGCCCGCGTCAGTGGGCGGCCGACTTCGAGAAGAGGTTGAGCACGACGACACCGGCCACGATGAGGGCCATGCCCAGGATCGCGGCGGCGTCGAGCTTCTGACCGAGGAACACCCAGCCGATCGTGGCGATGAGCGTCACGCCCGCGCCGCTCCACACCGCGTAGGCGACGCCCACGGGCACCTTCTCGAGCGTGAGCGAGAGGAAGAAGAAGGCGAGGCCGTAGCCGCAGACGACCACGATGCTCGGCAGCGGCTTGGTGAAGCCGGCCGAGGCCTTGAGGAAGCTCGTGGCGATCACTTCCGCGACGATCGCGGCGGCGAGGTGGAGCCAGTGCATGCCACAAGTGTAGTGCAAGCGGGAGCGGGGGACGGGAACGACGGCGGCCGCGCGTCCGTCGCTCCCGCCCCCACGTGCTCCCGTGCTTCGCTCAGGACCGATCGTCGATCTGCGACTCGACGATGCTCTGCACCGGCGCCCGCGGGGTCGACCGGTGGTCGACTTCGCCCCGGGAGTGCTTGTAGGCGAAGAGCATCACCTCCTTCGCCGCCACGGCGTCGTAGCGGTGGCGGAGCGAGCGGTGGAACGCCTCGAGGCTCGCCGTCAGCCGCTCGAGCCCGGCGATGCCCGCGCAGTAGCGGCGGAAATACCGCAGCTGCCGCTCCACGAACGTGAGCGCCTCTTGTCCCTGGCCGTCCTGGTTCAACGCCACGCCGCGGTGGTAGACGCTCGCCTGCCAGTGCTCCGCCACGATCCGCGCGAGGTCCGGGTCGAGCGGCTGCCTCGTGCACGACCCCGCCGTGCCATACTCCGCCTCCACCGCCGACACCAGGCAGCTCCGCACGGCGTGCGTGGCGGGGTGTCTCCAGGTGGCCGCGGCCTCGACCGCGACCCGGTCCCCGACCGTCGCCGGCGGGAACGTCAGCTTCACGACCGCCTCGCGGGTCGCCGCCGACCGCATCGAGCCGAGCATGATCTCGAACTGCGTGCCGCGGCTCGTCGTCGGCGCCGTGCCGTAGAGCGCCCCCTTCACCCCCGGCGGCAGCAGCAGGCACAGCGACAGCCCCTCCACCGTGGTCGCGAGCGCCTCGTCCAGCTCGGCCATCACGATCTCCACGATCTCGTCGGGCGTCTCGGCGTCGTGCATCCGCCCACCGCCCGCCTCGGCGATCGCCTGCAGCTGCGACGGCGAGTAGCCGGCGCCGATGCCGACGGTCGACGTGAGCACGCCGCACTCGTGCAGCGCCGCCGCGTGGACGGCCAGCGCCTCCGGGCCGCATTCCCCTTCGTTGGCGTGGCCGTCGGAGAGCAGGATCACCTGGTTCCGCTCGGGAACGTCGGCGACCGCCTGCCGCCCGGCCACGTGCCTGCAGCCCTCGAGCCAGCCGGCCGCGAGGTTGGTGTTGCCGCGGGTGGCGAGCGGCCGCACCGCCAGCCGGGCCCGCCGCTTGCCGGCCTCGTCCATCCGCGTGGTCTCGAGGTGGGTCTGCACGTCGCTCGCGAAGGAGACGATCGAGAGGTGGTCCTCCGGCTCGAGGCTGTCGATGATCCCGAGCGTCGCCGTCTTCGCCGCGTCGAGACTGCCGTCGCCCATCGAGCCGGAGGCGTCGATGACGAGGCCGAGATTCAGCGGCGGGCGGGGCCGCGCGGCGGACCGCTCGTCGACCGGCGCCCGGACGGTGATCAGGAGATGGCGCACGGATCCGCCCGCCGCGTTGACGATCCGCCGGTCGAGCCGGGCGGCGAACGTGGGGGCGGAGGCCTCGGCACCGGCATCACCGGCACCGCAGGACGTGGGATCGTGGGGCTGGTTCATGACTTGGCTCCTTTCGTGAGCAGCAGCTTGAGGGCGTCGGCGATCCGATGGAACTGGGCACGTTGCTCGGGGGGGAACTCACCGCGTACGGAGAGCTCGATGTCGGGCGTGAGCCGGATGCGATACCAGGATTCCCCGCGGGCCGAACGGGCCGGCGACGAGCCGCCGACGAGCGCCGCGAGCGCCTTCGCCGCCCGCTCGAGCACGTGCAGGTGGAGGTCGGGAGGGGAATCCTGCGGTGCACCGGTGGAGAGGTGGTGGGTGAACGCCGGCGGCGAGGACGGCGGGGAGGCAGGCGGCGCAGCCAGTGACGGGTCGACGGATGGCGGCGCGGAAAGCGCCCCCGCCGAACGGCCGCCCGCTCTCGACCTGTCCGCCGGCCCGCCGGGTGACCGCGTCGCGTTCGTCTTCGCGTGGCCGAGATTCCTCAAATACTCGAGGGCGGCCCCCTTCTGCCGCAAAGGCGCGGCGGCGTCTGTGTCGATCACGGCGGCGATCTGCTGGCGGCCCGCGGCCAGGTCGGCGATCACCCCGGGCGTGAGCCCCTGCATCAGCAGCCGGATCTGGTCGACCGAGAGATCGCGGTTGGCGTCGCGCAGCAGCTGAAACACCTGCAGCCGCTCGAGCGACTCGCGGGGATACCGGGCTCCCCGGCCGAGACTCTCCGGACCGGGGATGATCCCCCTCTCCACGTAGCTGCGGATCGTGCGCGGCTCCACGCCGGTCGATTCGGCCAAGTCCTGTAAACTGAGGCTTTCAATGTCCATGTCGACATGATATAGTGCCAATTCGCCATGTCAAGTTGACTGCTTCGACGGCGGCGTTTTTTGTTCCGACACAGGCCCAGACACAGGCCCACAGGAAGGACATCCACCATGTGCGAACTGCTCGGCCTCGCGTTCAACCGGTCGGTGTCGCCCGGCCTCTCGTTCCGTGGGTTCCGTCACCGCGGCGAGGACAATCCGCACGGCTGGGGCATCGCGGCGATCTCGCCCCGCAGGACGACGATCCACAAGGAGCCGATCGACGCGCAGGAGAGCGACTTCGCCCGCGGGCTTCCCGATCGCGATCCCCTGCACGCGCCCCTCTTCATCGGCCACGTGCGGGCGGCGAGTGAGGGGGGCGTAAGTCTCGACAACACGCACCCCTTCGCGCGGCAACTCGGCGACGGCACGCTCACGCTCGCCCACAACGGCACGCTCGGCCACATGCGGAGGCTCCGCACGCTCGCCGGCCCCGCCTTCACCCCCGCCGGCCAGACCGATTCGGAGCTGATCCTCGGTGCGATCCTCTCTTGGATCGATCGCGAGCGGGCCGCCCGCGGCAAGCGGCCGGCCGAGGAGCCCGCGGCGGATCCCCTCTCCGACTACGCCGCGCTCGAGGACTTTCTCCACGAGGTCAATGACCTCGGCAACATGAATCTCCTCTTCTCCGACGGCCGCCGGCTCTTCTGCTATCACGACGCGAACGGCTACAACGGCCTCGCCTGGACCCGCCGCGAGGCCCCCTTCTGCCGCGTGAGCCTCCGCGACGAGGAGTGGGAGGCCGCGCTCGACGAGGAGAAGGCCCGCGGCCAGCGGGGCTACGTGATCGCCTCCCACCCGCTCACCGACGGGGAGGAGTGGGTGCCGTGCGGCCACGGCCGGCTCATGGTGATCGAGCACGGCGCGGCCGTCTTCGGGGCGGGAGCGGCCTGACGGCCGTGCTGGAGGCGGCGCTGCTGGAGGCGACGGTGCGGGAGGCGGCCGTGCTGGACGCGGCCGTGCGGGAGGGGGCCGCGTGCGACTGGTCGCAGGCGGGCGGCCGCGTCACTTCACCGCGTGGATCGTCCGCCCTTCCTTGATCGTCTCGAGCACCTTGATGTCCTTGATCGTCGTCGGATCGACGGTGAGCGGATTGCCCGAGAGGATCACGAGGTCGGCGAGTTTGCCCACCTCGATCGAGCCCTTGGTATGGTCCTCGCGGTATTGCCGGGCGCCGTCGATGGTGATCGCCTCGAGGGCCGCGAGCGGCGTCACCCGCTCGTCGGGGCCGATCACCCGCCCCGACCGCGACACCCGGTTGACCGCGGTGTGGATCGTGAAGATCTGGTCGATCGGCGAGACGTTGAAATCGGTGTGGTTGGTGCAGCGGATCCCCGCCGCCCGGGCGGACCGCAGCGGGCTGATGAAGGCGGCCTGCTCGGCCCCGCGGTTGGCCACGTGGGTGTCGCCGAAGTAGAAGCAGTGGAGCGTGAAGAACGACGGCGAGATCTTCCACGCCCGATACTTCTCGAGCTGGTCGCGGCGGATGAATTGCGAGTGGATGCCGACGGTGCGCCGGTCGGCCGTGGGGTCGTCGCCGGCCGCGAAGCGGTGGGCCTCGAGCAGGGCGTCGATCGCCGCGTCGCCGTTGCAGTGCACGAAGAGCTGCGCCCCGCCGTCGTAGACCTTCTTGACGATCTCGTTGAGGATCGGCTGCGGCATCGTCGGCTCCCCGCGCCAGTCCCGTTCCCCGGCCGGACCGCCGGTGAGGTAGGGGGTGGTGAAGAAGGCCGTCTTGCCCTGCGGCGACCCGTCGCTCACCACCTTCACACCGCCGATCCGCAGCCGGTTGCGATAGTCCTTCTCGGTGAAGGGGGGCCGGCCGGCGAAGATCTTGTCCATCTCCGTGAACAGGGCGAGGGAGACGACGTCGATCTCGAGGAGGCCGCGATCGGCCGCCCGCCGCAGCAGGTCGAGCTGCTCCTTCGTCGTCGCCCCTTCCTGCGCGGTGGTGATGCCGGCCTGCACGTAGAGCTTCTGGCCGCTGGCGAGCAGGGCCAGCTGCTCGTCGGCGTCGGGCGCGGGGAGCTTCGAGAAGATCGGCAGGAACGCCGTCTCGAAGAGGAGGCCCGACGGCTCCTGCGAGCCCTCCTCCCGGCCGATGACGCCGCCGGGGGGCGTGGGCGTGGCGGCCGTGATGCCGAAGCGGGCGAGCGCCCGCGAATTGAGCATCGCGCCGTGGCCGGAGACGTGGATGATGAAGACGGGGTTGTCGGGAAACGCGGCGTCGAGCTCCTTCCGCGTCGGGGGCCGCCGCTCGGCGAGCAGGTCGGGGTCGTAGCCGTAGCCGATCACGAAGCCGCCGGGGCCGATGCGGCGCCGCTCCCGGAGCTTCCGCAGCTGGGCGATCACGTCGGCCACGCTCGTGCACGGGCCGGCCGGGGGCGACGCGCAGAGCGCCTGCACCTGCACGTCGACGCAGCAGAAGAAGTGGCTGTGGCCGTCGATGAAGCCGGGCACGAGCGTGCGGCCGGCGAGGTCGACCACCTCCGTCGTCGGCGCCCGCAGCCGCATGACCTCCGCCTCGTCCCCCACCGCCACGATCCTGCCGCCGGCGACCGCCACGGCCGCCGCGGACGGCTGCGCGGCGTTCACCGTGACGATCGGCCCGCCGCGGAAGATCCGCTCCGCCGCGGGCGCATCCGCGCGGGCCGAGCCCTGACCGATGAGTGCCGGGCCGAGCAGGCCGAAGAGCGCGAGCGCTATCGCCGGCAGCGTCGCCGGCATCAGGCGGGTCACCGTGCGGGCCACCGTGCGGGCCACCGTGCGGGCCACCGTGCGGGCCACCGTGCGGGTCACCGTGCGGGCCACCGTGCGGGCCACCGTGCGGGCCACCGTGCGGGCCACCAGCGAGGCCTGCAGCGGGGAGACGGTGGCGGGGCGGTGGGCGTGGGCCGGCAGGCGTGCACTCATCGACATGAAACGGTCTCCGGAGGTCAGTCGGCCTTGGGGGTGCGGAGCTTGTAGCCGCGGTCGATCGTCGCGTCGGGCAGCGGCTGGCTCTCCGCGCCGGGGATCATCACCTCGACGTAGGCCGCGCCGTCGTGGGCGTCGATCGCGTCGAGCATGCGGTCGAGCTCCGCCACCGTGCCCACGCGGCCCGTCAGCCAGCCCTTGCAGCCGAAGGCCGCGGGAAGCTGGGCGTAGTTGACGGGGGCGAGGTCGTCGTAGGCGTGGCCGCGTTCGCTGATCATGTCCTCGACGCCGTAGAGCCCGTTGTTGAGCACGAAGATCACCGGCTTCACGCCGTAGCGGCCCATCACGGCGATCTCGTTGAGCGTGAGCTGGTGGGCGCCGTCGCCGGTGACGAGCACCGCGCGGCCCGCGGTCTTCGCCATGGCCACGCCGAGGCAGGCGGGGGTGGCCCAGCCGATCGATCCCCACAAGCCCTGTCCCTCGGCGTCCACGCCGTCGGGCAGGAGCAGCGCGTTGGCGTGCAGCATGCAGGTGCCCGTCTCGATCACGAGCGTGTCGCCGGCCGCGAGCCGGCGCTCGAGCCGCGGGTAGAAGCTGGCCGACGAGATCGGGTCGCCGCCGGAGCCCGTCAGCGGCGACAGCCCCTTCGTGACCGTGGCGGCATGCCGCACGGGCGCCGCCCGCGCCGCCAGCGCGGCGAGCACGTCGCCGATCGCGACGTTCACAAACACGTCCGCGCCGATCCTCACCCAGTCGTCGTTGATGCTCACGATCCTCGCCGGGTCGAGCCGCTCGCTCCAGAAGCCGGTGTTGAGCTCGGTGCGGACGATGCCCCCCACGTCGAGCAGCAGGTCGGCCGATTCGACGATCTCACGGACCTGCGGCGAGGAGGAGCTTTCGCCCGCGTAGAGGCCGAGGAATTGCGGCAGCGACTCGCTCAGGGCGGCCTTGTCGTTGGGGGTGACGGCGAAGGGGAGATTGGCGCGGGTGACGAGGTCGGTGGCCTGCCGCCGCAGCCCGTAGCGGGCGACGAGCGTCGTCACGAGCGCCACCGGCCGCGCCGCGGCCGCGAACCGCGCGAGGATCGCCTCGACCGCCGCCGCCAATTCCACGGGGCTGCTGCGGCGGCGCACCACCTCCCCGAGCGGCCGGCCGGCCACCGGCGTGCCGATCACCGGCATCAGGCCGTTGACCTCCGAGATCACGACGTAGGCGGGCATGCTCTGCCGCAGGCTCTCGCGGACCACCCGCTCCATCTCGTCGATGCAGTTGTCGGGGGTGAGCACGGCCGACACGCAGCAGGCCGCGGCGGAAATGGGCTGAAACCGGTCGTAGCGGGTGTCGCCGAGGTTGTGGTGGGTGACGAGCCCGAGCCGCTGGATCCGCTCGCTCGGCATGCCCACGAGATGGAACACCGGCAGCCGGTGGGCCTTGCTCCCCATCACGCCGTTGATGGCCGACAGCTCCCCCACGCCGTAGGTGGTGCTGAGGATCGCGGCGCCCCGCACGCGGGCGTAGCCGTCGGCGGCGTAGGCGGCGTTGAGTTCGTTGGCGGAGCCCACCCACACGAGCCCGGGCACGGCCTCGACGGCGTCGTCGATCGAAAAGGCATAGTCGCCCGGCACGCCGAACACCCGGTCGATGCCCAGCTGGGCGAGCCGCGTCAGGGCGTAGGTGGCGACGTTCATCCCGCTCATGGATCGCTCTCCCCGCGCGGCGATGCCGAACGCATCGACCGTCGAGCCGCCTCCGCGGCCGCAGCGGCAGGATTCTACACGCCGCCGCGTCGCGCGCGGCGGGTCGAGCCGCCACCGGGCATGCGTCAGCCCCCGGCCATGAAGACGTCACGCTTCGGGAAGGCGTCGAACGTCGCCGCCGGCCGGCCGAAGTTCGTCGCCAGCACGTCGGCGGGCTGGCCGGCGATCCACTGCGAGAGGTCGATCGTCTCGTAGCTGTCGGCGTTGAACACGATCAGCACGCGGGCCGGCACGGCGCCGACGTTCTCGAGCGAGTGGCCGTAGCCCTGGGGGATGTAGCCCACGTCGCCGGCGTCGAGCGTGGCCTCCCGGTAGCGGCCGCGGGAGCCGAAGAGCGTCGCCCGGATGCGTCCCGCGAGCAGGTATTGCCATTCGTCGGCGTTCGGATGCCAGTGCAGCTCGCGCAGCGCGCCTGGGGCGAGCTCGAGCACGACGCCCGTCATCGTCGCCGAGATCGGAAAATCCTTCGCCTCGACCCGCCACTCGCGGCCGCCGGGAAACGTCTCGTGCGGCTGCTGGGAGAGCAGCGCGTGGCGGTGGGAGAGCGGCGGCGGCCGCACGCCGCCGAGCGGCGCGGCGGGCGCCGCGGGCGGCATCGGCCCCTTCGCGAAGTAGACCTCCTCCCGGGGAAACTCCCGGAACGTCGCCGCGGGCACGCCGAGGTTTTTGGCGAGCAGGTCCGGCGGCACGTGGCCGAGCCAGTCGGAGATGCTGAACGTGCCGAACTCGGAGAAGGAGCCGTTGTCGAACACGAGGATGAAGTGGCACGGCTCATCGCCGAGGCACTGCAGCATGTGGCCGTGGCCGCGGGGGAAATACCAGATGTCGCCGGGGCCGAAGTCGTCGATGCCGGTGCGGCCCTGCGGGTCGACCACGGTCGTCCGCACCCGGCCGCTCACGACGAACGCCCATTCGGCGGCCGTCGCGTGCCAATGCAGCTCCCGCATCACGCCCGGCTCGAGCCGCATCGACACGCCGGCGATCCCCTTCGAGACCGGCAGCTGCTCGACCGTCGCCTCCTTGCCGTAGCTGCCGCCGAGCACGCGGCCCGTCGACTTCTCCAGGGCGAAGGTGAACTCGGGGAGCGTCTTCTCGGCGAGCGCGGGATCGGGCACGTTGTTCATGAACGACGTGTCGCCGGCGACGGCCCGCTCCGACGCGGCGAAGAGACCGGCGGCGCCCGCGAGCGCCGTCATGCCCGCGAGGAAGTCGCGACGGTCGTTGGCGGACGTCTCGGGCCCGCGATCCGGGGAATCCATGGGAAAGCGCCTTTCGGGGAAGCGGTGGCCACCCGCATACTCTGCGCCTCCGCGATCCCGCTGGCAAACGACCGCTCGACGCGATCGGCACGCTCGAGCCCGGCAAGGAGGCCGATCTCACGATCCTCGAAAGCGACCCCTGCACGGCCGATCCCGAGCGGATCGCCGCGATCGCGGTGAGCGAGACCTGGATCGCGGGGGAGAAGCGGTTTGGCTGAGGCCCGGGCGCGACCGGGCCATCACACGAGCCGATCGACGACGGCGGGGATGCCGGCGAGCAGCGGCGACTCGCCGAGATACTGCTCGGCCATCTCCCGGCGGCCGCGGGAGAGGAGCGTGGCGAAGACGTGCAGCTCGAAGTGCAGCCGGAGCAGTCGTGCGGCCGCGTCGTCGCCGAGCGCTTCGAGGACGGCCACGAGCGCCTCGGCCGTCGAGAGGTGCGTCGCCGCGGCCTGGTCGCGCAGCCAGTAGCGGCTCGGCCGCGCGTCCGACTCGGGCAGCCGCACGCAGCGGCCCATCCCCTCGACCGTGCGGAGCATCTCGCCGGCCTGCCGCCACGTGCCGTCGAGGAGCATCACCTGCGTGCGCGGGAGCACCCCTTCGCGCGCCGGCGCCTGCCGGCCGTCCGCCGCGGCTGCCGCATCCGCCGCGACGGGCAACGGGTCGCCGGCAGGGTGGAGAATCCACAGTTCGCGATCGGCCGCGAGCGACTCGGCCGGGAAGCCGGCGGCGGGGAAAAACCGGCTTTGCCGCTGGTAGATGCGGGAGGTGACGCCGTTCACCACGCGGGCGAGGAGCCGGCCGGTGCTCGACGGCTTGACGTGCTCGTGGCGGTGGATGAACACGTGCACGCGGAGCGCCGTGTCGACCGGCGGGATCGCGTCGCAGATGCACCACCGCGGCGGCAGGCTGCAGCAGGGGCAGCGGGCGGCACCGGCGCGAACGACACTTCGGCCCATGCAAGACTCCCGCAACTGTGTTCAGGGCGCGGGCCGCGCGGGAGTCGGGATCGCGACCGGCACGAACCGGGCGCCGAGGTCGGTGAAGCGGCCGCCGCCGTCGAGTGGCACCCGCGCCGCGTCGGCCGCCGGCCGGCCCGCCTCGGGCAGGCCGCCGGGAAGCGCGTCGGGCGGCAGCGGGCTCGCGCGCCCCGCACAGGGCGAGCCCGGCGCGAGCCGGTAGTCGCCGGCATCGAGTCCGACGAAGCCGGGGTCGTCGCCCGCGGGGCCGGCCGCGGCCACCACCACGCGTCCCCGGCCGGGCGAGAGCGTCTCGCGCCATCCCGCGGGGAGCCAGTTGTCGCGAAGCGCCACGGTGCCTTCGCCGCCGAACACCGCGAGGCTGCGGCCCGGCGCGGTCGTGGAGACGACGTTGCCGCGGCATTCGGCGCGTTGCCCCGGCGACGAGAGCTGCAGGAGCGTCGTGGAGCCCGACCGCAGCGAGACGACCGTGTTGTGGACGAACCAGAGCGGCGCCGCGCGGTAGTGCCCGGGCCGGCCGGTGTCGCCGCCGTAGTGCACCACCTGGCTGTTGTCGTCGCCGTCGCGCTTGACGAGCACGTTGCCGAGCACGACGGCGCGCTGGGGCGGGGCGTCGGCACCGGTCGGCCATTCGCCGTCGACGAGGTCGAGGGGCCGGTTGCCCCCCTCGATCCAGTTGGCCCGCACGAGCGTCTCGGCCGAACGGTCCTTGAGGTTGTTGCCCCGGCAGCCGGCCCGCAGCGGGCCGAAGCGGTTGAAGCGGTAGTCGATGCTCCGCGCCTCCGTGTAGGCGTTGTGCTCGTAGATGCTCCCCTCGATGCCGTTGCCGTGGATGTGGCAGCCTTCGACCGTCACCCGGCCGGCGAGCGGGGAGACGAGCAGGCCGTTGCCGCAGTCGCGGAGCACGCAGCCGCGGATGGTGATCTCGTCCCCCTTCTCGACGAACACGGCGGCGGCGTTGCGCTCGTAGCCGCGCTCACCCCGCCGGCCGGTGAACCGGTGCGGTGGGCGGCCGCCGGAGATCTCGAGCGACTCGATGACGACGTGGGCGGGCGCGACGTCGGCGGGGCGGTTGGCGCCGCCGATCTTCACGACGCCGCGTTCCTCGCCCCAGAAGTCGATCTCCCGCCGCGTGATCGCGCCGGCGCCGTCGACGTGCGGCAGCCGGCCGGCGGCGTCGGGGACGCCGCGGATCAGGATCGGCCGGTCGGGCGTGCCGCGGGCGCAGACCACCCACTTCGCCCGGTAGGGCTCGGGCCGGGCGTGGATCGTGACGACGTCGCCGGCCGCGAGCGCTTCCCAGGGCACGTCGGCGATCTCGGCGAGCGGCAGGCCCGGGCCGACGCGATGCTCGACGGCCGACGCAGGCCGCCCGCCGAGCACGACCGCGGCTGCGACCGCGGCCGCGGCGGCTGCCATCCACGGGGCAGGGGCGGGTGGCCCGGGGCGGCGCGGCGGGGTGCGCCCGGGCCGGAGCGCCGCGGCCCGAGCGCGACCGGCCGCGGGACATTTTCCGGAGCCTGTTAAAATCATGCCGTCAGTGTGCCATGGTCCCGCGGCGGAGACGAATGCGATGCCTTTGTATGAGTATTCCTGCGACAAGTGCGGCAAGAGGATCGAGTTGCTCGTGCGTGGCGACGAGAAGCCCGCATGCCCGCACTGCAAGAGCAAGAAGCTCACCAAGCTCTTGAGCGTGGTCGCCGGCCACGTGGCGAACGGGGGCGGCGAGGCCGAAATGCCGGGCGGCTGCGGCCGGCCCCAGTGCGGCACGGGCGGCTGCGCGGGCCTCGGATAGTGCCGCCCCGCCGTGCGCCCGCCGGCAGTTGCTATCGCCCTTCCACGAGCGCCTCCCAAAACTCCGACCTGTCCGACACCGAATTGTGGTCGGTGCCGGCGATCACCTTGAGCGTGGCCACGCCGGGCTCGAAGGCGTGCAGCAGCCGTTCGGTGTCTCCCATGGGCACGAGCTCGTCGTGCTCACCCGCGATCAGGAGCGTCGGGCACCTCACCCGCGGTGCATACCGCCACGATTCATAGCGGTCGTGCAGGAGCAGCGTCATCGGCAGGAACGGGGCCGTGCGCTTCGCGATCGCGAGGATGCTCTCGAAGGGCGTGATGAGCACGAGCCGCGACACGTCCGCCTCCGCGGCGACCTGGATGGCGAGACTGCTGCCGAGGCTGCGGCCGATAACCATCACGTCGGTGTGGCGGGCGAGCACGTGCGCCACGAGGGCTCGGGCGTCGCTCCGCAGCGCCCCCTCCGTCGGCCGGCCGGAGCTGCCGCAGTAGCCGCGGTAGTGCGGGAGATACACGGCCCTGTCGGGAAACAGGGCCGCCAGTTCCGGCAGCGTGTAGGCCACGTCCTCCGCGTTGCCGCCGAAGGAGATGAGCGCCTTCGGGCCGTCGTGAGGACGGGTGGACACCCGCACGCGGGCATCGGGCACGTCGAGCGTGAACGCCCCGGCATGGTTGGGCGTTTCCGGCCGCGGCATGTAGAGGAACGACCGCTGAAACACGAAAAAGAACGCGCACAAGCCCAGGTACACGCCGACCGCGATCGCGAGAACGCTCCAGAGCATGCGTCGGGATCTCATGGGTGAACCGTGCAGCCAGTCGCCGCGGGCGCGTCGTCGACGATCACGGCTCGCGCAGCTCCGTGTATTTCCGGGCGTTGCCCCGGGCGAGGGCTACGGGGTATTTCAGCTCGTTGGCCGCGAGCTTGTCGGCGATCGCCCGGCCGACGTCGATGCCGAGCCGATCGGCGAGCAGCAGGGCGAAGAGCAACACGTCCGCCACCTCCTCGACGACGGCGTCACGCTTGGGGCCGGCCTGCACGTCGCGCTCGATCTCCGCGTCGGTCTTCCAGAGAAACCGTTCCTGCAGTTCCGCCGCCTCGATGGCGATGGCGGCGGCGAGGTTTTTTGGGGTGTGGAATTGCGACCAGTCTCGCGCGTCGCGGAAGCGGCGGGCCTCGGCCATGAGGGCGGGCCACGAATCGAGATGCTTGCCGGCGGCACGGCGGCGCGGTGTCGACTTCTTCATGCCGGGAGTCTACAGCCCGGCGCCGCCGGCGGCTCGACGACCCGCGTGGGCAGCGGGTAGTCTTCAGGAGATGGCGCGACCGTGACCACACGCGTCCGGCAACGTGCACCCCCCATTCTTCCACGCACTCGTTGAGGCCCCGATGATGACGTCTTCGATCACGATGCCCCGCTGCACGACTCTCCGCGCCTTCCGCGGCCTCCGTGCCCGCCGCGCCCTGTTCGGCGCGGTCGCGGCCGCGAGCCTGCTTGCCGCCGCGCCGGCTTCCGCCTGCACCCGCTGCCTGCGCGTGTTCGACGACGGCTCCGTGATCGTGGCGCGGTCGATGGACTGGGTGGAGGATCCGGGGTCGGAGGTGTGGGTGTTTCCGCGCGGGATGAAGCGACATGGCAACGCGGGCCCGGGGAGTTTCGAGTGGACGAGCCGGTTTGGCTCGGTGGGGGTGAGCTTCTACGGCGTGGCCACCGTGGACGGTATCAACGAGAAGGGGCTCGTCGCCAACACGCTCTACCTCGCCGAGAGCGACTACGGGAAGAGCGTGGCGAACCGGCCGAATCTCTCGATCGGCGGCTGGGCGCAGTATGTGCTCGACACCTACGGCACGGTGGCGGAGGCGGTGGCGGGGCTCGAGAAGGAGCCCTTCACGATCGTGGCGCCGGTGCTCCCCAACGGCGAGCCGGGCGTGGGGCATCTGGCGATCTCCGATCCGTCGGGCGACTCGGCGATCTTCGAGTATGTCGGCGGCCGGCTGAAGGTTCACCATGGCCGGCAGTATGCCGTGATGACCAACTCGCCCCCGTTCGACCAGCAGCTGGCGCTCGACGCCTATTGGAACGAGATCGGCGGCGACGTGATGCTGCCCGGCACGAACCGGGCGAGCGACCGCTTCGTGCGGGCGAGCTACTACATCGACGCGATCCCGAAGAAGCTGTCCGGAGCGCGGTCGATCGCCTCGGTGTTCAGCGTGATCCGCAATGCGTCGGTGCCGCTGGGCGTGTCCACGCCCGGCAAGCCGAACGTGGCGAGCACGCTCTGGCGGACGGTGTATGACCAGAAGGATCGCGTGCTCTACTTCGATTCGTCGACGAGTCCGACGGTGTTTCACGTGCGGCTCGACAAGGTCGATCTCACGGCAGGCGCGGCGATCAAGCGGCTGCGGCTCAAGGGGGGCGAGACCTACAGCGGCGACGCGTCGGGATCGCTCGAGCCCGCGGAGCCCTTCACGTTTCTCGAAGCCAAGCCGCAGTAAGGGCGGCCCGCCACGGGGTCGTCGCGGACCCGCCGATGGAGCCGCTGATCCCGGACGGCTCATGTTCGTTCCAGGCCAGTCTACTCCGCGTCGAATCTCACTTCGATAACGCCGGCCTGCGCGTTTGCAACGGCTGTGGCCACGGCTGTGGTGTTTTGTCTGATCCGCGGCCACGACGTGGTCATCAGCACCACGATGCCGAGCCGCACATGGCGGAGATCCTGCTGATGCCGAAGATTCTGGTCTGTCGAGATCAGAACTTCATAGCCGTTGAGGATGGCGACCGCGAGGATGTCGCCGTTGGTGAGGCGATCCCAACCCTTCTCGAACACCGTGTGGACTTCGTGGTCCTCGAGAAAACGTCGCAGCGGAACCGGCGTTCCCTGGTCGAAGAGAATCTTCATGCCGAGGCTTGGAACTCGAGGCTGTCGGCAGCGAACTCGAGCACGGCTTCGACCTGCTGCCGGGTGACGCCCGGAAACCACTCGACGAACTGATCGACCGTCGCACCGTCCTCGAGATTTTCAAACAGTGCCCGCACAGGCACACGCGTGTTGGCGAACACCCACGCTCCGCTGACCTTGGCAGGATCGCGTTCGACGGATCGGCATTCTTCCCAAGAACTCATGGCGACATGCCTCAGGCGAAACAACTATACAGAAGTTCACTTTTTGTGTCAACACCCTCTCACGTGCCGATTCTACCCCGGGACCAACGTTGTCCCTGCCGGGCGTAGACTCGCGGCCATGGTTTCCGCCCTCCGCGACCGGTTCGTGATGCTCGCCACCACGCGGATGACGAAGTCGTTCAAGATGGTCCTCCTGCGGGTGTTGCTCGACCGGATGTTGCTCGAAACAGATGCGGTCTTTGCGGAGTTGCCGATCCCGGAGCTGGCGGCGAAGTGACGGGAGTTTCTCGTGGCCCAGGAGTTCCTCCGCCGCGACATCGCCGACGCCGCCACGGGGCAGCCGGTGGAGATGTCGCCGCGGACGTGGGAATCGAGCTGGCGGAAGTTCCCGATCTCGATCTGGATGCAGGAGCAGGAGGGCCGGAGCTGGTTCACTATTCACCGCGACTCCCTGCGCGTGGCCTTCGAGTGCGACGAGCGGCTGCGGGGGCCGCTTGAGAGCATGAGTGGGGAACTCGTCGATTTCCGGCTGGCGGCCCACGCCCGAC
>Ga0209189_1001121_pt1 | contig 20475 bp, 20 predicted proteins | sample C_130820_EF_Meta_FD_187308 | JGI IMG/M metagenome (GOLD analysis project Ga0209189, IMG submission 187308) | Freshwater microbial communities from Lake Croche, Canada to study carbon cycling - C_130820_EF_MetaG (SPAdes) (version 3) | ecosystem: Environmental > Aquatic > Freshwater > Lake... | reverse complement strand
CAGCAAGCGCAGAATTGTCGTCTTGCCACTACCTGAGCCGCCCATCAAAGCGACAACCCGGCCGCGGGCGAATTGCATGCCGACGCCATCAAGAATTAATCGACCCGCGGACGACGCTTGCTGATCGGGCGCGGGGTAAGCGAAAGACACGCCGTCCAGGGCTGCGATCGCATCCGGCGGGGCCGCCAGCTTTGAGTCGGGGATCGGGTTGTTCGGAGTCACGGCCGTATTCTACCCGGACCGTTCTAGCTAGACCGTTCTCCCTATAATCCGACACATGAAGACTGAACCCGCATTGATCCGGAGTGGATCCAATCAGGCGTCGGCAATGCTGGCGCGCGGCCGACGGGTTTTAGAACTCGAAGCCGCGGGGATTGCTGCGCTCGTACCTCGCTTGGGTGACGATTTTGCTCGAGCCTGCCAGACCCTGCTCCAGTGTCGGGGTCGCGTCATCGTGAGCGGAATCGGTAAGTCCGGCCATGTCGCACGCAAGATCGCTGCAACGTTTGCCTCCACCGGAACGCCAGCCTTTTTTGTCCATCCGGCCGAGGCAAGCCACGGGGACCTGGGGATGGTGACTCGCGATGACGTTTTTCTGGCCCTCTCCAACTCCGGCAATACCGAGGAACTGATGGCGATCGTGCCCTTGATCAAACGGATGGGCGCCGCCTTGATTTTGATGACCGGAAATGTCGAATCCCCGCTGGCGCAGCTAGCCGATATCCATCTGGATGCCCGCGTCGAGCACGAAGCCTGCCCGCTGAACCTGGCCCCGACTACCAGCACCACCGCGGCGCTTGCGCTGGGCGATGCCCTCGCGGTCGCGCTCCTGGAGGCGCGCGGTTTCTCGGAGACGGACTTCGCCCGCTCCCACCCCGGCGGAATGCTCGGCCGCCGTCTCTTGACCCGGGTGAGTGATGTTATGCGGGCCGGGCCAGCGATTCCGCGTGTGACAGAAAATGCCAGCCTGACCGAGGCATTGCTCGAAATCACGCGCAAACGGATGGGGATGACGCTCGTGGTCACCGCGACCAATCCAGACCAGCTGCTCGGCATCTTCACAGATGGTGATCTGCGTCGATTACTCGAGCGATTGACCGACCTGGGCTCGATTCAAATTGATTCGGTGATGACGCGGGCGCCCCGGACCCTGCGCTCCGACGCATTGGCCGTCGAAGCCCTGCGCTGCATGGACGAACGGCAAATCACGCAACTGGCCGTCGTCGATGACCATCGGGTGGTGGGTGCCCTCCACCTGCATGATCTTCTGGCGGCCAAGATCGCGTGAATACCGATAAGGGCACCCCCCTCACCCAATTGCAGGCCCGAGCGGCCGGGATCCGCGTCGTCGCGCTTGATGTGGATGGCGTTTTGACCGACGGTAGCTTGCACTTTGACCGCGATGGTGATGCCGGCAAGTCCTTCTCGGTTCGTGACGGCTTTGGCCTGCGCTTACTAAGCGAAGCGGGCATTGAACTGGCCATCATCACCGGCCGAAAATCAGGCAGCGTTCGGGCCCGCGCGATCGAACTTGGCATCACGCGCGTATTCGACGGAGTTCGGGACAAAGCCAATGCGCTGCGCGAGCTGGCTCAGGTTTGCAAAGTTGAGCTCGACGCATTGGCCTTCCTGGGCGACGATTGGCCCGATCTGACCGCTCTGCAGATTGCCGGATTGGCCGCCGCTCCAGCCGATGCAGAGCCCGACGTTCGAGCGCTTTGCCACTGGGTGTCTAGCCGTCGGGGCGGACATGGTGCCGTGCGGGAATTCGCCGAGACCCTCCTGGAGTGGCGCGGCCAGCGCAGTGCGCTACTGGCGCATTATCGCGACGGCCACGGCCGCTCAGCCGGTTAGGCAGGATGAACGCAATGAACGCAATGACCGGGGTGCAAGCGATTAAGCGCCAGCCACAGGTCAATCTGGATTGGACGTGGCGCTTGCGCGAGCGGTTGCCGGTGATGGCCTCGATTGCGATGTTAATAATCCTGGCCGGAATGACGGGATTTTTGGCGCAGCGGGCTTCCCGCGAGCATCGATCCATGGTGCAAGCCAGTCACCCTGAGCGCCCCGACTGGTTCATCGAAGGGTTCAATCTGGTGCGACTCGGGCTGAGCGAACGGATCACCTGGCAAATCACTGCGCAGCGAATGCAGCATCGCCCACAAGATGATGCGGTTGAACTGGTGCAACCCGTCATCGTTCGCCTCGAGCCCGGCCGCCCAACCCTTGTGATTCGCGCACAAGAAGCCAAGGCTCTCGAAATGGGAGACGTCACCCACCTGCGTGGCCAAGTTGTGCTGACCCGCGCAGCCGACCGCGAAGGGCCCGCATTGAAGATCGAAACCGAGCGCCTCGACGTCCTCGCGGCCAAAGACCTCGCAAGGGCCGAGGGCCCGGTTCAGATCGAGCGCGGCGGATCAAACTTGACTGGGGTTGGATTGGAATTTGACAATGCCGCCCGACGCCTTCAGCTGCTCGCAGAGGTACGAGGCCATTGGGTCAGCCCCGCGCCTCGTCCTCTTTTGAAACGGTAAATACCTGCTCGTGAAACGCCTCCGATTTCTGCGAGTCGTCCCCGCCGTCATTTTGACGGCGGTACTGATGGTTCAGACCCCATTGCTGCGCGCAGAGCGGGCGGATCGTTCGCGGCCGCTTCAGATCGAGGCGGACCGGCTGGATTACGATGACCTCAATAAAGTCAATGTGTTCAACGGTCGAGTCTCGCTCAGCAAGGGATCACTGCTGATCCGGGCCGATAGGATCGTCCTGCGCGAAGAGCGTGACGGCACGCAAAGCGCCGTTGCGACCGGTCGCCTCGCGACTTTACGTCAGCGCCGTGACGCGAGTTCGGAAAGCTGGGTCGAGGGGCAGGGTGAACGCATTGAATGGGATAGCCGTACAGAGATCGCGATCTTCTCAGAGAAGGCGCAACTACGCCGTCTCGACGGCGCGCGTGTGGTCGATGATGTTCAGGGGGGACGAATCCGCTACAACACAGGCACGGAAGTTTACGAAGTGGACAGCGTCGGGGCCGCCACTACCCCCGATAACCCCAACGGTCGGGTGCGGGTGACCATCCAGCCGCGGGCCCAACGACCTGCCCGTGAGTAACCCGTGAGTCGCATCAGCCGGCTGCGCGCCACCCACCTGCGCAAGAGCTACCAGGGCCGGGAAGTCGTCCATGACGTCTCTCTCGAGGTCGCAAGCGGCGAAGTCGTTGGGTTGCTTGGCCCGAATGGCGCCGGAAAAACCACTTGTTTTTACATGATGGTCGGACTGGTGCCGTGCGACGACGGGCAAATCGAACTCGATGATCAACCGATCGGGCACTTGCCAATTCACCGGCGGGCTCGGATGGGTTTATCGTACCTGCCGCAGGAGCCCTCGGTTTTTCGCAAGCTCACGGTTGAAGAAAATATTGCAGCGGTCCTTGAACTGCAACCCGGCCCCGAGGGCCGTCGACTGGCGCCTGGGCCCCTGAGTCAGCGCCTAAATCAGTTATTGGACGACCTGCAGATTACGCACCTCCGAACCCACCGAGCGTTGTCCCTGTCGGGTGGCGAGCGGCGGCGCGTCGAGATCGCTCGTGCACTGGCCACCGAGCCGCGGTTTGTGTTGCTGGATGAACCATTCGCGGGAATCGATCCGATTGCCGTGATCGAAATTCAACGGATTGTTGGTTTTTTGAAAGATCGGGGAATCGGCGTCCTGATCACGGACCACAGCGTGCGGGAGACCTTGGGAATCTGTGACCGAGCGGTTATTATTAATTCCGGCACCGTTCTTGCTTACGGCCGCCCTGACGAAATCATCGCTGATGAGGGCGTTCGCCGCGTGTATCTGGGGGAACACTTTCGGATGTAAGGCACGAAGCTTCCGCAGGGCGTATCGTAAGCCAACTAGCGCCCGCTCTTTCGCCCTCTCATGAAGCAGTCGCTCCAGCTCAGGTTTTCGCAACATCTTGCGCTCACCCCGCAGTTACAGCAGTCGATCCGACTTCTGCAACTGTCGACGCTCGAACTCAACCAAGAGATCGAGCAGATGTTGGTCGACAACCCTATGCTCGAGCGTGCCGACAACCCGATGGACGGGATGTTGCGTCTGGATTCGCAGGCCTCGCCGATCTCCAACCCGCCAATTGCCTTAGGCACCGACTTAGGCGAACGCATCAGCAACCGCGACGAAGGCGGCGAAGGGAACAGCCCGACCGGGGCCAGCGAATTTGACCGCGAGAGCGGAACGGCCGGCACCGACGGGGCCGCGGCCGGGAACGATTCAGACGCGCGGGACGCCGATTCGGGCGGCAGCGACGGCGGGATTGACCAGGGACTCGATTGGGGCGCTGATCGCCGCAATCGCGATGACGACGACGATGACCGTGAAAGGCCTCAGGGCGCCGGCACCCGCCTCACGCTGGAAGCCCACCTGCTGCAGCAACTGAGCGCCACGCGATGCAGCCCGCGTGACGCTGCGTTTGTGCATCTCCTGATCGGCGAACTCGATCAAAACGGCTGGCTGCGCACGTCGATCGAGTCATTGTTTGCCGACCTGATCGATCGACTCAAGACCCTTCAGCTGCGACTGTTCGATAACGGCGACTCCACGGCAGCTCAATCCACAGAACTACCAGCGCTCTTCAGGCTCTTGCTGACTTTTGCCCCTGCCGGCTGGAGCGCGCGCAATGCGCATGAGGCCAATGCCCTTTTAAATGAGCTCCTCGGTTCTGGGGATTTTGAGGATCACGAAGGCGAGCAAACGCTTGGCGAATTACAGTTAGCCGAAATGCAGGGTGGCCTAAATCTGCTGCGCAGCTTTGATCCGGCCGGAGTCGGCGCGCGCGATCTTGCCGATTGCCTGAGCCTGCAATTAAAGCGGCTGCCAAGGCGGCAATGGCCTTCGGTCGATGGCTGGGAGGCGGCCTGCGCGATCGCGCAAGATCACCTGCCGCTCCTGGCCGCGCGTGATTGGACGCGTCTCAAAAAAGCCCTGAATCTCAAAGACCACGAGGAAGACGAGCAGACTCTGCGCGACGCTCAAGCCCTCATCCGAACCCTGCAACCGCTGCCGGGGCAGGATTTCGATGGTGAAGAGGCGGCCTATGTCCTGCCTGACGTGATTGTGCGTCGCACCAAAGCCGGCTGGACCGCCGCGCTCAACCCCGACGTGATGCCGCGTCTACGGGTCAATGACCTCTACTCCCGCATCCTGCGCCGCAACAAGGGACCAAACAACCTGTCAATGCAGTTGCAGGAAGCACGCTGGCTGGTCAAGAATATTCATCAGCGTTTCGACACGATCCTGAGGGTCGCCCAGGCAATCGTAGAACGACAGCGCGAATTTTTTACCCATGGCGAAGTCGCCATGCGGCCACTGGTCCTGCGGGAGATAGCGGAAGTGCTGGGTCTTCACGAGTCCACCATCTCTCGGGTTACGACGCAAAAGTACATGCTGACCCCGACCGGCACGTTCGAGTTGAAGTACTTTTTCGGCAGCCATGTCGCCACCGACACGGGCGGCGCGGCATCGAGTACCGCCATTCGCGCGCTTCTTAAACAGCTCGTCGCGGCGGAAGACGTCCGGCAACCCTTGTCGGACAGCCGGCTGGCCGAGATGCTGGGCGAACAAGGCATTGTCGTGGCCCGACGAACGGTCGCAAAGTACCGGGAATCCCTGCGGATCCCTGCGGTCACCCAGCGCAAGGCGTTGTGATGCGGTCGCCGTTCTGCCACACTGATCCAGCCACATGTTGCCATCAGGCAGACGCCATTCGAGGGTCAGCCATCCCGGCCTGACCCCGTGCTAGCAGGAGGACCACCATGAACCTCGCCATGAGCGGACACCACGTCGCCGTCACCCCGGCACTGCGTCAATACATCACCGGCAAACTTGAACGAATTCGACGGCATTTTGATCAGGTGATCGATGTCAATGTCATTGTGTCCGTTGACAAGCTGGTCCAGAAGGCCGAGATCAACCTGCATGTTCCGGGTCGCGACCTTTTCGCCGAGTGTTCGGGCCCCGATCTTTATGCGGCCATTGACGAGTTGATCGACAAACTTGACCGGCAGGTAGCCAAGTACAAGGCCCAGCGGTTTGGCTTTGCCCATGAGGCCATAAAACATCAGGACGCTGTCGAAGCCGTTGGCTCGGAGTAGGCGGAGGCCGGCGATTTGTTGCGACGCAGCAACCTCGGTTTACAGGGTTCAGTCAGGGCGTTAACCTTGTTTTGAATGAGGCCGCCCTGATATGACCCAACTCGCCAGGCTGTTGTCGCCGTCGAACGTTCAACTAAACCTGCCTGCGTCAAGCAAGAAGCGCTTGTTTGAGCACGCCGCGCTGATGTTTGAGAACCATCAAGGGATGGAGCGTGGGCGGGTTTTTGACGCCCTGTTTGCGCGCGAACGCTTGGGTTCGACTGGGTTAGGCGACGGGGTTGCGATTCCCCATGGGCGGATCAAAGGTCTCCGGGAAGCGACCGCAGGCGTGATTCGCTGCGTAGAGCCGATCCCGTTCGACGCACCCGATGGCCTTCCGGTCCGCTTGTTGGTTTTCCTGCTGGTTCCCGAACAGTCAACCGAACAGCACCTGACGCTGCTTTCTGAGTTGGCTGAACTGATGTCCGACGCAAACGTTCGGGAATCGTTGATGACCCTGGACGACCCCCTCCAAGTCCACCATCTTCTCTCGGCCTGGGAACCCCAACCCCCGGCTGCCTGAACCGGGCTCGATGATGCCGCTCAGCTTTCAGAGGCTCATCGCCGCCAATCTCGAAACGCTCTTTTTGACGGAACTCAACGGGGGCGAAATCTCGGACAGCGAGATCACCACGGCGGACGCCTCCGATCTGGTGGGCCACCTCAACCTGATCCATCCCGACCGCATCCAGGTGATTGGGCCAGCTGAACTCAAGTGGTACCTCAATTGCTCTAATGGCCGTCGTGCCGCGATGCTCAGCGAACTCGTCTCAGCGCGTCCGCCTGCGCTCATCCTTGCCGATCAGTTGACAGCGCCTTCAGATCTGCTTGCCTCCTGCAAAGCGGCTGGCATGGCACTTTATGGCACACCACTGCCCGCCGCTCGTCTGATCGACTCGCTGCGCATTTGGCTGGCCAAAGCGCTGGCCAAAACCACGACTATGCACGGGGTGTTCATGGACGTCCTTGGGATGGGCGTCCTGATTTCAGGGGATTCGGGACTGGGCAAAAGCGAACTTGGGCTGGAACTGATCTCCCGTGGCCATGGCTTGGTGGCAGACGACGCGGTTGAATTCTCGCGGGTCGGACCTGCCGCAGTTGAAGGGCGCTGCCCCGCGCTCTTGCGCAACATGCTTGAGGTCCGCGGACTGGGTCTGCTGGATATCCGGACCATTTTTGGTGAGACCGCTGTCCGCCGACGCATGCGGCTCAAGTTGATCATGCACTTGGTTCGACGGGGGGCGCTCGACGGTGATTTTGAGCGAATGCCCCTCGAAGCCCAAACCCAGGAAGTGCTCGAAGTCCCGATCCGCAAAGTCGTCGTTCCCGTAGCCGCCGGTCGCAACCTCGCCGTCCTCACTGAAGCCGCGGTTCGCAATACCATCCTGCAATTGCGCGGAATCGAGACCACCCAACTCTTTGCCGAACGGCAGCGACGAGCCATTGCGGGGGAACCCCTTGACGACTAAGCACGCGTCCGAACGACTCCAACTGATCCTGATCACCGGAATTTCCGGTTCGGGCAAGTCGGTCGCGCTTCGTTTGCTCGAAGATGAAGGTTATTTTTGTATCGACAATCTCCCGGGGCGTTTCCTGAGCGAAATCCCTCCCTTGATGGCCACGCGGGGGATTAACCGGGTTGCAGTCGCAATTGATGTCCGCACGGACGACTCCCCCGAAGAATTACGCGATCACATCGCTGCATTCTCCAGTCAGGGCCACGACGTCAAGGTGATCTTTCTGAATGCCAGAACGGACACCCTGGTTCAGCGTTTCTCAGAAACCCGCAGGCGTCACCCCCTTGCCTTCCGGCTTCAGGCACAGAACGGCGTGGAACCTACCCTGATTGAGTCGATCGAACAGGAACGCGAGCTCATGTCCCTGATCGATGAGGCGGGTATTGTGCTGGACACAAGCGACCTCCCGGCAAACACTTTGCGCCAGTGGATTCGGGAAGTGGTGGGCGCCGACAACCGGCTGCTGACGCTTTCTTTCGTGTCGTTTGGTTTCAAGCATGGCATTCCGCTCGACGCCGATCTCGTCTTCGACGCCCGCTGCCTGCCGAATCCGCACTACGTGCCCGAACTCAAACATCAGACCGGACTTGACCCCGCGGTGGCGGAGTATCTGCAGGCAGAGCCGGCGGTTTTGGCGATGATCGATGACATCAACGGCTACCTTCACCGGTGGCTACCCCATTACCTGCGCGAACACCGGAGCTATCTCACCGTGGCCATCGGTTGTACCGGGGGCCAACATCGTTCGGTTTATCTGGTCGAAGAAATCGCTAAACGGTTTCGGCGCCAGGATCAGGTGCTTATTCGCCACCGTTCGCTGGCCATTCGCGGGGCGAGTTCATAGGGCTAGCTGATGGGGCTAGCTGTCGCAGGCACCTGATTCTCTGCAGAATGTCCGCAGAAGTTCAGCCACCGGTTTAGGGAGGGCCTTAGACGTGACGTCCGCCAGATCCAGCCACTGGCCCTGGGGTGCGGTTTGGCCCGGTCGACCGGAATCAACCCCCCCAAGCTTAATCTCACCCTCCACCTGAACCTCCACTGGATAGGCGCGCAGCACAAAATGGGTGAACCCATGCTCGATGACCGGTAGGTCCTGCAGGGCGGTTGGATTGAGCCCCCGATCGCGGATCGTCTGAATCACATCCGCGCTGATTTCGAGTTCGGGCAACGACCAAAGTCCGCCCCAAATGCCGCGCTCCGGACGACGCTCAAGCCAGATTGATGAGGCCTGCCGCAGTATCAGCAGGCGTTGCTCACGGGTCGGCCGAGCGGCACGTCGACGTGGGTGGGGCAACTCCTTCACCCGATTCTCGATCCGGGCAACACAATCACTTGCCAAAGGGCAGGCCTCACAGCGGGGTCGAGCGCGGGTACAGACCGTGGCACCCAGATCCATCAAACCTTGCGTGTAGGGACCGATCCCTTGACCGCGGGGCAACAAGCCCTCGGCCAGCAACCAGACTTCTCGCAGCACGGTTGCCTGAGTCAGGTCCCCCTCGATGCCAAACACCCGACTCAAGACTCGACGCACGTTGCCATCGAGGATCGCCGCCCGGCGCCCGAACGCCAAAGCCGCAATCGCACCCGCAGTCGAGCGCCCAATCCCCGGGAGTGCTTCCAGCAACGCGGGATCGGCTGGAAACTGACCCCTGTAGTGCGTCTGAACTTCGCGAGCACAGGCCCAGAGGTTTCGGGCTCGGCTGTAGTAACCAAGGCCCGCCCAATAAGGCATCACCTCATCGAGCGTCGCCGCAGCCAACTCGGACAAGGTCGGGAACCGCTCGAGAAAACGGGAGTAATAGCCAAGTACCGCCGCCACCTGAGTCTGTTGCAGCATGACCTCTGAAAGCCAAATCCGATATGCATCCTGAGTCGCTTGCCATGGCAGGGAATGGCGACCGCTGCGCAATTGCCATCGGATCACACGGTCGGCGAATCCTCCGAAGGCGAATGTCGGCGCAACGCTTGGGGACCTCGAGCGCGGCATCAGTGCTGACAACCCGGGCAATAAAAGCTCGCGCGCTGCTGCTGAACAATGCGCCGGATCGTTCCGGTACAGCGCCTGCAGGTAAGCCCTTCGCGACCGTAAACCAGGGCATCGATCTGAAAATAGCCGCTGGCGCCGTCACTACTCACAAAATCTTTTAGAGTGCTGCCACCACGGGCCAGCGCATCCGACAAGGTATCGCGCACCGCAACCGCCAGCCGTTGGTACCGCGCCCGACTAATCCGCCCAGCCCGCGTTGCTGGATGGATCTGCGCCCGAAACAGACTTTCACAGGCGTAGATATTGCCAGCGCCCACGACCAGTTCACCCGCCAGCAAGACGGTCTTGATCGAACTGCGACGTTCACGCGTGCCAGCAAAGAGGTGGTGCCCGATCTGCTCGGCGGTCGCGCTGAGTGGTTCCAGGCCCAGCTTGGCGAGCAGCGGATGTGAGTCCACGGGCCCTGCACTACGATCGTGCCAGAGCACTGCACCGAACCGCCTTGGATCGTGCAAGCGCACAAGACCGTGATCAAAAACGAGGTCCAGATGGTCGTGCTTGCGCACCGGAACCTGTGGGTCAACCCAGCGCAAACTCCCGGACATCCCGAGATGGATCAGCATCCATCCGGATGAGAATTCAATCAATAGGTATTTACCGCGCCGCCAGACCTGATGCACCGCCTCGCCCCGGATACACTCTGACAAGTCGGCTGGAATAGGCCAGCGCAGTGCCGGCACGCGCACACGCACGTCGCGCACAACGCGAGACGTCATGTGTGGCGTCAAGCCACGACGAACGGTTTCAACCTCAGGAAGCTCAGGCATTGCGACAACCTAACGGTGTACCCTACCATTCCAAGATGACTTGCGCCTACTTTCCCAAACGGTTGTACCGGATAAGCCTACAGTGGCGAGCGCACTGGCATCTGCCCCTGGTGGTGGCCTGCGTTCTGTTCGGATCGACACAGCATGGAATTGCCGCGAGCCAACCGGACCGCCACACGCAACTCACGGCCGAGTCCGAAGCGGCCAGCAAACCGCGTCCGAGTCGGGCGCGCACGACCCCGGCTCGCTCCAACGACGCTTTGTCGGCACAGCGCGTATTTCAGATTTTGGCCGCCGAGATCGCCGCACAACGGGGTCAGATTGGCACGGCGGCCGCGACCTGGTTAGCCTTGGCCCGCGAAACGCGGGACCCGAAAGCGGCCCAACGGGCGACCGAATTAGCCCTCACCGATCGATCAGGCGGGCGGGCGATCGAAGCCGCCGAGTTCTGGCTTGAGCTTGAACCCGAAGCCACAATACCGGCGATGGCGCTCGAAACGCTCTGGCTTAGTAACGGCCAACTCGATCGCGCCGAACCCCTGATCGCGCGCCAGCTCGAGGCTGCCCGCAAGACTGAGCAACTAAGCGAACGTTACGGCCCACTGACCCGCAACCTGCTGCGCGCACCGGACCGATTGGCTGCGTTGGCCCTGCTCGATCGGGTCAGTATGGTCGACCTGGATCAAGCGGCTGCAAGGATTGCCCGCGCAACGCTCGCCCACGCGGCGGGCAATCAGGGCCGGGCCGCTGCCGAAATCCGCAGCGCCGCTGCATTGCGACCTGGTTCCGAAGAGGTCGCACTGACCGCCGCCACGGTACTCACGGTCGACACGACGGGTCGTCAAGAAGCCATCGCGCTCCTGCGCGCCTTCGTAGACGCCCAACCAAAGGCGCCGAGAGCGCGTTTCGCGCTGGCCAGACTCTATGCCATCGACAGCCGCCTCGATGATGCGCTCGCCCAACTCAACCGTACCCTGGCGGACGAGCCCGACGACCCCTCGACCCTGTTCGCGGCGGCCCATCTTGCGGCTGAGCTCAAACGCCCAGCCGAGGCGACCCAGCTGATGAGCCGATGGGTTGAACTCCCGGGCGAATCAGGCGCAGAACGCAATCCGGGCTGGATGTTTCTGGCCCGCATGGCCGAAGACCAGGGCCAGTCCGAGCAAACCCTGCGCTGGCTCGAGCGGGTTAGCGATGGCGACGAGCAGGTCGAGGCGTTGGTGCACAGGGCCATCGTGCTTGGCCGACTCAAGCGGGCCGATGAAGGCCGCGCCCTGCTCTCGAGCGCTGCCCCACAAACGTCGCGCGACCGGATCCGAGTGGTCCAGGCGCGCGCCGAGTTGCTGCGCGAGGACGGTCGCCCCGCCGAAGCGTTCGACGTTGTCGACGCTGGTCTCGCCGCCCAGCCCGACGAGCCCCAGCTCCTGTATGACCGCGCCATGCTCGGCGAACGCCTCGGTCGACTTGATCGCATGGAAAGTGACCTGCGGCGCCTGATCACGCTCCGCCCGAATCATGCCCACGCCTACAACGCGCTCGGCTATACCTTCGCAGACCGCAATGTCCGACTGGACGAAGCCCGGACTCTGATTGAACGGGCGGTCCAGCTGGCACCCGAAGACCCACAAATTCTGGACTCGATGGGCTGGATCGCCTACCGGCAGGGTAAGACGGACGAGGCCCTCAATTGGCTCCAGCGCGCCTGGGCGATCCGGAACGACCCCGAAATTGGGGCCCATCTGGGCGAAGTCCTCTGGCGAATGGGGCGCAATGCCGAGGCCATCACGATCTGGAATCAAGCCATCGGGCGCGATCCCTCCAATACGCTCCTGCGCGAGACGCGCGATCGCCTGGGTGCCTCGCTCTGAAGATCGGCGCCCGGACCGTTTTGCTGGTCTGGCTGACCACCTTATCGGCCTGCAGCACACTGCCGGCCTCAAACGTCCGACCGGGCCGGATCTCAAACAGCCCTGACACCAACACCGCCGAGACAACCCAGGCCGATCGGGTGTGGTCAGGGCGTTTTGCCGTTGAGGGCTCGCCCGAGCTTGCCGCCGCGAGTGGTCGTTTCACCCTTGAGCGCTACCCGACGAGACGCCGGCTTGATTTACTCGGGCCGCTGGGTCAGGTATTGGCCCGACTGGACATTAGCGCGGAGGGCGCCCGTCTGACCCGCGCCAACGGTGAGGTCGAAGTCGCCGAGGATGCCAATCAACTCATTGAACACGCTTTGGGTTGGCGGCTCCCGGTCACGCAAATGGAGCGTTGGCTCGATGGTGAATTTGCGCTGGTGACGGAACGGGCAGCAGATGGAACACCTCGATCCGCGATCGACTCCGAGTGGAGAATTCGAATCGACCCGCCGCGTCGCTTAGCCCTCGAGTGGCCGGCCGATCTGAACCCTGCCCCAGCACTCATGCCCGAGCGCCGGGTGCGCGTGCGACTGCTCTTAGACCCGTAAACACGCCCGATACCATGACGCGTGCCCCGTTTTTACCACTCCTGCAGTGCCCAGCGCCCGCCAAACTGAATCTCTTGCTACACGTCACCGGGCGACGCAGCGATGGCTACCATCTGCTCGAAACCGTCTTCCAACTCATCAACCTATTCGACTGGCTGGATTTTGAGCCACGCGACGACGGTCAGATCGTCGCATCGTCTGGGAACTGGCCGATCGAACAAGATCTGGCGGTGCGCGCCGCGCATTTGCTCAGAGCGACAGCTGGAGCCAACGACCATACCGACTTCGGGGTCACGATCCGGATCCAGAAACAGATACCCGTTGGCGGGGGCCTGGGCGGTGGCAGCTCAGACGCAGCCACCACTTTGCTCGCGCTCAACCAGCTCTGGCGATTACACTGGCCCATCGACCGGCTGGCCGCTCTTGCGGCCCAGCTCGGCGCGGACGTGCCAGTCTTCGTGCGTGGCCAGAACGCCTACGCCGTCGGAATCGGCGAGGAATTGCAGCCGATCGATCTGCCCGAACGTCATTACGTCGTGATCGAGCCGCCCATTCAGGTGCCGACGGCTGTCGTTTTTGCGGACCCAAATTTGACACGAAACACGAAACCGCTCACATTAGAAGGCTTCGCTCGCGAGCAGTCGGTAGCAACACACCGCCTCCCAGGTCACAACGATCTTCAGGCGCCTGTGCTCCAACGATTTACCGCGGTGGCGAAAGCACTGTCTGCGCTTCAGGAAGCGGCACACGACTTCGGAGTTGACGCTTCGGCGGTCCGGATGTCGGGTTCTGGAGCCTGCGTGTTCGCGGCGACCGATTCACAATCGATTGCAGCGTCCATCGCAGAAGCGGTCGCAGGGGCTGGCGTAGGGCGCGTTCATCGATGCGCATCCCTGCGGCGGCATCCGATGATCGGGACGGTGGCGCACTGATTGCAGCGCTTGGGGAGTCGCCAAGTTGGTCAAGGCACCGGATTTTGATTCCGGCATGCGAGGGTTCGAGTCCTTCCTCCCCAGCCATTCTAAAAGTCATCGTCTCCTGCTCCTAAACTTTTCATCGCATACCGGGCCCCCTTGAGTACGCCCATCTACGTCCGCCGCCACAGCGAAGCGCTCGAACCCGATGGTTTGATGATCTTCACAGGCAACGCAATCCCTTTGCTCGCGGCCGGAGTCGCTACGCACATGGGTCTCCCCCTGGGTAAAGCCCGGGTGGGCAAGTTCTCGGACGGCGAAGTCATGGTCGAAATTCTCGAGAACGTGCGCGGCAAGGACGTGTTCGTGCTGCAAAGCACCTGCGCCCCGACCAATGACAACCTGATGGAATTGATGATCATGGTCGATGCGCTCAAACGCGCCTCAGCCGGGCGCATCACTGCAGCGATCCCCTATTTTGGCTATGCCCGCCAGGACCGGCGGGTTCGATCGTCAAGAGTTGCGATCAGTGCCAAGGTCGTCTCAAACATGCTTCAGATTGCCGGCGTTGACCGGGTCCTGACGATGGACCTGCATGCCGACCAGATCCAGGGGTTTTTTGACATTCCGGTCGACAACATCTACGCCTCGCCGGTGCTTTTCGCGGATATCGCCCGGCACCGGTTTGATGACCCAATTGTCGTCTCCCCCGACGTCGGCGGGGTCGTACGGGCGCGAGCGATCGCCAAACGGCTCGAATGCGACCTCGCCATTATCGATAAGCGCCGACCTAAGGCCAATGTTTCCGAGGTCATGCATCTCATCGGTGAAGTGGATGGGCGAACCTGCCTGATCATGGATGACATGGTCGACACCGCTGGTACGCTGACCAAAGCGGCCGATGCGCTCAAAGCCAACGGGGCCAAACGCGTGATCGCTTACTGTACGCACGCCGTGCTTTCAGGGGGTGCCATTGCACGGATCGCGTCCAGCACGCTCGACGAACTGGTGGTCACGGATTCGATCCCGCTCGCCGCCGATGGGCTAGCCTGCCCGCGGATTCGAGTGATCAGTTGCGCCGCCTTGCTGGGCGAGACCATCCTCCGTATCAACCGGGCCGATTCCGTGTCCTCTCTCTTCATGGACGAGTAAGTCCCGACTCAGCCATTCAGTTTTCTTAACCCCCCGGGTCCGTGGTCGCGCGGTTCGGGGTATCACTCAGGAGTATTCCTATGAAAGTCGTTGCAACGACCCGACCTGCGCAAGGCACGAGTGCGAGCCGCCGCCTGCGCCACGATGGCAAGGTCCCCGGTATTCTGTACGGTGGCAAAACGCCGCCGGTACAGCTCGAAATCGAGCATAACCCGCTCTTCCACGCACTGCGGGTGGAGGCCTTCCACGCCTCGATCCTTGACATGGAAATCGATGGCGCAAGCCAGCGGGTTCTATTGCGCGATGTGCAGTGGCACCCTTACAAGCAGCAAGTGCTGCATATCGACTTCCAGCGGGTCGAAGCCGACACCGTGATTCACATGAAAGTGCCGCTGCACTTTGTGAATGCGGACATTGCCCCGATCGTGAAAAAGCAGGCGGCAGTCCTTTCCCATGTCACCAATGAAGTCGATATCGCTTGTCTGCCGATCCACTTGCCGGAATTCATCGAGGTCGATCTGTCCGCGCTGGATTCGACCGCAACGTTGCATGTCAAGGACCTGAAATTCCCCGAAGGCGTCAAGCCGGTTCTGCGCCGCAACGAGAATCCGTCGGTGCTGACCGTCACGATTCCGCCACCGGTGGAAGAGATTGTCGTTGCAGCAGCCGCTGCGCCGGCGAAAGGCAAAGGCAAGGGCAAGAAATAACCGTCAGCCGCAACCGGTAGAGCGGCTGCATCGGCGGAGCTAGTCGAGGGCGCGAGCCTTTCGGTCCTGGCTCCAAATCCGCTCCGCTCAAGATCGCGATGTCGGCAATTCAACTGATCGTCGGGCTGGGTAACCCGGGCGCCGAACACGAGACCGACCGCCACAATGCCGGATTCTGGTTCGTTGACCGGGTCGCGGCTGGCGCCGGTATCGTGCTGCGGGCCGAGCCGCGTTTCTCGGCCAGGGTGGCCCGGGTAACCATTGCGGGCGCCCCCGTCTGGTTACTTCAGCCAATGACCTGGATGAACCTGAGCGGCCGAGCGATTTCAGCCGTCGCTCATTTCTATCGGCTAGACCCCGCCGCCATTCTGGTCGCGCACGATGAGCTTGATCTAGCACCCGGCGTTGCGCGGTTGAAATGGGGTGGTGGTTCAGGCGGCCACAACGGACTCAAAGACACCACCGCATCGCTGGGCACCGACGCCTACTGGCGGCTTCGACTGGGGATCGGACACCCGCGCCAGCTCTATCCGGGGCAGAAGGACGTCAAAGACTTTGTACTCGAGCGACCAAGCCGTGACCAGCAGACCGCGATCAACTCGGCCCTGCAACGCGCCTTGGAAGTCCTGGAACCGTTGGTGACAGGCGCGACCGAACGAGCAGCGCAAAAATTACATACCGATCCGAACCCCGCAACTGCCCCCAAACGTGCAAAGCCCGCTCAAAATGAGGGGGTGGATTCGGTCTGATCTTGAGTCTGGATCTGATTCTGAAAACCTTGCCCCTCACCCGTTTCAAATTTCCCTTCCGGAAGCTGCCATGTTCCTGCGTGTCCTGAAATTCCTGACCACGATTTGGCTCACGACGCTATTGCTCAGCGGGTGCCTGACTAATGACCCCCCTGGCCCCCCCACTGGATTGACGGTGCGAGCGGGCGAAACGAGTGCCGTCATCAACTGGGTAGCCGACCCTGGGGTGGAGTATTGGCTCTTCTACGCACCCAAGAGCGTCGCCCCGACGACGACCGATATGAGCAAGGGGTGGACCGATCTAGTCGGGGGCAGCGTCGTCATCCGCGTGCAGTCGCCCGCAACGGTGATCAATTTGACCAACGACACGGAATACGTCTTCACGGTGAATGGCCGGGTCAACGGAGGCCCGGGGGGCAAAGGGGCGACCCTGACCTATGCCACGCCAAGAGCGGCCGGCACCCAATGGGCCTTGAGTACGTCCCTACTCAATGGCGCCCAGGGACTGCGAGCGGCGACCTATGGTGGCGTCTATGTCGCAGCAGGCTCGGGCGGTGCACTAGTGACCAGCCCTGACGGGATCAAATACACCACGGTTGACTCGACCACCAACCGCCAATTGAACAGCGCCACCTTTCTTGGGAGTTACAAGCTTGTGGGCGACGGCGGGACGATCCTCGTTAGCGCAGACGCCATCACCTGGACCGCGCAAGTCTCGAACACAACCAAGGATTTATATGGGATCGGGAACAACGGGCTTGCCACCACGGTGGCGGTCGGAGCGGGCGGGACGATTCTGACGAGTAGTGATGGCTTGAACTGGACGGCTGCCGTCAGTAATACGGCCCGAGACCTCTACGGCGTCGCCTACAGCAGCCTGAATGGAGGCCTCTGGATCGCGGTTGGTGCTGGCGGGGTCATGCTGCAAAGTGCGGACGCCCTGACCTGGATGCCCATCAATTCCGGTACGACCGCCGATCTGCGCGGTGTGAACTACGCGCTGCTGCCCCTGGCAAGCGGTCAGACCACAGCCACCAGCGCATTCGTCGCAGTCGGTGCGGGTGGCACGATCGTAACAAGCGCCGATGGTTCGATCTGGACCCGCAGCACGACGACAATTAATTCACAAACCGGAACCCCCCTGAATCTGTCCGCGGTCAACTGGAACGCTGTCACCTACGGCACGCAGTTCATCGTTGTGGGTAGCGGCGGCAACATTCTCACCAGCAAGGACGGGAGCACTTTTACAGCGAGTGCCCCGACCGGCACCGCACAAGAACTCTTCGCCGTAGCGCGCGGTTACCTTGGATACTCGGCGGCGGGCGCCGCGGGTACGGTCTTGCTCTCCAAATAAGGACGTTTTTATGAGTTTGCGATGCGGCATTGTCGGGCTGCCCAATGTGGGCAAGTCCACCCTCTTCAATGCCCTGACCAAGGCGGGTATCGCGGCCGAGAACTATCCGTTCTGCACGATTGAACCCAACGTCGGAATCGTTGAAGTTCCCGACCCACGCCTTACTGCGCTTGCCACCATCGTCAAACCGCAAAAAATCCTGCCGGCGACCACCGAGTTTGTGGACATTGCGGGCCTCGTGGCGGGCGCAAGTAAAGGCGAAGGTTTGGGTAATCAGTTTCTCGCCCATATCCGCGAAACCGATGCCATTTTGAATGTCGTGCGCTGCTTCGATGATCCGAACGTGATCCACGTATCGGGCCGGGTTGATCCAATTTCTGATATCGAAACGATCCAGACTGAACTGGCCCTGGCTGATCTGGCAACTGTCGAAAAGCAGCATGCCCGCTCGGTCAAACTCGCCAAATCCGGCGGCGACAAAGAAGCCAAACGTCTGGTCGAAGTGCTCGAGAAGTGTCAGATGCAGCTCAATCAGGCGCTGCCAGTGCGGGCGCTAGACTGGAGTCGTGAAGAGCTCGAAGTCCTGAGGCCGATGTGCCTGATCACGGCCAAACCTGCCATGTTTGTCGGTAATGTCAAAGAGGACGGATTCACCAATAACCCCCACCTCGAGCGACTGGCGGCATTTGCTGCGTCACAAGGTTCGCCGATGGTCCCGATCTGCGCCGCGATCGAAGCGGAAATGGGCGACATGTCGGCCGACGACCGTGCGCTTTTCCTGGCCGATATGGGGATGGAGGAACCGGGTTTGGACCGCTTGATCCGCGCCGCTTTTTCACTCCTCGGTTTGCAGACCTACTTCACCGCTGGCGTCAAAGAGGTGCGGGCTTGGACTGTGCCGATCGGTGCGACCGCCCCCCAGGCCGCGGGCGTGATTCATACCGATTTTGAGCGCGGCTTTATTCGCGCAGAAGTGATTGGGTACCGGGAATTCATTGCCTGCGGCGGCGAGAACAAGGCCAAAGAAGCCGGAAAAATGCGCCTGGAAGGTAAGGATTACGTCCTGCATGACGGGGACGTGATGCATTTCAGATTTAACGTCTGAACGCCACCCGTCGAACTCAACCCTTTGGCGAGTTGGCCCGAATCGGTTGATCCCACTTGGAGCGCAGATCACGCCAAGCTGCGCGGGGATCTGCGGCCACCGAAGCCTGGGTTGCTGGGGCATTCACGTCCCGGGTTGGCGGTTGATTCGACGCGGCGTCCACAGAACTTGCTGCGTTTGTGGTCGCGTTTGCATAGGTGCCCAAACCAACGGAGCGGGACGGGCGGGCCGAAGCATCCGGGGCACCTGATAGCGCCGTCGCTACGTTCGGCTCAGACGGGTTCGCGGCCTGAACCGTAAAGGCATTCGAACCGCCACTGCGGGATCGATCTGACGAAGCACCGGACTCACTGCCGGCCCCCCCGGTCTGAGTACCCAAGGCATTACCCCCAAGGTCAGCCCCGGCGCTGCCACTCATCACAGGGACTGAAAGCGTCCCGGTGATGCTGCCCGCGGTTGCGCTTTGCCCCACAGAGTCGGTCAGCGCAGAAGATTGCACCGAGCGAACCGAGGAGGCCGCTGCCAGCGCCGACGCGACACTGACCGCGCCGGAATGGGCACTCGTTGCTGCGCGGGGCCCAGTCGCTCCGGGCCCGGACACGCTGGCCTCTAAACGCCCAGCATTTAACAGCACATTGGTTGCGGTGCTCTGCCCAGCCCCCTGAACTGCCCCCTGCAGCGCCGCTGAAGCACCGCCGAATCCGATCGGACCGCCAGCCAAACCAGACGACATGGAAGCCGAGGCAATGGAAGCCCCCGACGGACCAACCGAGGGACTGTCAGGAGATACGGCAGATCCAACGCCGCCACCTGGGGCTGTGAACATCGAAGGATCCATGACCCCAGAAATTGTCGACCCTTGGGATGTCGAGAGGACGTTAGCCGAGGTGGAGGGGCTGGATTTGGCCGATGCGGCCGAGTTAGCGGATGTGGCCGCTGAATCTGTTGAACCGCCCTCAACCGCCTTGGGCGAAGCATCCAGTCCAAGATTCGCTGCGACCTCGGCAGATCCATCCTTCAGTCCGCCATTGGCCCAGAGAGCTGCGGCTTGCGCCAGTTCGAGAGCCTTTGCCGACACACCGGGAGCCAAAACACCGGGAGCCAACAGGTTGGCGACTTCAGTCGTGCGCGCAGCGTCAGCCGAGGCAATCGCGTCAGAAGCGTTCGAGGTTCCCGCATCGCTCCCCAGCGGCGGGGCAATACCGGCAACATTTGCCGAATCAGCGGCAGGCGCTTCGCTCAAGTCACCAGGCTTCTTCGCCGAAGATTCCAAATCCCCCGATTTAGAAGATCGGTTACCGTTGACAATTGAATCGTCACCGGCCTCAGCCGATCCGGCCGATCCTGCTGACCCATCAGAATCTCCAGTCTGGCCGCGCAGTCGCACACTGTTGTCCGCAAGCTGGGCAGCCTGCTGAACTGCGGTCTTAGACGCGTCGGCGTCCTTCAGTGCCCGAGCGAACGACGCGGAAGGGTTTCCCCCCGCGCGCGCTGATTGGAGCACTTTA
>Ga0209189_1001119_pt1 | contig 20489 bp, 18 predicted proteins | sample C_130820_EF_Meta_FD_187308 | JGI IMG/M metagenome (GOLD analysis project Ga0209189, IMG submission 187308) | Freshwater microbial communities from Lake Croche, Canada to study carbon cycling - C_130820_EF_MetaG (SPAdes) (version 3) | ecosystem: Environmental > Aquatic > Freshwater > Lake... | reverse complement strand
GTTCGAAAGCTCGTGGTTCGATAGCGATAAGATTGATTTATCTAAGAAGCGCTTAGGTCGCTTGGGTTATTTCACTGAAACTGATATCACTACTGAGGATGTCCCTGGATCTCCCGATCAAGTTGACGTGAACGTTAAAGTTACTGAAAAGCCAACTGGAGCAATTACTATTGGTGCAGGCTTCTCTTCAACTGAGAAGTTGATCTTGTCTGCTGGTATCAACCAAGATAATGCTTTCGGAACTGGCACTGCAATTGGCTTAAATGCATCTTTGGGTAAGATCAATCAGAACCTTACGCTCTCCAATTACGATCCCTACTTTACCGAGGATGGCATCAGTCGTTATACCGATTTGTACTATCGTTCATCCAAGCCTCTGTACTATGCTGGCGATCCAGATTATCAAATTAAGTCAGTCGGTTCCAACATTAAATTTGGTGTTCCGTATACCGAGGTTGATCGTGTGTTCTTCGGAACGGGTATCGAGGTATTCAGTATTTATGCCACCAACAATACTCCTATTCCCTATCAGAACTACGTAACTAGTTATGGCGGAACAGTGCCAGGCCGCTTACAGACTTATAACGTACCCTTAACTGTGGGTTGGGCGCGGGATGGTCGTGACAGCACCTTGATTCCCTCCGATGGTTCCTTGCAACAATTGTCTGCAGAGGTTGGAACCCCAGTTGGCGACCTGACTTTCTATAGAATTTATGGACAGTACCAAAAGTATCACTCCTTCTCAAAGGGCAATATTCTGTCCTTTAACGGAGAAGTTGGCTACGGAGAGGCTTACGGAACAAAGCCATTTCCAATTACCAAAAACTACTATGTTGGTGGCATAGGTTCGGTTCGAGGCTATGCTCCCGGTTCATTAGGTCCTCAGTACTACAACACCATTGTTGGAGCCTATCAGCCAACTGGTGGACAGTCTAAGATTGTGACTAATGTGGAATATACCTTCCCGGTTCCGGGTTCGGGCGCTGATAAGACCTTACGCTTATTTACCTTCGTGGATGGCGGTAATGCATTCGGTGAGAATATTAACCTGGTTTTGCGCTACTCCTATGGATTGGGTTTATCATGGATATCACCGTTAGGACCACTAAAATTTAGCTATGGTATTCCGTATAAGACGCAACCAACGGATAACGTACAGAGATTACAGTTCCAGGTGGGTACAGCGTTTTAATTCTTTAAGGAAAGTTTTATGAAGCTTTATCAATCTTCAAAATGGATTCAAGTTGGCATATTTGCTGTAGTCGCAGCTTTAGTTGCTCCGCAAGTTTTTGCTCAAGATACTGGAACGCGTGTTGCTGTTGTGAACTCAGAGAAAGTATTTAATGAGTCCAATTTAGCGAAAGCAATGCAAACCCGCTTGCAAAATGAATTTACCAAGCGTCAAAATGATTTGCGTGATAGCGCTCAAAAAATTAAGTCTGCAGCTGAAAAGCTCGACCGTGATGCTTCCGTAATGAACGAGGCGGAACGTGTTCGTCGTCAGCGTGAGCTGGCTGATCAGGATCGCGAGCTACAACGTAAACAACGTGAATTTACTGAAGATCTCAATCAGCGCACTTTTGAAGAGCGTGCCAAGATTGCAGAAAAAGCAAATGCAGTGTTAAAGCAAATTGCAGAGCAAAGAAAAATTGATGTCATTGTTCAAGAAGCAGCCTATGTCAGTCCTAAGGCCGATGTAACCGATGACGTTATCAAGGCTTTAAATAGCCAGAAGTAAGCTTTATGCCGACCGCCATTGAGCTGGCCGAACAGTTTCAAGTAAGCTTGGTGGGGGAGGCTTCCCACGGATTTTCAGGCCTCGCTCCTTTGGAGCGAGCTCAGTCTGATCAAATATCCTTTTTATCAAATCCGCTTTATAGACAACAGGCCAGTGACAGTGCGGCTGGTGCGCTGATTGTTGGCCAGTCTGACTTAGAATTTTTGCAGGCTAATCCTGGTGTAAATGCTGCCAAACGGATCTATTTTGTCTCCAAAAATCCTTATGCCACATTTGCCAGAATAGCTCAGTATTTTGCAAAAGCAAGTAGCCCGAATTACCCATCTGGCATTCATCCAAGCGCAGTCATTCACGCCACCGCCATCGTTCCATCCTCATGCCATATTGGCCCATTTGTACACATTGGGGCGGGCGTAAAGCTGGGTGAACGCGTGGCCATTTTGGGAAATTCCTGCATTACCAGAGATAGTTCCATTGCAAGCGATACCCTGATATACCCATCTGTTTCGATTTATCACAATACTCAAGTTGGCGAGCGTTGCATTATTCATAGTGGCGCAGTCATTGGTGCAGATGGTTTTGGTTTTGCCCCGGATTTTTCTGCGACTGGCGGCGAGTGGGTCAAGATTCCACAAACTGGTCGAGTGCTTATTGGTAATGATGTAGAAATTGGAGCCTCGACTACGATTGATCGTGGTGCAATGAGCGATACCAGTATTGGTTCAGGAACGAAGATAGATAATCAAGTGCAAATTGCGCACAACGTCGTGATTGGTAGTTGCTGTGTAGTAGCGGGATGCGCTGCAATCTCTGGTAGCACGAAGATCGGTAATTTCTGCATCATCGGCGGTGCTGCAAACTTTGCCGGTCATTTGACCATTGCGGATAGAACAACGGTTTCTGGTAATACTTCTATTATTCGTTCCATCACAGAGCCGGGGCAACATTACACAGGCGTGTATCCCTCGATGTTGCATAGCGCCTGGGAGAAAAACGCTGCTATTTTGCGGGGCCTAGATAAAATACGTCAGCGCTTGCGCTTGTTGGATAAAAACAAACCCACAGAGTCATAAGACGCTCTTATCTAAAACAAATATTCACTTTTCAGCAGGTCATTTATGAGCACACCCATCGCAATCGATATCAACAAGATTCTTAAATTGCTACCGCATCGCTACCCATTTCTATTGGTAGATCGTGTACTAGAAATTACCCCGCGCGAGACTATTACTGCATTAAAAAATGTCACTATGAATGAGCCGTTTTTTCAGGGCCATTTTCCAGATTTTCCGGTGATGCCTGGAGTGCTGATTATCGAAGCTTTAGCTCAAACAGCCGCCTTACTCACTTTCTCTGAAGAGCGTGCTGAGGATGCAGTGTATTATTTTGCTGGCATTGACGGGGCACGTTTCAAAAAGCCAGTATTGCCTGGTGATCAACTCATTATGACTGCTACATTAGAGCGTGGTCGTGCTGGTATTTATAAGTTTGCCGTCAAGGCAACCGTAGATGGTGAGATTGCTGCAGAAGCGAATATCACTTGTGCGGTTCGTACGAAAGGCGTGTAATGACTCGGATTCATGCAACTGCTGTAGTAGACAGTAAGGCTGAACTAGCTAGTGATGTTGAAGTAGGTCCATATTCTGTCATTGGCCCTAACGTCAAGATTGGTGCTGGAACCAAGGTTGGCTCTCATACCGTGATTGAGGGTCATACGACCATAGGCAAAGAAAATAACTTTGCGCATTTTGCTGCCATTGGTGGCCCTCCACAGGATATGAAGTACCGTGGCGAGCCAACCCAATTAATGATTGGTGATCGCAATACGATTCGTGAGTTCACCACGATACATACGGGAACTTCGCAAGATATAGGCATTACTCGTATCGGTAATGACAACTGGATCATGGCGTATGTCCATATTGCTCATGATTGTCAGGTGGGTAATCACACTATTTTCTCAAGCAATGCACAAATAGCCGGTCATGTGCAGGTTGAGGATTGGGCCATTATGGGCGGCATGTCTGGTGTTCATCAATTTGTGCGTATCGGTCAGCACGCTATGCTGGGCGGAGCATCTGCTTTAGTGCAAGATATTCCACCATTCGTGATTGCTGCTGGGGATAAGGCATCTCCTCATGGCATTAATGTTGAGGGATTAAAGCGACGCGGTTTCTCAAGCGAGACGATTGCTGCTTTACGTCAAGCGTATAAAGTTTTGTATAAAGATGGACTGAGTTTTGAAGATGCCAAAGTAGAGATTCAGAAGATGGTAGATGCGTCTGCGGCAGATCCGGCCACCGCTGAGAAGCTGGCACAGTTCCATGACTTTATTGCCGCTTCTACACGCGGCTTTATTCGGTAACGGAACTACTTTGCCAAAGTTAGCTTGTGTAGCTGGCGAACCTTCTGGCGATCTATTGGCTGCGCCAGTCCTGAGTGCGTTAAATCAAATCCCAGATATGTCTGGACTTGAAATGTATGGGATCGGCGGCCCTCGTATGCAAGCCCAAGGCATGCGCTCCGATTGGCCTATGGAAACTTTAAGTGTCCGAGGCTATGTCGAAGCAATTAAACAGTTGCCCGCTATTCTGAAGTTACGTAAAGAGCTCATCCAAAATCTTCTGAACGAAGGTCGCCCTGATGTGTATTTAGGTATTGATGCGCCCGACTTTAACTTAGGTGTTGAGCTCGAGTTACGCAAAGCTGGCATTCCGACCCTGCATTTAGTCTCTCCCTCCATCTGGGCTTGGCGAGCAGGGCGCATCAAGAAGATCTCTCAAGCAGTAGAGCGCATGCTCTGTATCTTTCCTTTCGAAACCGAAATCTATGACAAGGCTGGGGTAGCTTCGACTTATGTGGGGCACCCATTAGCTAGTGAAATCCCACTTGAGCCAAATACTCAGAAAGCCAGAGAACAATTAAGCCAACATCTCAAAATAGCTGCAGCATCTTTAGATGGATTAGTGATAGCGGTCTTGCCTGGCAGTCGCGGCTCCGAGATTGAGCTTATTGCACCGGTCTTTTTTGAGACCATGCAGTTATTGGCGCAAAGATTACAAGGGCAGAAGCTTAATTTCTTAATTCCGGTAGCAACATCCCGACTAAGAGAGCCTCTTGAGCAGTTATTACTCAAGACTAAGAATGTCAATCCAGATATACAAATCCACTTACTCGATGGCATGGCTGATGAAGTGTTAGAGGCATCCGATGTTGTTTTGATTGCTAGTGGCACCGCTACTTTGCAGGCGGCGCTATGGAAAAAGCCGATGGTGATTTCTTATAAGGTACCTTGGTTGACTGCGCAGATTATGAAACGCCAAGGTTATTTACCGTATGTGGGCCTACCCAATATCCTCTGCGGTGAGTTTGTTGTTCCCGAGCTCCTTCAGAATGACGCTACCCCTGAGAAGCTCGCTAACGCACTACAAGAATGGCTAGAGCATCCGGCTAGTGTCGCTAAACTGAAAGAACGTTTTGCACAAATGCATGAAACTCTGCGTCGTCCCACAGGCCTATTGGTCGCACAAGCAGTGGCGCAAACCATTGCCAATCAACGCAAGAACAGAACTAGCGTATGAGTTTTATTTGGATCTGCGGAGTGGATGAAGCAGGGCGTGGGCCTTTGGTAGGTGCCGTTGTAGCTGGCGCTGTAGTGCTTGACCCCAATCATCCGATTGCAGGATTAAAAGATTCTAAGAAGTTAACTGCTGCTCGCCGAGAATATCTCTACGAACAGATTATGGAAAAGGCAAAGGCCTGGGGCGTAGGCGAAGCTAGCCCAGCCGAAATAGACGACATCAATATCTTGCAAGCAACGATGCTGGCAATGCGCAGAGCCGTTGAGGATCTTACAAGTCGATTAGGTGGCTGGCCTGATAAGGCTTTAATTGATGGCAATCGCTGCCCAGAATTACCGATCGTTGCAGAGGCGATTATCAAAGGTGACGCTAAAGAGCCGGCAATTTCTGCTGCATCCATTGTTGCCAAAGTAACTCGTGATCGCCAAATGATGTCTTTGCATGAGCGCCATCCAGAATATGGATTTGCCCAACACATGGGTTATCCAACGGAAGCCCATTTTGCAGCGCTCAAGCAATATGGCGCTTGCGATCAACATAGACGAAGCTTTTCACCGGTTCGTAAAGTGCTAGAGTCCACCACCCATTAAGTTATGCACTTTAATCAGATCACCTCCAAAGAGAATCCGCTGTTTAAGGAGATTCGCAACTTACAAGCCACCGGCTCTAAAGGGCAAAAGGCTAGGTTAGGAAGCGGTCAGGCTTTGCTAGAAGGTATTCATCTCGTTCAGACATGGGTGGGCGATTCTGCCTTAAAGATTCTTCTGACCTCAGAAATTGGTTTGAAGAATATAGAGATCTCGCAAGCCGTATATGAGCATCTAGAAATTTGTCCCGATACCAAGGTATACCAGTTGGATAGTACGCTTTGGGATTTGCTAAGCGACCTCGTCAATGCGCCCCACATTGCAGGCTTATTAGATCTACCTAAATCTACTCTTGCAATGCCGCAATCGATTGCAACCCTGGAAGGGGATGTGGTCGTACTGGACAGAGTACAAGATGCAGGTAACGTCGGCTCCATATTGCGCACTGCAGCTGCGGCAGGCTTTACTCAAGTGATTGCTTTATCAGGTTGCGCTCATCTTTGGTCAACTAAAGTATTGCGTGCAGGGATGGGCGCTCACAAACTTCTCGATTTATATGAAGGCTGGTCTAACCAACAAGTATTGAGTGCTGTAACGGCACCATTACTAGCGGCCACAGCAGATGCCGAGCGAGATCTCTACTCCCTCAAAAAAGAGCTGCTTCATCCGGTGGCCTGGATCATGGGTAGTGAAGGGCAGGGCGTATCAGACGATTTACTTGCTCATGCCAAAGGCATTTCAATTCCGATTGACCCAAGAGTGGAATCTCTGAATGTTTCTATAGCAGCTGCTATATGCTTGTTTGAGACTGTCCGAGTAAGACGTACTTAGTTAACAGGCTTTTTTGTCAGGCCCTCAACGATTGAAGGTCATTTAGTCATCAATTTCTCATATACTCGCCACATGTAAATTGAGCTACCCCATCATGCATTCTCCCTACTTAGAAGCCTTTGTGGCCGTCTTTGCGGCGCTTTTCCAGAAATCTTTTAGGGGCTAGTGCCTTTGCTTTGTTTTATAAGTAAGATTTATCGACTGATTTAAATGCCTATTAGAAAGCAATGAAAATATCATGAAAATTCTCCTGAAATTAGTAGCTACTTTTCTCTTTGTCTTTAGCGGACTTTGTAATTCGTACGCGGCGGATCCTGCCTTAAAAGAATCTGGCACATTTACATTGGAAGTGACGGAAGTAGCTATGTTGTCTGGTCAGAGTGCACTAGCAACTTCAAAAGGTGTTATTCGCTTTCAGGGCAAGGACTATCCTTTTTCTATCCAGGCCTTATCCATGGGGAACAGGATCGGCGCATCCACCTTAAAGGCAACAGGTGTCTTGTATGGCATGAAAGATATCTCTCAAGTGGAGAGCCCTTTTTATGTGATAGGCGCTGGTATTTCACCGTCTAAGGAGGAAGAAGTTGGGACATACAAAAATAGTCAGGGCGTTGTTGCTGTGATGACTGGCACGCTTAATGACCCACTTTGGACACCTTCAACAGGGGCAGTTGTAAAACTAGCGAAATAGGTTTTAATGAACAAATATTTCCTTGGATACCCTACATAACTTACCTCACATTTCAAGGTTTATTTTTGAACAAAGACCCGCTTCGGCGGGTTTTTATATATCTTCTTTGGTCCGAGAAGTGACTTATTGCGGTGATCGATCTCACATTCTCAAATCGGCCATTTAAAGTAATGCCCTTATTAATCAGTGGTCGCACACTCTGATCAGGCTGGAGAAGTAAAAATCACATCACATCACATATTAATGGTTGTTTTATTGAAGTCTTTTTGCTTAGGAATGTATTGCTCTTTGATATCATTTTTTCAAGAAATAAATCTGATATAAGTTAATAGAAATTCATTTTAATTCGTGTTTTGTGTGTTAATTTAATGCAATATGGCCAGGTCTTCAATTCACTTAGGATTCAAATGCAATTCAAAAAACGTTTGATTGGCAGTCTTGTGGTTTCAGCATGTTTTGGAACTTTTGCTGCAATGCCTACACCGGCTTTGGCTCAGACCAAGCAGCCAAATATCGTCGTGATTATGGGAGATGATATTGGTTGGTTCAATATTGGGGCCTATCACCAGGGGATTATGGCTGGTAAAACGCCCAACCTAGACAAGCTCGCAAGTGAAGGCATACGTTTCACAGATTATTACGCCGAAGCTAGTTCGACGGCAGGGCGTGCGAACTTTATTACTGGGCAACTGCCGATACGGACTGGTATGACAACAGTTGGGCAGGCAGGATCGCCAATAGGCTTGCCTGCTGAGGCTCCTACCTTGGCCCAAGTGCTGAAATCTATGGGCTATGCTACTGGCCAGTTTGGCAAAAATCACCTAGGTGATCTCAATCAGTTTCTTCCTACGGTCCATGGTTTTGATGAGTTTTATGGCTACCTCTACCATCTGAATGCCATGGAAGATCCATCGCATCGAAACTATCCACAAAATCTAAAGGATAAGATTGGTCCGCGCAATATGTTGCACACTTGGGCAAGCACAACTGACGACCCTACGGTTATGCCGCGGTGGGGCAAAGTTGGCAAGCAAAAAATTGAAGATGCTGGAAAGTTGTACCCCAAGAGAATGGAAACCGTTGACGATGAAATTCGGGATAAAGCTCTCACTTTTATTGAAAAATCTAAAAATGATGGCAAGCCTTTTTTTCTGTGGCTGAACCCAACTCGCATGCATAAAATCACGCACCTCTCTGAAAAGTACGAGAATATGCGAAATTCCGAGAATGGTTGGTCTAAACAAGAAGCAGGAATGGCTCAATTAGATGATGACGTTGGCTTAGTCATGAAGAAGCTCAAAGATATGGGCGTTGATGACAATACGATTGTTTTATTCACGACTGATAACGGTGCCATGAACTTCACCTGGCCAGATGGGGGTAATACACCGTTTGCTGGTGGCAAAGGTTCAGCACTCGAGGGTGGATTCAGGGTCCCTGCCATCCTGCGTTGGCCTGGCAAGGTTCAGGCTGGCAAAGTTGAGAATGGACTTTTTTCAGGATTAGACTGGTTTCCAACTCTCACTACAGCCGCAGGAAATCCGAACATCACAAAAGAGCTCTTGAAGGGCAAAAATATAGGTGGGCAGACTTTCAAAGTTCATTTGGATGGGTATGATCAGACGGCGCTAATTACTGGTAAAGGCCCTTCGACACGCCATGAGGTTTTCTATTTTACGGAGAGCACGCTTGCAGCAGTACGAATCAATGATTATAAGTATCGCTTCACTGATCAACCCAATGGCTGGCTTGGCGCAACTGTCAGAGTTGACTGGCCTATCTTAACAAATCTTCGTCTGGATCCTTTTGAACGGATGGGAATGCCAGCCGGGGGAAATGGTTCATTAGCTTTCTATGACTGGTTTTGGTACGAGATCTGGCGTTTCGTACTGGTGGAGCAAGAAATTGAAAAGTTCGCAAAAACAGCAATTGATTTCCCGCCAATGCAAAAAGGCGCTAATGAAGGTCTTGAGGCTATCAAGGCTCAAATTGCAAAGGCAACTGCTAAAGCGAAAGCTAGTCATCAGTAGTCAATTTTTGGCGATGCAGTGTGAGCAGATTTCTTAAGTAATGAGAGGGTTAATTCCATTGCATCAAGTATCAGTCAATTCAGGTAGCCAAGATGCTGGAGTATTCTTACCAAATCTGGATCAGCATGCTTATAGAATTTGAATAAGCCTGAACAGAGATAGTTGAGTCCTATCTCACCATCTTTTGTTCTTATCAATCTATTCTTTGGGCATTCACCCCAACACATTTTTAAGTAATCACATTGTTTGCATTGCTTAGGAAGAGTATTGCGTTTATCCATGCCAAACTTCTCTTGGGTTCTAGAAAAAGCCAAATCTCCCAGATGGGTTTCTTTGATATTGCCAATGCGATATTCGGGATACACAAAGTGATCACATGAGTAGACCTCTCCATCATGCTCAACCGCTATTCCTTTCCCACAAAATTCTGCTTGAGTACAGGTTTGCGCTGGCATACCTGCGGCTTGTGCTACTGCGGTCTCAAATAAATTGACGTGAATCTTGCCAAAGTCGGTGGCAAGCCACTCATCCCATACTTCGCAAAGAAATCGTCCGTATTCATCCGGGTCTACTGACCAGTCAGTCACGATTGATAAGGGATGACCGGGTTTGGCGCTTGGAGCATCTTGTATCGGGGCATGACTAAAGTCTGCCTTACTGGGTGCTTTTTGTTTAAAGTGCTTGGGCTCTACAGCGGGATTGAATTGAATTCTTTTAGCACCAATCTCATCGACAAGAAAGCGGTAAACCCTTTTGCCATGGTTTGCATTGGAGCGGTTAACCACGCACAGAGCTGCAAAAGGAACTTCGGCTTTACAAAGTAATTTGGCTGCTTTAAATACATATTCAAATGTTGGGTTACCTACTCGTGTTTTTCTATAAATATCATGCAGATCCTGGGGGCCATCAATTGAAAGGCCAACTAGAAAGCTATTCTTTTTAAGAAATTCAATCCATTCATCATCTAATGCAATGCCGTTGGTTTGAAGGTCATTTTCTATGCGTTGCCCAGGCTTAGCATATTGTTTCTGTAGCTCAACCACTCGTTTGAAGAAATCAATCCCCATTAAGGTGGGTTCGCCACCTTGCCAAGAGAAAATGACTTCTTCCCCCGTTTGACTCTCAATGTATTGACGGATGTGCTGCTCTAATAGCCCATCAGACATCCTCGATTGGGGTTGATGGTCTAAAAGGTCTGATTTATGGAGGTAAAAACAATAATCACAGTCAATATTGCACTCACTACCGCTGGGCTTGACCATGGCATGGAAACGATAATTTCGCCCTTTTGGAAGCGGTGGGAGTTTGAGATTAGGAAAAACAGGAGGTAGGCTATTCATATCAATATAAAGTGTACTGACTTATGTCATAGCTATGCAATAAAGTGCTTTCAGTTTGCTAATTAACTGTTACTTAGACGGCGGTTTAGTGATGCAAGCGCAGAGCGCACGATCCAATCGTGAGGGGGATCTGAAGAGTAGGTCAATGTCTACTTTTTTGGGTGTTGAGCTACTATGGCTCGCTAATCCATCTTTGGGCGGTATTGACTGTTTCTTTAGATGTTCGCTTTGGGTCGAAAGCAGGTATTAAAAAATACTTTTTTAACCTAGTATGGTTTTATCTGACTTGATGGCCTGAAGGACTGTGGTGGCAATTTCCTCGATGGATTTACTGGTTGTGAGCACCCAAGGAATGGATTGCTTTTTCATCATGGCAGTTGCTTCGTTGATTTCATAACGGCAGTTTTCTAGCTTGGCGTAATTGCTGCCCGGTCTACGTTCATTACGAATCTCTGATAAGCGATCTGCATCAATCATCAGTCCAAAAATTTTCTGGCGGAATGGAACGAGGTCTTTAGGGAGCTGTCCTCGCTCAAAGTCTTCCGGAATCAGTGGGTAGTTTGCTGCCTTTAGCCCATATTGCATTGCCAAATAGAGGCTGGTGGGAGTTTTGCCTACTCGTGAGATGCCAATCAAAATAACATCGGCGTCTGCTAGATTTTGGTTGGATTGCCCATCATCATGGGCTAATGAATAGTTAATAGCTTCGATCCGGTTCTTATAGGCCTCGGTATCGGCATTGTGGTGCAGGCGATTCATGGCATGGGTGGATTTCATACCCAAGGCCGCTTCTAATGGGGCTACGAAAGTCTGGAACATATCTAAGATCAGACCGTTAGCCTTCCCGACAATGGCGTTGAGCTCTGGGTTCACTAAAGTAGTGAAAACAATCGGTTGCACCCCATACTTGTTGAACGCTTGGTTAATACTGCTGACTGCATCATGGGCCTTATCCACGCTATCCACAAACGGCACTCTAATATGCTTAAAAGTGGCTTCAAATTGGGCCAAAATCGACTGGCTGAAGTTCTCGGCAGTAATACCGGTTCCGTCAGAAACAATAAAAACAATACGGGTTTCGTTAGACATGGATTTGGCTTAATAGTCAGGGTCAGCACTACAATAGAATCATATTAAAGCATGCCCCAATGAAGGTGGCCGCTACACCAGTTTCCTTATCCTTAGAGAGTATTTTATGTCCAACCAACAGCAACAAAATAGCAATATGGCCGATGCCTATGTCTTGCCTTTTGAGCAACTTCGCATGACGGATGTTGAATCCGTCGGCGGTAAGAATGCTTCATTAGGAGAAATGATTTCTCAGTTAGCTTCTACTGGGGTTCGTGTGCCAACGGGATTTGCAACTACTGCATTAGCATTTCGTGATTTTTTAAAGCATAACAATCTCACCGAGCGCATTCAACAGCGTTTAGAAGGTTTGAATATTGATGATGTACGCGCATTGGCACAAGCTGGTGCAGAAATTCGTCATTGGATCGAAACAGCCCCTTTTCAGCCAAAATTGGATGAAGAGATTCGCAAGGCTTTTGCAGTATTAGACGATTCCGGTAAAGGTTCCTTTGCGGTGCGTTCCTCAGCGACTGCTGAAGATTTGCCGGATGCTTCTTTTGCAGGACAACAAGAGACTTTCTTGAACGTCGAAGGTATTGACGATGTCCTCAAGAAGATTCGTGAAGTATTTGCTTCTCTGTATAACGATCGTGCTATTTCTTACCGTGTTCATAAGGGCTTTGCCCATGCTGAAGTGGCTTTATCTGCTGGTATTCAACGTATGGTGCGTTCTGACTTGGGTGCTGCTGGTGTGATGTTTACGCTCGATACTGAGTCTGGATTTGAGGATGTCGTTTTCATTACTTCTAGCTATGGTTTGGGCGAGACTGTAGTGCAGGGTGCTGTGAACCCAGATGAGTTTTACGTTTTCAAAACCACTTTAGCCCAGGATAAGAAGGCAATCATTCGTCGCTCTTTGGGTTCTAAGCTAATTCAGATGCAATTTGCACCAACAGGTTCAGCTGAGAAGGTAGTTACGGTTGACGTGACTCCAGAAAAGCGCAATCGCTTCTCTTTAGAGGATGCAGACATCACCGAGTTGGCGAAGTATGCAGTGATTATTGAGAAGCACTATGGCCGTCCAATGGACATTGAGTGGGGTAAAGACGGTCAAGACGGTCGCATTTATATCCTCCAGGCACGTCCTGAAACCGTGAAGAGCCAGGCCGCTGGTCAAGTGGAGATGCGCTATAAGTTAAAGGGCAGCTCTAAGGTATTGGCAAAAGGTCGTGCGATTGGTCAAAAGATTGGTGCAGGTCCAGTGCGGATTATTCGTGACCCAAGCGAGATGGATCGGGTACAGCCAGGCGATGTCTTGGTTGCCGATATGACGGATCCCAACTGGGAGCCGGTAATGAAGCGCGCTTCAGCAATTGTGACTAATCGTGGCGGTCGTACTTGTCATGCGGCGATTATTGCTCGTGAACTTGGGGTTCCAGCGGTTGTTGGCTGCGGTGATGCGACTGAACATCTTCAAGACGGCATGATGGTGACGGTTTCTTGTGCTGAAGGCGACGAAGGTCATATCTATGATGGCTTGATCGAAACTGAAGTCACTGAAGTATCCTGCGGTGTATTACCCGAGATTCCAGTGAAGATCACGATGAATATTGGTAATCCTCAATTGGCATTTGATTTCTGTCAAATTCCGAATGCAGGTGTCGGCTTAGCTCGTCTCGAATTCATCATCAATAACTATATTGGCGTACATCCACGTGCAGTGTTGGAGTATCCCAATATTGACCCCGACCTCAAGCGTGCAGTAGAGAGTGTTGCTCGTGGCTACGCTAGCCCACGTCAATTCTACGAAGATAAGTTGGTTGAAGGTGTAGCAACCATTGCTGCTGCTTTTTATCCAAAGCCAGTCATCGTGCGTTTGTCAGATTTCAAATCAAACGAATATAAGAAGCTCATTGGCGGTTCACGTTACGAGCCGGATGAAGAAAATCCAATGTTGGGCTTTCGCGGTGCATCACGTTACGTTTCAGCAGATTTCGGCGAGGCGTTCGCTCTTGAATGTGCAGCGATGAAACGTGTTCGTGAAGATATGGGCTTAGATAACGTAGAGATCATGGTTCCGTTTGTGCGCACTATTAATCAGGCTAAGCGCGTGATCGATATGATGGAAACATTCGGCCTCAAGCGTGGTGTGAACGGCCTGCGTCTCATCATGATGTGTGAGATTCCATCCAATGCCATTTTGGCTGATCAGTTCCTCGAATACTTTGATGGTTTCTCGATCGGCTCAAACGATATGACTCAGTTAACTTTGGGCCTAGATCGTGATTCCGGTATGGAATTGTTAGCAATTGACTTTGATGAGCGTGATCCAGCGGTAGAGTTCATGATTGCTCGCTCAATCGATGCATGCCGCAAGCAAAACAAATACGTTGGTATTTGTGGTCAAGGCCCATCAGATCACCCAGACTTTGCGCGTTGGTTGGTTGAAAAGGGCATTACCTCAATCTCATTGAATCCGGATAGCGTTGTAGCTACGTGGGAGATGTTAGGTATGAACTTAAAAGCTTAATTAACTATTTAAAATAGCAATTTCTCTCTGCCAAGAAAAGGCCTCTTGTTATTGACCTCGTCCCTATAAATTGGACACCCTAAATTAGAAAAAATCGACGATATTATCCCTAAGGAGGGGTGCAGTTTACGAGAGTTCTTTTTGTTCATCAAACGCAATAATAATTTATTTAGCATTTGCTCAAGTTTTAGTGCTGATACTTTTCATAGGCTTCTTTGCTGGTGTAAGGACTGTTTTTGCTTTTGCGGGTTGACGATTGTTAAGGAAGTCCAGATTATCGTTAGGGAATGGGGGGTATTAGAACCATGTCAGCCCCAGAGTGCAACAGGCTAGAGACTACCAGCACCTCAAACCCATTTTGCTGCAATGATTTATTATGGAAAAACACTCTCAAGTACTGGACCTAAGTTGAAAGTAGTTCAAAGCACCCTCAATTTAATATCAACCAGATCATAATTATGGTAGATTATTCCCGTGCATAGCCCACATAATCAGGCTTTAACTTAATGGAGATATAAAGACGCCAGTACAAATGATTGAATTACAAGAAGTACAGATGAGCGAAGCGAGTGATGAGGCACTAGAGGCTACCGTTGGTAGTAACTATACACCCACCTATCATTCCAATAGTTGTTGCTGCTAACTGCTATTCAGTCATTCCTAAGGGTTTGCTTGGTAGTTCGGTTTGTTGCTTGCTAGGCTTATTGCTCGACCTAACTATCCATTAATTTATTGAAGATATAAACATGCTAGTACAAATGATTGAGCTAGAAGAAGTAATGATGGTTGAAGTCAGTGATGAGGCTTTGGAGGCTGCAGTGACATTAACGATGCATTCACAGGGTCTATGTGAAGGTCCAGCTTGGACAAATGCTGCCAGCTACTGCCAATGACGGCTCACAGCTCATCTAAATTTGAATGACTGCATGTTGGTTTGACTAACCATTTTATGGGGTAGTTTTTTATTACCTATAACGGCCGATTTGGATCGTTGTTTCATGAGAAATGCTCCTTTTGATTATGCAGTTTGTAGCATATTGCATAGACTGGTTGAATCCAAGTTGTATGCAAGACCTTATGGAGGAGAAATCTTTCACAGCCTTGAGGAAGTCCAAATTATCGTTGGGGAATGGGTGTGTATCACAACCATGCCAGCCCCAAAGTGCCATAGGCCAAATACCACAAGCATCCCAGTATCAAGTGTCTAAACTATTGCCGAATCAACTCATCTTACTGCAATGATTTATTATGGAAAAACACCCTCAAGTACTGTGCATAAATTGAAAGCAGTTCAAAGCCACGTTATGAAATCTCAACTCTAGTAACAGCGAGGTTATTGTAAAAGTTTATAAACAATAGTGTTTAAACTCTAATCACCTAAATAGTATGCTGATTTGACTATAATTTTTACATTTCCAGGAGGCTCCTTTGAAAATATTCATCGCTTTTTTGCTCTGTTTATCAACTTCTGTATTTGCTCAAGCCCAACCTGCATATAGCGTTGCTGAAATCACCATAATCGATAAAGAGGGATATGAAAAAAATCTACTGCCAAAAATACAAGAGCTTGTAAGTGCTGCTGGCGGAATATTTATAGTCGAGGGTGGTCAAAGTGAAGAGATTTCTGGGGTCCCTAAATTGGCAGGCAGAATTGTGATAGTTAAATTTAAAAGTTATTTACAGGCAAAGGACTTTTACGCATCGCAACCTTATCAACAACTCAAGCCTATGGTTGATAAATACATAAAAATTAGGCTTTATATTGTTGAGGGAAGCAGTCTGTAGTGATTATTAAGACCAGGAATCTAGAAATTAAAGACCCAATAGTCACCAATGGTAATGCTGCTTTAACTTATCCACAGGTACTTGGCGTTCTATTGGACTTATCCCAGAATTCACGCATCTTATGACACTCTTTTGCAGTCGATGTGGCCACTACAGTTATCTTTCATATCTTGAAATAGATATAAAGTTTGCCTTTTCCAGGGCAATTTAACTGGTACTTTGTTTAAAGTTACTTATATTAGATCAACACGGTTTTTAAATATTTAAGAAATGCCGAAAAAATATTCATTTTCTTTATTCTTTTTTGTTGTGTTGTCATATAGAACATAGATTATGAGCTAGACTTATTTTCATTTTCACTCAATAGGAAATTTATGACCGATCAAGCGATGACGACAATTCCTGAATTTTTAATTCGACGCTTTCATGAATTAGGTGCAAATGAGGGTTTTGGGATTGTGGGCGATTTTGCCCTTAAATTATTTGATCGACTACATCACTTTGGATTCCCCATCTTAGTGACAGCCGATGAGCAGGGCGGGGCATTTGCAGCAGAAGCCTATGCACGTTTGCGCGGTCTAGGAGTATGTGCTGTAACTTATTCTGTTGGGGGATTTAAAGTCGTCAATGCCACTGCTGGTGCTTGGGCCGAAAACGTCCCGCTGTTAGTCTTAAGTGGCGCGCCTGGATTGCTAGAGAGACAGGGCGACCCATTATTACACCATAAAGTGAAGAACTTTGATTCACAGCTTGAGGTATTTAAAGATATCACCATTGCGCAAGCCGTTCTAACAAATCCTCTAACGATTACACAAGAGATTGATCGAGTATTGGGGGAGATGATTGCCCATCAACGTCCAGGTTATATAGAGATACCTAGGGATATGGTTGATGCACTAGTTCTGGATCGTCAAGAGGGGCTGTCCATTCAATTGCCTAAGGTGAATGAAAAACGCTTGCAGCTTGCTGTCGCAGAAACATTAGATCTATTAGAGGCTGCTGGAGATGCTGTGTCTGTAGCTGGAGTAATGGCAGTACGAAGAGGGCTTGCTGCCGAACTTTTAGCCTTTACAGAAAATTTTGGTGTTCCTATGGCAACCACTTCACTTTCCAAAGGGATTATTCCTGAAACCCATCCTTTAGCCTTGGGGGTATACATGGGCGCAGTTAGCCCAGAATCTACAGTTCAACAAGTGGAAAATGCAAAGCCCCTCATTTCCTTTGGAGTGCTGTATGGAGATTTAGTTATGGGGGGATTTACCGATCACTTACATCGGGGGCAAATCATCGAATGCACAGACACACAGGTCAATATTGGCTTCCACACGTATCTTGAAGTACCTCTGTGGGCTTTCCTACCGGCATTAATTAAAGCTGGTAAGGAAAGGGGATATAAAGAGTTTGGTAAGGTAGAGCATAAGCAAGCACATTTTTCGCCTACGCCAAAACAGGCGCTGGCAGTTGAGAGGGTGATGGAGTGTATAGCTGCTTTCATGGATGAAAAGATGAGGTTAATTGTTGACCCTGGAGATTGCCTTTTCGCCTCAGTAGAGTTGCCTACATACTGCCTTACTTTGGCAAGTGCATATTACGCCACTATGGGATATGCAGTTCCTGCCGCGCTAGGTTCCGCAATAGCAGATCCGACGCACAGACCAGTTGTACTGGTTGGAGATGGTGCTTTTTTAATGACGGGCCTCGAAGCCCTGAGTTCAGTACATCATGGAGTTCATCCAATAATTATTGTGATGGATAACCAAGGTTATGGTACTCAACGGCCAATGATCGATGGTCCATTCAATGATATTCCTTCACTACAAGTAGAGGAACTTCCAAAGGCTTTTGGTGTTGGCCTTGGAATCTTGTGCGAAACAGAAGAAGCGCTATTCACTGCTTTGACCCAGGCAAAAGAAAACAATGATCTGTTTATGATTCGTGCTTGCGTTCCCAAGGGAACGTATAGTCCTGGATTGCTTCGCCTGACTGATGCCCTCAAAAAGCGTGTTTGAGATTAAAAATAATTCAATCTTATGAGTTCACACAGCTAGTTCAGGCTGTGTGATATTCAAGAAAAATTACAGGGCACTGCCGCCTCTTTAATATAAATTTTAAGCTTATCTAAGCTGGCTGAAAAGATTTTCCCGCCTATCTTAAAATAAAGTGTGCTAGTTCCATCTTTTCTCAATAGATTGAGGGCGCCTCAAAGTCTACTGAATCCTCAAAGAGTTAATTTTCTCGATGGTGTCAGGGGTCTTGCCGCGCTAATGGTCTTATTGGAGCATGTTATTAAAGATTTTTTAGCTGTGGTAACACCTGAAAAATACGACTCAATATTATTATTATTTATAACTGACGGCCATTTTGCTGTAGCTATTTTTTTTGTTTTATCGGGATACGTGCTCAGCCTTAGTCAAGTTGGGAGTCCCAAAAATCTGATTTATTTATTCATTTCAAGGTATTTTCGTCTCACCATACCCATCTTAGTAACCTGCACTATTACCTATCTAATATTAACGGCTGGGCTAATCTTTATTGCAGGCCCTCTTTACCAGTTTCACCCGACATTGCTAGGGCTTCTACAATTTTCATTATTCGACGTATTCGTACATTATGACGATCTCATTTCATACAGCCCAGTCTTATGGACAATGTCAATTGAGTTAATGGGCTCGTATTTACTTTATCTCCTAATAGCGCTTTTTAGAAGAGATACGATCTACTATTTGGCATTACCACTTGTGATTGCCACTTCATTGCTATTTTTTAAGCCTTTTATAGCCTGCTTTATCTTTGGCTATCTGATCTTTGAGCTTAATCTACGATATTCAAGCGACAACAGTGTACTGATCTCAAGATTAGGCGTGGTGAGCTTTTTGTCAGTAGTAATCACGGTTAGTTTTGTTCAGGGTCTAGAAAACTGGATTAAATGCCTCTTAGCCTTCGTATTGATCCTTTCAGTTTGCTACTCATCCATGCTAAAAAAGGTATTCACTAATCCAGCGCTATTATTTTTAGGAAAAATATCATTTATTTTGTATCTGATTCAATTTTCAGTGATTTGTTCTTTATCGGCTTACATAGCCATTCAATTTAGAGATAATAATTTTGTCAATCTCACATCAACCAACCTCAATTTACTGGCAACCGTGGTGGTAAGTATTGTGTGTGCCTTTTTATTAAACCCACTGGATAGATATAGTATTTGGATTTCTAAGAGGATTGGGGTGGAGTCTAATAGAGTGGTAGGGCGCTTTAGGTCAAAATGAGACTAGGCTGCTTACACATCTATTACAGGCTAAATGCTGTCATTTACTTTTAATCAAACTTAGTTAGAATTCATATTAAGTACATTGGCTCAGAAAATCGACTCAACATTTATATTGTTTGAATTTAACTAATCATCCTAAAACAATTTAAAACAAATTTTTGAAGGTACACCCATGAAGCATTCATCCAAGCTTGTATGTAAATCCATCATTGCAACTGCTGTTCTATCTAGCACTTTAATGAATCCTATTACTGCCTACTCTTCAAAGCTTCCTCCATCTGGAGTTACGCTACCAGAACCAGCAACGCCTAAATCGACCTCCTCAGCACCTCCTGTGCCGTCTATTGCATCTTCATCCAATGGGCCCCCGAGAAAGCAACTGGCATTACCTGCCCCTGGTAATGCCGCGCCTGTTAGTCCTATCAAGAAGTAAAAACGTTTTCTCTCAAAGCTAATATTGAGGTGTCACATAGCTTACATCTTGCTTTAATAAGGTTGTTAATTATTAATGTAATAGTTACCCTTTGATAGTCTCAATTTTTATTGATATATTCTAGACTCAGTCTATTCACTCACAATAATTTAAAGGAGACTTTTCAAATGTCATTTCAATTTAATCTGGTATCTAAGACAATCTTTGCGTCCACCGTTTTGCCATGCGCTATGTTCGCTTATGCAACGCCACCGACATCTGTCCCTGTGCCTAAGATGTCTTCATCACAGCCAGCGGAGGCTACAACTGTGTCTTCATCACAACCTGCTAAAGCACAAACGATGTCTAATTCAGCTAATGCACCGTTTGCCAAGGACGCCATGCCTGGCACTTCAAAGCCAGTTGTAAAATAAAAGTAATTTTGAGCAGCATCAAAATCAGATAATATATGATTCGAATAATCTAATTTTATTGATATAAATGCCAAGTTTTATTTACCGATTCTCCAATCTTAAAATTTTGTTTTTCTTCATTGTCACTATTGCAGTGGCTTTGAATGTCATTCCCATCATTATTCATGCACTCTTTTTTATTGCTCCTAGTG
>Ga0209189_1001118_pt1 | contig 20494 bp, 23 predicted proteins | sample C_130820_EF_Meta_FD_187308 | JGI IMG/M metagenome (GOLD analysis project Ga0209189, IMG submission 187308) | Freshwater microbial communities from Lake Croche, Canada to study carbon cycling - C_130820_EF_MetaG (SPAdes) (version 3) | ecosystem: Environmental > Aquatic > Freshwater > Lake... | reverse complement strand
GCTGCACTTTCTGTCTTGACATTTATTGGTGAACCATGGCGTTCTGGATTTGGATCTTCACGGCGTTTTCTTTGTGCAGCTTTTGCTCTGCCTTCTTGACCTATTGCATTTGCTTTTGCTCTAGGTAAACATTTTGGTTTGCCTTCACCTGGTTCTCTAGCACATTGACCTTTAACATTACCTTTGGTGTCCATGCGAACCCAATCTTGCTTGAACCATTTTCTTAAATCTTCATCAACCTGAGATTCTTCTATATTATCTTCTTTAACACAAGACCCTTTAGAGAATGCTTTTGTACCAGGAACTCTTCTGTAACCTGGCCAGCATGCTTCTTTAGTGAATTGTTTAAAAGTTTTCATATTTTTCTAAGTATTTCAGCAATCGTCATGTCTACTGGAATAATATCTGTTATTATGTTTTTGCCCTTAATGCCCTTAACAACTTCAGGTAAAATATTCAAATAAAGTAAGAATGTTTTTAATGAATCGTAATCTTTTTCATCAATCCTAAAAAACAAAATTCTTGCCGTAGCTTCTGGTCCAAAAACATTATTGAGCATTATGATATGGTTAAGTATCAACCTCTCTTTAACGTTTTTGGTGATCTTATATCTACGAAACAATCTCTTTAAGTATTTCGTCCTTTTAAGATCACCCTCGAACTCAGACATTAAGCAACTAGGTGATGTATAACATTTAACTGCATACATTACAAAGTTATCTTCATTTAAATCATCAAACCCCATTATAAAAACAAACTATTAGGTATTAGCGAATGCCTGACCCCATGAGGTATTACCACCAAATGTGTTTGAAGAAGTTGCGTTAGCCAAAGCAATTAATGTTTCTCTGATGTAACGAATTGTTCCATCATTATTTGTTTTCTTTTGTACATGTACCCAACCAACACTAATACTACCACCAATTTTATTGTTTGCAGCAGTTATTCTTGTTGGTGTTGCTAGAACTGTATCTGCGTTATACGTTACTTCAACAGTTTTTCCAGCTGGATAAACAATAGCAGAATCAAATGCAATTATTGCGTTTGCAGGAATATTACCTGTTGTTGCTGCGGTCAAAATTACTAAATTACCACTAATAACACTAACTTTATTATTTGATGGGAACATGCCAACAGAACCATTTGATGAAAGGTTTGCTGATGGGTCTGATGTTGTCGTAGGCAAATAATTTACATATTGACCAACAGCCACACCAACATTTGCAACGTTTGCTGTGTATGCAAATTTAATGCTTGTTACACCAGATGTTGTTAAATTAGCTGTAGTTAATTGTACTACTTCTCTTGTTACTCTAGTAGCAGGCCATTCTGGATGTCCAAATCCAAGTCCTGGGTTGTCGTTATTATTCCATGATTCGTATGCCATTTTTTTCTCCTTGGTAGAAAGGTATTCTATCTATTTATTGTTCTTGTTATTTCTGACTTTGATTAATATTGTTCTTACTATTATAGTCAGGTACCGTTTCACGTTTCTTCATCATTGGATTAATCTCAATAACATCTCTCTTTTCACCTGTCAACGTTGTACCACCTTTAAGTATCAATTCAGCATCTGGTTTTTTATCACCAATGTTTTTATCATCATCAGACTTACTGAATGATGGTTTTTTTCCATAACCATCAATTTTTGTACCAGGTTCCTTGTCTCTCTTTTCCCAATCATCCAATTCTTCTTTTTGTAATCTTTTTTTCTCGTTTACAATATTTTTAATAATTTTTGCAGCAGTTTTTTTGTGTCCAATCATTTCTGGAGGTTCTACTGACCAACCATCAGGACCAGGAGTAACACCCGGTTGATAACTTCCAGCTTTTGGATCACCAACACCTTCCGTCATATCGGGTGTATTAATTTTTGTTCTTGGATTATCGTACATAGTAGATTCATTTTCTCTTTTACCAAATGTTTTGTGTACAAGTTTATCCAACTTTGCGTGAAATTTTGTTTCTGAAGCTTTGCTAATTCCCATATCTTTTTCCTCTATGAATCCATGGCTATCATCACATATGCATGGATCACTTAAACATTGCTGACAAATTTCACCAGATTCTTTTCTTAGACCATTTGAATGTGGTGCAGATGCTGCAGGAATATCATAGTGTCTCGCTGCTCTATTTAATTGAGCTTGGCGCTTTTTAGTAGGAGAATCTGCAACGTGAGAACGAATTTCTGGATGATCCGTTTGTGTAGTCAAATCTTCTTCATAGATTCCGTGTTCTCTTTTCCATTTAATAAACTGGCCAGTTTTAGCTTTTGCTACTCTTTGATTTTTAGTAACATAAGTCATATTGTAACCCATGGCTTTATAAAATTGTTTCAATAGATCAGAACGTCTTGAGGTTATATTCTCATCGATGTTATCTTTTATCCAAGGAGCATTTGGGTCAGATCCAAAACCAGTTTTTGGGTCAACCTTTTTTACAACTGATATAACTAAACCCGAAAGTTTATTTTTCATTTTATTGGTCGGATAATGTAAGGCCAGACATATTTTCTTTTCTGAATTTACGCTTTGCCATGTCTTTAACACGTTCTTTCAATGGTTGATCGACACTTGGAGTAAAGTCACCAATTTGACCATCAGGTGTTTTAGCTTCAAAAGCTTTTACTTTATAAGGAGGCTTATTGCGTGGTTCAGGTGCAGCGTCACCTGAATTTATTAGTTCACCCTTTTTAACACTGCTGTGACCATTTGAAATTGATAATTCTTTTGCTTGTTTTTTTGGTATATTTTTGATGTTTGTTGGACCTGCAAGAGTATCAACTTTCATATCTTCTTTTACATTTCCTAAACCATCGCCTGCACCAACAATACCACCAATGCTTTCTTTCTTTGGAGTAACTTTCTTTGTAGAAGTTTCTTTTTCTTCCATCTTCAATCCCATAGATTCCATCTTTCCACAGTAATCTTCATGGAATTTCTTCAAGTGTTTTGATGCCTCTTCACTTGTATCGCAACCATGCATTTGTTTGCCAGAAGGATAATGTTCCATAGCATACTTTTTATTTCCTGTATGTTTTCCACCAGCATCACACTCATGGTATTCTTCGATATGACCAATATGACCATGATCTTTGTGGTGAGCATGAGTAACAGAAATAGTATCTGGAGAATGAACATGTGACATTTTATGTGTTTTTCTAAAATGCATTTCTTCATTCAGGTCAACTTCTTCATGGTGCATTGCTTGTTTTGTAGCAGTAGCATACATTACATTTTTAGCACGGTTGCCATATCTTTCTTTGAAACCAGCCATGCCTTTTTTCATAGACTTAACAATTTTTTCACGCTTTGCCATTTCATCATCAGTCATGTGACGTTCTTCATCAAACTTAGTTTCTTTTGAACCTTTGTGAAGATGTTTTTCATGCTTGTGTACTTCTTTAGCAGCTTCTTTATCAGCAATTTTCTTTGCTTGTGCTTTGGTTGTGTACATACTATCATCGTCTTTTTCTTCGTCGATAGATTCTGCTCTTTGGCTTCTAACTTTATTTAAAACACTTTGTTTTACAGGAACTGACGGTGCTGGTTTTCTTGTATATAAAATGCTTGAATTTATTCCATTATGATTTCTATGAACCATTCCATTAGTATGTTGAACTCCTTCTGGTGGTTCACCATGAACTATTGTTACTTTTTCATTAACTCTTTTATAATTTTTATATCTATCGACTATCGCTCTACCCATGTCCTGCAATGGATCATTTTCATGGTGTTTCAAATCTATTTCTCTTTTTCGAGCATGATAATCTGTTTCGATTTCGCGGCGTTTTTGATTATGTTTAATAAAATGATCAATATCTTGGTTATGTCTTTCTGAAGCACGATCCATATTTTGGTTATGTCTTTCTCCAGCACGTTTTGGATCAAATCCGTATGTACTTCTAAATTTATTTCTTACGTGATCTAAATTACTTTCGGATTCTTCAATAGCTTCTGATGTACTCTTTGCAGTTACAGGATACTTTTTACCTTGAAACTCAAAATGTGATTGATTTGCCTTTTTAGCAGCATGTGCAGCCATATGGAAACCAGTTTCTAGTTCCATTTTCTTTCCTGGCTCTAAAAGCATTTGTTTTTTTTCTTCTTGCACGAGAATGCTATTAACTGCATCAATTACGTCTTGTGAAACTGCGTTTTTGGTAAACATTATTTTGCTCCTAGTTTATTTTTAATCCAGTTGTCTGGTGTTGTTTTATTTTTTTCTTTGAACCTATTATGTAGTTCTTTTCCTGTAATACCATGTTTTTTAGAAATAGCCATCATCAATTTATTGATTGGCTCATGCCCGTAATCATTCAATTTTTGAAGACCTTTTTCCAACTCATCTACACATTCTTTAACATTATTAGCTGTAATACTATCTGGTATAGTAGTTATAATTTTTGCTCTTTTTTTATCCAACGGAGTCACTAATGGCATCACATTGGTTCCATTCATCTGACCTGTTACTGGCATTTGATCACCATTACCAGTTTCACCAGAATTCAAAGATTCTTTAAATCCTTTTACTTTCTTTTTCTCACCTAATGGATTAGGACTAACATTTCTAGGTTGAAAAGGTGTATTAGACGGTGAATCTAATGAATCTTTATTAAACATTTGGTCTAAAGGACCTTCATTTAAATTGATGAAAGATTTAAAACTAAGCATATTAGGCTGCTGGATTACCTAGTCCAGCACCTCCAGTTAAACCTTCACCTGATGTACGTGTATCAAAGTCTGGACCAACACCTGTGCCATATAAAGTATTTTTACTGGTTTTAGATATTGAAGTATTGGGTTTTCCTGATTCTTTATCTTTATAGAAATTTTTAAAACCAACTTTAGATTCGTAGGTTTTATATATGTAATCACTATTACCACCACTACCGCCACCACCAATACTATCTGGTTTTCCTAGTGTACGCTGAAAATTACCAAGAGGATCATCGTTATCTCTCAATAATTTTTTATCTTTCAAATTTGTATTTTGAATAGCTTTTGATTGTTTTTTTGATTCGTAGATATTTATGAATCTATTGGTGTTTGTGTTGTTATAAACACCACCCAAGAAATCATTTGTTTTATGATAAGTTTCTGTGATATCTTCTTCTATTAGTTCTAAACTACTTGTATTGTCAAATCTAATAAAATTGTTAAACATTTCAGAAAATGCATCAAGATTTTCTTGTGATTTGCACCAACGTTCGTGGCGAATTGATTCTACCATCATTCTTGATAATAGTGTGTTTCTTTCCATACTAACCGTATCAGAAGTATCAACAAAGATCATCATTGTTTTGTAACCGAGTTCTTCTAGCTCTTCTTTGATGTGTGATATTTTTTCTAAATCATCAGCAGGTCCATTGATGATTAATGGGCCGCGAGCGCGTAACGATTCAAAACGAGGATTCATAGACCTCATTGCAAGCTTATGTTTATCGTTTAGAATATCAATCACTTGTGAAAAGTTGTGTTCGGTGATATTTTGACCAGCAATGCATTCACGAATGACAACATCTTTACCTGAACCTGGACCACCAGTCACAAAGATAGCCTTATTACGACCATATGTGTAACTTTCATGTAATCCCATTCCTTTACGCACATCATGCATCAATTCTTTTGCATGGTGTTCTGGAACATGAGCAGGGACACCTTTTCTGAATGATGATAGGTCATTATTCTTGGCATGTTCACGCATCTTGGTGCCAGACATACCTTCAGTTCCTTCTGCGTCAGGATCACGTTGACCAGCAGAATGAACAGTTATCTTCTTGAAGTTATACAATGCACCAGGATGAGTTCCATTGTATTGGTGTAACTTATCGTGCATCTCTTTGACACGATCAGAACCAACGACCATGTGTAGATGTGTTACACCACTTTTATGCAATTTTGCTGCATGTTGTAAAAATGTTGGATGTTCTTTAGATGAAGCTTCAAAATGTGTATCTGGTGAATATCTCTTTAGGTGTTTTAATTTTTGTTCAGCTGACAAAGGATTCTTTTTTGCATCTTGTGAGTGTGAAACAACCACAGTATGATCTGCACCATGTTTCTTTGCAATTTCTTTTACTTTGTCAATGACTTTCAAATGGCCTGTGGTCGGAGGATTCATCCTACCAAAAGTCATAACATGGTGAACATCACCAGATTCTTCTTCTCTTAAAACTTCTAGAAACGATTTCATTTAATTTGTATGTCCCAAAGTTTTCTTGAATTTTTCCATATGTTCATCTTTATCTAAATCAACATGACTATTATTCAAACCTTTTTTGCCATCAGGATGAAAAGCTACAGTGCGAGCTGACTTATTGCCTTTTTGTTTTTCTCTAATTCTCCACTCACCTTTACCTGAAATCTTAGGTAAACCATGGCCAGTTTCATCTTTTTCACCAACTCTATATGTACCATGACCTCCAACTTGCAATACATGCACATGATGATCTTTTAAATATGCCTCAGCTGGATGCAGATTTGGATGTTTGATTACTGTAGTTGCCGCACGACCAGATTCGGTTGTGTGAGACTTCTCTGGACTTGGATGGTGTTTGTTCATATGGTCAAGAACGCCTGATTTTTCAATTTCTTTTGCATATTCAGGTCTTTTCTTTTTAGCTGCATCACCAACATGCCAACCTTTTTCTTTTGTATGGTGAATTGTCAATTGTCCCATTGCCGCAGTAACACCATTTTTAGTTTCGCCGTTCAATAGACTACCAGTAACTGAACCAGCGTGAAACTTTCCTTTTTTCTTATTCTCAACAGCAAAGTCTGTACCACTTGTAGAACCTGCACCAGACATATGGTGTGGCATAATTCCATGGTGTTTTAGTCTTGCTACAAATTTATTCTCATAATCATGTCCTTTGTTTACTGGAGCTTCACCTGGTTTATGTAATTTTGAAGCCAACATTGTATGATGATTACCAACTTCATCTTCAACATGAACATGAGTTTGGTGTTTACCAGTGGTGAGATTATAGTGTTTTTCTACACCATGAATTTTTACAGGCGAACCTTTAGGTAAATCACCATGTTCAGAAGATAATGTGTGTGAAAATTTACCAGAGCCAACATGCGGCGTTATATATTTTTTGATATGGTCTTCCGCATCAGCACCAGAAGCTGAAATTTTACCTCTAGCTTCAGAAAGAATAGGCATTCCACTTTCATCCAACTGAATGCCAGCTCTTTCCCAATAAATTTTCTTTTGTAAGTCGTTCATTTTCTCACCTTTAATCTATTCTGTTTTGCAAATTCTGCTCTATTTACTAGCTTTGTTGGTTCAGTTTGTCCAGATTCTGGAGTATGGTTCACAACAAAACCTTCTGGTTTAGATTTCTTACCGCTGATGTGGTGTTCGTAATGACCTTCATGTGACTCTAAATGCTTAACTAAAGTGTTCTTAGCTTGAGCCAAATGATGGTGCATTGTCAAAAGATTCTGATAATGCTCTTTATTTTTGTCGATATGGTCGATGTGGGATTGGCCTTCAGCAGTTTTTGCCTCTTTTGCCTTCTCAGTTTTAACCTTATCTGCCATTTTAGCATGTTGGTTTGCAATATGCTTCTTCAAACCTTCTACACTAGGAACTTCACCAGTATCAACAGTTTTGTTTATATAGGTTGTTAGGTGAGTGCTTTCACCACGATGTTTTTCGGTTGCAGGATACATCTTTGCACCATGTGTGTCATGGATTGCTTTAGCTGCTTGCATGTGTCTGTGGAAATCATCTTGTGCAGATTGTGGATAGCTAATTTTAGCAGTATCGTGTTCTGCACCGTGATGGTGTACATCAGGATGTTGTTTGAAACTTTCGTGGTCAACTGCATGGTGAGCAGTCATGTCGGCAATGTCTTTACCATGATATTTCGTGTGTACTACAACGCCAACTTTAGATGCACCAATCTTTTTAGCTTCATCACCTTTGGCCGTATAAGTGATTGTGTTTGGTGTAAATGATACTTTTTTAGTCATGGTGGTGTAAATCCTCAGAAGAATGCATCATATCACCCTGATAAACACCAGTCTTTGGTGTGACTTTAGGTAGATGTTTTAGTGCGGCTTTAAGTTTTGATGCAAGACCTGGAGCATGGCCATGGTTTCTGTCAATGTCCGCTTCGGTGTGATTAATCTTTGGTGTTTTATTAAATGCAGACTTACTTGCAACAAAGAATTTACCAGTTTTTGGGTGGTGACCAAAGACAATAGAAGGTGAACCATCATATTTCATGGTCAAATTACTGCTTTTTGCCTTAGCTTTCATGTGTTCGTGCGCTTGATTCAAAGCACCAAATGCGTGTTCGAATCCTTCGGCACCGTGCATTAATGGTCTATCTTCTGCGTGGTGAATGTGTTTTAGCTTACCGGCATCTGCCGAAGCTTCTTCTTTCAGAAAAGATATAAAAGTTTTCATGTTAACCCTTTAGACTTGCAATACACTATGATTGCTTAAAAGTATTTATGTTATTTATTTATCACGGAGTTTTCTTACATAATCACTACAGATACCAAAACAATTAGTTGGAATATTTTTAAATTCAGGGTCTTTCCATTCTGGCATGACACATATACTTTTTCCAGTCAATTCATTATCTGGATATGTCCAAATGAAATTATTACTGGTTAGTGTAAATTTGTCATTTTCATGCCAAAAATAAGTAAAATTGGTGTCAGTTAACCAACGTAAAGCTGCCAGATTTTTAGCATGGATCCACAGACCAAACTTTTCTAAGAATTTTATATCAATCGGATAATCTGGCCTGTCGTGGCCCAAGTACAATTCTGAGTTTACTACCCAAAGATCAATTTCACAATCAAAACCTTCACTAAGTGCATATTCAATTTGTTCTGGACGATTCTCTAAATTAATGTCAGGTCCATCAGTAAGACCTCTATGAGCGATGTATATCATTACCAATCTTTCCTATGAACATATGCACCCTTTGGTGTATGCATTAGTGTTTTGTTTATGTTTATTTGTTGCCAAGGTAGATTTAATTTACGGATGAACAATTCAGACATTTCATGTGGACATACGTATCCAACTTCTTTATAAAGTTCAGGTATAAAATAAATTATTTTGGAAAACAAAGATAACGACACTATATTACCTACTTGCATCATATCACCAGTACCTTTTCCCATGTGATTTGGGTGTACATTTGTATAGAAAACATTGGGATCAAAATTAGGAAGTTCATCATTATAAATTAAATCTGGCCTAAGTCTAAGAATTAGATCATATCTTTTACCTGTAGATAACATATGATCTTCCATCAACATTAAACCTTTAGACATTTTATTGAACATTGAATATAGATTTTTAGGCCTAACATGATGCTCGGTATATTGTTTGGTTATTTCTTCAAAGGTATTATTGTACTTTTCAAAATCTTCAACTTCAATCTTTAAAGCATTAAACGCTTCAGATACATCCTTTATTGGTAGTGAAGGCGATTGTTCATAATAACCCAATTTTGTAGAAGTTTCTGATGTATCACAATAACCTTCATCAGACCATGTGTGAATGAAAACATCTGGATTGTATCTTTTCAAAATTCTTTCTTCAAAATTTGAAGATACTGTTTTCCACATTCTCATATGGCCTGTTAAAACAACTGCAACTTTCATTTTTTACCTTCTTGTTGACCATTTTTACGCAATAGGTAACTAACAATATTTTTTGGTGTACGTTTTAAATTATTGTGTTTGATAGCATTTCTCAATAGGCCGTGTGGTGGCGATTCATTACTGTTACTATAAATTGGATTATAAAATTCATTCATCATAAAGTTGGATATATTAACCATATCATCTCGATTTGTCCAAAATAATTGGTCATTCAAGAATTCACTATCAGGTTGGCTACCAGCATCATGGATTAGTTCTTTCTCACCAATATCATAGTCGAATTCATTATACATCAAATCAAATCTGGCACGAATCAGGTAATCATATTTGACTCCTGTTTTGTTTTCATGGTCGATAACCAAATCAATACAGGTTTTTAGTTTTCTATATTGTGCATAAGATGAATGTATATTTTGTAGTAACGGATGCAATCTACTGTTTTCTTCATTTACAAATCTAGTGATTTCTTCATCCCGTTCTATGAGGACTGATTTTACATTCAATCCTTCAAATAGTTTATTGAGATAATCATAGGTCAATATCTCATCTTGGGTATCCCCGATGTTGTTTTTAACAACAGGGTGATAACAATATCTCAAGTCGTATGTGGAAATAAAAATATCAATGTCACCAAAAGTTTTCTTAAAACTTTCTTTACATTGGTCAAATGTTCTGACATTTCCCACTAACATTAATGCTATTTTCATAATTTTTCACTTAATATATTAAAATTGACTTTGAAGCCTAAAATCATTTGGTCTAAGAATACAATTAACAAATCTTTTAGTAACCCTTTTAAGGTTGAGGTGATTTATAGCATTTTTTAATAAACCATGTGGTCTTACTAAAACACTTGTTTCATATACTGGATTGTAAAATTCTCCAATAATAAATTTTACAATATTAAACATATTATTTCTATTACACATCAGTATCAAATCTTCTGGATACTCATTATCATCATTGGGACCAGTTACTAAAACTTCATTTTCATTAAAATTAAAATCAATATAATTAAAAATTACATCTGTTCTCACTTTAATAATTTTGTCGTATTTAAAGTTATTATTGTTTTCATAATCTTCTATTAAATCAAGTCCTTTTTTTAATTTTCTATAATAACCATAAGAAGGTTTCATTTGATTATCATCCAAATATACATTCTTAAAAGAATTATGAAATTTTAAAGATTCTTCTTCTATTAAATTATTGATTTTCAATGAATCTTCAATCTCAATACTTTTTGGAGAAAATTCTGAAAAAACATCAGACAAATCTTTTTGTTTTAATATCTCATCTTCAAAAAAATTAAGATGTGTTTTGACTCCTTGATTATAATCATATTTTAAATCGTATGTTGTTATAAAAACATCAAAATCTTTATCTTTAAAAACTTGTTTAAAATTTTCTTTACAACTTTGCCAAGTTCTAACGTGGCCGACCATTAATAATGCTACTTTCATTTATAGTGTTCCAAAAAGTAATTTAAATCTTCTGGTGTACCGATGCCCCACATACGTTCGATATTCTTAACACGAATCTTCTTACCATCACCAATTGCTTCATTGAAAACTGGACATACGTAGAATTCATTGTTGACACGAACGTTCTTACTAATCATTTGTTCAGCATACTTCACGTAATCAGAACCATGACTCCAATAGTATATACCAACAGTAGCAATGTTAGATATAGGATTCTTCTCTGCCACTTCAGAAACAAATCCATCATTTCCAAGTTTTGCAAAAGACCATTTAGGATGAGTTGACTCAAAAGTAACAATTCCACCGTCAATGGAATCGGCAGTAAAAGCATAAAGACATTCATTAGAGTTCCATTCAACAAATTGATCGGAGTTAGCCATCAACAAAGGTTCATCATTGTTAATTAATTCTTTAGCAAGTAGTGTAGTACATGCGGCACCTTCTGTCAATCCATCTACTTGAACAATATCACATCCAGGTGCAATTAAATTCAATACAGATTTTAAATTATACTTTTCATAGTGTTCTTTCTGAACAATGAAAATGAAATGTGCATCAACGTTTAGGTTATCAACCACAACTTGAATCATTGGTTTGCCATTGACTTCAATCAACGGTTTGGGAAAAGTGTAACCAGCTTGTGCAAATCTAGATCCTGCACCAGCCATAGGAATCAAAACATTCATCTTTTTATTTCTCCATGGTATAGTTTTCTTTTTGATATTTGTATCAAATTCTTCACAAAAATTTATGAATGTATTATAATTCAAATCGTAAGCATCTTTTACTGGATACAAGTTACCACCAGAATTAGTTGCACCTTCACGGCCAATATGAGAATCTTCAACAATGATTGTATCTTTAGGTAGTGCTTTCATTTTTGTCATACACTGCCAATACATTTCGGGAAAAGGCTTTGGATTGAAAACATCTTCGTTACTAACAAAATAATCAACATATTGCATTGCATGACAAGAGTTCAATGCAATTTTTACTGTCTCACGGATACTATTTGATGCAACTGCAATTTTCCAACCACGTTGCTTCAATGTAGACATTGCGAGAATGGCATCTTTATTGAAGTATGCATTTGGAAGCAAATCAAAAGTTGCTTCTTGTTTGTCAATCCAAATCCGATCATAGTATTGAACAGGAAGACCTTTATCTTCTGTCAACATTTTTAATTTTTTGGTGGTGTTTAGGCCATCATATTTGCTTAGATGTTCTTCTCTTGTGATAACATACTCTTCACTAATTTTACGTAAGGCATCATTGAGTGCATCATAATGTAGATCACGTGAATCGAGTAAGACACCATCAAGATCAAAAATTACTAATTTATTTGTTGTCATATTAAGTTTCTTTCACTCTCATTAAATTATAAAACGAATTTTCATTACTAGAATGATTACCTTCTAATAAAAAATGTATTTTTTCTGTATCAAAAGACATATCGATCAGTCTATTATATATTCCATGCATAAACCAAGAATTTGTTTGGTGTTCAATCATTAGTGCTTGTAGAAACCAAGGCAAATACTCTTTAGGTATTCCATGTAGACAATCACCAACAAATCTATTTCGAGTCCAGAGATCCAAATTATCTCTAAAAATAAAATTCATTTTATTCATATCAAAATTATAACTTGATAATCTTTCATTGAAATCAATGTCAAATCTTGTGGATATAATGAAATCTAAATCTTCATTCATCAAACTAAATAAACTTGAATAGTAAGTTGTTCTTTGATGACTGCCTTCAAATTTAAAAATTTGTATTTTATCAGGTTTAAAAAACTCATTCAACTCTTCAATCTCTGAATTGTCATATGTTGTTAAATATAATTTAACTTCATGGTCTTTCCAACAATCAATGATTTTTTCTTTGACACTTGCACAATTATTTTTCCAATCACGTCCACTACCATTGGTGATTCCCGTCAATACTATTCCTAATTTCATACGATCTATCAAAAAGTTGTATTTTCCATGTTTAACCAATACTTCATTACTTTACCTTTACCTTCTAAAAGATAAAATGGTAAACAATGCATCATACCACGACCAGAATTGTAGTATAATAGATTTTTAGGACTTTTGTCAAGTGCCCAAGCAAAATGACTTGTACCTGTATCACCACCAATAAAGGTTTCGGCAGTCATAATGTGATTAAGATTTTGTTCGAAATCTGTAGAAATTTTCCAACCATCAAATTTAAAAAAATCACCAAAACGATTATCTACACATATTAACTTATCATATTCTTTATACTCATCAGTTGAATATTTTTTAATGACAGATTCAAACACCTCTTTTGGCCAATTGCGATATGTATTATATGGTGCATCAAAAATAGGACACACAACAATCTTTTTTTCTGTGACTTTATTATTGGTAATAACTACACTATCACCAATCATATCACGTAAATCCCATAAGTTAACTTTTCTCCATGTTAAATCTTGTTGACCAATATCTTCAGTGAAATAGTCTGTATTCTTTAACATAAACTGATAAAACTTCTGCACATAATCAGCGGAATTTACAGAACCTGGTTTCATGTGAAACTTAATTTCTGGTTGTTCTTTTCTCAAATGAGCCACAACATTAGCAACAGCAACAAGATCGCCGTTACGAACGGGACCACCAAATACACCTTCAGTAATATTAATAATCATTTTTAATAAGGATAGTTATCTATTTCAGTTCCACCTTGGTGGGCATAATCTCTAATTGGAAATCCTAGAAAGTCATCATACAACCTAACATGACACATATGAATTTTGTCTAACATATTTTTGTTTTCAGCACTTAAAAACCAATTCACCTCAAAACAAGATTTATATTGTTCTGGTGTATCTAGGGGAGTAATTTTTCTATAAAAATCAAAAGTAGAATAAAACATCAAAGCTGCAAGAGTTCTATTGTCGCCCCAACCAGAACATATGAATTCTTTCTTATAGTTATCTACAATGAATTGAGCTCTCTCAATAATTGTAACGTAAGGTAATTTTGGATCAGCATCATAAGTCACTTTAAAAAATTCAGTAAAACCAAATCTTTCCAAATAATTTAAAGCATTATGTATTGATTTGATTTCTGCTATTCCATGATTGCGGCCTTCTACCGGTAATCCATTTATGTGAAAATCATTATCCGAATCATAAATGAAACCATTACAATACTGTTGTGTGCTTTCGGGTATAGTAGAATGTGATGCTAGGCAAACATACATTCCTAATTGACTCAGTTCTTTACATAGTGTTTCCACCATTTTTCTTTTTATGTCTGAGCCTTCTCCGCCAGTATATGCAGTAACTATGATGGGAATATTTCTCATAATACCAAATCTTTCACATAAACTAACTTTGATTTTCTGTTGCCATAATAATGACGTTCAAAATCAAAATCGATTGGTTTATTGAATGTTCTTTTGACCCACTCTTGCATATTATCATCCCAACAAACAAGAGTTTCTTTATTCATCATATCTGCAATAATACCAACACCTGTGAATGTTGTAATGAATGGATTAGGATTTTTTTTAATAATGTTGCAGTTATGCATCAACGATTTAGAATAATCCAAGTAAAATACTTTTGAAGGATCAGGTTTAGCTCCATGTTCAACTACATTTGTATTTCTAGTTGAGTCAATAGTTTCATGTGACCATCTATCACCAATAATGTGTTTATCATTAAAACTCTCAACATCCATGTCTTGTATTTTAACTTCAAAGTTATCATCAACTTCAAACATCATTCCGTAATTGTCATTAATCCAATTTTCATAACGACATGTTTCAATAGGTCTATTTGGATTATTCTTTTCTTCTCTTGTCCATGAACTGAGATTCAAAATTGTACCATAAGAAAATATTTCATCGGAGTAATTGACACTCGAAAAGAATCCTTGATGCATTAAAAATTCTTTAATTCCATTAAACTTACGCATCTCAGGTCTAATAATGAAATCGATATTTTCATTAGTATATTTTGCTACACCAGATAGTACAGGTAAAGCACTCATAAAATCACCAAGGTTTGCGGTGCAATATAAATTTATTTTCATAGTGTTTTATTGAAATCATTAAAAAGAACAAAGGGATCATAACCAAATTGGTGGTCAGGAATTTTATGTAATTCAAACTCTTGCGGTTGACTTATATAGGATTGCAACCAGAGACCCTGGTCATCGTCAACCAATTCTTTTTGTTTAAGTAATTGGTGACTATTACCCATCAACTGTGCCATCAAAGGCCATTTATTTTTATGAGCAACAACTTTTGCGCCGAGTATATAAACGTCATTCTCTAGTACAACACTTTCGATTGGTTTGCCGTCATATGGTTTGTAATTGAACATATGAATTTTGCTCTCATCAAAATCATATGACCATTCTCTACTTTTTGGTATATTCGCCATGCTGCGGCAATAACCAAAATCAATCCAAGCAACCATATCTTGTTGCACAAAATTGTTTTGTATAGCAACATCAACAAAGAAAGCTTTCAAATTTGTAACTAAAACATAGTCTGGATTCCAATATTCTGGATTCTTTACTTGTGAAGGGTGAACTCTACTTTGAAATTTTGGATCTTTTTGAATGTTGGATATATCTTCTTTAATTTTACTGAAACGTTCATTCAAATCTAAAATGACAATATTTGTTTTTTCTGTTCTGTTTTTGCAAATTTCTTGAACTTTTGGTGCCAAATCTTCCGTTGTGAAAACAGTTATGTCATTTTTCAAATTGGTCAAATATCCAAATCTTTCCAAATATGTTTCAGTTTTTCTTTCTAGATAGTGCGGAAGACCTTTATCTGGTGTCCAATCACCACGACCAATATCAAAAAATGCAGTTACGATACTAATATTATTCATTATGCTGTCCTGTAAGTAAAATTTTGTGATTGATCTTCTTGTTCATATTTTTCTTCTACAAACTTTTTCCACTCAGGAACTCTATCATACTGGTGTACAATAATAAAAGGTTCGCCATCAGCTGTCTTAACAATACCATCTTCAAAAGTTGGCTCTTTTTCTGTTAAGAAAGGTCTAAAATCTTTAATCTTGGATGGGTCAACTGTAGTGCCTGCCTGACAAGCCCATGCATCACGTTGTTGAGCAAAGTATGTGGTGTCAAGATATGGTTGCGTTCCCAACAATACATTATAAACGGCTTGATCAACAATAGGAATAGGCCTATTGATAGCATTGGTGAAAATATTGAATACTAAATCTTTCACATATTCAGCTTTACCAGCAAGTGTTCCTACATTGTAGATTTCATTATTTTTAAATATGTTGTGAACATATGGTCCATAACATTGCATGAGGTTATCATTGCCCCAAGGCTCATCTTTATATCTCATGCCTTCTGAACCAGCAATCAAAGAAAACTTAGGTCTGTTCTTAAAAAAATCATTCAACCATTCAAATGGATCACGTTGAAAGAAAACATCTTTAACATCAGTTGTTACAACATATCGAAATTTTTGATGATTGTTTTTTAGATAGTCATATATTGAAAGGAATCTTAATACATGAACCGGAATATTTGCTTCAGGCATATCAACAATTTCAAAACCCTGTTCAATTAACCAATGCCTAGTTTGCAATGTTGCATTACCAACACACATAACTTTATGTGCATCTTTCATGGTTTCATTGATAGATAAAACCCAAGGTTTCAATTGATTAATACCATAATTGGTACAACCACCAATAATCAAATCTTTCATTTTAAAATCCTATCTTATTTTCTCCAAGGCAATTTGCCTTTGAATCTTTCATTCATAACGTTATTGCCAAATTCAAAAAATGTGTCTTTAACAGAACCATCATTACCAGCCAAACGATAATTTGTTGTGTATTTACCAGTGCAATCAAACTTTTTAAAATGTGTCGATAGTGCATTAAAGAATACACGATCTTGTCCCCACCCACCATGCCATGCAGAGGCTAATCTTATCGCAACCGAAGTTTTAATGCAATAGTTATTAGTGTCAATATGATGGTAATCTTGAAAACATTTCCATTTACCTAATGATTCACAATCATCGTTACAAATATATAGGCCGTCTTTGTCTACGATTTTTCTTAGGCTATATGACCAATCCAGATTGGTCTTTTTGATTGTATCAATACATGTTTGCACATGATCTTTATCAAACCAACAGTCCTGGTCAAGATACAATACATATTCGGTGTCGATCAAGTGTGTGAATGATGCATAGACACGGTGACCATAAAAACCATTAGCACCAACGTTTATGGGAAGTACGCAAAGTTTTAAATTTTTATTACTGAGATAATCGTCTACAATTACTTTAGTTCTTCCAGTATATTGATCACCATCACACACCACATAACATGTTGTTGGATATGTTTGATTCAAAACACTTTCAATTGCTTTACGTAATTCTGGTGTTCCTGTAGTTGGTATAATCACGGTAGCTGACACAATTAATCTCTCAAAATTTCCAAATAATTTGATTGCTAAATGATACTGGTGGGTTACCAATATGTCTCATATAATTATATACTAAGCGACCTTTACCCCTGATTCCATCACCATCAGGTAAATTATCATCAGTAACAACCAATGAACCTGGTCTTAGTGAAGGTAGAATTGTTAGAAATTCGTATAGGTGATGAATTTCACTTTGTAAATGTAATTCTGTATTATCACTAGGTGCATCAAAACTATCCAAGTAAACAAGGTCTATTTTTCTACCTTCTTTCAATAGATCATCATTAAACTGTTTCAGGAAGATGATACTATCACCTAATACTACTTTTGTTTTATTAGATACTTTACTTACACAGTATTCAACACTTTCTTTTGCAATATCTACTGTAAAGAAATCTCCACCATGTTCATTAATGAAGTCATCAAAGAGTAAACTGCTTTGGCCGTCCCACTCAAAATTGTTTTCTTGTCTAGCACAACCAGTCTCAACAATTAACGGATCTTTTACCGTTTTTAAAAAGTTGAACATATAATCAAAACCAGGAATCCTAGAACCCATGCGATGTCTTACCTCATTATATAACTTCATAATTATCTCCTTGTTAATTTTAATATCTTCTCTATTCGTTTTTCAATTGTAGGTTTACGGTTAGGTCAGTAGACATATTCCTTATCACCTGTACTATATAGTTTATTTAGGAAAGGGATAATCATCTTCTCTACTTCAGCCAAACGACTCTAACAAGGTCTTGTGACCCTGTAGTTAGAATAATCACTGTTGCAGTCATAATAATTACCTTATAATTTGTATGTCTTTGCCTAAAGTCCAAACTTCAAGTTCCGTTCTCAGTCTGTTGTCTTTTTTCAAGGTCTCATAACGATTTGTTGCTTTGTTTTTCCACCATGCTATGATATTTTCAAGTTCAAACTTGTCATAGTTTTCACCTTTAATCAATACATCAGTTTTACCATTTACAACATCAATAAAGTTTTCAAAACCATAGTTTGAAATGTAGTAACGTTTCTGCTCGGTCAAGCTTTTTGCTTTCTCAATTATATCATTAAATTTAGTGAGTTCTTCTGTACCTTTTAGTGCAGATTTAATCACAGAAATTATCTTCATACTTTTTTTCAATTTCTTGCTTGATATATTATCTTCAACAAGTTTACCTGTTCGGGTTTCAACAAATTCAACCAAATCTTCATAGATTTTTCCATGCATCATTGGTAAAAAATCACTTTCAGTTTCACCTTTATGTTTTATATATGGCTTCATTCCATCATACTGTGAAGATGATTTTGTTGAACCATATAGACTTGTGGTTTCAAACAAACACAGGTTCATATCGTATTTGTCGTTTACAATTTTACGAACCTGGTGTGAACAACAGATAGCCGCAAGTAACTTACCACCAAGATAATTGAAACCAAATGGTTGTGTTGGAACAATAACAAAACCCATCATCGTTGTATCATTAAATGACTTTGATGTTTCTGGTTTCTGTGTGAATACTTGTCCAAGCATTTCATTTCTTGGTTTGCAATTAATCACAGGTGAACCAAGTCGAATAAACCCCAAAAACTTATTTGTTGTTTTCTCTTTGACGGCTAAACGTACTTGGCGGCCAACTGGAGAAATATTGATGTGTGAAGATGTTATGTTCAATAAATTTTCCCATGTCTCATTTGCACATTCAACCAATTCAATATCCATATCATTAGGTGACATGGAAAAATCAGAAAACAAATCATCTTCCATTGGAAACAAAGGATTTTCAGATAGATAACTCAATGAAGCCAATTTCTGGTCACGCATGTAATCATCGATGCGATTAAAATTGCCAAAATAGTTCTCAAATATCTTGGAACAATAAATTGCATCTTCTTTAGACAACATTATATTTTAAAACCTTCAAAAGATTTTTTAGCTTTCATTTCTCTATCACCAAACGTATTCAATGGTTTATCGTTACCTGCATCAGCAAGCCCATCTTGACCAGATTGTTCAACATCATAAAGTCTCATCTTAGAACGATCAACGCCAATAGTGAATCGTTTATAATATGTAGGATCATTATATCTGTTCTTCAATTGCTTAACCATCAGTTGGCCAAGTTCTTCCAAATCTTCGGATGTAACCAAGGCAAACATAAAGTCGGCAGTCGCAGGCAGACCAAACGATTCACTAGTGTCCTCTAGACCAGGATCAGAGGAGGTGAATCCACTTCTTGTGGTCTGTGTCGCACTCACGATTGGAACATTATACTCTACGGCAAGACCACGGAGTTCTTCTGCAATAGACTTGACATATGTGTAGGAGTTAATATTTGCTCCAGCCTTAATCCTTGATGAACAACAAATATTAAGATAATCAATAAAAATGATATGTGGAACAAAAGACTTCTTCAAATTCAATTCATTCAGCAATGTTCTGAAATGTGTTGCAGATGCTGATGCTGTTGGATACTCTTTGACAATCAATTTACCAGTTACTTTAGATTTAACTTTTGCAACTTTCTTGTCATACATATCTTTCGGCAAACTCATCAAATCATCCAATGCAACATTAAGCAAGTTTGCATCAATACGTTCTGCGATTTTCTCTTCAGCCATTTCCATAGTAATATAGAGTACGTTAAAACCCTGTGACATAGCACCAGCAGCAACGTGACACATAAAGAGAGACTTACCAACACCAGTCCCAGCAAGAGCAATATTAAGTGTCTTGTTAGGGAGACCTCCTTTGGTGATTTTGTTAAAGTAGTCAAGGTCGAATGGGATTCGTTCTTCTTTTCTGTGGTAGAATTCATATCGTTCATCACTATCCTCTAAGTAATCATGGCCAACAGATGTATCAAAACTTATTGCAAGGGCGTCTGACAGTATCTTCGGAAT
>Ga0209189_1001115_pt1 | contig 20542 bp, 32 predicted proteins | sample C_130820_EF_Meta_FD_187308 | JGI IMG/M metagenome (GOLD analysis project Ga0209189, IMG submission 187308) | Freshwater microbial communities from Lake Croche, Canada to study carbon cycling - C_130820_EF_MetaG (SPAdes) (version 3) | ecosystem: Environmental > Aquatic > Freshwater > Lake... | reverse complement strand
ACCACCATCAAGACACAAGGCAAGGGCATCAGCCCTATCCGGCGATGCCAAGCCCCTAGAGCGCATCGAATCCTTTGATTCCACGCCAAGCTTACCCTTGCTATTGGTGATTGACCGGCGACAAGTAAGTTGCGCCGTCAGGTCGTCATCGTCAGGCAAAATGATCTCCGCATCCTCAATCTTCTTGGCCATTCCATACCACATCTCGGATGAGCGGTTGGTATAGGCATCGTTGTCGTAGGCAGACGCACCAAAGTTAATCCTATTGACTTGCCACCCAGACTCAGCCAAGGCATCGCACATGACCATACCCAACCCGCTTGCGTCAGCGTAGATGTTTCCAGCTTCCAACCCAGCCTTCTTAAACTCAACTATAAACCTACCCACAGCAGCCATCGTATCTCTTTCGCGCCATGCAATCATGGGTAGCACCTTATTGCCATCCCGAATACAGAGTACGTTGGCATCTCCACCGGCGGCAAAGTCTACCCCAGCTACCCTTACCCCAGGCTTGTACTGCGGTGGTGTGTTATAGCAGTTCTGGATTTGGTTAAGGTTAATAATCAAACTCTCACTGCCTATGTCCACAAACTCGCCATAGATCATAGACCTTGTAAGCGGGTGCTTCTCACCATACCTCTGCACCACTTCGTCTATCTGCGCCTGTGTGATGTGAGGGCAGTCAAACGCTGTGACGGCGTGCTTCTGCCACATATTCGCCTCTTTGGTAAAAGCTCTATAGAACGCACCACTGCTACCACCAGGTGATGAGGCGATTAGCAGTCGCGTTGGTTGACATCGACTGATTGCCTCGAAGAGAGGGTCAGCTACGGTCTTGGCTTCGTCAACTACCATGAGCAAGGGCGCAGTTTCGTGGTTTTCGGCATGCCAGCCTTCAGCCCTGCCTGGATCAGTCGCAGAATAGCCTATAATGCGCGATGTGTTTCCGTTAGGGTGCAGATAGCGGATCTCGCCAGATGTGACTTCCCAAGGGCCGCCAAGCTTCGCTATGTGCGATCTTAGGCTAGGCCACAACTGGCTCTCTACTTGACGGAAAACTCCGGCGGTGGTTACGGCTATGGAACGCTGGAAAACAAGTGCGTGCCATAGCAGAATGGATGAAATTACGGTGCTGGTCTTGCCGGAGCCGTTTGCTGCACGCAGGGCGACTCGACAATCTCTTTGCTCTAAGTCTGCAAGAACCTTCTTTTGCCAATCATATAAGTTGAGTCCCAATACTTTGTCTGCGAAAGGAGATGGACGTAGTAGGTCTTCGATAACCTCATCTGGGGTCTTCTGCGCGGACTTGGGGATTCGCTTTGCCATAGACCTCTTTTTATTTTGTGCCAGAATTACTTAGGGGGGTATATGCGTTTCAGACGGGGGCTTGGGGCTGGGCAGGGGGCGTGGTGGTATCCATGGCCTTTTGCCTTGGCTTGCGCCTCTTCATTCGAACGTGCCTAGCTTTTCCAACTGCCTTTTCATTTCCCAATGGTATTGGTGCTACAATACTTTGCGTGCTATCTGTCGCACAATAGCTATTGTATTTACTTTTAACATCTTCAATGGATTTAATCACCTGTGCATCAATAACTTGCGCTTTCTTTTCTGCTCTACGCGATGCGAGACCGGCAAGGAGTTGGGCGAAGCCTGCTCCTGCATTATGAGTTACGGAAGTATCTACAGTCAAACGACTTGATGGAATTGCATGATGGTAGATTCTTTCGGCCAGCCATGCCTTTGCTTGCCAAGATTTTTCTCCCGCAAGTTCGATGGACTTTAGAAGGGACAATTCATGGTTTTTCCTTGCCGTCTCCACCTTCTCGCTGAACTTGGGCATGCGTTGAATCCACGTTCGAATCGTGGAAGGATTAACTCCAACTAAAGCACCGGCCTTTTCAATAGTAAAACCGGAGCCGCACGCGTCTAATATTTTTGACTCAATTTCGGGAGTGAATTTGAACTTCCCATTCTTGGCCTTATGCGCGGTTGGAGTTCCGCTAATGTCATCCATTAGTCAATCTTATACCATAAAACAAAATAAACAAAACGCTTGTCTTATGAAATCCGATTGCATAAGTTGAGATTGTCGAGGGAAAATCCGCTTGGATTGCCCAAGGCATAAAATAAAATAAGGAGACACACAAATGAAGCCAATAAAAGTTACGCTTAAATATACTTGGATATTTGACCACGACCACGCTCCCGATGACTTAAAAAATGCCAGCAGAAAAGAACTTATCGGATACTATCGGGATGATGTAGCAAACAACTTTGAGGAATATATATGGGCAAATAACCTGCTTGAGCATATTTCTGGAAAATAAAACCAAAAGAAAGGAAACACACAATGATAACAGAAACAAAAAAACCAAGTCTAAAAAACTTAATCGAATCAACCAGCATCCCAGCATCACTTGTTCGGGCAGTAGTCCGTCAAATGGGCGGGTGGGAATCCTTTAAGCAATCCGCGCCAGACATAACGCGCCACGGAATCAGCGGAGGCTTTCATGGCTTCATCTATTACTCGGACACAATCGCCTTTGCCAAGCGGAATAGAAAGGCAATCCTTGAGATGGCAACCTGGCACGCAGAGCAGTTCGGAGAGGGGTTGGTGGAAATGATTAAGGGCTTTAGATGCACAGATGGTGCAACTGAAGCCGAGATTGTAGAGGGTTTGGCTGGTAACACCGATCAGACCCAAGTTCCAAACGGCCTCGCTTGGTATGCGGGTGAAGAAGTGGCGAGGGCTTATTGCGATATGACGGATGATGTTTAATGATCTGCTACGCCATCTACACTCGATCCGGTTCCTTCGTTCAACGATTCACCACCTTAGAGCGTGCTGAATTGTGGCGAAGCTTTATGGGAGTCACTCAATACACGATAAGAAAGGAGGTTTGGTAGTGAATATCCCTATAGCTTTTGCCCATGGGCTGATCCTCGGCAGTCTGCTTACTGCTTGGGTCGCATTCATGCTTAGGAAATAAGTTTTCCCTCGTCCATCCTCTTGACCGAGGGTGGGAGAGGTCAAACTCGATAGAGATGATCTAGCAAACAGAAAAGAAAGGAAGCACACTATGAAAAAGAAAATGGAAAAAAGAAAATATAAAGTTGAGTATAAACAGACGGAAACATTCATCGTTGATGTTTATGCGAATAATCAAGAGCAAGCTGAAAAACTAGCGAGCAGGAGATTTGGCGCCGGAGACTATCAAGAGATTGGCGATTGTGATGTGGATGTGAATCAAGTCTATGATGTAACCAATACTGACGATCCGTTTAACCCATAAAAAGAAAGGACACAGAAATATGTACACACTCGAAATGTTAAGGGGCAAAGAATACTTAGGTAAGTTTGATTACTCAAACTCATGGTGCGAAGAATCAGACAAAATCCCAAGCGTGAAAGAGGCAGACAAAATGATGAAGGATGAATTAAACTATCGGGAATCACCAAACTTGCGGGAAGTTATTCTGAATGTTTGGATAGCTGATGATGATGATTGGAGGTCAAAACTTGTGAAAAGCTTTTGCAAGTTTGTCGAAGAACCGAAAACGATTTACGCAACAAGCTAAGGTCCCTCCTCGTTTCCCCTCGTGACGGAGGGGAACGGAGGATGGATCTTAGGCGATAGCCTGGACAATCCTACCAACGGCAGCGCAGTCTTTATTGATTGCGCGAATGAAAGAAAGAAAGAAAGAGGATATGAAAATGAATGAGGTAACTATCAATGCAAAAATACATCATGGCGAATATCGTGAAGAAATAACGGCGAGTGCTGAAAATATCGTGAATGCATTGGCGAAACTTGGCAAAGTGAATACATATTGCGCGCAAACTGAGCAACAAATTGGAACCGTGTTATGTCAATTAATCCGCTTTGGGAAGGGTGCTATGGGGTGGGTTAATTACTATGAAGTAAATAAACTGTCATAACAAAAAATCTGCCAAGGGTTCAAACCCCAACGGCTTTTCGCGCTTGCCTATAAACGGAAGTCCAAGCATTCCGCCTTTACAATAAACGGCAGCGCAGCTTATAAGGAGCATATAAAAACATGACAGAAGACGAAATTATCAAAGCTTATCTTTCGCGCCTGGGAAAGAAAGGCGGGAGCGTTACCGGACCCACCAAGGCACGCAAGATGAGCAAGGAACACTATCAAACGGTAGCGCAGCGTCAGCGGGAGCGTTGGGATAAGTGGCGGCTAGAAAACGGTAGGCCAGCCATTAAACGGTAGCGTTAAGGGCTCTATAAGGACGCTATAAAGACGCATGTCCTATAAAGGATATGTAAAACGGAAGCCTAGCGACCTATCCTGCAACAACACGCTCGGTTGCCTAACGGAAGGTCAGGCATCGGAAGCTTTCCAACCTTAAATTTGACCACTGGAAGGTCTCTGGCATCACGTTTGCCACCAAAACGCCTAGAAACGGCCTTAGAACGCGTTTTTCGGGCATCCTGGCGCATTGTTTTACCAGTTCTTACAGGACCAGTACCTAGCCGACATCTTACTAGGCGGCTTAGAGTCGCACTGGTGCCTAGCCCTGAAGCTTCTGCGCCGGTCTGGGTTGCTCTTCTTAATGGTCATGTCTGGGTCTCCATACCGGATAGTCTTTGACTGCCCATTCTGGCAAGCCCTAACCACAAACTTCTTTCTTGCCCCAGGTGTACGCCTTGGGCTGTTACATGGTAATTCGCTCATTCGTTCCCTTTCAGTTGGTTGCTCAACGCCGCAATCCTAGCCTGGTGGATAGCCAGAAACTCTCCCAACTCCTCCAGGTCCTCAGTAAGCGTAGCCATATTCGCTTCATAAACCTCCCTAGAGCAGTTGGCGAGTATATCCCCAAAGAACCTATCCACTAGTCCAATAGTCTTATGTAAACGGCTGTTCTCAGTTAAGAGCAGTTCGATATATGCCCAAGCTAGGTCAGTCTTTAGTGGCTTCAAACCCACCCTTCTTAGCCTTCATAAGCTTCCAAATCCTAGGCTTAATAGTGGATTCGCTTTTTGGCCTACTAGTCCCAGCCTTCTTTCTTGCATTGATGTTGGCGTAGAGTCCTGGTTTCATTGTCGTAGTATAGCATGACCAAAAATACCACCAAACCGACCCACACCCCACGTTTTCATTTTGAAAACACTTACGCAAGATTTGCCTTGCCGCTTTCAACCCCACTACCGCAGAAAAGATTTTGAACTGCCGCAGCAATACCGCAGAAATACCCCTATAAGGGGTATTTCTTGCGGTACTTGCGGTAGCGGGCAAATATCGAATTGTTGCGGTACCGCAGAAATAATTGTTGCGGTATGTCCATTTCTTGCGTAAGTCGCATTTCTGCAAAAACCATTATAAACGACTTACGAAAGATTTGTGATCTCCCAACCTTCTCCAGACTTGCTGATTGTCCCGTCCTGTTTTGCGGCTGCGAATAGCTCCTGTGCCTTGCGTTTTGAGCAAGCAACCGAAGCCACAATATGCTCAATGCAGTCGTTATAGCCATGTCCCTTTGGCCAGTCTGGGATAGCCTGTTCTATGGTTAGTTCTGGCCTTCCCCTTCCATTGTTCTCCGGTCCATCAGACTCCTCCCAAGCCATCCACTCCTCTGCGTGCTTGAGCCATACATGGGTTGCGTATTTGCTGGCATGCAGATCGGTGTCACCTTGAGGCCAAGGAATAGCCGCTCTTCCTCCCCTCTTTGGGAAAGACAGCTTAAAATGCCCTTCCTTAACCGCCTGGAGGTACACCACAGCCCTTGCCCAGTTGGTAAGCTCACTTGACCCTATCCCAGCGTAGGCGAGGTCATAAAGCACCTGTGACCCCTGCCCCTCCTTGGGTGGCTTTGGCGTGTGATGCATGACCATCCAAGTCACACCTGTCGCCACACTTATCGGGTTTAGGCAATGCCGAAGGAACATTGTCATGTTTTCTTGGGCAAGCGCATCCCCTCCCATAAAGGATAGGAGTGGGTCTATCCATGAAAGGTCTGGCCTATGGACACCTATAAGGGCAGCAGCCATCTTTGCGAACTCTTGACCGGTTTTGGTTGAGTCCCTGACAATAATCACATTGGCAAGCATCAATGCGGACTGCTCTTCAGTTAGGGTTAGCTTGGCCTTTAGGTGTCGAAGCACACCTTGAGCCATTTCAGCAACGTCACCAAGATCGTTCTCTGCTTGGATTAGCAGACTACGAAGCGGCTTCTTGGGCGTGATGCCAAGGAACGGCAAACCGATTGCCCAAGTCATCATGGCTTGTAGGCAGAGTGTGGACTTGCCAAGACCGGAGCCGCCAACCCAGACGCAGCTTCCACCCCTGCACAACCAGCGATTGCCAAGCAAGCAATCACCGTCCTCTTCAGCCTTGAACCCCAAAATGTCCGGCCAAGGCGTTTGCTGTGGCAGATTCATCGCCTCCATGTGCGCCTTCCACTCGCTCCAGCTACTGCGCCCAGTGTTCGTTGCCAGCAACGCTTGGTGGGCATTGGCGAGTTTCCTTGGCGCGCCTGGGAGTCGGGATAGCCTTGATGCGTCCTTGTTCTTTGGATCAATGTCAAACTGCGCCATCTTGGAATACAAGTAGGCAACCCGTTCTTGGTGTTCGTTGGAATCCTTGGCATCAACCTTAACCCAAGCATGGACTGACCTTGAGCCTGAATGGATAACCACTGAACACGGAAGCTCAAGGGCAGTGATGATCGACCACTGCTCCTCCATCGTTCCGCTGTCAAACTCAATTAAGGCATGGCGAAAGCTGGTGATGTCGTCTGCCTTGCGGGATTCTCCGCATGGATTGATGCAGACATAAGCACCAACATAGGAGTCTGGAAGTTCAACACCGGAGTGGAACTGCTTTAACCATTCCTCGCGGGTCTTGATCGTTCCCTTGCCTGATGGCCTTTCTGAGTCGTCCTGGTGAACGGCACCGACAATACACACCCTGTCTCCCTCATTAAATGCGGTTAACAGAAATCGCCTGACATCATCTGCATGGTGGCTGGGCGTTGGGCATGGGGTCATCTCAATCTTGACAGGTTGCTGGATCTTGAATGGGTTGACACCTTGAGCTATCGGCTGCCTAGCTGACCGCCTATAAGCTGATCTAATAGCTGATTCTATTTCCCTTTCCTTGAGTCCTGAAGCTAGGGCTGAGTTGAAAAGTTTGTCGGTGGCTGTGGATTCATCCATTCCGGCATCTCGGAGTTGTTGTGCGGCCATAAACAATTCCTCGTTGCGTTGCCCCTCATGTGCTCCGTTTGTGATGAATTGCTGCGTTCTTGCTGGTATTCTCATCTTTCCTTTCCCTGTGGCATTTGAAGCACACAGCAGTTAAATTTTTAAGTTCTGGTGTTCCGCCATCTCGGACGCTGACAATGTGATGGATTTCAAGTTCATCGGTTGAACCGCACAGCGTGCATTTGTACTTGCACCTTGCAAGCACCTTCTTGCGTACTGCCCACCAGGAATCCATCTGCTCATGCAAATCTTCCATCGTGGTCCCATCATCATCTTTGCGTGTCACCCACCTGCTGACAACATTGTAGGTTTCGGATGATCTGGTGTATCCCTTGCGATACATATTTAGGAAAACTTCCGCGCATTCCATGACTCCGCGCATGTACGCACGCTCCATGTCCTCCTTGATAAACTCTGGGAATTTTATTGATTGAAGCTCCGCAAAACTGTGCGGGCTTGTCGGTGGCTCAACATGTCTAAACCACCGAATGATTTCTTCATCGGTCATTTCACTACCTGCCTTTCTGGTTTTGTTTATACTACCAATTCTGTTGATCGCAAGTCATGCCCCTTTGTTTCAGATGTGGGTAGTGCCGCACAGCCGCAGAATCTCTCTGCGTACCATTCGGGGCATTTGCTCATCATATCAAAACTCAAACCGGCTTTGTTTCAAGTGGGGAACACACTAGGAGCAGCCCAGCCGCAGAATCTCTCTGCGTACCATACGCCGGATTGTTATTTGGTTTCTTGACTTTTATCCTCCAACTCCAGTGCTTTCATGGACGCTTCAACAATATCCTGTGCTGTGATATTGCGGAGCGCGTTACACCACATCTGAGTCTTCGGTGTCTTGTTGTTCGCATCCTTGCACTTCGCCTGCGGTAGACCCGCATGTGGGCGGCACGGTGCGTGTGGGCAGGTATCTGGCTTGAATACCGGAACATTCTTTGGGTAGTAAGAAACTCGATCATCTGGGTGGTACGATCCAAACAGCGACACGCAAGCCGTGTCCAATCCCGCTGCAATATGGTTGACACTGCTATCAGGTGCAACCACAAAGTCTGCGTTGGCGATTACTGGGAACAGCGAGCGGATAGCTTTGGTCGTGTTGAACAAGTCAATCACTCTTGGATGATCCACCTTGAAGTTGTTGCTGTTGTCTAGGCCAATGATGACAGCGTGATGGTTGGGGTGCGCCTCAAGCAATGCAAGCACCGCTTCCTGACCCATTGCTGGTGGGTATGTGCGGGTTGGGCCACTCGATGACACATGATAGGCGAAGAACTGCTTTGGTAGCGGCCACTTGCCTAGCTCCTTTAATTCGTTGTGGTCGGGGTCGATGAGGTATAGGTGCGGACGTTTGTACTTTGGATCTACATCACCAGCATTCATCCAGGTGTAGATTCGGTCATAACAGTTGCCACCTCCAGTACCTAGTTTGGTATTCCCAACCTGACCGCTGAATAGGTCATCCGTGGGCAGGTGGGCATCATAACTCTCCCAAGCTTCCAGCGAGCATGGCAGCGGGTAAAGCTTTGCGCCTAACCCAGCGTATAGAGGTAGGTTGCGTGCTGGTGCGTAGACATCCACCACACCTCCAGATTCTTGGACTAAATAATGTACGAAGGCGGTTGCTATCACCGCATCGCCGATTGCTCCAGCGCGGTAGACTGCCGTTGCTCCTCCGGTGGCGCGGCCTGGGTAGTAAGGTTTAATCTTGTGTGGGCAAGGGATGGAGTCGTCCCAGGTAGGTCCTGTCAACTCGTCCGGCAACACATAGGTGTTGCGGGTGTGGAGAAGGTTATCGTCAACCTTGTGGATTTGGTTTGTATTATTGGTCCAGAGTTTCATTTGTTTTTATTCCCCTTCCAATCAATTCCCATGCAATCACCATTGCAGAATCAATCTGCGCGATGATGTTGTTTATTTCTATGGCCTGCCCGTGGCCAACGTCACGCCTTAAATTAACCAGAAGTCTTCTGGCCTCATTAAGAACGTCACGTTGCCACGTCAGGCGTTGCGTCTCCGTTACAATCATTTTCCCATCATGCGAAACTTGCGACCACCGGCCTTTGGCTTTACCCCAGCCGAGCGCAGTGCGATGGCTAGGATCTGCTTCTCGCTGCGAGGCGTACCGCCAGCACCGCGAGCCTTACCCTTCTTCATGTTATCCGCGCGTAGTTCCTTGATGTTCCTTCCGATGTCTTTTCCTAATGGCATGGTTATTCTCCTGTTTTTCTCACGAATCTACCGGTCAAGAGATCCAACTCCCAACCGTGTCCATGAAATTTGTCATACATCATTTGATTCATAATATAGGCAAGAGGTCCGGAATCACCCCCCATTAACTTTCCTGGTATGCACTGGCTTTCGGATAAAAGTTGCTCCAGTGCCTTGATGTGTCTGCGGTCTATTTCTTCGTGATACATTTGACCTCGGATAGAAATGAGCAGTAGGTGTACCCGTTGAGCCAATAATAAACTGCAGAATTTTCTGGAGTTGCATCCATGCACACGATCCAGTTCCCGCCTCCGACCTTGCGACCATCAATAAGAACGTCTTTGGTTGTGTCTGGTTCATTTTGCTTGGGCATAGTGTGGCCTCGGTTGTTGTGGAGCGTCAATACAAAAAGACGGGTTCTCGCACCGGCGGCAGTCCTTAATATCAAAATCCAAAATCTCACCAGAGTTAAGCATGATGGTGAATATCTTGTTATGATCCATGCCGTAATCCGTAACCAAAAACGCCAACCCCTCACCCTTCGGGGTCATCATCCAAAGCTCTGGGTTAAGCTGGATCATTTGTGATTTCCGTAGGATGTGTACACCACGGCCAATATCACAAGCCAAGTCGAATAAACTAACCAATCATTCATCGCCATTGCGGTCCCGTGATCCAAGCCACCAGCACCCAGCGCGTTCCCAATATTGGCGCACGAGCGCAATGCTTCATCCAAGACGGAAAGAAACTTGCGGCTCCTTGATCTTCCGCATGCTCCACATTGTGCCAATTTCCATCAACCCTTAATCCGCCAAGATAATAATCGCTTGGCTTGGATAGGTTAATCACCATCGTCATCTTGCGGATGTCACCCTCAGTCTCAATGGCATCAAAGTGCCACCGGAACCATTGCCCAGGGCGGTAGCGCAAGACCTGCAACTGCTGCATGTCGGTAATATCAAACTGATAATGTTCGTTGTTTACTTCGTCTGTGACGGCGGCCACATAATTGTAGAGCCAATCAAACAGACCCGCCTTCGGAACCCAACACGAATCGCAAGTCCGATTCCAGCTTCTTACATTCCGACCATCCTTACCAAGCACTGGAGCGCGTTTCATGCCAATCTTTGTGGCATCGTGGATGACCAGTTCGCACTGGCCTTGAGTCAATACCTTGGGTACCGTTACCGCCGTGAGCGTTTTTTGCTTGAACTTTTCTTGGGTGTGCATTTCTTTCCTTTGGTTTCAATGAATCGCTTTATTGCTTGATTAAATCCGTAGTTAAACAACGCATCGCCATCGCTTGTTATCTCGCGAAAGGCGGCATGACAAACTATGTCTCTGGTCTTATCATCAACCTCGATGTCCAATTCAACCATCTCTACCTTGCGCTCTGCAAGGATTTGAATTTTACCTAATCCATCCATGTTGATTTTTCCTTTCTTGCGCGGTCCAAGAGCCAGAATAGAAAGCCCCCCAGGAACGCTATGATTGCTGTCGTTATTCCGCATAACACCACCATGATTCCAATCTGCGTAAGGCAGTCAAGCGCAAATTTTGCATATTCAGTTAACATTTCCTACACCTCTTTTAATGACCCTGTTCAGCGTGGCCTGGTCAATCCTGACTCCGGCAACCTTGCACCAGAATAACACAGTCCCATTCTTGACATCCCTGACAAGTGACCTGACCTCCTTAATGTCCCGATAGCAGTTGCAATCCGAAAGCCTACCAATGCGGTTTTTGGTGACCCGCATTCCATCCAGCACACCTCGGCGCTGTAGAAGCTTGATGTCCTGCATGGCTCGGATTGCGACTTCTCCTGCGAGTTGTTTGATTCGGTCATCTTCATCTCCTCTTGTGAATTGTGCTGAGATCATCTTCGCTTCCGCTTCCCGCTGCGTTCTTGGCACCACATGGCGTAGGCATTCCAAAGATCGGCTGCGTCTTGCGCCTTGGCTTTATCCTCAAACAAATCTTCAATGGATGGTAACCCATTCGGAGGCACAGCACCCCACAAGCGCGGTCCAATCGGGTTTCCGGCCATGGTGGTCACACGCCACTTGCCTTCCTCGCGTTGGACTCGCACTGATGTCATCGACCAAGTTCTGTCAGTTTGGCATCGTCTGCCTTGATGGTTTCGATAAGCTTGTTCATATCCGCGCTCTGCCCTGCGTAATGAATGATGTTGGCATCCTTATAGCGATCCAACCCAAAATGTTCCTCCACGCTAGTCATGCAGTTATAGATCGGATCTATGGTGCAAGTAGCCGTGGACCACAGATGCAGTTGCAGGTTCATCCATGTCTGCTCTGCAAAGTGGTTGGGGAATAAACCAATGGGCGGCTGGGATAATGCGCCAACAGCCTTGGGCGTGATGACGAACACGCCTGTGTTATAGTAGAAGCTAGGCTGCCATCCTTGGACGAATCCAAAAGCATCAGCCAGCCCACGCAATCCAGGCTTGCGGTCTAAATACGACCCCTCATCCAGTGCCATGAAAGTGCAGTCTGGTTCCAGCAATGCACCAATGTCATCGCAGTCTTCTGTCACCAAAACGTCACAATCCAGAAACGTAACCTGCTCGTATCCCTTGGTTGCAATGATATTTCCTATGGCCAACTTGCTGTACTGCACAGGCTCGACCAGCGGCTTCTCAAAAGTGATAAGATCAATCTTGTGCCGTTGGCAGTAGGACTCCATGCGCGGCTTGGTTAACTCCAGCACCTTGTGCCACTTGTCTCCGAATGCTTGCGTGACTAGTGCTTTCTTCATTTGGCATCCTTCCATATCACTCCCTTATCGTCCAGATCGCTGCTGAGAAGCATTATTTTATTGTACAGCGAATAACCGTAGCCATAACGCGACACGCCATAGCTAAGAATGTCGCCGATATGATAGAGCAACCATGAAAGCGCAAGCTTCATTTATTGCTGCAATCGTAATCTTCCCAAGTGAAACGCTGGCACGCTTGGACCGCATCATCGCGCGTTTTATATGTATCGAAGTGCGACCATTCCGATTCATTGCTCTCGCCGGTTTGGTCTATATAAACCGTCCACTCTGGCTTTCCTTCCTCATCCAATTCTTTCTTAATCCATCTCATAGTTTAGGTAATCCTTTCTTTAATTGCATCCATGCAAACAATGCTCTTACCACCGCACGTTCAAGGTGGTCAAGCGCATTCTCTCCGGTCTCGTCTGGGTTTGGATGGTTAAGGTGGATTTGTTGTTGAGCGGTTACTGCGTGCTTAACGCAGCGTGTAATATGGTAATCATAGGTCGGTTTGTCCTTCCAGAACCATTCACCGTATGCGGATTTATCCGAACCATTTCCCATCACCCGCCAAACAATCTCGGAGGCGGCGTTACCCATCTCTTCAATTGTGGGAGGGTTATCCATTACAGCTTCATCCCTGGCGGAACGTATTTCTTGGACCAAGACCACACCTTGAGCATGGCTTGGAAGGCAATGCCTGCCTCGTACAACTCATCTTCTGACCATCGATGGATCACCAATGTCTCTGGGTCGTTAGCCGCCAAAACCACCGAAACGCAAGCGCATTTCGGATTTTCGGATGCGTATTTATAGGCCCATAACTGCGCGCAATCGGAGTCATAGAATGGGTCATATTTTGGGTTCACCTTCCTATTCTTCAGGTCGATGATAGCGTCCCCAATCCCTTTTAACCGGACGTAGGCATCGCAGCGGCCAGCATAACCTGCCCCGACCAATGCCTTCTCGCACCAGTGGGTTTTTTCGATGTTGTCCTCTGCCCATTCCTTGAACGTCTTAATGTAAGGCTGGAGTTCTGGGTCCTTGGAGCAATCACGTCCAAGCAGGATATGCTCCATCTGTTCGTGCATCTTTGTGCCATGCTCCGACGCTTTTGTCGTAGCTTGCTTTGAATCTTTGACAACTCGCTTTGCGTAATCTTCGAGTGTTTCACCATCCTCCTTCGGAAGAGTGAGCGATGCCATGATAGCCTGCTCGATCTTCCATGCGGTTAGTTGGGGCTTATCCATGATGCCAAGCACGCTTGTGACGGATGGGAGCAACCCCATCTTCCGCGCATCGGCAACTGTAGTATTCCGCTCATTGCCATTCTTTCCAATGATAACGTGCGCGGACTCGCCTTGTTCGGTGTACCAATGGCCTGCATCTTCGCTCTTCACCAACCTGGATTGAACAGGTTCTTTTGATGTAATGGTGAGTGCCATTAGAATGGCATCGTGTTGCCGTCCACGTCCTTGTTATCAACAGGGGCAACCTTACCCTGCGGTGCGCTGGCCGCACCGGACAACTCCTTGCTTTCCAAAATCTTGCCCTGTAACCATTCTGGCATGTTCGCAAACGCACCACCTTTGCCTTCCTCAATCTCGTAGAACACCTGGTCGTTCTCGGTGGTTGTCGGTGCCTTGACTGACTTGGGCAACTTGGCCAATCCTTGAATCGAGCAATACTCGCGCCCAGCTTGGCTAGTCTTGTTGACCAGCGTAAGCATTGCGGCCTTACCCAAGAGATTCTTTAAGTTAAATGAAGCAAGTTCTTTGCTGGTAAACGCCTGGCCCCGCCAAGTCTCTAGGTGCTTGCGGAGTGTTGCACGCTCGCCAAGGCTGCGGGTCAACTCCATGCTGACGATCATAGGCTTGGTGACTTTGGTGGTCTTGCCGTTCTCGGTAACTTCGCCTTCGATGGTTTGCTCTGGAAGCTCGAATGAAAGGCGAACCTTAGGTGTCCACTTCTCTTCTCCGTCCCAATTTGTTTTCTGCGTGCCAAGATCCACGATGGAGAAACAAACTCCAGTGGTTGCTCCGGCTTCGGGTAGTTGGCGGTCTCCGCCTTTTGATTCGGTTGCGCTGATTGTTAGGCTCATATCATGTCTCCTTGATTTATGGTTGGTTGTTGGTTTAGTTGATGTGAAGTTACTGAAATGCCTTGGGCTACAGTTGTGGCATAAGGTGGCGGGTAAACCAGGTCAATCTTTAAGTTTGGAGGGGCGATATGACGCGCAATCTCGCAAACGTCATCGGCTTGTAGGATGACCAGCCACTTCTTCTCTCCGTTACGACGAAAAAATACGGATGGTATTTTGCTTGCAGGACAATCAGACTTCGCCTGTGCCATCCATTGTTCTGGCTTAATTTGCTGGCAACGCTTTCCCTCAATGTGGAATGGAAAGTTGTCGCAAACCACATCCCCACTACCGCCCTCTGGATTCCCAGCGTACTGCTGCGTGCGTCTGGCTTTCTGCCAGCCTTGTTCCCTTAAATAACTTGCAAGCTCTCGTTCTCCTGCCGCACCCTTGCGCCTAGAATTGATTGCCATGCCCCACGCTAGGGGCGGTGTCAAATATCAGTCAAGCTTCTTTTTTAGGTCTTCTTTCATCACGGCCATAAGGCCGGTGCCTGACAATTTCTTACAGATTTGCGGGTTGTCGATCACCCACTTGGCGCAAGCCTCAAAAGACTCCAAATTCTTGAGCGCATCCTCAAAAGTGCGCCAAGCTCTGATTGATTCCTTTACAGATCGTTGATTATTCGCCACGAAGATCCTGTGCTGATCTTGCACTTTTTATTCTTTGACTTGCATTGGTGCGGTTTGAACAGCCAAAATAAATCTTCGTCCATGGCATAACAAACAATGTAATCAACAATGGACTTGCTGTACAGATTTTTATTTTCGCTACCAACCGAGGTCATAAATCCATACCTGTTTCTGGATAAGTCTTGCTTCTCGCTGGTTTTGACCTGGATGCGGTGAAACTCGCCATCCCTTTCAGCCACCAAATCGTAACCTGCAAAATCCTCCATCGGCGTAAGCACGCTGTAACCATTCCTAAACAACACGCCAGCCACTCTGGACACGCCTACGGCTCCTATTTGCCGGTTAGATAATTTCATGCTTGACGGATTGGTTCTTTGGGTAGAGACTTTTTACATGAAAGCAATACTAATCTCAATGGCGGTGCTAGTGGCACCGGTGATGGCGGATGAGGGCCAACAGGCTATGGCTGATTTTGTTGGAGGTGTGTATCGCAATGGAGGTTTTGCAGTTGTCTTGGATAAGGATACTGCGATTGTTAGGGGTGGATTGGTTAATCGCGATGGTGATCTTTATATAACGCCAAGGGGGGCGTATACAAACGACAGGGGAACATACTCAGGACAAGATGGAATTGTGATGCAAGATGGCGATCTCTTTAGCAGCAAAGATGGCTCTGTTATAGGTGATGGAATGTTATATTCTGGTGCTGGCAAAATTACTCTTGTTAGCACCGGCGTTAAATTAAATATTAGGAAACCTTAAATCTTAGCAAATGTAGAAAGCCTATTTGCTATTCTATTCTCAAGCCCTGGTATAAATTTTTGCCTTGCAGGATTTGCCGCCGCTCTTGCTCTTTCCTCAATTAACTGAGCCTTGCTTGCTTCACGCATTAACTCTTGCGGGTCTGCTTGATTGATGGCCTGAATAGTTTTTGGGCCTATGGCTCCGTCAACTTTAACATTAAGACCAAGAGAATTTAATCCCTGCTGAAGATATTTTGTTGCCCCTCCCATTCCGCGATTAAAAGCCATGTCTTGAGTGAATGCTTGCAATTTTGTTGGAAGCATGGATACCAAGGGCGCAGTATAACTCTGGATATAATCTGCTGCGGCTCTTGCTCGATCCTGTGGTGGTAACGATGATATTTTATTAAATGCTTCTGGATGATACTTATTGTTAATTCCAGCAATTTCTTGGCTTCCACCCTCATCGCCGGAGGGTAGGTTGTATACTTGAAGATTGCCACTAGCATCTTTCCTTCCCTCCCAATCAACGGTTTTTAATGCGGCATTTGAAAGATTCGTATAATCTTGATTCTGTTGAATTGGTTGTTTCGGACCAATAAAATTAGGATTTGATTCAGTTATTGATTTTTCTATTTTATCTTTGCTCATTTTGTCCTCCAATTCTGAAAATCGCGCGGCAGACCGCATTCTTTCCTGCATATCAATAAGTTTTCTTCCCTTTTCATCAACATAACCGGCATCCGTGTTTATCGCTGGAGAAGTATAATTTGATTCTACTTCATTGCGAATCTTATTGCTTGCTATCCTTGATTCAATCGTTGCCATTACTTTGATTGATTTTCAACTTCTTCCAGAAATGCCTGAATGTCTGGATTTCTTTCTTTTTTGTTTATGCTCGCAAGATTAGCCAATGCTGCTGCGGATGATGATATTGGTGTATTGATATTGCTAGCCAACCAATTAACGTATTTTGGACTTGTCATCAACCTTGCGGCTTGGTCGGCCTGCAGTAATACCCCAAGCATCCCAGTTGCAAATCCAAACTTTCCAGCAGCAAGAGATCCTTCAAGGCTTGCAATAGTTGCAGGGCCAACAACAGCACCAGCAGTTCCGGATGGATTGGCAAGGATGCTGCTTGACTCCCTAATCATGGCAGAAACTTTAGCGATATTGTCCATGTCTTTCTGGAATTGCGAACCAAATCTTCCAAACAATTCTTTTCTGGCCAAAGGATCAAGCGATGCGTAGTTTGTCAAAAATCTTGAAGTGCTAAATACATCTCCTGTCTCATCCTGCATGCTTGGTAATGCGCGGCCCATTCTGGAAATAAAGGTTGAAACAACTGCCTTTTGATCGTCTTTTTCAACTGTTCTGAAAAGTTGCCTTAATTTTGACGGCCCATCCTTAGATCCGCTGATAATTGATTTGTAAACATCTTCTCCATTATTCCGCAATAGAATATTCTCGACATTATCAACCCTATCATGGAATGCGCGCGTGTAATTATTTGCTCTTTTATATGCATTTCTTGCCGGTTCGTATGGTTCAACCGCATTTTCAATATCTTGCGTGATTGCTTTCCATAATCCTTTATATTGAGCTTTTTCTATTGTATCTGGAACTGTTCCTGGGCTTGACATTTTTTCACCAACTTCAGTCCTAAAATCACGCAATGTTCTAAATGGAATCATTCCCTCTTCATTTTTGCTTGCAATCAGAGCGTCCCTAATTGCAAGTATTTTTTTATTTGCAAGAACATTCTTCATTTCTGGAGATTCTTCAAATCTTTTTGAAAGTTCATTAAGCATGTTTTGAGTATTATTAACTGTCACTCTATTTTGCGGAAATAATTTATCCGCCTTGTTGTATAGTTCAGACTGAATTTTTCTTGCATTTGGCAAAAACACATTTTCATAACTTTTCCCAGCCATGCGCCCAGCCAAAATAGGTTCTCTTACGCCAGATATACCAGCCCTCAATTCCTCAACACGCTTTCCAATTTCTTCTTGCTGAGATAAAGCTTTCTCCCTAAACTTCATTGCACCGCTAGGGAACTTACCGAAAGTAGTTTCAAGTTGTTGTATGTCTGGAGAACGGGTTGCCTGTCCAGCCGAAGGAGTTGTGCCTGCCTGCGCGTATTCCTTGATTGTTCCTCCAATTTCTTGTGGAGTTTTACCTCCTCGCAAAATACGCATGATGGCAGACCTGCTTGATTCGGTAATTCCCGCAGGAGCAAGTGCGGCTGCACCAATTTTGTTCAATCCAAGTTCTGCTCCTGTTTTTGCAACTTGTGCCATGCGGGAAATTGACCCAGGTATGACAGATCCAGCAATACCTGCTGCCGCTTGTAATGGTGCTGGAAGTCCTGCATCACTTGCAAGCCCTTGAGCCATTCCACCAGTAATCGAAGACACGGTTTGCGTTCTTGGGGATGCCGCCAATACTTTGCCAATCTCTTTCAATACAGGACTTGTGGCAATTCCTGCCAACGCCTGTCCTCCTGACATAATTGGTATTAATGCAGATGCGCCCTCAATCGCTCCAGCTTGCATTTTCTCAAGTGCGCCTTGGGGCTTTGGAAGCCCAATTTGATTTTTGACTTCCTCCAAAACATCGCTTAAAACTGGAAGTTTTGCCATTCCAGTATTTTCAGCAATGATTGCATTATATATTTTAGCACCAATATCGGTCAAAAGACCTGCGGCTGCGCCAGTGCGCGCACCCATCATTGGCTGACCGAATGGAACGCCAGCCACGCCACCAGCGGCCATTCCAACTGTTGTTGGATTTATTCCAGACCTAGCAATAAGGCCAGCCTCCCTCGCAGCATAATCTGAAAGATTTGATCCTTGTTTTACTGGAGCAGAGATTTCCTGCGTGTCATCAACAGGTATTAATGCCATATTTATGGTCCAAGCCTATATTTTTTACCGCCAATTTTAATAATATCACCGTCCTTATATCCAGCACCTCTTGCTTCTGCCTCATTCTTATACGAAGGAGTAAACGATGTAAACTCATTAAAATCTTCTGGCTGACCACCAGAACTAACAAGATCAGAAAGTCTTTTGACTTTGAATCCGTAAGCAGATGCGCTTGACACAATTTTTCTTGCCATCGCTCCCTTTAAGGCAAGCAATTTTTCTTTTGCGTATGGAGTATATGGATTTGCAACAATTTCATTCATTAGGGCAACGTCTTGATCCGACATTACGCCAGGGCCAGCAATAAGCAGTCTCAACTGACCGCGTAATCCTCCACGAATAGCTTGTGCTTTTACATAATTTGCAATACTTGGATTATTGCTGAGATTTATTAAATCATCAATATTTTGAGTTGCAGACGAAAAATCAACTATTGATTTTCTCATCTCATTTGTTGCCTGTTCATCCTTTCCAAATCCCTCAAGCCCAGGAATTGTGCGAGATGATTCTAGGTCTTTCTTTAATTGTTGTTTCTGAATCGGCTCAAACATTGAGTATGCCTGCCTAAGCGAATCAGCCTCTTCAGGCGTTTGTGCATTTGCAAGTCTTTGATTATATCCTTGAATCAATTTTGCTGCATCTTCAAACCTTCTTTTAATCGTAGATGTTTCACCAGCAGCCGCAGTTCCACCAGTAGGCAATGGAACTGTGCCGGTAAGTGTCTCAAGATCCTTTCTCATGGCTTCCCGATATGCTAAGTTTGCTGCACGATCAAGACTCATCTGATCTTCTGCTGTCAAAATTCTGTTTGTTTCTCTGATTGCTGCCTGTTCTGGCATTACTGGGCCAGCGACTTTAGGCTGTAACGGGGTGGCTGCTGCTGCCACATTTTGTTTTCTTTTAGAAAGATCTGACAACAATTCATCTTGTAATTGTAAATTTCTTTCAGATTCCTCAAGACCACGGCCAAGTCTTCCAGCCATTTCTGAGGAGTAGCCTGGTTGAGATTGAGCAATTTGTTGCTTTAATATCTGAAGACGTAATGCTTGCTCCTGCTCCTGCATTAGCCTTCTGTTCTTGGCCTCTGGGCCTTCAATATTTATATTAATAGGCATATCTAGTATTATCGGCTAAATGAAAATGATGGAACAAGTCCAGTCAAACCACCAGCTATATTGCCAAATGCTTTTGATGGAGATGTGTACGTTGCTGCCTGCGCTCCCACATAATCTCCATAAGTTTTCGCCTGATACCCGGCAATCGAGCTATAAAGATTATTAAACGCATTTGTGAGGGCTGTAGGTATTTCTTGATTAGTCGCCTGATAAAACGGCTGTGCGGTACTTGGAGCCTGACCAAACTGACCAGGCAACGCTTGGTTAGCCTGCACATAGTTCTGGAACGCCGATTGCTGTGCTCCAGTGCGTGCTTGGCCGAGGTTGTACAATGAAGGTCCGCCAGCGATAAAGCCAGAAGCTGCACCAAGGCGGCTTTGCAACAACGTATTGCGGAAAGCCAGGTCAGATTTAAGCGCATCGGACGCGGTTTGACCGGAAGCCATAAATTGTGCTCCAGCACCAAGCTTGGACTGTTGAAGCGCGTTTCTTAATTGAACGTCCCTAGCCAGCGCATCTCCAGTTGTTTGACCAGAGGACAAGAATTGAGATGCAGCCCCATAACGCGCAAGCTTGCGTTGTTCACCGGCTGCACCCGTAGTAACAGCCTCCTCGACCGCTGGGGCAACTCCAAAGATGTTGCCTCGGGCGGTCTGGGCGGCGCGAGCAGCCTGTTGATACTGTCTTTGCTCCTCTGCTCCAAGTTGTGCACCAAGGGAGAGTTGCGACATCGCCTCATCCTCAATCCTCCTTCG
>Ga0209189_1001111_pt1 | contig 20590 bp, 21 predicted proteins | sample C_130820_EF_Meta_FD_187308 | JGI IMG/M metagenome (GOLD analysis project Ga0209189, IMG submission 187308) | Freshwater microbial communities from Lake Croche, Canada to study carbon cycling - C_130820_EF_MetaG (SPAdes) (version 3) | ecosystem: Environmental > Aquatic > Freshwater > Lake... | reverse complement strand
AGATGCCCTGCCTGCGAATGGCCAGCGCCCCAAACACATAACCCAGCGCGATGGACGCAAAAAATCCCAGCAGTACGCCGATCTCTGGCGTCACACCCCACTCCTTCATCGCGTGCGCACACACATAGGCGCCCGTTCCAAAGAAGGCTGCATGACCAAAGGAGAGAAGGCCGGTAAAACCGAGAAGCAGGTTCAGAGAGGCTGCAAAGATTGCAAAGCAGAAGACCTTCATCATGAAGAGGTCGTAGACAAAACTCTGCATGGGCACGAGGGCCAGGAGCAGCAGCACGGCCAGTGAAATCTGATTCAGTCGGCTCAGTTTCATATCCGCGCCCCTATCGCGTGCGGCCAAAAAGACCGGCCGGCTTCACGAGCAACACGAGAATCATGATCACAAAAATAGAGACCGACGAGGCCTGGGGGTAGAAGACCTTCGTAAGTCCCTCAACAACGCCAAGACCCAGCCCAGTCACGATGGCGCCGGCAATAGAGCCCATGCCCCCAATCACCACCACGGCAAAGACCACGATGATGAGGTTTGATCCCATCACAGCCGTGACCTGATACACCGGTGCAGCCATCACACCCGCGAAGGCTGCGAGCGCGCAGCCCGCACCGTAGGTGAGTGTGATGATGAGCGGCACATTCACGCCCAGCGCCTGCAAGAGCCGGGGATTCTCAGTTCCGGCGCGCAAGAGACTTCCAAGCTTCGTGCGCTCAATGAAGTACCAGGTGGCAAAACACACGATCAGAGCAAGCGCCACCACCCAGAGTCGATAGTAGGGAAGAAAGAGGCCCGAGACGCGCAGGCCGCCCTCCAGAACCTCTGGCACGGGATAGCTATTTCCTAGAACGCCAAACCAATGCCGAAAGAGACCCTCCAGAATAAGGGCAAGACCAAAGGTGAGTAGCAGCCCATAGAGATGGTCCAGATGGTAGAGGCGCTTGAGCATGGTCTTTTCCAAGACGATGCTCAGAAGCCCTACCAAGAGTGGCGCAACAAGAAGCGCCACAAAATAATTCAGCTGGAACTCGGGCATGTCCAGCCAACCACCCAGCTGGGTGAGCCCGATCCAGGTGAACATGGCGCCCAGCATGTACTGAGCGCCATGGGTGAAGTTGATCACATTGAGCAGCCCGAAAATCACGGCCAGCCCCAGACTCAAAAGGGCATAGAAAGACCCATTGATGAGCCCAATCAAGACCTGAGAGGTGAGGGCCTGGGGTGTGATGCCGAGCAGCTCAAACATGATCCGTGCGCCTAGAGAGCCTTACTTACCAGCAACCAGTTTGCACTTGGAGTCCTTCAGGGGGACCGTTGCATCCTTGGCTGCGAAGACCTTCACAACCTTGGCGAGGTCGTTCTTGTCCTTGGATTCGGTCGGTGTCTTCACCTGCAGCACATACATATCGTGCTCAAACTTGCCGTCCGCGCGGATCTTGCCCTTGAAGAGGCCGTCGTTAATCTCGACCGACTTCAGTCGCTTCATCACGGCATCGCCGTCATCAGACTTGGCGCTCTCCACGGCCTTCAGGTACTGCATCGTTGCAGAGTAAACACCTGCCTGAACGGAGGTGGGGGCCACGCCTTTGAACTCCTTCATAAAGCGCTGAGCGAACTTGCGGTTCGCGTCGTTGTAATCCCAGTACCAGCCGTCGGTAAACAGCATGCCCTGGGCGGTCTTCAGACCGAGTGCCTGGATGTCAGAGGTGAAGATCAGAAGGGGTACGACCATCTGCTTGCCACCAATCAAGCCAAGTTCGGCAGCCTGCTTAACGGAAGCAATCGTGTCGCCGCCCGCATTAGCCAAGGCGATGACATCTGATTTAGACGCCTGGGCCTGAGCCAGGAAGGAGGAGAAATCGTTGGTGTTGATGGGGTGCTTCACACCTCCAACGACCTTGCCGCCTCCGCCGTTGATGACCGCCGTGGTGTCACGCTCGAGGGTGTGACCAAAGGCGTAGTCAGCGGTCAGGAAGAACCAGTTCTTCTTGCCCATGTCGATCACGGCCTGACCGGTTCCGCGAGCCAGTGCGTAGGTGTCGTATACGTAATGCACGCTGTAGGGGGTGCACTTCTCGTTGGTGATGGTGACCGATGCCGCACCCGTCACGATCGCGGGCTTCTTGAACTGCTCTGACACTTCGAGAGCAGCCAAGGCGGAGGCGCTCGAGACGTTGCCCACAATCATGTCGACCTTGTCTTTTTCGAACATCTCACGGGCCTTGGATGCAGACAGGTCCGCCTTGGACTGGGTGTCTGCGGAGGTGATGACGATGTTCTTGCCCAACACCTTGCCGCCAAAATCTTTCACAGCCATCTGGGCTGCGAGGACAGCGCCGGGGCCTTCGATGCCGGAGTAAATGCCAGAGAGGTCGGTGAGTACGCCAATACGAACTTCGTTATCGGAAATGGCTTGGGCTTGTGCCACGCCAGTGAAGGCGCTTGCAGCCACCAGACTGGCCGCAACCAGCTGAGCAATTAAGGACTTCTTCATGGGAGGGTCTCCTAGTGGTTAATTACACGCCCAACAGCATCTTGAGCTCTTCTTGATTGGCCTCGAGAGACTCTCTCGAGACGGTCTTCACGACCTGCCCATGCTCGATCACGTAATTACGATCAGCGAGCCGAGAGGCAAATCGGAAATTCTGTTCAACCAACACGATGGTGAATCCGCGCTCACGAAGGGTGTGCACCACCTCACCGAGCTTTTGAACAATCACTGGGGCAAGGCCCTCGGTGATCTCATCAAGCAGGAGAAGGTGGGCGCCCGTGCGCAGAATGCGCGCAATCGCGAGCATCTGCTGCTCCCCACCGGAGAGGCGTCCCCCGGGGCTATTTCGCCGCTCCCAGAGGTTCGGAAACATCTCGTAAATCTCATCCATAGACATGGCCATGCCCTCCCCGACCACCGGAGGGAGAAGCAGGTTCTGCTCGCAAGACAGGCTTGCAAAAATGCCGCGCTCTTCTGGGCAATAACCAATACCGAGCTGCGCCACCTTGTGGGTGGGTAGACCGATGACCTCTTGGCCATCCACACGGATGGAGCCCGTCCGATTGCCCGTGAGGCCCAAAATCGCCCGCAGGGTTGACGTTCGACCCGCACCGTTTCGACCCAGAAGACAGACCACCTCGCCCTTGGCCACCGAGAGGTTGATGCCGTGCAGCACATGCGACTCGCCATACCAGGCGTGCAGGTCATGAATCTCAAGGACCGAGTGTTTCATGTCAGTGGCCTGCCAGCTCAGTCTGGGAGGCGCCCATATAGGCCTCCATCACCTGCGGGTTACGAGAGACCACGTCGTAGCTGCCCTCGGCAATGATCTCTCCGCGCTGAAGGACCGAGATGGTGTTTGCAATCTTGGCCACCACCTTCATGTTGTGCTCCACCATAATGACCGTTCGGCCCTCTGACACCCGACGAATCAGGTCAGTCACGCGGTCCACGTCTTCGTGGCCCATTCCTTGGGTGGGCTCATCAAGCAGCATCACTTCGGGGTCCATCGCCACGGTGGTGGCGATTTCGAGTGCACGCTTGCGGCCATAGGGCAGATTCACAGCGAGCTCGTCCGCGAAGGAATCGAGACCCACTCGCTCGAGCGCATCCATGCATCGGTCGTTCAGAATGCTCAAGGACTTGTCGCTCTTCCAAAAGTGAAACGAGGTGCCTAGGCCCCTTTGAAGACCAATTCGCACATTCTCCAAGACCGTCATGTGCGGAAAGACTGCGGAGATCTGAAACGAACGCACCACGCCCTCGCGCGCAATCATGGAGGGACTGTGGCCGGTGATGTCGTTGCCATTGAAAAAAATCTGGCCCGAGGTTGGGGCATGAAACTTTGTAATGAGGTTAAAGCAGGTGCTCTTCCCCGCCCCATTGGGTCCGATGATGGCGTGAATGGTGTGGCGCGCAACCTTCAGGTTCACATTGTTCACGGCCACGAAACCCAAGAACTCCTTGGTCAGCGCGCGCGTCTCAATAACGATGGGGGAGGCGTGAGGCATAGCCTGCTTTTATACCTTGCAGAGAATGAAAATTTGATCTCGCACGGCTAGGGAAAGCCCTGATCAGTCGCCCCGGAAGGTCCACACAGCAAGGTCTCTCAGCAAGGCCTCCGCAACCTGCGCTCGCCCAGAGGAATCAATTCGCTCGGGGGTACGGGGGGCGAGCCTTAACTGAGCCCGGGCCATTCGAATGGCATTGGCAGCCATCAGGGCGCTGTACTTCGCAGAACCCTGCAAGGACGAGGCGAGATGCATCTTGAGGTGGGCGGCCGATTCAGACAGCCAGACATCCATCGATGTCCAATCTTCGGGACACTCTTGCTGCAAGACTTCGCCCGATGCGAACTCCTTGGCTGGACCGCCCAGGTAGTGCTCGACCACCGGCTGCACAATGCTCGCAGCCATAGCACCTGTAATCATGAGCTCAAGGGCCTCGGGCTCTTTTGAAGCCACTCGCTCACCCTGCTGGGCCGCAATGATCGCCCAACGAAGATGCGCGAGGCGCTGCCAAAAAGGCAGTTCTCGCTGCAGTCGCGCTCGAAGGGCGTTCACGCGGCGCTCGCCCAAGGTTTCTTCCAGGCCGGCCACAAGATCTTCAAGTTCGCCAAAACCAGCCACGGGGCTTGTGCCCCCAAAGCGCCAGCAGGGCGCGGTGAGCCAACCAATGTCGGCCATCACATCTCCCCAGGCTGCAAACTCCCAGTCAAGCACGGCCGTGAGCTCGCCTGCGGATGCGTCCATCATCAGATTGCCCAGTCGAAAATCGTTATGACAGAGCGTGGCCGCGCCGCCTGGCGACCCGATTGTCTGTGCCTCCTCTAAAACACCATCAAGCGCAAAGCGAAGGTAAGCGGCGGGCCCGCGAACAAGAGCAAAACTCTCGCGAAGACTCTGCATGCTTGCGGCAAGTCCATCGATTGGGCGCTCACCAATGTGCGTCAAAAGGCTTTGCGAGGCCGCCACCGCAGCTTCTTCACTGTGCATACGTCCCAGCTCTCGGCCCAGGGCACGGGTGAGTTGGGCTCGATGGGAAGAGTCCCTCAGCGCTGCCATGAGCGCGCGACCATCAGCCTCGCCTGATCGCCACTCGAAGACACTAGTACTCGCACCAGTGGGCTCCGGGGAGTCGATGAGAGCGATCGCTCTTGGCACTGTCAGGCCCTGCCTCTGAGCCCACTCAAAGAGTGCAAACTCTGCGGCCCGGCCGTGCGTTCCTGGAATGGGCTGGCTCAGGCCTCGGCGCATGACCCAGCGAGTTGGCCCCTCACCCTCGCCCTCAACCTCGAGTAGAAAATTCTGGTTAATCGCCCCGCCGCTCAGGCGGCGAGCATGAATCAGGCGATGCGCAGGAAGGTCCGCTACAGCGCAGGCTCGCTCCACAATGGGGGCAAGCTCCTCTAGAAGACCGCTACCCGAGTCGACCAAGGCCCTAGTCCTCGCCGGGGCCCCAGGCGAAAAAGCTTCTCCCCTGACTCTGATAGGCGCGGCTGATCACCATCTGATGAACTTCGCTGGCACCGTCCACCAGTCGGGCCTGCCGCGCATAGCGGTAGATCCACTCCAACGGCGTGTCTTTGCTGTAGCCGCGTGCACCACAGAGTTGGATGGCGGTGTCGGCTGCAAGGTGAAGCGTGTCAGCCACCTGAATCTTGGCCATCGAAATGTCTGGCCTTGCCTTGCCACCCTGCTCCAGGCGCCAGGCCGCTCGCATGGTGAGGAGCCGACCCGACTCAATGGCCATGGCCACCCGACCGAGCTGCATCTGCACACTCTCACGATCAACGAGCTTGACTCCAAAGCCCTCGCGCTCGGCCACGTAGGCCGAGGCAATCTCCATGCACCTCTGCGCAAGGCCCAGCCAGCGCATACAGTGCGTCAGACGCGCAAGGCCCAGACGAATCTGCGTGAGTTTGAGGCCCTGCCCCACCTCCATGAGCCGGTTCTCATCAGGAATCTCCAGACCCTCAAAGCGCAACTCACAATGCCCCCCGTGCTCCTCTGGCCCCATGATGGGAATGCGTCGTTCGATCTGCCAGCCCGGGTCATCCTTATGGAAAGCAAAAGCCGTCAGGCCGTCTCTTAGGCCCTCTCCCGTCTTTGCAATCAGAATGAAGTGGCTGGCCGCCCCCGCTCCGGTGATGTACCACTTGTGGCCATTGACCACCCAGCGGTCGCCCCTCTTCTCTGCGCGGGTGCGAATCATGCCGGGGTCGGAGCCCCCGCCGGGGTGAGGCTCAGTCATTGCAAAGGCCGACCTCACCTCGCCGCGCACAATCGGGTCGAGCCAGCGCTTCTTCTGGGCCTCGGTGGCAACCTTGGAGAGTACGGTCATGTTGCCGTCATCGGGCGCGGCACAGTTAAAACAGACGGGGCCAAAGATCGAGCGGTTCATTCGCTCATAGAGCAGCGCCTGCCCCACAGGCGTGAGGCCAAGACCCCCCCGGTCTTTTGGCATCTGAGGAGAAAAGAGGCCCAGGGCCTTCACCTCTGAGCGCAACTCCTCGAGCAGGTCTTCACGAATGTTCTCGTGGGCATCGAAACTCTTAGGGTCTTGCTCCAGAGGAAGGAGTCTGCTCGAGACAAACTCATCGACCAGCCCCATGAGGCGCTGGTGCTCGGTGGAAATGTGAAAGTCCATGGCTTTAGAGTCCCGCGCTCATGCCGCCATCGACGACGATCACAGAGCCTGTCATGTAGCTGTTCGAGGGGTCGAGCAAAAGCCGAAGCGGCGCATCAAGCTCATTCAATTCGGCAAAGCGCCGCAGAGCCGTTTTCTTCGCAAGCACATCTCCCGCAGGACTGCTGAGTACATCGGCATTGATGTCCGTCTTCACATATCCCGGGGCAAGCGCATTCACGCGTATGCCATCGCGGGCGAGCTCAAGAGCGAGAGAGCGCGTCATCTGAATGACCGCTGCCTTGCTTGCAGAGTAGGTGGCCACCTGCTTTAAGGGGCGCAGGCCCAGCACTGAGGCGATATTGACGATCACCGCAGACCCATGAGTCTCTAGAGCGGCCCGCAGATGGGGAAGGAGGGCGCGAGTCATGTTGGTGACACCACCAATATTGGTCGCAAGAACGCGGGCCTCATCCTCAGGGCTCGTCTCATGCAGAGCTGCTGTTACGGCAATGCCGGCGTTGTTTACTAGGCCATAGATCTGCTCGCGCGATCCGGGCGCTCCGAGGACGCGCTCAATGGCATGGGCAACCGAACTCGCATCGGCCACGTCCGCCGCAACGGCAAGGTCAACGTTGGGGCTCAAGGAGAGGTCTCGCCTTGCGAGCCCGATGACTCGGGCGCCTTCAGACTTCAAGAAGGCGCAGAAGTGTGCACCAAGGCCGCTTGATGCGCCGGTGACCAGGATGGTTTTGCCAGAGAGCGGGGGAAGGGGGTTCATGACTCAAGTATGCCCGCGAGCGCCCTCGACCCAGAGTCGCGACCCTGCCTTTTGGGCCCCCGATCGGGATTAGTCGTCGATGAACACCGGCGGCCGTATAGGGTCAGGCGATCGCCGCTTGGGCTCAGGGCTCATGGGTGGCGGCGGTGGAGGCGTTTTGGTCACAGGAGTCTCGGCGCCATCCTTACCGGCCCGAGGCTCGGGCTCGGCCACTGACTCTGACTTTGGCGGACCCGACCCGAGATGTTCTAGGCGAGTCTTGACCTGATCACACCCAGAAACACAAACCAGCGAAGCGACCCAGGCCGACAAGAGCGCAGCCCTCAGGACCATCGAAATACCTACTTTTTCATCATGTCCCTGATCATTTCATTGGTGTCCAGGGAGCCACCTTGGGACTGCTTTGATGCGTTTTTGTCGGCAGACTGATTATCTGCAGTCTTCTTGGGGGCGGGTTCCGTTTCGTCTCCAACCAGTTTTTCCCCAACCTTCTTCCGAACTTCTGTCACAGCCTCCTTCGGAGATGCGTCTCCAACGTACCACTTCTTAATGGAGTCATATCCGAGATACAAAACACACACCACCACAACAACGCCGATTAGCTTGAACATGTCATCTCCTCAATATCTGCAGGTTAGAAATAGGTCTTTCAGCGTCTTAATGTCTTTGGACTCTAGTGGGGGGTCTACACCCAGCGCCTTCATCTTTTCTGCACTCTCCGTCATCACGGCATCCGTAAACAAGTCAAACATCTTGATTGCAATCTGAACCATGTAGCGAAGATCGTAGTCCTTGAGCCTATCGAACATGGCCTTGGGAAGTTCGTTGTTCTCAATCAGCAAGATCTTTCGATCGAACACCACCGACTTCTTGTAAACGTCGGTGACCTTGATAAAAACCGACATACCCCGGGCGTACAGGATATTGCTGATGTTCGAACCATTCGATTTTCTGAGAACCCGATGAACGGTGAGATCAACAGCGTAGTTGTTCTCTTCAGGGTCATTTAATCGACCAAAGATCTTGCTTATGTTCGGAAACTTATTAAACCTCGATGCAAGCGAGCCGTTCAACACGTCATTCTGAGCGAATGGCAGCACCGACAAATCGCCTTTCTCTGCCAATGAGGCCGTAAAAGCCTGGCCAAAGAACTGGGCCGTGAGGTTTTGAGATATTCCGAGCTCGTTGATCACGGCATTAGCCTCTGGCGTGATGGTGACCGACATCACTTTCAGGCGCTTTGGGACCTTTGCCTCACGAAACTTCTTGCCCGCTACCTTTCGGCTGAAGACATTCACCAAGGAATTGTCCAGTTCAAACAGTAGCTTCTTGAAGTTTGAAACGCGATCGGCCGCACTCCCAGTGCGCGGGGTCTCACCCGACTGAACACGGAAAGGAAAGCTATAGAGCACACGCAAATCGCCGTCTGAACCCCCAGACCGCGGAAGATCAAGGTACAAAACCTGAGCCAAGCCATAAACGAATGAAAGCTGAAACTCGCTGGCGCCGCCCTCGTTTGGAACCAAAATCATCTGCTCAAAGTCAAGGGAGACAGTAAAGAGCAAAGAGGGGTCCGAATTTGCATCGATGAGCCTGGCGGGGTCCTCAGAGATGCCGCCCGCGTAGTTCTTACCGAGTTCGGATGAAAATGCCGAGGCGAGCTTCCCGAGCCCGCCAGACTGAGCAATCGCAGCAGAAACCATCGGAAAGTACTTCGGAATGTCAGCGTTGGGGACGGAGAATCCCATCCCTCCCCACATCACCTTGTCTGCCCGCGGCGCGCGGACGCCGGACTGGGCAAGCACAATGCGAGGGCCCAACCCTGCAATGATGAGGCCCGCAGGAGCGCACCCGACAAACGTTCTCCGCGCCGAAAACATCAGAGATCCTTCGCCAATGCAGTCGCAGGCAACTGGGGGCTGGGCAGGCCAGTCTGCTTTGCGAACTCCACCTTTCGACGACCCACACTGCAGGCGTCTCGGAAGTAGCGATTGATATGCTCACCGGACTCCATCGTTGCGCCAATATTTCCGGAGAAAAACTTCAGCGCCACTTCGACCGTGATCGCTTTCATACCGTTGAGGTTTTCAACCATAAGCTTGTTGGCCTCAGCCAGCTTCGATTTCGCCTGCTCATCGAGTTTGGGGTTCTTCGCGAGCAGCGCCTCCACCTCCGCCTTGTAACTCGCCGACTGATTAGCAGCCACCTCAATGAGATTGGCCTCGCCTGCACCCTCTTTTTTGAGCATCTCCGCCTTGGCCCGGATCTCCGCCATTCTCGGGCCGGCCCCCAGAGCCTCTAGCGTCAACTCATCAATCTTCTTTCCCTGGCTCATGAGAGCCAGCGCACGCTTGTTTGTATCGGATGACTTGGCCGCGTCTCTCTGACGATTGAAGTTTGCGGTCATCTGCTGGCTTTGGTTCAGAAGATCGAGGTACTGCTTTCGATACTGCCAGTTCGGCAACTTCTCAAGCGCGTAGAAAATCGTTTGGTCTGCGAGCTTTACCGGGTACTGGCTACTCGCTCGAGCGATATAGTTGGAGAAGGTGTTGATGTTTTGAGGCGCGTAGTCCCCAAAGAGATGGGCCCTCGCGATCAGGGCTACGCCCAGTCCGGAGTTGTCGAGGCTCGACTTCTTGAGAAGTTCTTGGGCTAGATTTTTGTTCTGGGCGAGCTCCGGATATTGCATCAGGATGAGTGCCAGGAGTGTCTGGGCCTCGGTCTTTTCCGAGGGCTTATCGCCGTCGCGATAACCATCCCCAGCCTCGGCGTAGCGAATCACCTGAGCCAGCATCGTCACAGAAGGATTGGCGTTGAACGATTCCGCAAGATCGCGAACCGTCTTGTCATGGATATCAGGGATGTGGGCCTTCAGATTTACAATCGATCCCTGATAAGACCGGTTAATTCCTGCAAGAAGTTTGGGCTCGATATCAGGCCCCACCTTGAAGTAGCGGCCAACCACCGCCTCTGCTGGCTCGGTCAAGGGTTTCTCTTTAAAGCTCGCGCCGAGAACCTGTTTGCAGATGCCGATGAAAGAGTCCCCCGCAGCGGCATCAGACCCCGTCCGACCCGCAGAGGGTGCCCCCCCGCCTCCCTGTTGAGCCTTTTTGAGGCTCTCCCCAAGCTTATCCAAAAATGCGTGGGAGGGCGCCGTAAGGCCCATCGCCAGCACGGACACAACGAGAATCTTCGTGGTTTTCTTCATCTTCAAACTCCTAAGGATGTGCATTAATCGTCCAGTTGAACCTTATTCGACGAGCCAGGCGAGACGGCGCCCCCGTCAATCATTCTGCGAGCCTCCTCCATAACGCCTCGGGGGGTCGTATCTTTGACAGCCTCCCATCTGAGCTTCGAACGCGAGACCCAGATAAGGATGGTGGTCCCAGTCTTGCATTGCGCGGCAATCGACTGCACCCCCTCCGATACAAGCACCGTCATTCCAGTTCCTGGGGGACTGCGCTTAGCAAACCTCTTGGAGAACTCCTGCGCCGCGAAGTTTCTCGCAACAGCGCTCAACTCAGCGCCCTTGAGGCCCTCGGTCTTGAGTCGCTCCGCTGAGATCTTGAAGACGTATATCGAGTCTCTCTGATCGGGGGCAGGCACTTCCCGAAACATCCCCTCACCCGCCTGCAAAAAATCCTTATCCGCACACACCATCTCGTCGATGGAAGACGAGGCAATCACGGGGGAAGAAGCGAGGGGTAGCGCCAAAAAAAGGGGGGCTAAGTGCCCCCCCAATGCTCCGCTAGAAGTTGTCCGCATTCTTGCGTTTTTGCTCAAAGCTTCTGAGGTCTTGGGGCCCAAGCGTATGACCGCCCTGAGCGCCCTGAGATGCTGCAGGCCCGGCGCCACCCGAGGAGGCCGAGCGAGCAGCCCCTGCCTGAGACTTGGCGGCAGCGGCCTGGCTCTTACAGCTCACACCGATCTTCACGGTGACCGTACGCTGCGCCGCATCGACCTGTCGGCCAAGCACTTGAACGCCGGAGAGAACTGCCTCTGCGCTGGTCTCGTCAACGCTAGCCATCATGCGCTCGGCGGTGGTGCTACCCGTGCTACTGCCGTCAGCGTTCGTCGCCATCATCGACTTGCTTGCATTCGCAATGGCCTCTTTGGCTTTCTGTTTTGTGGAATAAAACATGGCCAACTGGCTTCGAGCCTTGCTGGTTGCCTCTTTCGTTGCCAGCTGCACGTCCATCGCGGTGTTAGCAAAAATATTGCCCACCCCTGAGCACTTGATGCGTGCATCGCAACCGTCTTTGGGAGGGGCCAGTGAGCAGCCGGCGAAGCCACCTAAAGCCACCTCATCGGGGGCCTTAATCGGCTCGCCCTCGGTCTGAGCGTAGGCCACAGAAGTGAGCCCCAAAAATGCGGGTAGGAAAACCGCTAGGAATTTGATCTTCATTTTTACTCCCCTCGCTTAAAGTTAATCATCGTCATCGTCGCCTGTTGCGAACATCTTCTTGCCCTTCTTGCCCGATGCAGCCGCGCCATCCCCATCCTTGGCAAAGGCCGAGCCCCCAAACAAATCCCCCTCAGTCTCACCAGTGCGCCAAACCTGATACCTCTGCTTGGCTAAAAGGTTGGGGTCCAGACTAATCTTCGATGCCAACTTGGCCCGAGAGATTCGCGAGTCAACATAGGAGACCACTGCTGATCCGACGTCACTCTGGTCCTGGCTGAGGTACTCACCAGTGTGCGGATCGCGCAGGGTCGCCCCCATCTTCTTCACCACCAATTGGTCGCCCACTGAGAAAAAGTCCGAGCCCTGGCCAATGGTAATGAAGCCACCGTCCTCGCCGAGCACCGTCGGCGGGAAAACTGTTTGGATCACGGCCCGCGACAGCCCCTTGCCCAGCATGGCGATGCGCCGGGCATTCGACGTATCGTCCCCCGTTTTCAATGAAATGCTCTTCTTTTCGGAAAGCTTGATTTGACGGGTGGAATAGTCAATCACCTCCAGAGAGCCAAAGGCCGTCTGGCGTCCATCGGGTCTGCTGGTCATATTGACCGAGACCACAGCGATAAAATCAGGGGCAACCTCCGCAGAGAGGCGCACCGAATCCTCTAGCGACCCCCCCTTCCGAATCCTGCTCAGCTGAGACTCCACTTCACTCGCGTTCTTGCGATCCATCAAGGCAAATTTTCTGCTGGTCGTGAGGTTCTTGGTGACCTCATCAACCAAGCCTATAGTCAGCTTCGCATCGCCCCCTCGCGAGGGAACAACCGCGAGTTTCATTCTCTTGAGCTGCTCTGACCGCTTAAGGACGTAGACATTCACAGAAGCAGATGCGGCGTAGTCACCCGCGGGCGACCTCTCCGATGAGATCTTCCTCCAAGACTGAACAACGCCCTTCGTCTTGCGCGAGATGTCCTCTTCGATGTTGCGAGTCATCGTGCTCGAGCCCTCTTTTCCATCCGAGGAGGATGAGGCCTTTGTCGACACCCTCATAGAAGAAGCGATCGATTCCCCGTTCACCTGGGCTATGCCGTTGACGACCGCATCAAGCAGAGCCTCGGACTCCGTTTTTCCAAAGCCACTCGCGTTCACAGAGACGACCTGTATCTGCTGGGCCGCCGCCCAAAAAGGGAGGAGGAGCGCGATCAAGAGTGTGAGGCATCTCTGCCACAAAAGATGGTTGCTCGTCATGACTACGGTCCCTACTAGTTCAGGCTCTTAGAGCGCAGCTGATTAACGATCTGCTGGGCGGCTTCTTTGGCGGCCTGCTTCAGTGCGTCCGTCCGAGCACCGTCTTCCCTGGGACCCACACCGTAATAGTCAACGGGGCCCACGGAGGCCACTTTCCGAGGGATCTTGCGCGACAACTCGTAAACCTGCACGTTCACTGCTGCGCGAGCACGAATTCCGCCGCTGTTGCGATCCTGTTCAATGCTATCGAAGTCAAGGGTTCCAATCGCAAAAAACTTTTGCTCGCACTTGCGCATCGCATCGAAGACGAGTTTCCGAACGTCATCAGACAATTCAGCAGTCTCGGAGGCTAGAAGATCTGCCCGAACCTCGGCGGTCTTCACGCTGCCACATTCGGCCGCAACATCCGCATAGGCAGAGGGCTCATAGCCCGCCTCCGTGAGGTATTTGGAGATGTTCGCATCTACATCTTTGGCATCCCCAAGCGCCCACTTCACCTTCTGGGACTTCCGAGTGGTAGACCCCGAGGTCTTTGCCTTCGCGGACATGGTTACCTGGTCTCCCTGAATGCCGCGCTCTGAGGCGCCGCCGTCAGTCTCTTTCACTTGCTCCGCCTCGATCTTCTCCGTCACGAGGCTCGTTGTGGCGGTTGCTTTCTTCACTACGGTGGCATCAAAACTCTTCGCCTCGGTCTGAATTCTCGGCAGGATCAGAAACCCGAAGGCACTCCCCTCCCCAGACTTTGCGCCCCCCGCTGACAACAGTGTCGAGACGATGTTGTCATTGACCACAGCCCTCACTGTGAACCTCATCTTGCGGGCATCTTTATCGACCTGCTCGTCGATAAACTCTAGATTCGTCACGAGCTCATCCATCCGCTTGGACAGCTCATCTTTTTTCGTCTCGATCATACGAATCGTCGACGTATCTTGGCGGCCCACGTAACTCTTCCAGACTTCATTTTTCGCGGTCGGCGTAATTTTCTTTCGTGTTTCTTCGTTGGGTGAGCTTGAGAAGAAGCCGGACTCATACCCAATTTCGAATGTGACTCGAATACTCGCTGCCACGGCGGAGCCAGTGAAGAAAAAAGTGGCGAGTAGGGACATCCAGAACATGCGCTTCATGCTGCTTCTCCTCGGGGATTTGGATTTACTTGACGAATTGTCGGTAGCGAGCGGCGCTTCTGCTCGGCGTTGCGGCCTTTTCAAGGTCGGCATTCACCTGCTTGGCCATGGTGATGCGTCGGTTCTCTGCCGAAGGATGCGTGGATAGCAACAACTCTCCTGCAGGGTCTTTTGCCGTCACAGCGGAGAGCTTCTCCATTACGCGAATGAGCGCGGAGGCGTCGTACCCAGCCCTGGCGGCGTAAACCATTCCGTCTCGATCCGCCTCAAACTCTGCTGACTGGTCGAGACCCCTGGCCAGAACCTGAGCCACCATGCCCGATAGCTTCTCAGACATGCCGCTTGAATCCTCTTTTATCGCAACAGACTGCGCGCCGAACTCAAGCATGCGCTGCTTGCGAATCACTCGATAGTGATGCTTTCGAACAACGTGAGCCACCTCATGTGCAAGCACCGCGGCAAGCTCATCCTCACTCTCAAGGATTTGCAGTAGGGCTGAGGTGATAAGAATTTTTCCGCCGGGGCCCGCAAACGCGTTGATAGCGCTGGAATCGATCACCCCGAATGCCCAAGCCGCGTCTTTTCTCTCGGACTGATCTGCCACTCGCCGACCAACCAGGTTCACATACCTCTGGAGTTCGGCATTCGGAAGAAGCTTCGCTGCCCCCAAAATTTGTCCGGCAACCAAGCGACCAACCGCGAGTTCCTCTTGGGCGGACTCAGGTTCCATCTTGAGGGTAGCCCCCCCCATGTCCAATGAAATGCCCTGCGCGCAGACCGAGCCGGCTAGTGCACAGACCGCTCCCAGCGCGGCGCACACTTGAAGCCCCAGAGAAATAGGTCGTTGCTGTTTACTCCCCATCGTCGTCCTCATCTTTATCGCTCTTCTTTCCTTTTTTAGAGGAGGATCCCTTTGCTGACTGCGCAGCTGCTGGCGGGCTGAGCAGAGCCAACTTTCGGGCCTGCAGGCCGCCCTTAGCGGCAAATTCTTCGCTGGCCTTGGGCGTGACTGCAAGGCCCTGTAACTGATCCGCCTGTTGGAAGTCGGGTTTCGCTGCGACCAATTCCTTGGGAGACAGGCCTCGTGCGGCCGAGGTGGACACGATGTTCCCCTTGCCAGACCTTCCGGTATCTAGGCCCGAGAGACCCTTGGGGCCCGAACCCATGTCCACTGTAGACCCCTTCAGCCAGCCCTTCGCCCCTTGGGCCTCAACCTCAAGCCAAAACCCCTGACGCTGCAGCACCTTGACGGGCGTCTTTGGCTCAAGACTCTTTACCACCTTGGCTGCGGTGTCAGCCGAGGCGCGAAGCTCCGTCTGAACCGAAACGGTCTGACCCATGCCACTGACGGGAAGACCTAACAGGAGGGTGAGCGCCAGCGCTTGGGTGAGGAAGGCGTTGCCAAAAAACTTCATGCGATCGCGAGCCAGAAGGATGGGTTGGACGACTTGTTTCGAACTATACCCATAATGTCATGTCAACAATGAAACAATGGGGGTCTTCAGATGTCGCAGCGCACACAAAGGGCTCGTTTGAGGTCGTAGCGTGGAAAAATTCATAGAGGCACTTATTGATGGGCTGCGCGCATTCGCAAGAGCAAGACTGCCGGCAATTGAGCGTCTGTTTAAGCGCGTCTTTCTATACCGAGATCTGGCCCTTAGCGAGTTTTCCCGACTCCTCAGGAGATCTGGGCAGAGAACGATCTTCCTCATTGCATTAATGGCCTCGGTCTGGGCCCTCTATCTCTTCTTGACTACGCTCTCATCGACGGCAACACCGAAACCGACCCACGACGCCATCTTAAAAGCGCGATTTTCAGGGCCCGTAGCCTCGGAGAAGATCGTCATCCTCGATATTGATGAGCGATCCATCGCAAACATGGCAAACAGTCATGGGCGGTGGCCCTGGAGTCGAGACGTGCTAGCTGACGGGCTACAAAAACTAGAAGAGTTCAAGGTTGGAGCCTTGGTCTTTAACGTTCTCCAGTCGGAACCCGATAAATTCAATCCTGACGGCGATGCGGCCATGCAAATTGCTGCGCAGCTTTTCAGGCCAGCAGGGTTCCCACTGGTTCGCCTTGCACCGGAGAATGACGCACTGAGCGAGCTCAAGGTGATGGACCTGCCGGGGTCAAGCACCGAGCACGGCTCTCAGGATAAAACCCTTGCTGCCATCGTCCCGCTTTTCCCGACGATGCATGACCGCCTCGGTGTCGCCAACCAAAAACCGGACTCTGACGGCATCATTCGCAAGTACCCCTACCGATGGTCCGAACCCGGCTTCGAGCTGCCCTCCATCATTGAGGCCACGCTAGAGTCCTCCAACTTGGCGGTGGCCCAAACCCCCAAGACATTCGCGCTGAACTGGCGAAACAAGAGGGGGGGTTATCGACGCATCTCTTTTAGCGATCTCTATCTCAACCAGCTCGCCGGCCAAGACCGCGCTGCGCTCGAGGGCGCCATCGTGGTTCTCGGCGTCTCGGCCCCAGGCATTGGACAGACGAAAGCCACAGGGATCGCGCCCGTTGTCGATGACTCAGAGATTCTCGCCACCGCAATCGACGACGCGATTAACAAGACCTACCTTCGGATGCCTCCGGAGTGGCTCATCCTGATTCTGAATTTCTGCTCGATCTGGTCGCTCTACTGGATCTTCTCGAGGCAGTCCAACAAGAGCATCCCGATTAATCGCGTCTTTGGCCTGCTTCAGGCCTCGCTGGGAAGCATTACTCTGCTGTCAGCAAGTTACACCAACTACCTCGTCGATCTCACGGACAGCATGACTTTCGCACTCGGCGTGTTTGGCGCCATCAAATTTGTTCAAGGCTTCGACTCAAGGTGGACCCGAGCAAAAAAGGGCTACCGACGCCTTCGAAAAGCGGTCAGCGGACGGGATATATTAGTCATCTCTTTTTTGGAGCGCTCCCTCATTGGAACATCTGAGGCGAGACTGCAGAGAGACATTGAAGGCATCGTTGGCCTCGATCGGACTGTCCGAGTCGACGACCTCATTGGGGGGGAGAGCTTCTTGACCTCGTCCCTTTCAACCGCGCGCATCATGATCGTGCTCGTTAACAGCGAGATCGAGCAACGAGCGGTAGAGCAAATCGTTTCAGCGGACCATCTCTCGCCCTGCCACATCGAGAGCTTCTCGCTGAAGAAGAATTGGGACCCAGAAGATGCAGACTTCGCTGCAGAGGTGGGGCCCGTGGTCATTCGCTCCCTCAATCATCTTCTGTCGAATCCCTAGGGCATTTCGTGGAGCGTGGCGCCTGCTCTCTGAGCCGCAAATTCGGTCAGAGTTGCGATGAGAACTGGCATGAGCGTAACGACCGCGAACAATGGGCCCACCTGAGGCCAGAGATCTCTGACAAAAACCGCCTGAGCCACAAGTAACGCCAGAAGTAATGTGCTGCGAAGGACTTTTCCCCCGCGAAGGATCAAAGCCAGGAGAAGAAAGAATACAAGAAGGGTAGCCACGATCGCGGAGTAGAAGGCCCAGTCCCCGAGGATTGCGGCTCGGCTGGAGTAGACAAAATCTGTCAGCCAAAGGCCCGCGAGGGCTAGGCCTCCAGCGAGGGTATGCAAGATCCTTCTTAAGACCGACCTCCGAGGGGTGTTGCCTTTGGGAGAAGGGGTGCGCCCAAGCGACAGCGCTCTGGGTACGGGGGTGGCGGCGTGGGGAGCGAGGACTCGGGCAGCTTCTGCGATACACACCTGGGCCTGGGTATCAGAGTCGACAGACCTCAGTTTCTGGGCCATCGGTCTTACCTGATCGGAAGCGCCGTTATCAAGGAACGGCAGGGCCTCCAGAAGTAACCCCCCCAGACCGAAAGCTAGCGCGACCCATGGCTGCCCGACCTCGTTGGCGGCAACATTGCCAGGCCAGTAAGTCTGATAACGCTCCCATGGAATATCAAAGGCACGCTCGTAACTCGGGGGCGGCTCGAGGCCGACGCTCTCAAAAAAATTGCTCCAGTCCCTCTCGATGGCAGCGGCGATGTCCGGGTGGTGAGTGACGGGGTTCGCGAGCAACCAGAGAGGCTTCTGCAACGGGAACCTTGGGCAGAGCGCGGCATTGAAATCGATGACCTGAGCCGTGTGTGACCGAGGAGACTCAAAAAGCACGTTCCGAGCGGCAATGTCTAGATGAAATACGCCGTGCCTCGCCACCTGATCGAAGGCCTGAATGCTTCGTGACAAGGCCGAACATATCTCTTCAGAGCGAAGGCTCGTAAGCCAATGGTCGAGGCTCTGCCCCTTATGCTCCATCGTCACTGTGAGTTGTCGGTAGTCACTCGACAAGACCCTTGGAACGGGGGCGCTGCGCTGAGCAAGGTCTGCAAGAAGCGCGAGCTCCCGGGATAGGTTGTATTCGTCTTCAAACTGCTTTGAAAAGATTTCTAGGCTCATGCCATGCACCCGATCCAGGCCAGCACGACGGAAATATCATCATCGCTGCCACGATGGAGGGCCCGTGCGGCAAGGGTCTCGGCGCAAAAGGTGAGATCGTCGTCGCTGGGAAGTTGATCCCCAACTGGGGCAAGAACATCCCTCAGGTCCTCGCCCGTCAGATAAGCGCCGGCGCCATCACTCATGAGAAATGCCGCGAGCGCTGACCCTTTCGCGGCCCTCGACCAGGAGAAGGTCGCAGGGGAAATTGCCACCCGAGCACCAATCAACTGAGTCGGATGACCGAACTCATCAAGATGCCGCTCAAGAGCATGAATGCGCCTCCATTGGGACCCCTCTAGCTCATAGACCTCAGCAAAACTATCGCCAACGCCAAACAAGTCAACGCCGTCACAAGAGGCCTTCAGAGCGAGCAGGGTGCAACCTGACTCCGGATGCTTGGTCTCCAAAGCCGCTCCCATCTCCTCGAGACTCTGCCCAGAGAGCGTTCGACCCTCCGCAAGGTGCTCTAAGACCATCTTGGTCGCGTCCCGTGCGAGCCCTCCCCCATTGGGCGTTCCATTGGCACCATCACACAGCACAGCGATGGGGCGCGTCGCATGCCTGAGGGCGGCATCAAAACTGAGCCGCTCTCGTCGGCCCAGATTAACTGCGAGACCACACCGAAAGAGTGGTCCGCTCACTAGCAATGCTTGACGACCGAAGTCACCGAACAGCCCGAGGCCTTGGGGTGGCCTGGCTCATGACAGGCGCCGTCACGCCCTTGCGACGAATCTCCACAACGGGAAACTCACTCGCCTTGGACCGATCGAACACCTGCTCGCCAGGGGTTCCACTTGCGCCAAAGAGGAGCGCAAGCGCAGACTGCTTTGGAATGCTGTAGACCTTGGATCGATGCAAGAGCTCGCCGCCCGAAGAGAGGCAGGTAAGGCTTGCGGCCTCATGCAGGAAGAAATAAGTCTCCTCAAAAACGCTCACAACCACCAGATGCCGTCTCGAAACATAATGCCCGCTCAAGGCAACGAATGACACACCTCCCAGTTCGCCGTTACCTGGCGCCTCACGCCCAATGACACAAGGGCTTGTGACACTTACCTCACGCTCACCATCAGCATCCCAGATTCTCAGCGTCAACTCGCTCTTTTCAGCCCCAACACCACTTTCCACCGCGCTCTGGGCCACAGCCCGCTCGCTCAAGGAAGGCGCAGTAGGCTCTAAAGTGCCCCTTGCGACCGGCCCACGAAGACATGCCTGCACCTTAAAGCGCAGGCGCCGACCGCGGAGTGAAACCTGATACACCTCATCATCACTTGGCTGCTCTAGGCTACCCTGGAGGAACTGAACACTGGGCAGAAAATCGAGCCCAACAGAGGCCAGCGCCCCGCGAGTCGAGCGGTATTGTCGCTCCATGAGCGACCTAAAGAACTCAAGCTTAAAACCAGGCTCAACCTCAGAGTGAACCTCCAGAAAACTCTCGAAACTCCGAGAGGTCTCTTTGTCGAGGGGAATCACTACGAGAGACTCAACAAAAAATTGGCTCTTATCGAGGATACTGCGAAGGTACTTCCCTTCCCGAGCCTCCAACTCGGCCAGAACGGCTTGCGAAATGAGCCCCTTGAGCTCAAGCGCAATGCCTTCTGCCCAGGAGCTCGTTCCGGTCATATCATTCGCCAGACGGTTCTCTGGTCCTGCGGCCTGGCTTCGAAGTCGCGAAAAGAATTCTGAGAGCATGGTTTCCTCAACCAGTTAGAAAGACGCGTTTAACAGTGAAGCTCGCAAGACCTTGGCTCCTCGTTGGACTTCCAGTCGCAGTTGGCCTCTTCGTTGGATTGGGCCTTGAGAGAACACTGCCCCGAGACCTCCCAACGCGAGAGTCAGAACTTCTCGCGGCCACCAGCGGCTTGGATACCCAGGCCGGATCGAGAAACCAGTTTATTGCAATCGGCTTATGCGAAGAAGTCGCAGGAAAACCGCATCAAGATGTTGACTGTGTCCTGCCC
>Ga0209189_1001108_pt1 | contig 20601 bp, 16 predicted proteins | sample C_130820_EF_Meta_FD_187308 | JGI IMG/M metagenome (GOLD analysis project Ga0209189, IMG submission 187308) | Freshwater microbial communities from Lake Croche, Canada to study carbon cycling - C_130820_EF_MetaG (SPAdes) (version 3) | ecosystem: Environmental > Aquatic > Freshwater > Lake... | reverse complement strand
TCCGTAATGTATATCAGTGGTGAAGAATCGTCAGCTCAAATTGCACTGCGTGCACAAAGAATAGGGTCATTTGCACCTGATTTAGATATTTATCCTGAAATTTTATTAGAAAAAATCATACCTACATTAGAGGCTGTAAAGCCTCGTGTTGCTGTGATTGATTCGATACAAACTATTTACTCAGAAGCCTTAAGTTCAGCACCTGGCTCAGTGGCGCAAGTCCGTGAGTGCGCATCACAGCTTACGCGCTTGGCAAAATCCTCCGGTATATCCATACTTCTTGTTGGTCATGTTACCAAAGAAGGTAATATTGCTGGACCACGAGTGTTAGAACATATTGTTGACACTGTTCTTTATTTTGAAGGTGATCCTCAATCTTCATTCCGTTTAGTACGTGCCATAAAAAACCGCTTCGGTGCTGTCAATGAGCTCGGTGTTTTTGCTATGACAGATAAAGGTCTTAAAGGTGTGAGTAATCCGTCTGCTTTATTTTTATCGCAAAGTAATGCCAGCGTTCCCGGAACTTGCGTGTTAGTAACCCAAGAGGGAACACGCCCTTTATTAGTTGAAATCCAAGCTTTAGTAGATCAGTCTCATGTTCCGAATCCCAGAAGATTAGCCGTAGGATTGGAGCAAAATCGATTAGCGATGTTACTGGCAGTGATGCATCGTCATGCCGGAATCGCTTGCTTTGATCAGGACGTATTTTTAAACGCTGTAGGTGGGGTAAAGATTACTGAACCTGCAGCCGATTTGGCCGTTCTATTAGCAATACAATCCTCCCTAAAAAATAAACCTTTACCACGAGATTTAGTCGTGTTTGGCGAAGTTGGTTTAGCCGGTGAAATAAGAGCGTGCCCACGTGGTCAAGAAAGACTAAAAGAAGCAGCGAAGCTAGGATTTAAGAGAGCGATTATTCCCAAAGCAAACCTTCCAAAGCAATCTCAATTTGATAATATGGAATTAATTAGTGTAGAGAGAATCGAAACTGCACTTCAAATTGTGAGAGATTTGTAATATGCCAAGTATTCCAGAATTTAAAAGAGAAGATTTTCCGAAGATAGTAACTATCTCTTCGAGATGGTCAGATAATGATATTTATTTACATGTTAATAATGTTATTTATTTTTCCTATTTTGATACAGCGGTCAATCAAAACCTTTTGGAAAATGGCGTATTAGAAATCAAAAATAGTGATGTGATTGGTTTAGTGGTTAATAACCAATGTCAATTTTTTGCATCAATCGCTTTTCCCGATGTAGTTTATGTCGGAGTTGCTGTCGAAAAAATAGGGAACTCGAGTGTTACTTATCGTTTGGGAATATTTAAAAACCAAGAAAATGTTTTATCAGCTTTAGGTTCCTATACACACGTATACGTTAATCGACAGAACCACCGTCCAGTCCCCATTCCAGAAAAAATCAGAACTCTTTTTGAGACCATGCTCGTTAAATAAAAAAGGAAGCCTTGGCTTCCTTTTTTATGAGTTCAAATTAAATTAATCGATATAAGAACCTGATGCTTTGATAATCGGTGCCCACTTTTTAATCTCTGATTCAACTTGACGCTTGAGACCAGCAGGAGTTACGTCTTCTGGAGGAGCGATTTCTACATTTAATTCCGCAAGACGAGCTTTAACATCAGCATCAGCTAAGGCATATTTGAGTGCGGCATTGAGTTTTTCGTTTACAGCGGCAGGAGTGCCTTTAGAAGTATACATACCATGCCATGCAACAACTTGGAAGCCTTTTAAACCCTGCTCATTGAGAGTGGGGACATTCGGTAAGCTAGACAAACGTTTTAGGGTAGTTGTCCCATATAGCTGCACTTTATCTGCTTTGATATAGGAGAGGGTATTTGTGGTTTGATCACAAAGTAAATCTACCTGACCACCTAAAATATCTGTGATTGCAGGACCGGTTCCTTTATAGGGAACTTGAGTCAAAGGGATACCTAACTGACTTGTAAATAACATACCGCAAAGTTGAGAGACCGCACCTGGACCAGCATTGGCAAGCGTTACTTTATCGCGATTTTTTTGGATATAGGCTAATAACTCCTTATAGTTGTTAGCCGGTAGGTTTTTACGACCAATTAATGTCATTGGAGCATTGACAACTTGACCAATATATTCAAAGTCATTCAAGGTGTCATAAGGTAATTTGGAATACAAGGCTGGCGCAGTTGATATGCCAATATGGTGTAAAAGAACCATATAGCCATCTTTAGGAGACTTTGCTACTCGATTAGCGGCAATCGTACCGCCAGCACCAACTGTATTTTCAACAATTACTGTTTGACCTAAAAATTTAGTCATCGGCACAGAAAGTAAGCGTGCAACTGCATCTGTTGGACCACCTGCTGCAAATGGAACCACAATTGTCACAGGTTTAGACGGATATTCGTCCGCTTGTGCGGATAATGAAATTGATAATATGGCTAATCCAATTACGGAAACTATATTTTTGAGTGATTTCATCATTTTCATAGAGAGTGACCAATTAAAGTTAAAGAAAGATTATTGTAATCTTAATCACAGATACCTACACCTATGGTAAGTCCTTATGGGTAATTATTAAAACCTGCTGTGTTCCAGAAGATACGGATAACCAAGTCACGCTTAATTCAGGGAAAGCTTGATGAAAATGTTCATACTCATTCCCAATTTCGAGAACTAAAGCACCAGATTCGTTTAAATAATCTTTAGCTTGTTCTATTATTTTTCGAATAACCAGCATTCCATCTGAGCCCCCGGCCAATGCAATATTAGGTTCCTGCAGATATTCATCAGGCAGCTGTGCCATTGAGCTTGAGTTGACATAGGGTGGGTTACATAAAATGATGTCAAACCTGTCATTATCAGAAAGGGAGGGCAAGCCATCAAAGAGGTCGCCACATAAGAGATCAATCGACTCTTCAAGTTGATATTTTTCTATATTCAATGCGGCAAGTTCAAGAGCGTCTGAACTAATATCAGTTGCAGTAATTAACATATCTGGGCAAGCTAAAGCTAAAAGTATGGCTAGAGAACCATTTCCGGTACATAAATCTAGAGCACGACCTCCAGGAGGTAACCAAGGTTCCAAGATTTCATCCGAAATAAGTTCTGCAATAAAAGAACGGGGCACAATACTACGTTCATCACAAATAAAGTCATACCCCATCAACCAGGCTTCACCAAGTAAATAGGCAAGAGGTTTACGGGTTGCAATCCGTTCTTGCACAATGACCTTCGCTCGGTCAAATGCAAGGCTAGGGTAGGTTTCATCGAGACGATCTAGAGCATCAATTGGCGCAATATGAACGCAATGCGATAAGATCCAAAAAGCTTCACTATCTGCATCCGGAGCACCATGCCCAAAAGATAAATTAGCTCTCGCAAGAAGTTCGCTTAGTTCATCACACGCATCGTTGAAGGATAATTCGGGGTTTTGCACTATGAGCGAACTAATTCTTCGAGAGTACGACGATAAATATTCTTCAAGGATTCGATATCTGCCAAGTTCACGTTTTCGTTCACTTGATGGATAGAGGCATTGATAGGGCCAAACTCCACAACTTGAGGGCAAATTTTAGCGATAAATCGTCCATCGCTTGTACCGCCGGTTGTAGAAAGTTCAGGCTCAATACCAACTTCTTCAACAATTGCCTTACTTAAAACTTGGCATAGAGTGCCTTGAGGCGTTAAAAAAGGTTCACCAGCTTGATTCCAAGAGATATCGTAATCAAGTTGATGCTTTTTTAAGATGTCTTCAACTTGAGTCATTAAACCTTTGGCAGTACTCGAAGTTGCAAAGCGGAAATTGAAATCAATAATAGCTTCACCAGGAATGACGTTTAAAGCACCCGTTCCTGAACGAAAATTTGAGGTTTGCCAAGTAGTCGGAGGAAAGTATTCATTCCCTTGGTCCCATTCGATAGCAGCTAATTCAGATAAAACAGGTGCCACAAGATGTATAGGATTCTTTGCAAGATGAGGATAGGCCACGTGACCTTGAACACCCTTGACTGTCAATTTGGCAGACAAAGAACCTCTTCGCCCATTTTTGATCATATCCCCAAATTTGTTCGAACTCGTTGGTTCTCCAACAATACAATAATCCAGCCGAACTTGGCGCTCTTGTAATTTATTTACAACGACCACGGTGCCGTCAGTATTTTTGGGACCTTCTTCATCGCTTGTTAACAAAAAAGCGATAGAGCCAAAGTGCTCAGGATATTGCTCAACAAACTCTTCAGTAGCAACAACAAAAGCAGCTAAAGAGCTTTTCATGTCAGCGGCACCCCGACCAAATAAATGACCATCCCTAATTTGTGGGATAAAAGGATCCGATGTCCATTTTTCAAGAGGTCCAGGTGGAACCACATCTGTATGTCCAGCAAATACTAAACAGGGTGCATCATGAGCACCTTTTCCACGTCGAATCGCCCATAAATTGGTTACCCGAAAATCATCAGGCCCACTTAAGATTGTTTCACAACTAAAATCTAATTGTCGCAGTCGACTAGCGATCAGAGCTTGAATACCTCCGTCTTGAGGCGTAACTGATGGATGGGCAATAAGTCCTTGCGCTAGTAACTGAGTGGTCGTTAGAGAGGATGTCATAAAGCTCCAAAGATGGATTGATAATCTGCTTCCTTAAAACCAAGAAAAATCATTTTTGAATTATCCAAAATAGGGCGTTTAATCATCGAAGGATTTAATATCATTAAAGAAATCGCCCCAGCTTGAGTTTGAGACTGCTCTTTTTGTTGATCAGTCAATTTTCGATAAGTCATGCCAGATCGGTTAATTAATTGAGTCCACTCAACGTGTTTTAACCATTGATTGATTAACGCTTCATTCACAAACTGTTTTTTAAAGTCGTAAAACTGATATTCAACTTGATGACTTTCAAGCCAGTCTCGCGCCTTTTTAACGGTTTGGCAATTAGGTATACCGTACAGGGTAATGGGCATGCCAGTCATTAATCTCTTAGGAGTTCATTAATCGCTGTTTTAGCTCTTGTTTGAGCATCTACTTTTTTAACAATCACGGCTGCATAAAGACTGTATTTACCGTCACTAGATGGCAAAGAGCCTGGAACTACAACTGAACCTGCAGGCACACGACCATAATGGACCTCGCCTGTTTCTCGATCATAAATTTTAGTACTTTGCCCAATATATACACCCATTGATAAAACGCTGTTTTCTTCAATTATCACACCCTCAACAACCTCAGAGCGAGCACCTATAAAGCAGTTATCTTCAATGATGACAGGTCCAGCTTGAACTGGCTCCAAAACTCCACCGATACCAACACCACCTGATAAGTGAACATTTTTACCTATTTGAGCGCAAGAACCAACGGTTGCCCAAGTGTCGACCATACTTCCTTCATCGACATAAGCGCCAATATTGACGTAGGAGGGCATGAGAACTACATTTTTTCCAATAAATGAGCCACGTCTTGCAACTGCTGGTGGGACTACACGAAAACCACCTTTGACAAAATCTTCTTGAGTGTATTTTTCAAACTTAGACGGCACCTTATCAAAAAACTGTGTGTAGCCTCCAGCACTCATTAATACGTTATCTTGAAGCTTAAATGATAGTAAAACTGCCTTTTTAACCCATTGATGCACAGTCCACACACCTACAGATTCTCTTGAAGCAACCCGGATTTCACCGTGATTAAGTCCTTCAATAATTTCGGCAATGCTTGCACGAAGTTCGGCAGTGGCATTTTGGTTGGATATTTGAGCGCGGTTATCCCAAGCTTGGTCAATAATTGATTGAAGTTGATCTTTGTTAGTATTTGTCATAGGTGAGTTTTCAGAAGTTAGGGCAATTTAATGTGGTTATTTTATATCTTTGTTAGCAATTATTGTAAAAACAGAGATTCCCTTACAAAAATTGATATCATCATGTTTTAACGGTGAAAAAATGTAGATCGTTGTGAGACTGAAATCAATCAAACTAGCGGGTTTTAAATCCTTCGTAGACCCAACCAACTTTGAATTGCCCGGACAACTTATTGGCGTTGTAGGTCCAAATGGGTGCGGAAAATCAAATATTATCGATGCAGTTAGATGGGTATTGGGTGAATCTCGCGCAAGTGAATTGCGTGGTGAGTCGATGCAAGACGTCATTTTTAATGGTTCTGGGTTACGAAAGCCTGCTGGTAGAGCTAGTGTTGAACTAGTATTTGATAATACGGATGGACGTGCTCAAGGGCAATGGGCTCAATTTGGTGAAATTTCTGTTAAACGCGTCTTAACAAGAGACGGTGCTTCCAATTATTTAATTAACCAGCAAGTTGTTCGACGTAAAGACATTCAAGATATGTTCTTAGGAACAGGTCTTGGACCAAGGGCATATGCCATTATTGGTCAAGGAACTATTTCAAGGATTATTGAGTCAAAGCCTGAAGAGTTACGCGTATTTTTAGAGGAAGCTGCAGGCGTATCGAAATACAAAGAACGTCGAAAAGAGACTGAAGCTCGTCTCGAAGATACCCAAGAAAATATGACGCGTGTGCAGGATATTTTAAGGGAATTAGATGCTCAATTAATTAAATTAGAGTCGCAAGCAGAAGTTGCTCAAAAATATACTGAATACCAGCAGATGATTCATGAACAGCAACAAATGTTGTGGGTCATGCGTTACATTGAAGGTGAGCAGAATCAGAATCAACAACAGCAAATTATTCGCCAGGCACAAATAGATTTAGAAGAAAAAATTGCTAAAGTAAGGTCGATAGAATCTGAATTAGAGATCAAGCGTAACCAGCAATATGAACTACAAAATAATGTATCCCAAGCGCAGGGCGATTTATATGAAGTAAATGCCCAGATTTCAAGAATTGAGTCTGAGATTAAATTTGCTAATGACTCAAAACAGCGCTTAGAAAACCAATTACAGAGCTTGCAGACTCAACTATTACGTTGGCAGGCACAGTTTGATCATGCATCTGAACAGCATAGCAAAATACAGATTGACATTGAACAGGCACAAGAGCTTGATGAGATATGCCAATCTGATGTGAAACAGCATGAAGCAGATCTTCCGGACTTAGATGATCGTTGGTTACATTCTGAGCAACTTGTTAACCAATTGAGAAATATATTTAACGAAAAAGATAAGCAAGTCGTTAGTAAAAATGCTTCTATTCAAGGAATTAGTTCTCAAATTGAACAATCAGAGCAACGTCTGGCGCGTTTACAAATTGATTTTGAAAAATTAATTAAGCCTAATGAAGAAGCTTTAAATACCGCTATTGATCGCAGTCAAAGTGCTTTAAAGAAAAGAGACGAAGCCCAGATTAAATTACAAGCTTCTGAACAAGCGGTGCCATTAGCTGATAAAGCAAGACAAGAGTCTCAACAAGTTCTTCAACAGGCCAATCAAGCAGTAAGCCAAACTCAAGCAAAATTGTCCGCTTTAAAGGGCATCCAAGACCGAGTTCAGGCACAAGGTAAGCTTCGTCCTTGGTTGGAGCAACATCAATTACATGAGTTGCCAAGGTTATGGCAAAAAATTCAGGTTGAAAATGGCTGGGAGTCCGCTGTTGAATCTGTTCTAAGAGAAAGAACTGGCGCAATTCAATCGAGTGATTTGAATGATTCCATCAAGTTTGTTGAAATGAGTCCTCCAGGGCGAGTTGCTTGGTTTGAGGGATCTAGTAGTCAAGCTATTTCAAAACCAGCAAATGTCAGTAATTTAACTCCTTTATTTAGTCGAATTGTAGTAAAAGATTTGGTGCTTGCCGGAGTATTACAAGAATGGTTAGTTAATGTTTTTGTAATTGATTCGGTAGCAGAGGGCTTATCAAGAAGACAGGACTTACCGATTGGTGGAGTATTCGTTGCTAAGTCAGGCCATATTATTTCTCGAGTTGGTATGCAGTTGTATGCCGAAGATAATGAACAATCAGGATTAATAGCCCGAGCCAAAGAAATTGAAAGTTTAGAATTACAAATTAAATCTGAGCAGATTATTCTCGAAGAGTCCCAAAGCGAACACTCTAGAATGCAATCCCAGTATCAAATGGCACACCAACAGGCAATCAACGATCGCTTAGCTGCTGAACAAACGGTAAAAGATGCACACCGTTTTGAAATGGAAACTTTGCAGCTCAAGCAAGCTGAGCAAGAATATGCCACTAAAGCAAATCAAGTAAATCATGATATTGCTGAAACTGAGCAAGCTATATCTCACTTACAAGCCACTTTATCGCAGAGCAAGGCTAATATCCAACAACTTGAACAAGAAATCATTGAATCTCGTTCTCTATTTGAAAATGCGCAAGTTGCACATCAAGAACTACGAATAGCTCGAGATGAAGCTCTAAAACATCAGCAAAGTTTGGTTTCAAAAGCTCAAGAGGCTTCCTATGAATTGAGAACTCTCCTCCAAAGACAAAATGATTTAAGCAGTGAAATGAAGATGTCCTCAGAGCAGATAGAGCAAATTAAAAACTCTGAGCAAAACATTCATCAAGATTTACAACAATTTTCTGATGTTTCATTACAAGAGCAATTACAGGAACAGTTAGGTATTCGCTCTGAAAAGGAACAGGCTCTTGCGCAAGCAAGGACGATCTTTGATGCATTAGTGTTTGAAGTTAAATCCACCGATGAAAATCGTATGGGCTTGGAAAAATTCATTGAACCGATTCGTGAAAAAATCACGGCTGCGCAGTTGAAAGAACAAGCATCTCGACTTACCGTTGAGCAATTTAACACTCTCCTACTGGAACAGAATGCTGATATAGAAAGTATCAAAGCAAAAATAACGTCAGAGCATCGTGTGTCGCAATTACAAACCCAAGTCAATCAATTACAAAATCAAATTCAAGCTCTTGGCCCAGTCAATATGGCAGCTTTAGACGAGTTAAAGTCATCTCGGGAAAGAAAAGGCTTCTTAGATGCTCAATCTGCAGACTTAAATGAAGCAATGATGACATTAACTGATGCCATTATGCGAATTGATGCAGAAACAAGAACTCTCTTACAAGATACCTTTGATCAAGTGAATCAACATCTCTCACAAATTTTCCCAGCTTTATTTGGTGGTGGAAATGCGAAGTTGATGATGACAGGGGAAGAAATATTGGATTCAGGTGTTCAGGTAATGGCGCAGCCACCTGGAAAAAAGAATACAACAATTCACTTATTATCTGGCGGAGAAAAAGCCCTCACTGCAATCGCGCTGGTTTTTTCCTTATTTCAACTTAATCCAGCCCCATTTTGTTTACTTGATGAAGTTGATGCGCCTTTGGATGATGCAAATACGGCAAGGTATTCAGATATTGTTGCCAAAATGTCGCAAAAAACACAATTTTTGTTTATTTCTCACAACAAAATTACGATGGAAATTGCTAATCAATTGATTGGTGTTACGATGCAAGAGCAAGGAGTATCTAGAGTAGTTGCTGTGGATTTACAAGCTGCCACTGCATTGACCCAGAGTGAATAAAATGCCTGAAAGTGTTTTGCAATTAATCGAACAGTTAGATTTACAAAAAGCACTATTAGTAGTTGGTGTTCTGATTATTGTTGCCCTCATTATCAATAATTTATTACGTACACAAAGACTCAAAAAGCGTATGATGAGCAACTTTGCTCAAGCAGCAATGCAAGAGACTGTCAATTCCGCAGTCATGATTGAACCTCACCTTGGTCCTATTGCCACTATCCCAGAACAGCAAAGTAATGAAGTAAATCCAGAAAATGCACAATTTTCTTCACAAAATGTCTCTAGTACAACGGTGGATAGTTCATTACCTAGCATCGAGCTTGCAATCCCTGATGGGGAATACAGCTCGCGAATGGACCCTAATATCGACTGCGTTGTTGCGCTGAAATTCTCATTATTGATTTCTGGCCAAGAGGTCATGGAAAAGATGTCACATTGGCCAAGTAACCCAACTTATCGTATTGCCTGTGAAGGATTATTTGAGAAAGAGGTTCAGCAAGCTTGGGAGTCTATACAAGCCGATCATGAGTATCGTGAATTACAACTAAGTATTCAATTAGCTAATCGTCGTGGAGCAATTAGTAAAGAGGATTTAGCTGAATTTTTAGGCCTTGCAGCACAATTAGCTAATGATGTCGATGCAGAAATTGATTTACCACCAATTCCTCAGGTTTTATCTCAAGCTCTTGATTTGGATCAATTTGCAGTTCAGTCTGATATTCAATTAAGTTTTAACATCGTACCTAATATGATCAGTTGGTCAACAAAAGATGTTGAAGCCGTATTGATCAATAACGGTTTCATATTATCTAGAGACGGTTTATTCTTTAATTACATCCTGAATAATCGTATTCTCTTTAAAGCTCAAATCCCAGGCGTCAACCTTTTAACTGACGATTTACAAACACTGCGCGTAAAAAGTGTTCTTTTTGCATTGGATGTGCCTTTAGTTCCGCAGGAACTTAACCCATTTTCCAAGATGCTAGAAACCTCAAAATTGATAGCGCAAGAGTTGGATGGGCGTGTATTAGATGATAATAATCAAGTCTTGGAGTTAAATTCTATAGATATGATTGTGGCGCAATTACATCCTATTTACGCGATGATGGAAGAACGCCAAATTCCTGCAGGATCTGCATCTGCTGCAAGACTATTTAGTTAATTTTGCATGCAAGATTCACTCGAACAGCGTTATGTTTGGCTAAAAGAGCAGATTGCACGGTTTGATCAAGCTTACTATCTGAATGATAGTCCGTTGATTGCAGATGCTCAGTATGATGAGTTATTTCGCGAATTACAGTCCATTGAAAAAGTTCATCCAGAATGGATAACATCTGATTCTCCAACTCAAAAAGTCAGTGGATATGTCAATCAGGTTTTCTCAGAGGTTGTACATGGAACCCCCATGTTGTCCCTTAATAATGCTCTTACGGAAGTTGAACTAATTGCATTTGATAAGAGGTGTAGAGAAGGTTTAGAGTCACCTGTAGTTGAATACGCGTGTGAGCTTAAATTTGATGGCCTTGCGATTTCTTTACTCTACGAGAATTCATATTTAGTCAGAGCTGCAACTCGGGGCGATGGCACTATTGGCGAGAATGTCACTGAAAATATTAGAACAATAGCTCAAATACCCCACCGTTTAAAAGGTTCTAATTTACCCAAAAGAATTGAAATACGCGGCGAAGTTTTTATGACACATGAAAATTTTCGACAGTTAAATGAAGATCAAAGAAATTTAGGCGAAAAAGAATTTGCCAATCCAAGAAATGCGGCTGCTGGAAGTTTAAGGCAGCTTGATTCTAAGATTACTGCACAAAGAGCCTTATCGTTTTACGCCTATGGAGTAGGGGAACTTGTACCGCAAGAATGGTTGCCTGAACGTCATTCAGACTTAATGAATCAAATGGTTACGATGGGCTTACCTGTTTGTGAAGATCGAAAAATTGCTCATGGTTTAAAGGAATTGATGCAATTTTTTAAGCAAATTGAAGAGCGTCGCGAACAACTACCTTTTGATATTGATGGCGTTGTGTATAAAATTAATACATACCGATTACAACACCAATTAGGATATGTATCCCGAGCACCAAGATTTGCTATTGCTCATAAATTTCCTCCTCAAGAAGCATTTACTAAGGTTTTGGCAATTGAAGTTCAGGTTGGGAGAACTGGTGCAATTACTCCTGTAGCACGACTTGAACCAGTTCTTGTTGGGGGTGTTACTTTGACAAATGCTACCTTACATAACGAAGATGAAATTATTCGTAAGGATGTTCGTGTTGGTGATACTGTCGTCGTTAGAAGGGCTGGAGATGTTATCCCTGAGGTTGTAATGGTTGTACAAGAAAAACGCCCTTTAGATACAGTGTTATTTAGAATGCCAACACATTGTCCTATCTGTGAATCTCAAATTACAAAGCTACCAGGTGAAGCAATTGCAAGGTGTACAGGTGGTTTATTTTGTAATGCTCAAAAACTGCAATCTATCATTCACTTTGCACATCGTCGGGCAATGAATATTGACGGTCTTGGAGAAAAAATAGTTGAACAATTAATCGCTGAAAATTTAATTAGAAACCCTTCTGACTTATATCGCTTAGGTTTAAATGCCTTGTTACGTTTAAACAGAATGGGTGAAAAATTAGCGTCTAATTTATTGTTAGCAATTGAAGAGTCGAAACAATGTTCATTGGCAAGAGTCATCTTTGCCCTTGGAATTAGGCATGTCGGTGAGGCAACAGCAAAAGATTTGGCAAAACATTTTGGTTCATTAGATACGTTTATTCTTGCTAATGAAGAGGCGTTATTAAAAGTAAGAGATGTTGGTCCTGTAGTTGCTCAGTCGATACGAAACTTTTTATCTCAAGGACATAATGTTGAGGTCATTGAGCAATTGATGGCTTGTGGCATTAACCCCATCGAAATAGTGAATGAAGAAATCAAAATTACTTCATTCATGGGTAAAACAATTGTTATTACAGGCACTCTACCAACACTTTCTAGAGATCAGGCGAAAGAACTATTAGAGCGAGCGGGTGCAAAAGTGTCTGGTTCTGTTTCTAGTAAAACAGATTATTTACTAGCTGGTACTGATGCAGGAAGTAAGTTAGAAAAAGCTCAAACTTTAGGTGTAGCCATCATCGATGAAACTGAGTTTTTCAAGCTTTTAGAGAGCGAGCTTTAGTTTGATAGTGCCTCGATTAACTCAGTTTCGATTTGAATTTGAAGTTTAGGATTGAGTTTTAATTTATCACCATCTAGTAACAAAGTATCCTCAACGCGTTCACCAAGTGTATTAATTTTTGCGTTTCTTAATGAAATTTGATGGCTCGCTAAAATCTTCGAAATACTATATAAAAGTCCTGCGCGATCATTAGCGGTTAATGATAGGATGAATAAATCACCTTTCTCATCAGGTATCAACTGAACCCTAGGTTGCATGGGGAATGTTCTTGATTGTCGTGAGATTCTTCCCTTTTGGACCGCGGGCAGTGGCTCATCTTTTTTGAGCATTTCAACTAGCTCATGTTCAACCATTTGAATGATTGGACGATATTCGGATACTTGAATGTCTTGTAGATAAGACACCTGAAAAGTATCTAATGCATAACCATGTCTAGTTGTGTGAATAATGGCATCTTGAATGGAAAATCCATTGTGATCAAAATAGGAACAAATCTTGGCAAAAAGATCAGATTGATCCTTTACGTAAACCACTATTTGTAAACCTTCACCGATAGGAGACAAGCGAGCTTGTACAACAGGGATTTGTGAATCAATTACATGGTGCAGATGCCTAGTTATCCAGGCAATATCTTGTGCATCATGTTTTAAGAAAAAACCAATATCAATTTTCTTCCACAATGCAACATGAGCGTTTTCTGGGAGGCCATGAAATCTCAATTGATCAATTGCTTCTTGTTGACGGATTTCTAATTGAGAAGAAGTATCAAATTTTGCTCCACCAAGATAGTTAAGGGTTAGACGATATAAGTCTTCTAATAATTTCCCTTTCCAGGCATTCCAAACTTTGGGGCTTGTTCCTCGAATATCTGCCACGGTTAGTAAATAAAGAGCTGTTAAATGCCTCTCATCACCAACTTTTTTAGCAAACATCGTGATGACCTCTGAATCAGAAATATCCATTTTTTGGGCGATTTGACTCATGCTCAAATGTTCAGCCACAAGAAAAATGACCAGTTCAGTATCTTCTTTGGACAGACCATGTTGAGAGGCGAATAATTTGACATCCTTTTTCCCAAGGTCTGAATGATCTCCGCCTCGCCCCTTAGCTATGTCATGGAATAAAGCCCCAAGAATTAAAATCCATGGTTTATCAAAATTAGCCGCCAATTCACTACAGAAGGGAAATTCATGGGATAGTTCAGGAACAAAAAATCGGCGAACATTTTTTAAAACGGTCAAAATATGCTGATCAACCGTATATACGTGAAATAAATCATGCTGCATTTGACCTACAATTTTTCTGAAAGGTGGAAGATATCGACCTAAAACGCTAGTCTGATTCATGATATTCAGAGATCGAAAAACACCTTTGGATGATTGAATAATCGTTATAAATTGCTCGCGATTAATTGGATTATTGCGCCACTGGTTATCCATCAATTCGCGCGCATTATAGAGCGCTCTAAGAACTTGGGAGGAGAGGCCAGTTAGGCCAGAAGTATTGGCTAGCACTACAAAAGTTGCCAATATTTGATCAGGTCTTTTGGTATAGAGTAAAGGATCTACGATATCTAATTGGCCTTGACGTTCTATGAAATTTTCAGAAATAGTTCGAATGTTTTGCGCCTCTTTAGGGAACAATAAAGCTTCAATATTTTGAATCAGAACCTCATTTAGCTGAGTAACAGCCTTAGCCGCCCAGTAATAGCGGCGCATGATCTGTTCACTTGCTCTTTTTTCTGGGGTACTCACCAGTCCAAATTTTTCAGCTAATGGATTTTGAATTTCAAAGGCGAGTTGATCTTGACGGCGATGGCTAATTAAATGAATTTGGGCACGTATGGTTTGAAGAAGTTTATGGTTTTTAGCTAACTCGGTAGCCTCACGTCCTGTAATAATCCCTCTTTTATTTAAATCCCGAAATGTATGACCAAATTTTGCGGCTCTGGTCATCCACAAAATCACTTGGATATCCCTTAGACCGCCAGGGCTTTCTTTTACATTGGGTTCTAGAGAATAGGGAGTATTTTGATATTTTTGATGACGTTGACGCAGCTCTAACAGTTTTTCTAAAAAGAAAGACTTAGGATCGAGAATTTCATTATATTTAGCTTCAAATCGCTGGAATAACTTTTTATTACCAAACAAAAACCGCGCCTCTAATAAGGATGTTCGAACCGTGACATCCTTACTTGATTCTTCAATACACTCATCAATACTGCGAACCGAAGAGCCAATCTCCAAACCCAAATCCCAGCAAAGAGTAATAAATTTTTCTATTTTTTGGGTAAGAGGTGAATTCGGTGAATCGCTTGGAGATGATTGCAGTAAGAGCAGAATATCTACATCAGAAAATGGAAATAACTCGTGACGACCAAATCCTCCGACGGCGATTAAGCTTGGAGACTCTTCTGGAGGCAAGGTATCCATGCCACATTCAAGCCATGCTTTTTCAAGTACTTTTCCAGCGGCAATACTCAAACCTTTCGTTAATTTATGTACCTGATGATTTTCTTCAAAAGTCTTGAAGAGTTCCGTCTTCAATTCGAGAAAATAATTCATAGCTCAGGACTTTGGTGGAAAGGTATTACCAAACAAAGGCCTGACAATTTCAGGCGGGGTAGGTGAATGTTCAGAAAATGTAAGAACTTCAACACCTGATGCAGTAACGAGAACCGTATGTTCCCATTGCGCGGACAAACTTCGATCCTTCGTTTTGACAGTCCATAAATCAGGCATTGTCCGAATCTCGCGTCGACCAGCATTGATCATGGGTTCAATCGTGAAAGTCATTCCCTCAACTAAAGAATCGCCTGTTCCCGGCTTTCCATAATGCAAAATTTGTGGATCTTGGTGAAACACCTTACCAATGCCATGTCCGCAATATTCTCGAACAACTGAATAACCAGCTTTTTCAGCATGCGTTTGAATCACGTAGCCAATATCTCCTAAGCGTGTACCCGGCTTGACCTGTGCAATACCTAACCACATGCATTCAAAAGTGATTTGACATAAACGGTTTGCCATAATCGAGGCCTCACCAACCAAGAACATGCGACTGGTATCACCGTAATAACCATCTGGAGTAATAACCGTAATATCAAGATTAACAATATCTCCAGATTTTAAGATTCTCTCTCCAGGAATACCATGACAAATGACATCATTTACAGACGTACAAATAGATTTTGGGAACGGAGGATATCCTGGTGGTTGATAGTTCAGTGGCGCGGGAATCGTATGTTGCACATCGCGCATATATTCATGACATAAGCGATCAATCGTTTCCGTACTGACGCCTTCTTGGATCTGTGGAGTAATAAAATCCAAGACTTCACTGGCTAACTTACCAGCTTGACGCATGCCGTTTAGATCTAACTCATCTTTAAAAATTGATTTCATAGTGGAATTATGACTCAAAGTAGTCTATAATGTCAGAACTTTGTTTAGTTGGATAATTCTTATTCAAGAACAAAGAATCACGAGTCAAACCATCCGGGGTGCCGCTTTTTAGCGTAATCAGGATTTGACTTTAGTTTAAACCCTAAGGAGAAATTATGTCAGTGACAATGCGTCAAATGCTCGAAGCAGGTTGCCATTTCGGCCACCAAACCAGATTCTGGTCCCCCAAGATGGCCCCATTTATTTATGGTCATCGCAATAAAATCCATATCATTAACTTAGAAAAGACTCTTCCGATGTACGAAGAGGCGATTAAGTTTGCAAAAAATATTGCCTCCAATCGTGGCACTATTTTGTTTGTAGGTACAAAACGTCAGTCAAAAGAAATCATTGCTGAGGAAGCTACACGTGCTGGAATGCCTTATGTCGATGCACGATGGTTGGGTGGTACTTTAACTAACTTTAAAACAGTTAAAGGATCAATTAAGCGTTTGAAAGAAATGACTGCTGCTCAAGAAAATGGTGAGTGGGAACGTTTATCCAAAAAAGAAGCGTTGATGAATGAGCGCGAAATCGATAAATTACAAAAATCTTTAGGTGGTATTCAGGACATGGGTGGTATTCCTGAAGCTATATTTGTCATAGACGTTGGTTATCATAAGATTGCTTTAACAGAGGCAAAGAAACTTGGTATTCCTGTCATAGCAGTAGTGGATACTAATCATTCACCAGAGGGTGTTGATTTCATCATTCCAGGTAATGATGACTCAAGTAAAGCGGTCACTCTTTATGTACGTGGAATGGCTGATGCTATTTTAGAAGGTAAGGCAAAAGCTGTTAATCAAGTATTAGAGTCAATTAAAGAAACAACTGAAGAAAATCAAGTCGAAGAAGGGCGGGAAGATTAATGGTAGCAATTACAGCAGGAATGGTGGGAGAACTTCGGGCCAAGACCGATGCACCCATGATGGAATGTAAAAAAGCGTTAACTGAAGCACAAGGCGATATGGTTCGTGCAGAAGAGATATTGCGCGTTAAATTAGGCAGTAAAGCTAGCAAAGCAGCATCTCGTGTTACTGCTGAGGGCGTTATTGCTTCATTTATTGATGGTACTAAAGGAACATTGATTGAGATTAATTGCGAAACTGACTTCGTTTCTAAAAATGATGACTTCTTAAAGTTCACTCAAGATTGTGCCAAGTTAGCTGTTCAACATCACATTGCAAATGATGATGTAGCTGCTTTATCAGCATTACCTTTAGATGGTAAGACGGTTGAGCAAGTTCGTACCGAATTGATTGGACGCATTGGTGAAAACATTTCAATTCGTCGATTCAAGGTATTTCATCAGGGAGCCTCACTGGTTTCATATTTGCATGGAACCCGCATTGGCGTCATGGTAGAGTTTTCTGGGAGTGAGACTGCGGCTAAAGATGTTGCAATGCATATTGCTGCAATGAAGCCAGTATCATTATCTACAGCTGATGTTCCTGCGGAAAAAATTGCAGCCGAAAAGAGCGTGGCTGAACAAAAAGCTGCTGAATCAGGTAAGCCACCAGAAATCGTTGCAAAAATGGTTGAAGGTTCGATTCAAAAGTATTTAAAAGAAGTTTCTCTTTTAAATCAATCATTTGTAAAAAATGATAAGCAAACTGTTGAGCAAATGCTGAAAGAAAATAATACCAGTATTCAATCTTTTACGATGTACATCGTTGGTGAAGGCATTGAAAAGCGTCAAGACGATTTTGCAGCTGAAGTTGCTGCACAGGTTGCCGCTGCAAAAGGTAGCGCCTAAGCAATTGTTTTAACTAAAAAAAGGCGCTTTTTTGGCGCCTATTTTTTAGCCCTTTATAATAGATTTATTATCGTAAATAGAAAGAATCCATATGCCTGCCTATAAGAGTGTCCTTCTTAAATTATCTGGTGAGGCTTTAATGGGTAACGATTCTTACGGAATCAATCCTACGACGATCGATCAGATGGTTACTGAAATCGCTAAGGTGGTACAGCAGGGTATAAAGCTTGCCATTGTGATAGGTGGCGGTAATATTTTTAGAGGTGTTGCAGGGGGCGCTGCTGGAATGGACCGGGCAACTGCGGACTATATGGGGATGCTTGCAACGATGATGAATTCTCTAGCGCTTCAAGACGCTTTGCGTCAAAAAGGAGTTGAAGCCCGAGTTCAGTCAGCCTTAAGAATGGATCAAGTTGTCGAGCCTTACATACGACCAAGAGCCATTCGTCATATGAATGAGGGTAAGGTGGTTATTTTTGCTGCAGGTACAGGTAATCCTTTTTTTACTACGGATACCGCCGCTGCTCTTCGCGGAGCTGAAATGGGTGTAGATATAGTATTAAAAGCAACTAAAGTTGATGGTATTTATTCTAGTGACCCAAATAAAGATTCAGATGCCACTTTGTACGAATCCATTAGCTTTGATGAAGCCATTATTAAAAACTTGCAAGTGATGGATGCAACGGCATTTGCCTTATGTCGTGATCGTCAATTACCGATTAAAGTATTTTCAATATTTAAACAAGGGTCTTTACTCCGAGTAGTCAATGGAGAACAAGAAGGCACTTTAGTACATGTTTAATTAAGGAACTGTTATGTCAGCAAATGAAGTTATTTCGAATGTAGATCAACGAATGAATAAGTCCATTGAGGCTTTGAAAAATGCTTTGGCAAAAATACGGACTGGAAGAGCTAGCACTGGATTACTAGAACATATTCAAGTAGATTACTATGGAAACCCAACGCCTATTTCTCAAGTCGCCGCTCTAGGATTGGCGGATGCAAGAACTCTTACTGCAACACCTTGGGAAAAAAATATGGTTGCAGTGGTAGAAAAAGCCATACGAGATTCAGATTTGGGATTAAACCCAGCGACTCAAGGAAATGTTATTCGTATTCCAATGCCTGCATTAACAGAAGAGCGCCGTCGTGACTTGGTTAAGCTAGTGAAGTCAGAAGGTGAAGATGCAAAGATTGCTATTCGAAACTTAAGACGTGATGCAAATGAGTCTCTCAAAAAATTAACTAAGGATAAGTTGATATCCGAGGACGATGAGCGTCGCTCACAAGATGATGTACAAAAACGTACTGATCGTTTCGTTACTGAAATTGATAAGATTGTGCAAGAAAAAGAAAAAGAAATTATGACTGTTTAGTCTTTGAAATAATTATTCAATTGGAGTCTCGAATTAATAGCTCAACGATAGAAGTACCGAAAACTAGTGTGATTCCCCGGCATATTGCGATCATTATGGATGGCAATGGTCGTTGGGCTAACCAACGTTTTTTGCCTCGTGTTGCCGGACATTCAAAAGGCTTGGAGACGGTACGGAATGTTGTTGAACAATGTACCTTGCATGGTGTTGAGTTTTTAACCTTATTTGCCTTTAGTTCAGAAAATTGGCGTCGTCCGAAGGATGAAGTTAATTTTTTAATGAATCTATTCTTTAGAGCTTTAGATAAGGAAGTTGCCCGTCTACACGATAACAACATTCGTTTGAGACTGATTGGCGACATGAGCGGATTCCCAGAAAATATACAAAAGCGTGTTGATATAGCAGAGCGCTTGACGGAAAATAATACCGGTTTGGTTTTAACCATTGCAGCAAACTATGGAGGGCGATGGGACATTTTGAATGCCACACGTAAGGCACTTGCTCAAAACTCTAATATCGATCCCACACAAATCAATGAAGCTTGGCTTCATCCTCATTTAGCAATGGCATATGCACCAGAACCAGATTTATTTATCCGAACGGGTGGAGAACAGCGTATTAGTAATTTTCTATTATGGCAACTTGCATATACGGAAATGTATTTTACGGACATTTTTTGGCCAGATTTTGATGCAAAAGCTTTTGAAGAAAGTCTAAATTGGTTTAGAAAGCGTGAACGACGATTTGGACAAACAGGTTTACAGATCTTAGAAAAAACTATCACTAAAAATGCTTAAAACGCGCGTTATTACTGCTGTCGTTTTATTAGCATTATTTATTCCTATTCTTTTTTTTAGTCCAACTATTATTCTTTCATTGGTAGTTTCTATTATTATTTCTTTGGCAGCTTGGGAGTGGGGAAGATTCATTTGGGGTGTTAAATCACGATTCCCAATCTATTACAGTCTAATGATTCAATTATTATTAGTCATATTGATTTATTGCATCCATCTTGATGATGACGCCCTTGTTTCAAGGTTAAATGATCTTATGTCGAGTATCTTATGGATAAGTATTATTTTTTGGTTGTTTGCTGTACCAATTATTCTGAGTAGGAAATTACAATTTTCAATCCAAAAAAATACGTCTTTATTCGCGATTGTAGGAGTGGTCATTTTCATGAGCGATTGGTATGCATTCATGCTTTTAAGAGATACAGGGTTGTGGGTTTTGCTCTCTGTCCTCATGGTTGTTTGGACAGCTGACATAGGTGCTTATTTCACAGGAAAAAAATTGGGCAAACATAAATTAGCCCCTCAATTAAGTCCTGGTAAATCTATTGAAGGAGCCATTGGCGGCATGGTAGCTGTTTGTGTA
>Ga0209189_1001107_pt1 | contig 20608 bp, 26 predicted proteins | sample C_130820_EF_Meta_FD_187308 | JGI IMG/M metagenome (GOLD analysis project Ga0209189, IMG submission 187308) | Freshwater microbial communities from Lake Croche, Canada to study carbon cycling - C_130820_EF_MetaG (SPAdes) (version 3) | ecosystem: Environmental > Aquatic > Freshwater > Lake... | reverse complement strand
CACCCGTCTCCTCCTCCACATCCGTTGCCGCCGCCACCGCCGAGCCCATCGCCTAAACCCCCTCCGTCGCCCAAGCCGCCGCCGCACCCGTCTCCTCCTCCACATCCGTTGCCGCCGCCACCGCCGAGCCCATCGCCTAAACCCCCTCCGTTGCCAAGCCCGCCGCCCAAGCCGCCACCATCTCCAAAAGCCTCGCCACCCCCCGTTGCAGCCAAGCCGCCGCCGTCTCCCGTGGCTGCCAAGCCGCCACCATCTCCCAAAGCATCCCCTTCGCCCAAGCCACCGCCTCCGTTTCCCCCGCAGTAGTCTCCTTGTTTGTGTAATGTAAGATGTATTTACGCAGTCTTGTGAGGAACAGGAATGGATGATCTCACGCAAATCATCCAAGAACATGCTGTTAGAATCTTCAGTGAGGATGAAACCGTGTATGAAATCATAGCTGACATAATCTCTGACTCGAACCTGGAAGACAAGCCCATATTCATTGTAGACATCGGCTCCGTCGCCCGGATGTACGAACGGTTCCTTGAGCTCCTGCCCGGGGTCAATGTGTACTACGCCGCAAAGTGCAACTCAGACCCGGTCGTGCTCAAGGTGTTGTCTGCAAAAGGGGCGCGCTTCGACGTGGCGTCGTACGGCGAGATCAGCACGGTGCTGGAGTTCACGGAGCCGCAGAACCTCATACTGGCCCATCCCATCAAGCCGTGCGACACGCTCAAGTACGCTCGCGCGGTTGACGTCGACCTGATGACCTTTGACTCGGAGAACGAGCTGCTCAAAATCAAGCTGTACCACCCGGCTGCGCGTCTGCTGCTGCGCATAAAGGTTGACGACACGGGCAGCACCTCCCGTTTTTCCAACAAGTATGGGGTCGGCACAGAGAGCATTGAGACGCACCTGGCCCTTTCTCGCACGCTCGGCCTGGACGTCGCGGGCGCCGCCTTCCACGTGGGCAGCGGGTGCAGCAACCCGCAGCTGTACGCATCGGCCGTGCGGCAGGCGCTGGACGTTCTGCACTTGGCCAAGCAATACGGCATGAACGCAACCATCGTCGACATCGGCGGCGGCTTTTGCTCGGACACGTTCGAGGAGACGGCGAGCGTCATCCGGCCGCTGGTCGAGGCGCACCCCGACGTTACCTGGATGGCCGAGCCGGGCCGGCTCATTGTCAACGACTCGAGCACGCTCGTGGTGAGCGTCGTCGGCAAAAAGGAGCTGGCCGGTCCCTCTTACACGTACTACATCAATGATAGCGTGTACTCCAGCTTCAACGGCATACTCTTCGACAAGCGCGTCGTGCAGCTCCTCCCGTTCAATGAGCGCGACGGCGTCACCTTCAAGAGCAAGGTGTACGGCAACACGTGCGACGGCATTGACGAGATCTGCGACGAATGCTTCCTGCCGGACCTGGCCATCGGCGAGCGCCTCTTCGTGACCCGCATGGGAGCGTACTCGAGCGCCAGCGCTTCCTCCAGCTTCAACGGGTTTTCCAAGCCAGAGACTGTCTATGTGTTGACAACATGATGTACGGCTCTCAGGTACATCCAGCAACGCCGTACGTATCGGCACTGGCGTTATTATTAAATCTTATTTAGATTGAGTAGCATGGCGTCTGATGATGATGATGATGCTGCTTTCTATGCAGGAGACTTTCGGCACGTGCTGCACGTAAAATTTCAGATGAGTCTTCCAGCACTGCGCCCCACGCATGTCCCACGGAGCCAGACTTGTATCGTTGAAGTCGAATGTTTGCTTGCCGACTTTCATTTCTCAAGAACTGCAATCGTATTCTCTTGTAATGAGTTTGTTGCATTGAACGACAGCGGATTTCGCTTGCCGTATGTCGACTCTGTAAACATTTTAGGTTCCCAGTTGTGCAGGAGTAGAAGCTGCAGAACGCCTTTCTTTGGATTGGGATGTGAAGTAACTTATTCGGGCAAATTCATTGTTTACGGGTGGTCGAGTGACGGCTGGTCCTCATATGCGCAAATGCTGGCGCTTCTGGGTCCGAAAGATGACGGAACGTGGCCGCGCAAGGCGCTATTTGCACTCTACAACTTGGAACTGCAGAGGCACGTGCGCGTGACCAGGTTCGCGCTTTTATAGAGCCACTAGTAAGGGGGTACGGCGTCTCGGTTTACACAATAATGCGCTGCCCACGGTTGCTCTGTGTCCGAAGAGGACAGCTGCATATTGTGCCATAATAAGATATTGAATTCTTACATATAGTGATAGCCCTTAGCTTGCTGAGTCTTGGCTGGCGCAAAAACGTGCAGAAAAACGCTGTCAGATCACTTGGAATATGCCACACGCTTGTTGAACGTTCTAGCGCATGAACTCCTGCTCAAACTGCGTCGGGGTCATACCGTCCCCAACTGCCGTCTTCAGCTTCTCGTAGCCCTTCATCTCGGCGTCAAAGCAATCAGCACCCGGTGTAAGGCCAGTAATGTGTTTCTGGAGTGCCATTTTGATAGCTTCGACGTCTTCTGCCGTCACGCTGCCTCCGACGCGCTTGAGCGCCGCGCACAGCACCAGCACAAATCCGAGCTCGCGGCCCTGAATGCACACTTTGCGGTTGGCTTCCTTGACGGTTTTGATGTAGTGGCTGACCCCGCCGTTTGAGACGGCCTTCACCGCGCCCCTCACGTGGTCTGAGAACGTGGCGCCGACGGACATCCTGTGCCCCTTCAGCCTGTCCATGGGACATACCGCGGCTCACAATCTGATGCGCCAACCAAGCTTTCGGCCGAGCAGCGACCCGGGGTACGGCCTGCCCACGACGGTCTAGCGCGCGGTCCGCGCCTTGAGCAGCGTTTTGAGCACCTCCGCGTTGCCCGAGCAGTATCGAACAGCAGTAGTGCACCTTCTGTCGACGGACGTGTGCGCACTGAAGTGCGACTCCCTGAGCAGAAGCAGGCACGTTGCGCCGTGCGGCTGGAACTGGTGGCCCATGCTGCAAGGTGGCCGAACTTCGTTTCACGCCTCGGACGGGATTGCTTCTTGCGCAACAAACAAAGAGGCGGCCAACTGTTTTGACAGCCGATTGCACGTAACCTCGACGTGGAACAGAATGCTGCTCATGAGCAGCGTCAGACCGAGCGTCCCGAACGCGTGCCACGGGCTGTGATTAGCATAAACCGCCTCGGGCGACCGGTTGCTGTAGGGCGCATAGTCAAAGAGGATGTACTGCGCGATGTTGTGGTAAATGTACATTGTGAAAGACAGTTTGCCCAGGTACAGCGACGGCCGGGATTCAAGCAGCCAGCGTACGAATACGACATTTTCTACGCCAAACATCACCATTGCGGCCGAAACGCATCGAACGGCGGTGCAGAGCAATCCGCCAGCTACGTTTTGAGGAAAATGAATGCAGCGGAATGCAAGGCTAGCTGCCAACGCAACGGCGCCAACGAGCTGCGGCCGCCAAGTGACGCGGACAGCCCCCGCTTGCAACGCCGCTCCGTATGCAAAAAAAATGAGGTGAAAGTTTGAGACTGCGAATGTGGTCACGGCGCACGCGGCAACGAGCCGAGGGCGACGCAGGCGAGGCTGAAGCAGTTTCCAAACATAAATGAGCATCGAGCCCACAACTTCGGGGGTCATTGTCCACATCTGCCCGAAACGGCGCGCGACCCAGTACGACTCGAAGCTCCGATTTGGGACGCCCATCAAGACTGAATCAGTCTTCATGAACGAGTTCGCATAGATGCAGAACGGGTAATACAGAATGCCGAGTGGGTTAATGTTGACGTCGACCGCCCATCCCAGTAGGACGGCAAAAAGCACCGGCAGCAGCAGCCTTGGAATGCGCGCTGCAGCCTTGAGTGGAACGTTTCCGTCACACGACGCCGCAATAGAGTATCCGGAAATGATGAAGAACAGACTGACGGAAAAGGTGCCATCACGGACCAAGCTCAGTAAGTCGTATGCAGCACCGTGGAAAGGGACGTGGAGGTGCGCATGCTGCAAGATGACAGCGATGCAAGACCAGCCGCGTAGACCGTCGAGGAAGAGCACGCGAGCCGGATTTTGAGACATTTACGATCCGAGACGCGCGTACGAAAGTTAAGAAAGTTTACTGTTTGAACCATCCGTTTATCTGGCGTTCGAGCCCGCCGCACGAGGCCCTTAGCCGGGCACTGTTTACACTGTTTATAGGTCGCCCTGCGGGGGTGCCCCCGCATGGCCTCGCGGTGTTGCCTCCGGGTCGTACGGACCCCGGTAGTGCGCGCGGCAGAGCGGGCACGAGATGAGCGGCGCGCCGCCGGGCGTCTCGTCGTCCGAGTCCGGGTCGTGTGGGCAGATGCGCCTGAAGCAGTCGACGCACAGCGAGTGCGTGCACTGCGGCATGCCCACGTGGATGCCCGCGGGCTCGTAGCAGACTGCGCAGTCCTGTCCGTCGTGGAAGCGGAGGTCGAAGCCAAAGTCGATGGCGCAGTTCATGCACCTGCCGCCGTGCGCTTCGAGGAGCCAGCGCGGCCACGCCTTGCCGCAGTACAGGCTGTTCGGGCACGGCTGCGGGTAGCACTCTGCGCGGCCGCACCACCCAGTGACGAGGTCGTATTCCAAGGACCGCCAGTTCGGGCCCTGCTCGCCGACTGCATACACAGCCCGCGCGCACGGGAGCCGAGGGCCCTCGTACCCAATCTCAGGCGCCGAGTCGCAGGGCGGGCAGCACACGTTCTGGACGAGGCAGTTGCCTTCGTAGAGGCCGCTGTCCTCGGAAGGCAAGCACGGGCGGAACATGACGAGCGAGTAGACGAGCGAGTCGACAGTGCGTAAAGTTTTATTTTTCGCTCGATGCAGTCTGTTGGGGACAAACTGGATGCATTTTTGGGAAAGCTCCCTGACGAGCTGCTCATGGGGCTCCACACACTGGCGCAGCGCCAGGTGTGCACTGTTGAATCTCTTGTGCCCAGCTGACTCTCTCAAGCAGGCGTCATACTCCAAGTGCATGTCACGGGGCCGTGCACCCTTTGTCCGGGTCGACGTCGCCGACGAGCCAGCGCTGGACGGTGCGCTGCGCGCGCTGGACGCCTTCGACAAGCCGTCTCGGCTGCTGGAGGTGGGCTCCCTCGGCAAAGCCACGCCATGCGTGACGACGGAGGCGAACCGCACGCTCGCGCGGCAGTTCGGCCTCCCCATGCACGTCGACCGGCTGGTAGGCATCGTGGCCGCGTGCGGCGCGGAGCGCAGGGCGCGGATACGGTCATTTGCGAGGTGCGCGTGCTGCGAGGCCGAGCGGCCAAAGCTCAAGATGTGCACGGGGTGCTTCTATGCAGCATACTGCGACACTGAGTGCTCTCGGGCCGACTGGCCGCATCACCGCGCGCTGTGCATGCAGCTGCGCTCCGCAGAGGGGCTGGCGAACGCGCTCTTCATGGTCGGGTCGTAATGCTTCGTAGTGATTCTGTAAGCCGTATTTAAAGAAAAGGCAAGGTCTGGTGATGCTCGTCTGGCCGGTCAAGTTTATCAAGGACGTGCCCGCGCGCAGACCCTGCCGGGTCACGCTCAGCAACAAGCACTACGTCCTGTGGCGCACGCCCGACGGCGTGCGCGCTGCTGTGGACGCCTGCCCGCACCGCAAGGCGAAGCTGTCACAGGGCGTCGTGGAGGACGGCTTGCTTGCGTGCTCCTACCACTTCTGGGCGTTCGACAGCAACGGCACGTGCGTGGACATCCCGCAGATCGCGGAGGGCAGGCGCTACCCGCGCGCGTGCAACCTCGTCACCGTGCCCGTCACCGTGTCCGACGGCATCGTGTGGATGTCCGAGCCGTCTCTCGTGAGCGCGGGGATACCCACCAACCTGCTCTCCGCCGTGCATCCGTACGACATCGTCACGGACAAGGAGCTGGTTGTCAACAACTCGTACGAGATCCAAATCGAAAACGGGTTGGACACGGCGCACTTGCACACGGTGCACGACGGCTACCAAGGTTCGCGGGCTCGCATGAGCCCCATCCACTGCACCTGGTTTTACGAGGACAAGGACGCCATCGTGAGCTACTTTGTGCACGACTCGGACACGCCCGACATGGAGCTCGTTTTCCTCAAGCCGGGCACAATCATCGTGCGCGTGCTGGACCGCAGGACGAAGCGCCTGCTGCGCACCAACGTGATCAACGTGGCGCCGCTCACAGGGTCTACGTGCACGGTGCTCTTCCGCGACATCGCGCCGTACACGGGTGGCCTGCCCGCCGACCCGATGCTCTACAGGTGCCTCAACCGCCTGGTCATAGACCAGATCTTCAAGCAGGACCTCGCAGTCACGGCGGCGGTGCAGGACAACCTGGGCACCTCGCGCTCGCCCTACTGCATGCCCGCGCCCGCGGACAGGCCCGTGGCAGCCTTCCGGCGCTGGGTCAGCGGTTTACCGCTGCATACTCCCGGGTCCCCTTGACGAAGTATTTCGAATAGGTACGGGCCGACTGCGTCGTTTGTGGCGGAGCGAGCGCTCGTTTGCTGTTCTCACTTGCGGTCTTGTCCGCATGGCAGCTGGCGCAGAGCGCCTGCAGGTTGGCCTTGTCGTTAGGGTCCTCCTCCGCGCGGAACGACCAGATTGGCCGCATGTGGTCCACCTGAAAGGCTGCACTCAACAGCTTCTTGCACACGTTGCACCGCCAGCCCTGCGACGCGGCCACCTCGCGCCGGACGTAGTCCGTCAGCCGTCGACGGGGCGCCGCAGCAGCCGCCATGCGCCCCTTATTTCTCAGCGATGCAAAAATATGTCGATGCTCACTTACGACGTCGGCGTGGCGCTCTTCAGCAAAAAATTCAACCGTCCACCCACGCAGGCGGAGGCGGCGCGCATTCTGGATACGGTCAAGGAGCTCTACGTGGAGCTCAACCAGAGCCAGCCCACCTGTCCAAGGGTGTCGCTGGAGCACCTCCGCACAAACGCTGGCGTCATGGAGGTGCTCGACGTCGCTCTCTCAGCGCAGCCGAGCGTGACTGAGCCGCACTCCTTCGTGTTCGACTACGGACAGTTCATGGAGCACCTCAAGGCGCACCGCGCGCTGGTGGTCCCGCGGGTGGGGTGCCTCGTCCAGACGAATGCGGGCAACGTGCAGCTGGTCAGCGCGACGGAGTACTCGACGCTCGGAAGGCACAGGCTCCAAGACGTGTTCAAGACGTGTCTGCCTGTGATTGTGTTGCAGCAGTAAACGTACGTTTCGTCCCTCCAGAATCACATTAAAGTATTTGATGCCACTCCCTCACCGTCGCGTTATACTCCGGGTCGCTCAGACAAGCGGGCAAACCCTCCGTCGTGTTGTAGTACATGTATGCCACGCGCAGGCTGGGCTGTCCCTCGAAGCTCACGTTCTTGAGCGTCTCGGTGAGCCGCAGGTGCCTCGCCGTGCGGGTGGTGCGCGCCAGCCGCCCCTCCACCTTGTACGAGTGCGGGTTGTATCTCAGCCAAAGCATGGGCAGCGTGTTGCCCTCGAGCACCAGCGAAGACACGACGTTGGCCATGCGCGCCGTCTCGCAGCCCTGGCTGTACCAGCCGTGCTGGTGCTCGTCAATCTGGGGTGAGGAAACCCGCGAGATGTCAGCAAGGGGTATTTTGGTTAAAATTTTTCCAAAAATCTCACCTCAAGCGCCACGATGCCTCCGTTGAGCAGCAACAGAAAGTCGATGCGGGAAAAGGACTTGCCGCTGTCGTTGCCCGTGACGCATCGGAAGTCCACCTCGTGCTCGCGCTTGTACGGGATGCCCGCGGCGTCGAGCACCCTGACGATGGCCATCTCCTCCCGCTTTCGCTCAGCCTGACCAGCCTCCGTGTGGTAGAAGTGGACGTGCTCCTTGACGTGCACCTTCTGGCGGAAGGCCATGCCGCATCCGTCGAAGGGGCACGCGTGCGGCTTGAGGCCCGAGTGCAGCAGGTTGTGCCGCTTCAGGTTGTTCGACTGCGAAAACCGGGAGGGGCACAGCGAGCAGCAGTGCGGCTTTGCCCCCGTGTGCGTCAGCATGTGGCGTGCAAGCTTCGTGGTTACTTCGGCGCACACGGGGCACGTACGGCGGACGGGTGCACGCGGCATCTTGAGAGCGGCGAGGGGCGAGCTTTGGTATATGCCCATATGGCAATAGAATAGAGCATAATTTAGGCAGGCAGTGTACATGCACTTGGCATTTGTGTTGATAATTCTTCAGACGGAGCTTCAAACTGGAGTGAGGCGCGGCAAGAACCGTGACACTTACCTCCACGGTCCTGATCGCAAGATCTAGCTCGACCCTGCCTTACGAGGAGGAGAGGGCGAACGGACCGTACAGACGGTGCGATTTCAATTTGTGTTGGCACGGGCTCTCTGCTGACACACACTGACTTCTTACAGGCGGCCCGTTTTACCGTAAGGTGGAACTAGTCGAATGTACACCCAGGAACCTGCAGCAATCGCTCAACTACGTCAAAATGGTCATGCATGTCTGCCAATCGGAGGGCCTCGTTGTCACGCGCAGTCGCGTCCACGCCTTTGACGGTCAGCAAACACTCGACCACGGGCAGGTGGCCGTTCCTGGATGCCCAGCGGATGGCATAGTTTTCGACCGCAGTCGCGTCCACGCCTTCGACAGTCAGCAAGCGCTCGACCACGGGCAGGTGGCCGTTCGCGGATGCTCAGAGGACGGCATAGTTGTCGTCCGCCGCGGCGTCCATGCCTTCGACGGTCAGCAAGCGCTCGACCACGGGCAGGTGGCCGTTCCTGGATGCCCAGCGGATGGCCTCGTTGTCAAGCGCAGTTGTGTCCACTCCTTCAACAGTCAGCAAGCGCTCGACCACAGCCAGGTGGCCGTTCGCGGATGCCAGGCGGATGGCAAAGTTGTTGTATGCTGCGGCGTCCACTCCTTCGACGTTTTCGACCAAAAAGTTGACTGCGCGCAGATTTCCAAATGCTGCTGCTCTATAGAGCCTCTCGCTGTCGTTGGATCCCGGAATGTGGTTCCGGATTTTATCATACAAGATGTGGGGGTCAATATGCGCTCGAATCACGTCCAACGGCAAGTCTGCAAGCGACGGCCGCGTAGGGTCGTCGGCGAGCAGGGCCGGTCGAGCAGTGCTGTACGCGCCGCGCGTGCTCCCGTGCGAGGGTAGGAACGTGGGTCCAAATAGGCTCATACATTTATGAATAATTCTAAGATTACACGCGCAGCTCGAACAAGCCACAGTAGAAGACAGGGGAGCGAGAGTCATGTCGTAACGGCTCTCACTCCCCGGCGTGTAATCACTCGATTTCGTGAGACTAGCGTTTCACGAAATCCCGCGACTTTATACGGTCTTGGTTTATAAGGTGACTTTACGCATTTCACCCCATCCTCGTCAGGTACCCCGAGTCGATATCGGATATCCATACAAGTGTGCGCAGTGCGCGCTTTCAAAAGAAGCAGATACGAGCGACGGGTAAAGAGTCCGTGCAAAACATTCAGACTAAGTTATTCAGATGGTAGTTTCATAACCCTCACTCTCTCCTCTTCCGTCTTCCTCTGCACGCAAGCATCATGCGCGGTGCCCGCAGCGGGCGTTTTCTGGCTGGCTTGCGCTCTTCGCCTCCTCATGGCGCCAAACGTGCGCAGCACGCAGCACTCAGCAGCTTTGCGCGCGGCGGGTGTCCCTCTTTGCTCTCCTTTTGGTTTCAACTTCTTCAGCCTCTGCCCTGACGGTTGACCTCGTGCTTGCGCATCACAAGGAGCCTGCAGCTGAGGTGAAGGCGTTTGCGGCTCAGGCTCTCGAAAAGCTTCGGTACTCGCACCAAGCTTCCGAGGTGAAAGTGTTCATTTATTGTCAAGGAGACCAGCCTTTGGATGCGTGGGACGATTCGTGGCATCGCACGATGCTGCCCAACATGAATCACGAGGCCCACGCATACACGGCCTACTTGAAGGAGTTCCGATCGCGAGCCGCGGACTTTGTGTGGTTCAAGCAAGCGTTGCCAAACGGGATTCAGCCCCACCGAAAGTACCTCTGGAACCGGCTGTCGCACTTCAGCCCGTCGACAGGTATGCTCGGCATGTGCGGCGTAGGCCTCGGCACGTGCAGGGGGGCCGGGCCGCGCCTGTTCGAGGTCTACGCCATGGCTCGACACGAGTTTTGCACGGACAACACGACGTGGACGATTTTTTTCAACGGCGAGTTCATCGTCAGCAGAAGACGGATACTGCATCACCCGAGCTGGTTCTACGAGGCGCTTCACAACGCCTCGTAAGAGGCGCCGTTTGCACTCGGCGACGCCGTCGGCGACGAGCCCGTGACAAGCGACCACCACTTTGGCTACATCATGGAGGCAACGTGGACGGTCATTTTCGACTGCATGCACCCTGCGCACACCCCCTACATTTCGGTGCGCGACTTGTGGCACAAGAACCGAGAGTTTCAGTGTCTTGATTGACTTGTCTTGTATTCGAGCAATCACATCCGTCGCGGGGCGGAGCCCCCGGAGGTCCTAGGGGGGTTCCGCCCTCCTAAACAGCTAGCCACAGACCCAAAAATGTGGTTTGCTATTGTTAAACACCGTGGATGAAGCAGCTCGTAACGCAGATACACAATTGCAGCGAGAATGGCACCTGTGTTGAGACCCGGCAATCCGTTCCAACAAAAGTCTTTTTTCGTATGTATATATATATGATGTATTATTGCTTCATGCAGCACCTTCCAAACACAGTGTTGGAGGAACGGATCCTCCCAAAACTCCCTGGCAAGTCGGTCGGAATCTTCCTGACCGTCTGCCGCTCGTTTGCCCGGCTCGCCGGGGACAAGCGAGCGTTCTGGGCGCACCAGTACGCAGTCAGGCACCAGGCCAGCATTGCCGCGGGCACGGGCGAGACTTTCTGGCCGCCCATGACGAATCGTGCTCCTTTCGATGCGTTTCGGGCAGAGAGCCGGTTCGAAATCGGTGAGCCTCGGACCTTTGCGCCATCGGAGGGGAGGGAGGGGTTCACGGGCGCATCGTTTTGCGCAGGCGGCGGTATCCTGTGCGTGCAGTATTACGACAATCGTGCACGTGTGCAAGTTGTAGAACTACGAAACGCCGTGACGTTTGAACCAACAGGTTTTTGTGTGAGGCTCGATGAACAAACCGTTTGGAGAACGAGCCCCGATGCCTCGAGAGGCGCCGGATTCGTGAACCGTCGTCTACGAATGTGGAGCCTTCCCGATGGTACTGAAACGTTCAACGTGGACTTGGATGAGTTGGATGCTGTGAGGCACGTGAACAACGTTTACATCAAATTTAGTTCAGATAGTACGTACTTCATGACGTACGGGTTCATTCCAAAGATGGTCCTACGACGGACGTCTGACGCAAGCGTCTTGTCCCGCTTTTCGGAACGCACTTCGCGCGGGTTTGTCACCGTGCACTTCAGCCCAGACGGGCACTTCCTCGTTGTTGTTGACCTAGATCATGGGATACAGCTTTGGAACGTCGAGAGGCCAGAACGCCCGGTGCTGCTTGCCGAGCACAGCCAAGCTGGAATTATCAGGGTTGACTTCCACCCTGGGGGCGAGTTTTTCTTGACACACCTCGCTTTTCAATCACATCCTTTTTCCATGTGGAGCACGAGCCCCCCTTATGGGTCGACCGCCATCGTTTCGCAGGAGGATTTGTACGTGGAGGCTAAGTTCAGCCCACAAGGAGTCCTGTTTGCAAAGCCACTTTCCCATGCATGGCAGACAATGGCTTACCCTGAGTCTCATACATTTAAGGATCTCGAAATAGCAGGTGACGAGTTCGAGATTGCGTTTTCCCCAAACGGCACGAGAGTCGCGCTCACTGGCGACGCTTCAACTGTCATCTGCTCCCTCCCTGACGTCTTGCAACTTGCCACGATTTTCAAAAAAGAAGGAGCGCGATTCGGATTCAGTCCGGACAGCGAGGCGCTCGTCGTGTGCAGTCGCGAGTCTATAGAGGTCCACAGAGTGCCATGAAGCGAGCGCTCGACGACACGGTTACGCCGCTGCAGCGCTTCGCGAGCGCGCTCAAGCCGCAGCTCCCCGCGACGCTCGTGCTCTCCGTACCCTGCGAGCTGCGCCTGTGGGTCACCAAGGTTCGGCACGTTGCTGACGGCGAGTTTGCAGAGACTGTGCGCTTCCTGTCCGGGAAGCGCGTCGCTGTGCTGCGCGCAGACGGAACGGCCTACGTCGAGGGCGAGCCGTCATACGAGAGCGCGGCTGTGGTGCTCGCCAACGGAGACACAATGCTTCCTGACCGTTGACATATCTTCTACCCCCCTATGATTCACGTTCTTGTCTACGGGTAGCTGCAATGGGGGAAACCCGATCCCAATACGGGAAGCTCACCGTCTTGCCGCGCAAACTTAACAAGTCTTAAGCTTATTCCTCATCACGAGCGCCAACATATAACCGCTAGGCCGCCGCTCGCTCGATGGCCCAGTACTTTGCAATGCTCCTGCAGGTCGACCCGGATGGAGTGCGCACCGTGCGCAGGGTCGACGGCTGGGTCGTAGTGATGGCCAGCGCGGGCTGGCTGGCCTTTGCGGCAGTCAGCCTCTTTATCTGCCTCCGCCGAGCGCGGAACGAACAAGAAAGTAAGCCATGTTTCTTAACATCGTGCGGTGAATAGAGTCGTACGCGCACCACTAACGACGGGAAGGTCTACGCGTGCAGCCTCAATGCATCCGTGCGCAGCTCTTACGTTCTGCTTGGACAAGCGCACCTGATACAGGCAACCAAACGATAAATAAATCAGCCGTTGAACTCGCCGGTCGCTAGATAGTGTCTCGTATATTCTTTCCAATTATCTAACTTTACGCCAATCATTCCGCCTAAAAAAACACGTGCCGCTAGCCATTCCCGAACGTGTGACAACATCACGCTGATGTGATGCCAGACAAGTTCGGTATAAGAACGCGTTCGGTTGAAATACCCCCAACGGAACAAACCAAGTTGCTCGTTATATAGTATGTTGTGGTTTCCGAATTCGGTTTGCTCAAACAATTCAATACTAATGACGACTTCACCAGTGTCCAGTAGTAACAAAGAACTGTACAATGAGATCTCGCATTCGATCTCTTGAATGCGACTCTTGAGAAAAAATGATACGAAGTCCCCTTTCTGGTCCGCTGCAGAACAACAACCGTCACAACCACGGCCGCTGCCACCGTGGACGAAAGTTCCTTTTCAGCCGGAGAACGTCTCAAAGTACATGACGTCCGTGTCCCGCAGGTACATGACGGTGGACTCGTTCACCCAGGCAGCCGTGCGCTCTCGCGCAACCTCGTCCTCGCACCCTCGCAGCGACGGGATGATGCGAAGCACGCCACGGCCCTCTTCCAGGGTGACCACCTTGAAGCACCGCGGCACGCACGGCACATCCGTCTTGGCCTGGCCATTGAAGATCACCTCGTAGGTGGCCGCGCAGGTCCCCCCGAAGACGGCCGCGAGCTGGTGGTCCCAGCGCACCAGCGCGTAGTCCGTGCCGCCAAAAGCCGTGCCCAGGCCGAAGAACACCTGCTGGGCCGCTGCAGCCGCAGCGAGAGCCGCCAAAAGTACTGCACGGAGCATGTCGGCGGCGTGACTGTGAACGAGGGTCTAAAAGCCCTCACACAACAAGGGAACGCCGTGGCTTTCCTTTGATTGCACTTGACCAGGGCGAAGCCCTTAGGGGTCCTAGGGGGCGAAGCCCCCTACAGGAGCGCCGTCGGCGTGGTGCTGGCGTAGGCGCTCCAGAAGACGAGCAGGAGCAGCGCCATGACGAGGTCGTCGTTCGAGCCGTAGCCCTTGCCGCTGAGCGCCGCCTTGGTGCTGCCGTTGGGCCGCTCCGTGTATACGTACTTGAAGTTGTGCAGCTGTGCCTGTGGGAAGCTATTAGAAAAAGCGTTACAAAAAACAAGCACACCTTGAAATCATCCGTGACGAAAGCGTCGCTCGAGACGAGCGGCTGTGCAAAGCATAAACTCTCTAAATCCAATATTTTCTGTAGGTCGACCCTTGCCCGTTCCTTTTATTTTTGAGAAATGAGTGAAATTCTGAAAAAAACATACCGCACCTTGACGACATCGGTAGTGACCACGCCCGTGCGCATGCTCGGGTGTGTGTCCCCGCTCAGTACCTTGACCGGCTGGAACTCGCGGGTGACCTCCGCAATGCGGGTGGCCAGGGGCAGGCCGCCGTAGTTGCGCTCGATGATGATGACGAGGACGACGTTGGCAAATCCTTGGGCCGCGCGCAGGGTGCCCAGGAAGGACCGGATGTACCCGCACAGCTCCTTGTCCGAGGTGACGGCGCGCCCGTCGGCGCCGACGATGACGAGCTTACCCGAAGTGATGTCGATGCCTCCGGCGACGATGGCCGTCTGCGAGAACCCGCCGCCCGACGGGTCGATGCTCACATAGACGTGGTTCTTCTGGCAGGACATCCGCGAGACGGCAAACGAGCTTGCGAACGCAACTTCCACCGATGCGCGGTCAAAGGCGCTCGTGTCGCGCGAGGTGGGCACGCCCATCTGCTCGCGCAGCCACATCTCGCGGTTGCCCGCCATGAGCGTCTTCACCATCTCGCTGCGTGCGCGCGACTTCCACGGCGGCAAGTTGTGCTGCATGTGCGGACACGAGTCCGCCTTGGCCGCCAAACAGTCGTCGCACATTTCCTGGGACACGGGTCAGTAAACGCAGGGCGAAGCCCCCGGGGGTCCTAGGGGGCGCAGCCCCCTACCTTGATGTGTATCGTCTTGAACATGTGCGAGCCGTTAGGCTTGACCATGCGCAGCAGCTGCGAAAAGTAGTTTGAGTCCTCCATGGGCGTCGAGATTGCAATGACGGAGGTGTTGTTGACGCCCAGGAGCGGCAGGACCACCTCGTTGAAGACGGCTTCGTCCATGCGGGACGCCTCCTCGAGGACGGCCACGCGGCAGCCGACACCCTTGAGGCCCGCGACGCTCGACGGGTAGCTGTAGAAGCGGCGCACCTCGCTCGACTTTGGGCCGGTCACGAAGAACTGCTCCTGGTTGCGCTTCTTCACCCGCTTCTCCGCGCCAGGCAGCTGGCAGTAGAGCTTGTAGGCTTGGTCGAGCAGCGAGGTGCTGGCGCGCTGGCCCGTCGAAAAGCAGGAGATCCAAGCTTCCGGGCAGACGTAGAGCATGGCCGCGATGAACATGGCAACCGCGGTGGTCTTGCCGCACCTGCGGGGGCAGCAGACCAACACCTCGGGCTGCATCTCGTCCAGGCCGCGCTCCTTGAGGATGCGCTCCTTGTGCTGCTCAAACTCGGTGGCAGAGTAGATGTGCGGCAGGCAGGCGTTGACGAAGGCCTTGTGAAAATCCTTCTGCGGGTTGGAGCGGATGGTCTTGCCGTCGATGACGAAGGAGCCCAGGACGCGCTCCATGTCGCGCAGCCGCGCGTCGCCCTCGACGCGCGCGCGCACGGTCGTGTCCGTCAGCGCGGAGAGCTTGCGCTTGAAGACGAGGCTGGAAGCGTTCGCAGCATCGCGCTCGCGCAGGGCCGCGCGCACGGATTCGAAGTAGGGTTCGTATGAGATGAGACGCATATCAGTAAGCCTTTTTCCAGTTTATACGCACGCCGTATCATCCTGCGTCTATGTGCGAGCGAGAGCGCGCAAAGCTCCTTCAAGCATTTGCCCATGGTGTCGGCCGCATGTCGAGGCCGGTCCCGTGTTGCAGAGAAAACAACTGACGCACGCGTGCAAACGCGCCGCCCAGGCGACCGCTTGCAACCTTGTTTGCACGCGAGCCAGGGTATTGAGGTGTTGAGAACAATTCCTCTTGACGTTTTCACGGCACAGTTTGCACGGATAGTGCTTCAACAATTCGCGCGCGAAAACAACAAAGTCCGAGGCTGCAAAGACGTGCAGCGTCGTCCACTCGGCGTACCCCAGCGAAGCGCGGCCTATATCGCCAAAACTCATTTCTTGGTCAACCCGACTGTATAAATATGGTTCTTTACACTCGGGCAGCACGAATGCGACTCGTTATCCTGCTTGCCGCATACGTTGCGTGCGTCTCCGCGGGTAGGCTTTCAGACGCTGCTGAGGTGTTCAGAGACTACCGGCTTCCAGGGGCTTTTTAGCAATGCGGTGTCGAAGATGGGCATGACAACGCAATTGCCCGGCTGAAGATGTCGGCAGCCATGCGGATGTGGCCATCGATGCCGAGCCCGGGCCGAATCCGCAGGCAGATTGCAAGGTCACGGCTGGCCCGCGCGAGGGTCCGCCGCGAGTCCAGCAGCAGCGTCGGCCAGTCTCGGCACGGGCTAAACATCCGCTTCTCGACAAAGAATGTAGCGCCGTGGGAGTGTCCACGGACGGCTAGGGACCTACACACTTAAAGAGGTTAACACGGCACGTCCAAGATGGCGAGTCGAACAGGGAGGGAGAGAGATCAGCTGACGTGTGCTTCCACACAACCTCAGGATCAGAGAGCAAAGGGAGAGAGAGAGCAGAAAGCAACGATCTCCGCGCCCTACCTAGCTCCGTGGCGAGGCAGGGGCGAAGAGTCTACTGAGGTTATTACACAAGGTAAGAAGAACACGGCAGAGACTGGCGTTTCTGCCGTACAGAATTCGTCTTAGGGGGGAAGACGTCTTCGGTCAACAGTGTCAACCAGGCTGCTCAGGTCACAGTAGCGCAGGTTGAACCTAATTCGCGCATGAACCTCTGTACGGCGCTACAATAATACATAGGGGCGTAGGTGGAACTTCTTATTGCGGTATGAGCGTGGAATCATGTAATGAGCGTTACAGTCTAGAAAAACTTCGGACGCGTTACATTCCGATGAAAGACCTCATTGAAAAGGAAGGAGGCGCTTTTGGTCAAACGTACCTTCTAAGAAACTCGCCGGGCTTGCTTCTGAAAGTTTTCGACCCCTTCGTTGACGACAAAGAGGCAATAACCACGTGTGTTGCAAGCAGTTTGGGTGTTTCCCCGTTATTCAAAGGGGCTTGGAAAGATCCCAAAGGTCAAGTCAATATTTTGCTTCAAGACTACGAGCTTGGAAAGTTCGCTCAAAAAGTATCTTGAAACGCCTCGGTCTGAACGCGAGTGTGCTCAACTTGATTATGCACTCAGGAAACTATATTACAGATTGTTCAAAAGCAGGCTGTGCCACCAGGACTTTCATTCCGAAAACGTCGTTTTGCGTTACAACCGCGGGGAGCTTGAAGCACGAGCGATTGATTTCGAAGTGTCTAATTTTGACTCTTGTGTGGACGAGGACTTTTTTACGCTTGCTGAATCTTTGTTTTATGCGGAAAAGAATGCAAATTATGCGCGCACACCTCTTGCCTCTCTCCCCTGGTTTTACGAAAAGTTTGTAAAAAATATTAACGATTTGTGACCCGGGAGGCAAACGCCAAGTACCTTATGCCGGGGAGGAGACGTCGTAAAGAAAGACGTTTAAAAAAACTTGCTAAAACATCATGCGCACGTTCTTTTTGGGAATCGCCGTATTAACGCATACGCGATGCGCCCTCAATGTCCGTCGCGCAGCCTCCCCGCGGCGAGATTCATGAGTTGGGAAAAATGACTTTTCGAATGCTAAAATGATGAATGACTATTTACGTAACCTCGAATTACGCTTGTGGATGTCGTTTGTGGGGACACAAGATGCCGTTCAAGCTGTTCAAGCCAATCAAGCTGTTCAAGCCATTCAAGCTGCTATGCGCCGATTTAATGCCGCCTTGCATGTGACACAAGAATCCACGCGACGCTTATCGGAGACGGCTCAAGCAGTTCGGCATGCCACCCATATGTTAGATTTGCACGCTGACGAGTTGATTCATGGAAACGGTGTTGGCCCTCAGAGAGAGGCAGCGACAGAGGCGCTTGACTTTGCACAAAAGCAGATGTTGGAAGCAGAATCTGCCATGGCAAGCGCGCGCCATAAAAGCAATGTAGCCTATCAAGAGCTTCTTATGCTTACTGAAGCCGTGTAAATCTCTTTTTGAATCAACCAAAGAGCCTATAAGCCAACGGGCAGTCTTTGGGCCCACCTGCACATGCACTGCCTGCTGGGGCCGCGCATGTGACACACTATCAAGTAAGGTTATCAAAAGTTGTTAACTGCGTCTGGCTGCGCTCGTGCACAGCATCGTCGAAAAAAACGTTTCGAAAGGCAAGCCGGGACCAAAAGGCGCTGGCATGATGGCAATGTTTTCGGGAGACGCTTCCAGTTTATTACAAACGGCAATTACGTTCCACGTTCACGATGGGCTGGCCACTGGAGCAGGCAGTCTGTGGGCCACCTGCACATGCACTGCCTGCTAAGGCCGCGCACGTCACGGCTGCACGACTGTCCCTTGAGGATGTGTACAACTCGCTGTATTCACACGTCAAGTCCCCTGCCATGCGCGATGCCCGGAGTCACCCCGGCTGCGGAGCTGAGCGCTGCGAACACGCCGTTGGGGTGCGACCGTGCCGGATTGACCCTGACAATCACGTTCATCCAATGTTTTTCAGTCGGGTGTTCGTGGAACCTCGTGCCGTGGTACGCCCGCGCGCGTTTTGCGCCGGGCTCGTTGCTCTCCTTGTTGTCCGGGCTGCTCGACATGGCCTGCAGCGCCGTCACCACAAACTCGCTGCAGAAGTACTTGCGCGGCTCGTGCATGAGCGCCTCGTAGAAGCGCTTCACGCCGACGCCGCCCGGCACGACGAGGTTCAGGTAGTAGCCCGCCTTGTTGAACGGCTGTCCGTTGTTGAGCAAGCAGAAGCGCAGGCCGCGGAGCATCTGCTTGCGCTTCACGTTCATGCACAGGAAGGTGTACTTTGACCGCCACTCCTCGGGAGACGTCAGCTTGCAGTGCACGCAGCCCACCCGCCACTCGTCAACCTCTGTGCCGTCGGGGTTCCTCTTCTTTCCGACCCAGTACTTTTTGATGACGCTCGCCTTGACGTATACGCCCACGTTGACGGGGATGAGCAGCTCGACGTGCGCCATGCGGCCGTGCGGGAAGACGTCGCCGGGGGTGCTTGTCCCCCACGCAGCCCACTGGTTCACCGCGTGGTCGTCGTCCCCCACCGTCCGGAAGGCCACGGAGACTTGCACCATCTCGGACTGCTGCTCTGGCGGAAGACTTCGCAGGTCCTCGTCCTTGAGCCAGTTTTGCCGGATAAACTCCTCAACCTTGGTGTTGACGGGGATGAGATTGCCGATGCGGTCAGCGGCGCTCATCGTCTGATGTGCAGCTATTTTTACGGATGTGATATATTCGCTGTGAACGGAGCATGGTAATGTCCGTAGCATTCGGACAGCCCACCGCGCTCGAGCCCAAGGTTGGCGCCGCGGGGCATCGCTCCTCCAGCACCCACCACATGAAGCCCATGGGAAGCAGTGCCGATGACGACGGCGCGTACGGCATGATGGGTGCGCACATGGTCTCGTTCACAGAGCGGGATGGCACGAGGGTAGCATTTAAAGAACACAATTCAAAGTGACAGGGAGTTACAAAAAAAGATAGGACTTGAAATAAGCAAACTTTACTTTACATCTACATTTACATTAAGGCATCCTGAGAGTGTCCATCACGATCCGCTCGACGGCTTCGTCGCTGTCCCACGCTGCTCGCACCTGCGCGGCGAGCGCGCGACTCGTCTCGGACACGACGCCCGCGGCGCCCAGGTGCGCGGTGACGCAGGCGTGCAGGCGCGCTGCCCAGGCAACCGCGGCCCTGCGCGTGCGGACCGAGGCCAAGCTGTCGATGACGGATTTGCAGTGCTCGTGCACGTTCATACGGCACTCGACGCACGGGTAGTTGGCGAGCATGACGTCCGCATACGTCACAAACTCCGCGACCCTGTCCTCGCGGATGCTGTCCGCGAGAGCGTGCAGCGCGATCCACTCTGCGCGGCCCAGCTCGGAGCGCGTGAGCAAGTTCTGCAGGCTCATACCAGCCTTTGCAGCAGCCGTCTAATAAGAGTGGGCGGAGGCGGAGGCCGCGGAGGCGCGGGCGCAGGCGGGATCGTGCAGTACTCGCCCGAGTACCCGTCGGTGCATGTGCACTGCTTCCGGGGAGGCAACGGCAGGGGCAAGGGCGGGGGCAAGGGCGGGGGCAACGGCGGCGGCGGCGGCGGCGAGTACGCCTCGAGCGTGACGCCAGTGGATGATGAGTTGAGGAATGTTACATCTTGGTTTGTGCTATTCTGAACAAACGCGCTTGCCGTACTGCTGTTGCCGATTGTAGAAGATAGAATTTCAGCCTGCTGCGGGTCAGAGACAGTGACAGTGATGGAGTAGGTAACCGTGCAATCGTTCACCGTGACGTTTTGCACATCCGCAGAGTTGACGTGGAATTGTTGGGCAATTGCATTCGTAATATCGTCAATCGTCGAATTGACGAGAGAGTCACAGTAGCTTCCGCTTTCTGACGAGCTTGTCATGGTGAGCCTGCGCCCCGCATTTTTTTTGGACTTTGGTAGCTTGAACGTTATGGTCAGCGTAACCGTTGCGGGCCGGGGAGGAGGAGGCGCGGGTGGCGGTGGTTTGGGTGGCGGCAGCGGCGGTGGCGATGGAGGCGGCTTTGGCGGTGGCGATGGAGGCGGCAAGGGAGGGGGCGGCTGTGGCGATGGAGGCGGCGGCGGCGGCGGCTTCGGCGGTGGCCATGGATGCGGCGGCGGCGGCGATGGAGGCGGCGGCGGCGGCGATGGAGGCGGCG